>Ga0209347_1001087_pt1 | contig 50463 bp, 54 predicted proteins | sample AutmiccommuBRH23_FD_187382 | JGI IMG/M metagenome (GOLD analysis project Ga0209347, IMG submission 187382) | Deep subsurface microbial communities from Mt. Terri, Switzerland - Autotrophic microbial communities BRH/23 (SPAdes) (version 2) | ecosystem: Environmental > Aquatic > Deep subsurface >... | reverse complement strand
GCGATCCTTATGCTCACCTGCATAGATGATAAGTTTAGGGATTTTCTCTAACTCGGCGAAAAGAAAATCTTTTAGTTCTTCCTCACGCTTTAATAGATTCTCAATTCCCATTTCTTCTTTCAGCCGAATAGTCAGAGCAGTTTTGATTGCTTGCAGGATTCCTGGCGTTCCGCCATCTTCCCGGTCTTCGATGTTGGAAAAATATCCGTAATCATTCCACGGATTAGTCCAATATACCGTTCCTCCACCGGGCTTATCAGGAATTGAGTTGGAATATAGGCGGGAATCGAAGACCAGAACGCCACTTGTACCGGGACCTCCCAAGAACTTATGCGGAGAGAAGAATATCCCATCTAGCTTTTCCAAAGGAGAATTATGAGGGTGCATATCAATCTTCACATAAGGAGCTGAGGCAGAAAAATCGACAAAGCAAAGTCCCCCGTATTCATGCATCTTTCTAGCCAGCTGATAATAGGGGGTTGTAATACCTGTTACATTGGAACACGCGGTAAACGAGCCGATTTTTAACTTTCGTCGGTGATATTTTTTTAACAAAGTATCTAGCTGATTCAGATCTACTAAACCGGCTTTATCTGGAGGAAGAAGGACTACCTCACCAATCGTCTCTAACCATGAGGTCTGATTGGAGTGGTGTTCCATGTGCGTGACAAAAATAACTGGGCGTTGATCATTTTTTATTTTTACCCTGTTAAGATAGGTTTCCGGTAGTTTAAGATTCAGCATCCTTTGCAGCCTGCTGATTGCCGAAGTCATTCCAAACCCAGAAAAAATAATTACATCACTTTCGTCGGCATTTACATGCTGTTTTATAATTCTCTTAGCCTCCTTGTAAGCTAATGTCATAGTGGTACCAGTAAAATTTGTTTCAGTGTGTGTATTAGCGATAAAGGGACCAAAATCATTAACAAGCTTCGCTTCAATAGGTTTGTACAAACGACCGCTGGCAGTCCAATCAGCATAAATAATTTTTTGTTGACCGTAAGGAGATAAAAAAAACTGCTCACTACCGATTACATTTTTCCGAAAAGGAGCAAAAAACTGCTCTAAAGTAGATTCTTCGGAGCGAGTATTATTAAAAGTTACTTTAATCATCAAAAACACCCCCAATAACCCATAAATATAATTATGTTAAAAAATAAAAATGGGTTACTGCGGATAGCGGATCAGTGTTTAAATAAATAACTGGATATCGGAATCCAAAGCATCCTTCAGATAGGTTTTCGCATCAACAATCTCGACTTCTGGGATAAATTCTTCCTCTTTAAAGCCCATAATCTCTACAGATAACTTACAGGCATAAAATTTAATCTGTTTTTTTCTAGCACCCTTTAAAAAGTCGCTTAATCTAGGTGCATCATCGTCCTCCATCATCTCGAGCAGCATTTTCTTTCCTAAACCACTAAAATTCATTTTGGATAAAGGCAAATCTTCTGGATCTTTAGGCGTGAAATTGCTAAAAAGCTTCTCATAGATTGTCTTGTCCTCATTGTTCAGCTTATCAGGGTCTCTTAATAATAAAAGCCCCCAAAAAGCAAAAAACATAGTAACATCAACGTCGATCTCTTTGGCAGAATTGGCTAAGATTAAACCGGCCATCGCCTTATCATAATCACCGCTAAACATTAAAAGGTTCATCCTTCTATTCATAACTGCATTCCACCTTTTCAGACAATAATTTTTCAATACAGGAATATACTTAAGTATTAGTAGGGAGTAGAGGGTCTCTCTATTTTTTGCAAAGATAAGGGAATTATACTTCGGACAGAGCTTCAGAGAAATTTCTACCTAAAAAAAGCCGGAAAAAGACAAGATATCTGGAAATCGACCGCTTTTTATGATATAAATAAATATTAATATCCATAATACATATCAAAACAAGAGAATAGAAAGGTTGGTCACAATGGAAAGCAACAAGGTAGCTTCCAATTTTATTAAAAGCATTATCATAGAAGATATACAAGCAAACAAGCACGACCAGATAGTAACTCGTTTTCCGCCAGAACCTAACGGATATCTACATATAGGTCATGCTAAATCGATTGTCTTAAACTTTGACTTGGCAAAAGAATTTGCCGGGAAAACTAATTTACGCTTTGATGATACTAATCCCCTCAAAGAAGATAGAGAGTACGTCGAATCGATTAAAGAGGATATTCAGTGGCTTGGCTATAAATGGGATAATTTGCTTTTTGCCTCTGATTATTTTGAGGAAATGTACCAAAGAGCCGTGCTCTTAATCAAAAAGGGCAAAGCCTATGTTTGTGATCTTAGCTCTGAAGAAATTCGCGCTACTCGTGGTACGCTAATAGAACCAGGTCAAGAGAGCCCCTATCGAAATCGTGCTATTGAAGAAAACTTACAATTATTTTCGCAAATGCGCGAAGGTCAGTTTCAGGATGGGGAAAAGGTTCTGCGGGCGAAAATAGATATGTCTTCACCAAATATTAACTTACGAGACCCGGTGATTTATCGGATAGCCCATGCGACTCATCATAACACAGGGGATAGCTGGTGTATTTATCCTTTATATGATTTTGCCCACCCCTTAGAGGACGCAATTGAAGGAGTTACTCATTCGCTATGTACCTTGGAATTCGAGGATCATCGCCCCTTCTATGATTGGGTTGTTAAAGAATGTGAAATGGTGACCGAACCCCGACAGATCGAATTTGCTAAATTATTTCTGAGCAATACAATAATGGGTAAAAGAAAGCTGAAACAGCTTGTTAACGAAAAATATGTTGATGGTTGGGATGATCCTCGCTTACCGACATTGTCCGGGTTAAGACGAAGGGGTTATACCCCAGAATCTATCCGTACTTTTATTAGAGAAATTGGCATGTCCAAAAGCAATAGTCTAGTTGACGTGCAAATGCTTGAACATTTTCTCAGAGAGGATTTAAAATTAAAGGCGCCGAGAACTATGGCAATATTAGATCCATTAAAAGTCGTCATTACCAACTATCCAGAGGGTACGGTTGAAATGCTGCCTGCTGAGAATAATCCGGAAAACGAGGAGATGGGTACTAGGGAAATTCCCTTCTCTAAAGAAATCTATATTGAACAAGATGATTTTATGGAAAATCCTCCGGAGAAATATTTTAGATTGTTCCCTGGCAACGAAGTAAGGTTAAAGCACGCCTACTTTATAAAGTGTAATGAGGTAATAAAGGATTCTGATGGAAATGTTGTGGAACTGCAGTGCACTTATGACCCAGAGACCAAAAGCGGTACAGGGTTTACTGGTAGAAAGGTTAAGGGCACTATCCACTGGGTTGAGGCAACCAATGCGCTTCCGGCAGAATTTAGACTATATGATCATTTGGTCTTAGATAATGATCAGGAGCTGGAAGATGAGCAGTCGTTTTTAGACACCGTTAACACTAAGTCTTTAGAAATAGTTCAAGGATTTGTAGAGCCGAAAATGTCTGAGGCAGCCCCTCAAGATAAATTCCAATTTTTTCGCCATGGCTATTTTAACGTCGATCCCAAACTGACTACCAAGGAAAAACTGATTTTTAATCGAATCGTCTCCTTAAAAAGCTCATTTAAAATATAAGATTGGGTTAATAAACAAATAACATTTTAACTTAAGGAGTGGAATATTATGAGTGTTACAATGGAGCAGATTGTTGCCCACGCCAAGCATCGGGGATTTATTTTTCCGGGCTCGGAAGTGTACGGTGGATTAGCAAACACGTGGGACTATGGCCCTTTAGGAGTAGAATTTAAAAACAACGTAAAAAAGGCTTGGTGGAAAAAATTTATACAAGAATCACCTTATAACGTTGGTCTGGATGCAGCAATTCTAATGAATACCAGAACATGGGAGGCTTCAGGGCATCTGGGTAATTTTAACGACCCGATGATCGACTGTAAATCCTGTAAGTCTAGATTTCGAGCAGATAAGCTAATTGAAGAATCCTTAGCCGACAAAGGTCTTGCTCAAATCGTTGATGGGTTGCCATTTTCGGAGATGGAAGCAATTATCAGAGAGCAAAGCATTAAATGTCCAGAATGTTCTAGTGATGATTTTACTAATATAAGGCAGTTTAATTTAATGTTTAAAACCCATCAAGGAGTTACAGAATCCAGTTCTAATGAGATTTACCTGCGACCTGAGACAGCGCAAGGGATCTTCGTCAACTTTAAAAACGTCCAGAGAACCATGCGAAAAAAGCTGCCATTTGGTATCGGTCAAGTCGGCAAAAGCTTTAGAAATGAAATAACACCCGGTAACTTTACCTTTCGAACAAGAGAGTTTGAACAAATGGAGCTGGAATTTTTCTGCAAACCGGGAAGCGAGTTAGAATGGTTTGCTTATTGGAAGAGCTTTGCCAAGAATTGGCTGCTTTCCCTAGGGATGATAGAAGAGAACTTGCGACTGCGAGATCATACTGCTGATGAATTATCTCATTATAGTAACGCTACAACCGATTTTGAGTATTTATTCCCCTTTGGCTGGGGCGAGTTATGGGGAATTGCTTCCCGAACGGATTTCGATTTAAAGCGGCATATGGAGTTTTCTGGTGAGGACTTTAATTACCTTGATCCGGAGACGAATGAGCGTTATATTCCCTACTGTATTGAGCCTGCTTTGGGTGCCGATCGGGTAAGTCTGGCCTTTCTAATCGATGCCTATAAGGAAGAAGAATTAGAGGATGGTTCCAGTAGAACAGTTTTGCAGCTTCACCCGGCGCTTTCGCCCTATAAGGCGGCAATTCTGCCACTCTCAAAAAAGCTTTCAGAGCAAGCTCTGGCAATTCAAGTGGAATTAGCAAAATACTTTATGGTCGATTTTGATGATTCCGGTTCAATCGGCAAACGTTATCGACGGCATGATGAGATCGGCACACCTTTTTGTATCACCTATGACTTTGATTCGCAAGAGGATCAGATGGTAACAGTTAGGGACAGAGATACCATGGAGCAACAAAGAGTGCCGATTACAGAATTGAAAGCCTTTATTGATAACAAAATGCAGTTCTGATTCTTACAAGTAAGGGGCTGTTGCAAAACGAAACTAAATAGTTCGTAGAGCAATAGCCCCTTTTTACAAAAAAACGCAGGAGACGCGAAAGCGCGGGGGACGGTTCTTTTTGCTTTTTTCTTGAAAAGGAGGAAACGAGAAACAACCGAAGCCACCGAAAAAAGACACGAGAAACGTCCCTCCGTCCCCTTCTGTTGTATAATAATATTTTTTTTACTAATCCTATTAAGAAAAGAAATCTTAGCGGTGATCTTAGGAATAATAGCTGCAACAATATTTTTATGGGTCAAAAAAGAACAGTAAACCTTTTACACTCGCTGATAAATGTCATTTTGTTCTGGGTAATTTTCATTTACGGCAAATGGGAACAGAGTTACCTAATCTAACGGAAGAATGTCTCACTATTAACAAATCTGCTATAATAAAATCGGGGATATTGGAGGAGCAGAAATTGTGAGAGGTGAGCAGATGAACTTAAATAACGATTGGGAGCTATTGTTGAAAGATGAATTTTCCAGCGAATATTTTCTGCAGTTAATGAGTTTCGTAGATGAGGAATATCAGTCGCAAAAAATATATCCGGCTAGAGAAGACATTTTTAACGCTTTAAAATATACTCCTTTTAGCGAAGTAAAAGTGGTAATCCTCGGACAAGATCCTTACTACAGAAAGGGACAAGCACATGGCTTAAGCTTCTCAGTAAGGGAGGAAGAAGAGCTTCCGGCTTCCCTGCTAAATATCTTTAAGGAACTTCAGACGGATCTTGGCTGTAATTTGCCGAAAAATGGTTGTTTAACTAACTGGGCTAGACAAGGAGTCTTGCTCTTAAATGTAATTTTATCCGTTAGAGAGGGAGCTGCTAACTCTCATAAAGGTAGAGGGTGGGAAATATTTACTAACAAGATTATTTCTTTGTTAAATCAGCGAGAAAGACCGGTCGTCTTTATCCTTTGGGGCAAGCAGGCAGAAGAAAAACAACAATTGATCGACTTGGAAAGGCATTATATCATCAAAGCTGTTCATCCTAGCCCCTTATCCGCCTACCGGGGCTTTTTTGGGAGTAGACCGTTTTCTAAGGCGAATGAATGCTTAAAAATGATCGGCTGCCAGGAAATAGACTGGGAGAATCCTAACCCGTAAGTATCATAGAAAGGACACATAAACTAATGAATATCACAGCTATCGTATTTTTGGGTGTTGGTTTAGCAATGGACGCCTTTGCAGTATCTGTCACCAGCGGGATGGTAATTAAAAAGTTAATGCTTCGGAATATCTTAAAAATCGGGTTATTCTTTGGTTTTTTTCAAGCACTCATGCCCTTACTAGGTTGGCTGATTGGCAGTTATACCAAAAATTTAATTGTTTCCTTCGATCATTGGATCGCTTTTGCTATTTTAAGCTTAATTGGAATCAAAATGATCTATGAATCGACCAAGCCGGGAGAAGAAAAAAAACAGAATGACCCTTTGCAGAATAAAGTATTGTTAATGCTGGCAATTGCTACAAGCATTGATGCTCTGGCTGCCGGTTTAAGCTTAGCCCTTCTCGAGGTTTCGATAATTTTGGCAATAATAATTGTCGGTTTGATTACCTTTGTTCTTTCAAGTTTTGGTGTTGTAATCGGTAAACGTTTTGGCGGAATATTTAATAAAAAAGCTGGGCTGATCGGTGGTATATTTTTGATTCTGATTGGCATCAAAACCCTTCTTGAGCATACCAATATTATCTCGGTACTATAAAAAACACCCACTGACAAGGTGGGTGTTTTAGAAGAATGAGATAAAACGCTACTGAGTGACAAGGACAGTATCACTATTCGACTCTGCAACCTGCTGTTTTTCGGTAGAGGTCGGAACCGAATTAGGGAAATACTGATTGTACCAGACAAGAAACATAAATATCGTCCAGATTTTTCGACTATTATCTTTTTTATCTTGAAGGTGCTCGTCTAATAAGCGAACAAGTAGCTGATCATGGAAGAATTGTTTTGCTACGTCGGAAGTGAAAGCATCCTTAACAAGATTATAGTACTTTTCTTCTTTTAACCAGACGCGAATAGGTACCGGGAAACCAAGCTTTTTCTTGTCAGCAACTTTATCCTCCAGCTTTTTCTTAGCAGCCAGCCTTAGAGCATATTTGGTATTATGCCTGTTAACTCGGTATTTTAAAGGGATTCTAGTTGCTACCCTGGCGACCTCTTTATCCAAGAAGGGGACACGCAGCTCTAAAGAATGCGCCATGCTCATTTTGTCAGCTTTTAATAAGATATCCCCAGTTAACCAAAGATGAATATCTAAATATTGCATTTTCGTTACATCATCATGATTCTTAACCTTATCATAAAAGGGTTTTGTTAGCGAGAAGGGTGAGATTTTTTGATAATTAGTAATCTTTAGTAGTTGCTCTCGCTCGGCTTCGTTAAAGATAAATGCGTTGCCGATAAAGCGTTCCTCGACACTTTTACTTGCTCTGATTAAATAGTTTTTGCCCTTAATCTCAAAAGGCAATGCTTGAGCCAACCTGCCTAACGCCTTCCTAATAAAGCGGGGAAGGAAAGTCAGCGGTTTAAGGCTTAAGGGCTCTTTGTAGATATTATAGCCGCCAAATAGCTCATCAGCGCCCTCTCCTGAAAGAACAACCTTTACGTGTTCGCTAGCCAGTTGACTGACAAAGTACAGGGCAACTGCTGACGGATCCGCTAAAGGCTCGTCCATGTGATATTGTACCTTATCAAGTGCCTCCCAATATTCCTCGGTAGTGATCACCTTATGATAATTAGCAATACCTACTTTTTGTGAAAGCTCCTTAGCATCGTCGATTTCATTATATTTATAGTGATTAAAGCCGACAGTAAAGGTTTTATCCCCTTGGAAAGAAGCTGCCACATAGCTGGAGTCGATTCCGCTGGACAAAAAGGAGCCTACCTCTACATCACTAATCTTGTGGGCTTTAATAGAATCCTCCATGATTACTTCCGTAGCAGTAACGTAATCCTCTAAAGCCTTTTCATTAGAGTAGGAACCATTAAAGGAAGCTTCCCAATATCTAGTCACTTCGATGTCACCATTTTTAAAAACAAAATAATGGGCAGGGGGCAGTTTATAAATCCCTTTAAAAAAGGTTTCCGGCAATGCTGAATATTGAAATGTTAAATAATTTTGCAAAGCATCTAAATTAAGCTCCTTCTGGTAATCTGGATGCTCAAGGATACTCTTAATTTCTGAGCCAAAGATTAAGTTACCGTTCACATTGGCATAGTAAAAGGGCTTTATCCCAAAAAAGTCACGGGCCCCAAAAAGGGTTTTGTTGCGCTTATCCCAAATCACAAAGGCGAACATTCCCCGAAGATAATCAAAAAGCTTAGTTCCATATTCTTCATAACCGTGCAGAAGCACCTCGGAGTCGGTCTTAGTTCTAAAGATATGTCCTTTTTCCGCTAGCTGGGCTCTGATCGAAGAATAATTATATATCTCACCGTTAAATAATAATACCAGCTCTTCAGTTTCATTATAGATGGGCTGATCTCCTTCAGTTAAGTCAATAATACTCAGACGGCGAAATCCTAAAGCCACATCTTCATCTACATGCTTGCCTGCGCCGTCCGGGCCACGGTGAATTATTTTATCCATCATGTTAGTTATTACAACTTCCTTGCTTTCTTCGGCTGTATTTCCTGTGAAACCGCAAAATCCACACATTCTAGTTTGGTCACTCCTAAGAATTTATTATGATAATATCTTTATTGCCAAGTAATTAGATTTTTATAAAAATGGGTGTAATCAATTATTCCAAAGGGAGAATATCTAAGAGTTTCAAATTCTCAGGAATATAAGAGATAGCTTGGCTTCCCATTTGGATCCAACCTTTTTTAAAAGTCTCTATAGCAACACGTTGATTTTTCTGACTTGAGAGAGGGTTATTAAAGTAAACATACTCTGCATCAAAGCCGGTTAAGAGAACAGCGTGCTGGCGATAGGTAATTTGGATCGGTCCGTAAGAGGTGTACCAGACTTCGAATTCCCTAGGGCTAAGCTCGGCGAAACGAGTATTTATAATGACCCACACAGGGATTTCTTTATTAAGAAAATAGAATAAGTCCTCAAAGACTGCTCCGGTTAGATCAATAGCTTGTCCCGGTAAATAGCTACTTAGAAGCTCAAATATCGGTCCGTGGTAAACTCCGAATCCTGGATTACTCAGGGAGTACATATCACCAACAAAGCCATAATCTGGATTACCGAAATGAGTTCTCCCGTTAACTACTTGATATTCACTAGGGTCTTTTTTTATCTTACTAGCTAATTCCATTTTATTGATATAAAGACCGGAATAATTTAAAAGCATTGCCAAGCTAGTAACCTCACATCCTCTGGGCAGTTCAGGATATTGCAAAATTAAAGGAGCTTCCAAGAGCACCTCATCTTTTAGGTTATTGGAGAAATTGGCTAACAAATCAGCTGAGATAAAAGAATTTTCCTCTGCGGAATTGATGCGAATATTAGGAAAAGCAAGATTAGCCAGATAGTTAGAATACAATTCATAAATTGGAAAAAACGAAGCAATTAAAATAATTACTAAAAAAATACCTACTAAGGAGATCAAAAAACGTTTAAATATTTTTGGGGACTTTTTATTGGTAATCTGCTTATTTAACCTTTGCGAGAGATATTTCTCCGATGGGTTCATAAATATCTACCCTTTCAATATTTTCATTTAGAGTATATCATCAGCAAAGCGTTTAGTCGACAAAAAGAAGAAAAAAAGCAACAACAACCCTTGACCAAAAGCTGGGAAAGGGTTGTTGAGATGGTTGAGTGGAGCAATTAATTTTAGCTTATAATAAACTCGTTGGTCGATTAAACTGTTTGAGTTTGTTGAGTTTGTTGAATTTGTTGTTGGTTAACATTAACCTTACGACGGGACTGACTAGCTTTTGGCATTCTGATCTCTAGAATGTCGTTAGTTAATATTGCTTCACAAGACTCAGGGAAAACGTCGGTCGGTAAAGAAACCGTCCGATAAAATACACCTTGTCCTGAATTAGCCTGTAAAGTAACGGAGTCGTGGCTTACTGATAGGCTTAGATTATTTTGATCAACAAATGGCAAATCGTACGTAAGAACGACTTCGCTATTTGTTTCAGCAATATCGATAAAGGGTTGTACGATATTATGTGAAACTCCTTGAACGATTCCGGCTTGTGCTAATCCTTGAGCAGTTGGTAAAAAGCCAGGTACCATAGCTTGATTAAACGCCTGAGCATAAATTGATGGTTGCAATGTCTGCCATGGATAAGCCATAGTAGCTTGAGTTAGCGGTATTGAAGTTAACTGCGTAGTTGGAACATGATAGCTTTGCGCTAAAGATCCTTGAATACCTGAAGTTTGCAGTTGTCCGCCAGTAGTAAAGGCTTGAGAAGTCGGTACATTCGTTTGGCCAAGGGTAGTAAAAGCCCCACCTACTGGTCCGATCGGTGCCTGCCAAGCATTTGCCTGAACTGCACCTACTTGGTTAGTTGCATACATTGGTCTGAAAATGGTTGAATTTTGTTGTTGACCTACTGGTCTTAATTGAACTCGAATCACTTACATTCCTCCTAGTCAATATTGTTTTCACACTGCCCGTCACTCAACAGTAAGTATTATGGATTTATTAAAAGAAAAAAATACATAAATAATTAATAAATGCTCCAACCTAATCTAGAGTCAAAGAAGTCATATTTAGGGGGCACCAGAATGGAGAGCATAAGGAAAAGCTTAATTTTAGAATTAGAGAAAAAATTAGATACAAAAATAATTGTTTATTTTACCGGAGACCGACCCAATTTAAGCACCAGAATAGCTCCGGATGTTATTGGTCCATTTTATCAGCACCTCGCAAAAATCGGCAAACAACAGCGGATAGATGTCTTTTTGTATACTCGGGGAGGGGATGTAATAACACCATTGCGGCTAAATTATCTGTTGCGGGAGTTCGCAGAGCAGATGAATATTATCGTACCCTTTCGGGCTTATAGTGCGGGAACCCTATTAAGTCTAGGAGCAGATGAAATCCTGATGGGGATTATGGGAGAACTTGGACCGATTGATCCAAGTGTTTCTAATTTTTTCAACCCTGTTGATCCTAATAACCTCAACGCCAGAATTCCGGTTAGCGTTGAAGATGTTTTTGCGTACTTGAGCTTAGCAAGAGAAAGAGGCAAGCAAATCGGCGAGCACGAAATGTCTAGCGTTTTTAATTCCTTGACGGAAAAAATCCATCCTTTGGCGCTGGGGAATATCCATCGGCATCATATCCTGATCAGAAACCTGGCTGAGAAAATTCTGAATTTGCGCAAGTTGAAGCCAATGAGCAAAGCCGAGATAAAAGAAATTATTGATCTTTTAACAGAGAAACTCTATACACATTCCTACATTATTTCTAGAAAAGAGGCTAAAGAAATCGGGTTGCCGGTTATTGAACCAAGTGAAGAGGTAGAGAAGAACATCTGGCAGCTCTATAAGGAGTACGAAAGCGAGCTAAAGCTCAATGAGCCTTTTTCACCTGATGAAATACTATTGCCGGGAGAAAAGGAGATTGAGTTTGAAGCAGTTAGCGGTATTTTAGAAAGTGCAGAATTGACCGATATCTTTAAATTTCATGGCTCACTACAGCTCTCGACCAGCAATAACCAAGAAGTGATTAATGTAAATATTAAGAAGCAGCATTGGGAACAATCTTGATAAACGGCACTAAATAAAAGCGGGTTATAATAAAAAAGTAAAGGAGTAGAGTACAATGATAATTAAATACAGTAGGCAACAGTCGGCAAAAAAATATATCTTTACTTCCGATACCAGCGGGTACGTTACCATCAGCGGAAAAATTCGTTTGCATCTACCGGAGTACATGCATAGTAATATCTCTGTAAACCAGGATGAAAACGAAACAAGTGGTGGGGTTTAGTCGCAGATTCAGAGTACCCATTTTCTTAAGAAATGATTGGAAAAATTCAAATTCTGTGATAATCTAAGGATAGAAAAGAGATGGTATCACTGTGAACCATACTTTTTTGGAAAATGTCCCAACAAAGAATACATTTTTCTGCTTTGAGCCGTATGGACAGAGACAGGAGCGAGAATTGAAGCCTCTTAGAATTGCTTTGGATAAAATTCGATGCCTTCTTGACTTTGTCTTGAAGGTATTTTTATTTCCTAAATAAATTTTTGGGGGGGAAACTAAATGAAAATCGCCTTTATTGGTGCAGGTAAGGTTGGCACAGCTTTTGGGATTTATTTAAAAAAAATATTTGACTTAACAGGTTATTACAGTAAAAACCCCAATTCTGCTATACAGGCTTCTCAACTAACTAAAAGCGCCACTTTCCTCGGGATAGAAAAACTGGTGGTTGCTAATGATCTTATAGCATTAACGACGCCAGACGATCAGATAGAACTAGTAACAGAACAGTTGGCAGAACTGACAAGGATTAATTGGTCAGAAAAATCAATATTTCATATGAGCGGTGTTCACTCCTCAGAACTGCTTGCCCCGCTATACCGAAAAGGGGCGACAATATTCTCCCTGCATCCGCTGATAACGATCAATAGCCCGGCTGCTAATCAAAGACTGCCAAAGGCTTCACTTACTATCGAAGGCAAGGGAGAGCATTTGCCAGCAATAAAGGATATGCTGCAGAGCTTAGAAAATCCGCTGATCGAAATTGCTGCTGAGGATAAAGAGCTATACCATGCAGCTGCCTGCATAGTATCGAATTATCTGGTAACATTGCTTGACGATGGAATTTTCATACTAAAAAAAATCGGCTTTACAGAAGAACAGGCTCTTCAGCTAATTGAGCCATTAACACAGCAGACCTTGAATAATATATTCAATCATGGCACAGAACAGGCTCTGACAGGTCCAATAGTTAGAGGTGACATTGGATCAGTTAGGAAGCATCTAGGAAAATTAAAAGACATAGATCAGTTAATGTTAGCCACATATCAAAGCTTGGGACGGCAAACAACATTGCTCGCAGCAAGATCTGGTAAAATTGACCTGGCAACTACTAAGAGTTTGGAGGGAATATTAAAAAATGACTAAACGAATTACCACCGCAACCTTTAAAAAAATGAAACAGGATAAACAAAAAATAGCTGTACTAACAGCCTACGATTATCCAACAGCTAAATTGCTTGATTCCAGCGGAATTGATGCTATTTTAATCGGTGACTCCTTGGGTATGGTTATCTTGGGCTATGAAACAACAACGCAAGTAACAATGGAGGATATGCTTCATCATACTAAGGCTGTCAGTCGAGGCGTAGCCAGAGCGCTTGTAATTGCTGATATGCCGTTTTTGTCCTACCATCTTGGTCTAAAGGAAAGTGTAATTAATGCCGGAAGATTAATTCAAGAGGGTCAAGCACAAGCTGTCAAGCTCGAAGGAGGAATTGAGATAATTCCGACTGTAGAAGCAATCATTAAGGCAGGTATTCCTGTAATGGGGCATCTTGGTTTTACACCTCAATCAATTCATAATTTAGGTGGGTATTTTGTTCAAGGGAAGACAGATGAACAAGCCAAAAAACTGCTAAGCGATGCCAAAGCTTTAGAAAAAGCCGGAGTATTTTCCATCGTTTTAGAAATGGTTCCGGCCGAGCTGGCAGAAAAAATATCGGCCCAATTATCAATTCCAACAATCGGAATCGGTGCAGGGGTTAACTGTGATGGGCAGGTTTTAGTTATTCATGATATGTTGGGATTATATCAAGGAAGCATACCTAAATTTGTAAAAAAATATAGTGAAATAGGTGAAGAAATTAATCAAGCGGTATCCAAATATGTTAATGAAGTTAAGCATGGGTTATTTCCTCGGCAAGAGCATAGCTTTAAGGTAGAAAAACAGGAAGTCAATAAATTGTATGGAGGAAAATAATGAAGGTTTTTACAAAGATAGTAGAAATTCAAGAGCACATAAGGCAGCTTAAAAGAGCTGGCAAGCAGATCGGCTTTGTCCCTACAATGGGTTATCTGCATGCTGGACATCTTTCTTTAATTGAAGCTGCTGTAAAAGAGAATGATTTAGTGGTTGTTAGTATCTTTGTTAATCCTAAGCAGTTTGGTCCGCGTGAGGATTTTGCTGAATATCCACGAGACCTCGAGAGAGATCTCGACTTAATCAGTCAGGCTGGCGGGGAGATAGTTTTTATTCCGGAGACAGCTGAAATATACCCTGAGAATTTTCAAAGCTATGTTGAAGTGCGGGAGATTACCGCCAACTTATGTGGAGCCAAAAGACCGGGACATTTTCTCGGTGTTGCGACAGTAGTAAATAAGCTGTTTAACATTATTAAACCTGATAAAGCTTATTTTGGGCAAAAAGATGCCCAACAATGCCAAGTGATTAAAAGAATGGTTCTCGACCTCAATATGGATGTGGAGATTATAATTTGCCCAATAGTGAGAGAAGCGGATGGACTAGCTTTGAGCTCCAGAAATGTTTATCTAAATCAAGAGGAGCGCAAGCAAGCCACAGTGCTCTCTCAAGCGCTCTTTAAAGCTCAGGAATTGATACGTGATGGAGAGAGAGACTCAACAACAATTAAAAACATTATGGAAAAAATGATTACCCAAAAACCGTTAGCCAAAATCGACTATATTTCCATAGTTGATGAGACTACCCTGCAAGATGTCCAGCACCTAAATCAGAACATCTTAATAGCATTAGCAGTAAAATTCGGAAATACCAGACTAATTGATAACATCATACTGGAGGTCTTATAAAATGTTTGTTGAGATGATGAAGGGAAAAATTCATCGAGCTACAGTTACGGAAGCCAATCTTAATTATGTAGGGAGTATCACAATTGATACTGCCCTAATGGAGGCAGCCGGAATTTTACCTAATCAAAAAGTACAGATAGTTAATAACAATAACGGATCAAGATTGGAGACTTATGTAATACCAGGTAAAAGGGATAGTGGAACAATCTGTTTAAACGGCGCTGCGGCGCGGCTAGTCCAGCCTAGTGATATTATAATTATTATTGCCTATACTTGGATGGATGAAGAACAAGCGACTAAACACCAACCAAAGGTAGTATTTGTAGATAGTCAAAACAAAATTATTGAGATCGGACAGGAATTTTCTTAAAAAAACAAAAAGCAGGCTGCTGTAAGCTAATACAGAAGTCTGCAATTCTAAGTCTCACTTCTAGTTACCGCCCTGGGGCTAGCGGGGGCTCATAATTTAGTGGTTCGTCGAAGGTAATATAATCTAGGTTAATCATCAATAACAAATATCTTTTTCCGGTTTCCGGGTCACTAACAATAATATGATCTCTGCCAGCAGCCTCTAATCTTCCGCGAAAGATTTTGGCGTTCCATTCACTGTTATTTTCGAACGTCATATAAATTGTAGCTACCTTGCCAAGGTTTAGTCGCAAGATATTCTCGATAAATGACTGCTCAGCGGGCAATAAACCGGGAACATCAATACCATAATCGCCTTTTTGCGGTTCTGAAGGCATCATTGGCTGTGAGGGCATCATTGGTTGTTGTGGCATCCCCGGATAATAGGGCATCATTTGCTCAGGTTGTGAGAATTGCTGAGGGTAGTTATAGTCATATCCGTAAGAGGGCATGGTATTGTATGAATCGTCTTGATAGGGGTATTTTTTTTCTAACAACACAGGTCACTCCTTTTTTAATAAAAAATATTTGGGCAATCTTTAAAAGCGGGCTGGTAAAAGCAATGGGATTTATACTGACCAGAATTAGGTTGATTAAACCACTGTCTAGGGCAGGCGCCATTAGGACGGAAAAACCATAAGGAATAGCTGGCCGGATGGTATTTCCAACCTTTAAGAACCTGATTAGCTAAGTTAATTTCCTTTTTTCTAGCATGCTGGTAGAAGTAGGGTTTTTGGATTGCTTCAAAGCCCCCGGGCGATTGGTAGATCATCTGCGGTAGAGAGCGGATATGTTTAAAATCCAAGCATTCTGCGATAACCCGATTTACACCTGTGTTACCAACCATTAACATCCCAAGTCGCCCTTCACTTTCTGCCTCGGCGCGCATCAGTCTGGCAAGCTCGGCAGTTTGATTTGAATTTGTATTAATGATAGCCATTGTTTCACCTCACATTAATAGGCTTTCATAATAATATATTTCGTAATAGGCAAATGGTGCGAGAAATTTCAGTTCGATCAAGACAAAAGAGAAAAAGGGCAGGAATAATATCCTGCCCTAACAAATAGCGACCCAAGTTTACTAGTAAGTCTCTAGAAACCAGCTACTGACTTAATGTAGTCTATGGCTCTCAACAAGCTCGTCAACCGGCACATCAAGATTATTTTGATTTACGTCAGTTACCTGTGCAGTTCTTTTCTTTGGATCAAGATTATTAATCCATACTGGACTTTCGTTAAACAAAACTTCTATAGTGTCAGTAGAATTTAGGATCTCTTTTGCTCGATAGTAGTCCATCATTAACACTCCTTAATAATTTTTTTTATAGTTTTAGCTTCCCCCTTTTTTAAAAAAATAATGTGCGAGACTTTTTCATCTTCGGTTTCAGGAAAGATACTCTTGAGGCTCCTTTAAAACAAACAGGCTGTCAATATAATCCTTAAGACTTAAGAAAATATGATGTAAGGCAGACCGATTTACAAACTCTTCACGAGAAGCCGGCAACGGAGAATTGTCAAAGTATTGCTCTAGCTTACTCATCAACTTAAAGATTCGATGATAAGAGGAGATCGTGGTTTTTTCCGGATTAGCCTGAATTTTTGCTAATAGCTCCAGCACCTTAGCAATTTGCTCAGAATAGATATATGAACAGGATAGCCTTCTGGACTCGATTGCAACAGCTTCCAGAATGTCCAAAAGACCTCTTAGGGATCTTAGCTTAAAAATTAGTTGATCATATTGCAAACGTTCTTGTTGAGTAATCGAATTCTCCCTGCCCAGATCAGCATTTTCGCTAAGCCGTTTTATAGTATTAATTTTCGCTAAGTACTCTTCAGCGCTAAGAACCTTAATTGAATTGCATGGTGTCTGCAGAGCAAGAGACACCTGATGCAGATAATTACTTAATTGTAGATAGAAGGAATTAATTCCCTCCTGAATATATTTTTCAAACCTTTGAGGCGCAGCAAGATTAACCATCACACTAATGGAAATCCCGATAAAAACCAATATTAGTTCATGGAAAGAGATAGACCAAAACTGATCAATTGTTATAGGTGGTGCTTCAATAATATGGTACATTACTACAAGAGCCAGAACTAAGCCTTCAGCAAACCCAAAGGCTACTAGAAAGGGAATAGCGATAATTGTGGCAAAGCCAAAGGCGATGGGACCGGAGCCTAAGTACAGCCCCACAAATATCCCGATAAAAATCGATACAATGCTGCCGAGAAATAGCGTAATCCCGTAATGTAATGAGCGTTTTGTAGTTTGCTTGACGCCAATTAACGAGACGACCCCTGCAAAGCTGGAGTTAATCCCGATTAGCTGAGTAATCAGCAATGATAGCGAAACGGCAACTCCTGTTTTTAATATTCTTGGTCCTAAAATCTTTTTCATAAATACTCTCCTTAGGAATTATCATACTAATAATATAGCTGTGTTTGCTTAAAAATTCAAATAATCGTTTGCGAGGGAAGCCGATTCTAAATATAATTCTAAAAAATAGATTAAAATTTAGCGCTTTTCAACATTGAAGCAGTAAAATATAATATAGTGAGACTTATTCAGACGGAGTATTAACTCCATCTGAATTTAGCACTCATGATGTATCTCAATGAAGATTAATCTGAGTACAAGTCACACTAATTCGACTAAAGTCGAAAGTTGTGCTACGCGAGACTTATTTCGAGGATTGAAACACTCCCTCTTACGGTGTTGAAGAGGGAGTATTGTTGAAACCGAAGATATAGTGAGACTTCATAAAAGGAGCTGATTACAATTAATACAGCAATAATTGGCTTAGGCTTAATGGGTGGGTCGTTAGCCAAAGCATTAAGTCAACGAACAGATTTTAATCTTACAGGGTTTGATATCAACCAATTAACCATTAATCAAGCATTGGCAGAAGGTGTTGTACATCAAGGGTATTCCAAGTTGGAGCAGCTTAACTGGGAGAGCTTCGATCTAATATTTCTGTGTACTCCGGTAGAAAAGACCTTGGAGTTAATGAAGGAAATTGATGGCAAGGTCAAAAATACCGGAATAGTTACAGACATCTGTAGTACTAAAGCCCAAGTGATGAATATTGCTGAAGGTCTCAGTTATAATTTTATCGGCGGACATCCCATGGTTGGTTCAGAGAAAAATGGTTATGATCACTCCAAAGCTCATCTTTACGAAAATGCCTATTATATACTGACTCCAGAAAAAAATGTTAACGATGAAAAATTACAGATTTTAGAGGAGATTATTGTTCGAATAGGTTCTATCCCGATAAAGCTTACTGCCGAAAAGCATGATTTAGTAACTGCAGTAATCAGTCACGTACCACATATAGTGGCAGCTGCTCTGGTTAATTTAACAGCTAGCTATGAGGACGGACAGCAATTGCTGCTGCGCTTAGCTGCCGGAGGCTTCAAAGATCTCACGCGGATTGCTTCGGGAGATCCGGCGCTCTGGAAACAGATTAGTTTAAGCAATGGAGAGAAAATTGACGGTGCACTTCAGAAATTAATCAATATATTAGCTGATTACAGGGGTCAATTGCAGGAGCGAAACGAGGGCTATACTCAAGATTTTTTTCATAGTGCAAAAAGAGTTAGAGATCAGCTTAAGGACGCTGTAACAACAGATATTCCTTTACAGGCTTCCTTAATAGTCGATATTGAGGATCGCCCTGGGATGATTGCTCAAATATCTACTCTTCTATATGAGAATAAAATAAATATTAAAAATATCGGGATAATCCACAATCGGGAATTCGAGAATGGCTGCTTAAAGATAATTTTAGAAAACCGTCAGGATAAAGAGTTAGCTGCTATGGTGCTAAACAAGAGCTATTCAGTCTTTGAGTAACTTATTATAAAAACCCTTTAATGCTTTTAAGCTTTTTTGCATAAAAGCATTGACATATTAAACTGAGTAGCATAAGATACTTTTATAGTGACATACTCCCACTACTTAAGAAGTGGGGGCTTCTTGGTTCCACGATCAGCGCAACCGCCAATCTTCCCAAGCGTAGATTCGGAGCCGCCCGCCCTTACATGCCGAAATCGGCAATTCTTTAGTACCTTGGATATTTTACGCAGGGAAGGTAAGCTTGGTTTTCGCATATTATGGTTCTCCCTGCAACCCTATATATCCAGTTGTCAAAGAACATTCATTCTCATTTTTATAGTAACATATGTTCTTGCGTTTTGCAAGAGGGCAACATTTCCTCCCCCACCTAAAGAGGATAGGGGCCTCTTGTCGTAATAGGTTAAAAAATCCGAATTTAATTGGAAGGAGAAAGCTGATTATGGGCAATCTAATGAATAAGGCGAAATCATTTTTTAATAGCTATCTAGGCTGGGACTATTTTTATAGTGCTGGCTACTTTAGATTAAAAAAATATCGCTTTAGCCTAATGAGCCCCCCTGAATCTTAGCTTTTTTAATACCATTCAATTCAGAGACTCATTGTGAGTCTTTTTTTTATCTTAAAAAGTGTTAGGGGTCAAAAATAATATTGTCTAAAAATAAAAACAGCAAAAAGGAGAGAAAAAAATGATTTTAGTACTTAAAAGTGGAATAACACAAGAACAGGCTGACATGGTAATCAACAAGGTTAAGAAAATGGACTTAGAGGTTCACTTTAGCCAAGGTAAGAACTTAACAATATTAGGTCTTGTTGGCGACACGCAAAAACTGGAAATTAGCCGTCTGGAATCATTAGAGTTTGTTGAGAAGGCGATCAGAATTCAAGAGCCTTTTAAAAGAACTAATCGTTTATTCCGACCAGAAAACTCTAAAGTGCAAGTCGGCCAACAATTGATTGGTGGCAATCAACTTACAATTATCGCCGGACCCTGCTCGGTTGAGAGTGAAGAGCAATTATTAACTATCGCCGCAGGTGTTAAGGATGCGGGTGCAAAGCTATTAAGGGGCGGAGCATATAAGCCTAGAACCTCGCCTTACGGTTTTCAAGGATTAAAAGAGGAAGGTCTTAAATTACTGCTTAAAGCTAAAAAAAGCACTGAACTGCCGATTGTTACAGAAGTTATCTCACCGGAGCTAGTGGAAATAGTTCAGGAATATACAGATGTCTTTCAAGTTGGTGCAAGAAACATGCAGAACTTTGAACTTCTAAAAGAGCTTGGCAAAACAACTAAGCCAGTATTATTAAAAAGAGGAGCTTCAGCCACAATTGAAGAATGGTTATTAGCAGCAGAATATATTCTTTCTGAAGGAAACGAGAAGGTAATTCTTTGTGAACGGGGAATAAGAACCTTTGAGAAGTATACACGAAATACTCTAGATCTAAGCTCAGTGCCTGTAGTAAAGAAATTAAGTCATTTACCGGTGATGGTCGATCCCAGCCACGCTGCGGGTAAAAGAGATCTTGTTATTCCGTTGGCTAAAGCAGCAATTGCCGTCGGAGCGGATGGACTAATAGTAGAAGTTCATGATCAGCCGGAAGTCGCCCTGAGTGATGCAGCTCAGCAGCTTACTCTGCCAATGTTCAACGAGTTGATGGAGGATCTGAAGGTTATTGCTGGTGCGATGGGCAGAACCATCTAAAAGACTGAAAGGAAATAGGAAAGTGACAATGGAAAAGAAACTAGATGAAATTAGAGACGCAATCGACTCTTTTGATAAGCAGCTGGTGGAATTATTTGAGCAAAGGATGGCTAAAGCAATTGAAGCACTTCGCTTAAAGCAGGAGACCGGGATACCTGTTTTGCAGCATGGAAGGGAACAAAAGGTCTTAGAAAAGGTTAAAGGGAATCTAAAAAACAAGCAGATTTCTCAGGAGCTTGAAGAGCTTTATGTAACAATAATGAAGCTGAGTCGGCAAATACAAGCGAGGGAATGGAGTCTGTCTGATTTTTTACTAATTGGTGAATCGATTGTGCTTCCGCTGGGAGAAAAAAAGGAGAACAGCCATATCCTGCAATATGACCCTTCCGGGGAAATTGCCGGTCAAGATTTGACTAAACAATTTAAGGCTGATAATGAGAATATTCAGAATAGCTCTAGTTTAGAAGAAATTTTTATTGCCGTAAAAAATAATGATGCTGATTACGGGATTATTCCGATTGAGGACTCCACAACAGGCAGCTTTAAAACCATTTATGAACTGTTAATAAAGTATGAGCTATATATTGTTGAAGAAAAATATCTCGAGAAAAATCCGCAAATAAATGAGATGATTTGTGAAGGCAATGATTGGCTTCGCTATATAAGGGTTGGTAAAAAGCTTGAGGTGACCAATCATAACAAAAAAATCAGTGTAGTCTATTCATTAAGGCATAACGTAGGAAGCCTCCACGAAACGTTGGGAATTTTGGCTAAGTATGGGATAAATTTAGCGAAGATCGAGTCGCGTCCGGTCCTCAATCAGACTTGGAAAAACAACTTTTACGTGGAAATTGAAGGTAATTTATTAGATGATCAAGTCCAAAAGGCCTTAAAGGAAATTCAAGAAAAAACTTTATTTATCAAAATTCTTGGCAATTATTAGCTGAGGGGCTGGCTTAAGAAGAAGTGAATTCTTCTGTCGGCCCTTTCTAGCGTTAATTACTCTTCTGTGTAACCATCAATGATTAAATCAAGCTTGCCGCTTGATGGATCAATAACTAACCCATGAACAGGTAGGTTTTTTGGCAATAAAGGGTGGCTGCTGATAATTTTCACACTATTTCTAACACTGTCCTCAATGCAACTAAATCCTTGCAGCCAAGAATTGAGGGAAATGCCGGAATTCTCTAAGGTATTAAACACCGCCTCAGAAATCCCTCGGTCGCGCATTCGTTCAATCATTCTGGCACTCCTGATATGATTCATCCCACAATCATGATGCCCGATAACCAAGACTTCTTCGGCATTAAGCTCATAGATAGCGATGAGGATACTTTTCATGACGCTTCCAAAGGGATGAGAAACAATGGCTCCAGCATTTTTAATTATTTTAATATCACCATTTTTGAGGTTCATTGATTTAGGAAGCAGTTCAACGAGCCTAGTATCCATACAGGACAAAATAACAAGCTTCTTATCAGGGAACTTACTCGTGCGAAACTTTTTATAGGATTTTTCTTCAACAAACTTCTGATTATAACTTAGCAGCTGATAGAGATTTTTCATTTGCGCCTCCAATCCTTAACTAGAAATACATATACAATTAGACTATAGATAGTTATATAATAAGTCAATAAGGCTAACAATGGGAATAAAGAGTCAATGTTCCCGTTTTGAGAGATATTTAGAACAGGGAATATTTTAAATCTGATCCTAATGAGGTCAGAAAGGGAGGAGAAGATTTTGGAACGATTTTTGTATTTTGGGCTTAATGAGCTGCCATACGTCTTAGTAGCCTTGCTTATCGCTTTTTCGGTTCACGAGTTTAGTCACGCATACGTTGCTTATAAGTTAGGAGATCCAACTGCGGAGAGAGCAGGTAGATTAACCTTAAATCCAATTGCCCATTTAGATCCTATTGGGACATTGATGATATTTTTTGCCGGTTTTGGTTGGGCTAAGCCGGTTCCGGTGAATCTCTTTATTTTACGTGATAAAAGGTTTGCGGGGGTCTATATCTCATTAGCCGGACCGCTCAGCAATTTAGTTATTGCGACCTTAACGCTTGGATTAGGCTATTTGCTGATCGGCACCGGGGTACTTGATGCAATTAGTGCTACAAGATACTATGATCCGGTAATTAATTTAATTAACATAATTATTAATCTTAATCTAATGTTGTTTGTTTTTAATCTTTTGCCGATTCCGCCTTTAGATGGTTATAGAATAATCGAAGGATTGCTTCCGTCTGCTCATCGACCAAGGCTTCGGGCTGTAGAGATGTATGGACCTTTTTTCTTATTGCTGATGGTTCTTACACCGCTAGGGGATTATTTTTTCTCGGGGGTCTTCTATCCCTTCAAAGAACTGATTTTAACGGGATTAAATAACTTTTACCAACTATTTTTCTAACTAGTCTGCAGTAGACATAAAACACCTCCATAAAAAATCCACATATTCTGATAAATTGTGGTTAAAAGCGACGATTTTGTGAACTATATTGCTCATAAATGTGAAGTAATGTAAGATATTACTAAAACAAAGCGCTTTGATTTAGTTTATTTGAAAAGGTGGTATGGAGATGTTTACAAAGTTACGCGGCGACAAAATGGCTTTTTTTTGGACAGTTGTAAGACTATACTTAGGTTGGCAGTGGTTGGAGGCTGGTTGGAATAAAGTTACTGGGGATTTTGATGCAACAGGTTTCTTAAAAGGAGCTATTGCCAAAACAACAGGTGATCACCTAGTACAAAGATGGTACGGAGCATTCTTAGATGGTTTTGCTTTACCAAACGTTGATCTTTTTAACTTCTTAGTACCTTGGGGCGAATTATTCGTAGGCTTGGGATTAATAATTGGAGCATTTACAACAGTTGCCTTGTATGCCGGAGCAATTATGAACCTAGCATTTTTATTAGCAGGTGCAGTCTCTATAAACCCGATTTTATATACTCTTGCAATTATTTTATTAGCAGTATCCCCGGGATCATTCCGTTACGGTGTCGATTACTACTTGTTTCCTAAGCTTCGGGAATTCTTAAAAAAAGATGAATCCGTTAGTGCTTAGATAGATCAACCCTTTCCCTAAAAAATCCTTTCGTTGAAAGGGTTCTTTTTTTTGTGTCAGCAAATGAATAATCTAAAAAAGATGTGGGAAAATATCAGAAGGTAAGAAAAGGTTTTTTAATAATTCCAATTTAAAGGGTGAGATAATCAATGTTAAGAACGTTGCGAAATGATCAATTTGCAATTCTGTGGACGATTGTCAGGATTTATTTGGGCTGGAAGTGGATATCAGCTGGATGGGGGAAGATTACCGGTGATTTTGATGCCAGTAGGTTTGTTGGCGGGGCAATTGCTAAGGCAACAGGAGATCACCCAGCTGTACAAAGTTGGTATGCCAGCTTCTTGGAAGGCTTTGTTTTACCAAATGTCGGTCTCTTCAATTTTTTGATCCCATGGGGAGAGTTTTTAGTAGGAGTAGGGTTAATTTTGGGACTATTCACCACTGCTTCCTTAATCGCCGGAGCTTTTATGAACTTCAATTTTATGATGAGTGGTACTGTCTCGACGAATCCAATTCTCTATACCTTAGCTGTAATTTTATTGTTCATGTTACCAGCAACAAATAGGTATGGCTTGGATTACTACTTCTTCCACAAAAGAAGAGAAAAGAAATAGCCAGAATATCCGGTTTAACTTTAAACCCTTCAATTGAAGGGTTTTTTGCTTAAGAATTTTTGTGGTAAAATGGAATTGCATTTTTTATTAGGAAAGGAAATAATTCTGTGCAGACAAGTGAAGATAAACCACGACTATGGAGAAGCAAACGTTATTATTCGCTAAATTATTTTTATCGAGAGCTTTTTGGGGAGAAGGTATTTAAAGTAGCATTAGATGGCGGCTTTACCTGTCCGAATCGGGATGGAACGGTCTCCTATGGGGGATGCATCTTTTGCAGCTCACGTGGCTCGGGCGATTATGCCGGTGAAAGAAGGCTGGTACTTAGGGAGCAATTTAGAGAAGTGCGCAACAAAATGCATCAAAAATGGCCACAGGCGAAATACATTGGTTATTTTCAAGCTTTTTCCAATACCTATGCGCCCCCTGAGGAGCTTCAAGAAATGTATGAGACAATAATTGCTGAAGAGGGTGTAGTTGGCTTAAGCATTGCGACTCGCCCTGACTGCTTACCTGATGATGTATTGTCTGTTCTAGAGCGGATAAACAAAAAAACTAAGCTTTGGGTTGAGTTGGGTCTGCAAACAATTCATGAGCAGACCCAAAAATTGATTAATCGGGGTCATAGTTATCAGACCTTTTTAGAAGGAGTACAGAAGCTTAGGGCAAGAGATATTAATGTGGTAGTTCATATCATTATCAACTTGCCGGGAGAGTCCAGAGAAGAAATGCTGGAGACAGCTCGAGCGGTCTCTAAGCTACCAATTCAAGGGATTAAATTGCATATGCTGCATCTGATCAAAGATACTCCGATGGTTAATTTGTACAAGCAAGGCAAATTAAAATTTATCAGTAAAGATAAATATATTGAGTTGGTTGTAGATATGCTGGAACTTTTTCCGCCAGATGTCGTTATTCACCGTTTAACAGGTGATGGTCCAAAGGATTTATTAATCGAGCCTTTATGGACCTTGAAAAAATGGGAAGTGCTTAATGCGATAGATTCCGAACTTAAGCGCCGGGATTCTTGGCAAGGAAAATATTATCAAGGATGGCAATCTTTGTAAAAAAGACTGCCATCCTTTATCTAAAACTTATTTTTCGTCGCTTACCAGCTTACCGCCTTTAGCATAGTGATCTTTTTTGAGATCCTCTAAAAAAATAAAAACGCGGTCAGCAGGCACGTTAACTGTTTCGGATACCACCTTAGTTATTTTTTCTACGAGTTCTCTTTTTTGCTCAGGTGTACGCCCTTCCACCATTTCGATAGTAATAAATGGCATCACTCATCATCCCCTTATTTATCAGTAGTCGGCAACTATTAATCAATTACTTAATCAGTTATATTGAATTATAACCGCAAACAAAAATAATTTGCAACTAGTTGCTCCACCAGAACTTAAATTTACTCCAGATTGAAGTAGGGGGAGGCACCTCAAGACCAGCCTCCAGTGGGGTTTCGTTCTGATGAAGATCGCAATATTCAGTAGGTTCGCTGCCCTCGGCAAAGAATTCCAAACGGATATTTGTACATTCCTCAGTAGCTAGCTTTCCGGAGTCGGCGTCAATATATAAATTGACAACTCCGTCAGGGATAATAAAAAGCTGTGGGGGAATATCCTGATGGACAGCCTCCATATATTCAGCCCATATTTCTTTGGTAACAATCGTGTCTGCAGAACTTAATGGAGTATTTAGATCAAAACCATTCCAGAGCGCAGTTACCAACTGGGGAGTAAAACCAACCAGCCAGGAGTCATAATCGGTTGTTCCGGTCTTCCCGGCAATCGGTCTTTTCAAACGGTCAGCGATATAAAATCCGGTGCCGCCGGGTTCGAAAACTCCTTCCATTAGATATGTAAGAATAAAAGCTGTGGCAGGAGAAACTACTTGAGACTCCGTATACTCCTGTTTTTCGTATAAGATATTTCCTTCTTGGTCCTCTACCTTTAGAATGGCTGTTGGTTCGAGATATTTCCCTTGATTTGCGATAGTTGAATAAGCACTAGCCATTTCCAAAGGAGAGACTTCCTGACTTCCTAAGGCTAGAGATGGATAAGGTAAAAGTTCCGATTTAATTCCGAGATTTTTGCTCATCTCTACTAGCTTGTCCATGCCAATCTCCATATGGGTCTTTACAGCATAAATATTATCAGAATGTGCCAGAGCATAGCGCAAATCGATCTCTTTGTTAGGATACCGATCCCCATAATTAGTCGGCTGATAAGACTGCCCATTGCCAAAAGCAAAAACAGTCGGCTCACTAACAAATGTTGTTAACGGAGTAAAGCCTTCCTCTAAAGCTGCTAAATAGAGAAACGGCTTAAAGGAGGAACCTGGCTGTCTAGTGGCGAAGACTCGATTGAATTGGCTGGTACTATAGTCCCGTCCGCCAACCATCGTTTTTAGATAACCCGTTTTAGGGTCTATACTAACTAGAGCCGCTTGCAATGGTCTGTCAGTAGGTAAATAGGCTGCGATTGTCTTTTCTGCTTCCGCCTGCATTTTGGTATCTAAGGTTGTATAAACCTTTAGGCCACCGGAATAAATTAGCTCTGTAGGGAGGTTAAGTTCGTTTTGTAATTGAGAGATAATATAATCTGTGAAATATGGCGCTTTATCAACAATTATTTTTTCCTCGGTTGATCGCAAAGCTAGCTCGGTGGCATAGGCCTGATCAGCCTCTGCTTGAGTCAAATAATTTTCGGCAACCATGGCCTCTAACACTTTCTTTTGACGCTTTTTGGCGTTGGTAAAATCAATAAATGGCGAGAAATAGGCTGGTCCATTTGGAATACCGGCTAACATACTGCTCTCAGCGAGATTTAGGTCCGCAACATCCTTATTAAAAAAGGTTTGTGCCGCTACTTGTACTCCATATGCTGAATGTCCAAAATAAATCTCGTTTAAATACATTTCTAATATTTGTTTTTTGGAATATTGCAGCTCTAGCTGAATTGCCAAAAAGGCTTCCTTTATTTTTCGATCCCAGGTTTTATCAAGAGTCAGGTAGAGATTTTTTGCTAGCTGTTGGGTGATGGTGCTTGCACCTTGAACCTTTGCCAGATATTTAATATCCTGAATAATCGCCCCGCCGATTCTGATAGGATCGATGCCGAGATGGTTAAAAAACTTCCGATCCTCGATGGCAATAGTCGCCTCGATTAAGGATTGCGGAACTTCAGATAAAGGAATATATACTCGGTTTTCTCCGGAATACAGACTTTCGAGTACTTGCCCATCAGCTGAATAGATAAAAGTGGTCTGATTTACCTCTGCAGATGGTAATGGCTGAGAATTAAGGTACATCACTAATAATATTAGAGAACTTGTTGCCACAAAAAATAAGCTTAAGAACAGGACAAATAATCTTTTTATTCTTTTCAACAAACGCTGAATTACTGTCTCCTTTTCTCTGCTACCTCTAGTCATAGCTACAACCCTCCTAACTAAGCATTAAAATTAAAAAGCTTATTAGCCATTATTGGGAAAAAAGTCGCAGCTTATACTTATGGAAAGGATCTGGATAGATTTTTTTCTTGCAATTTGCTTGATATTTAATATAATACTTTTGTTAGACATCCTACTTCTCGTGTTTTTACAAAACAGCGTTAAAACATGGAAAATAGTCAATTTGGGTAATCTATAAAGTATCTTAAAGAAAATTTCAAAGGAAGTGACAATTATGGAGTTATGGTATACAGAAAAACAAACAGCTAATCACGGTATTACAACAAAAATTTCGCAAACTTTGCATTCCGAAAAAACACCTTTTCAACAACTTGATATTATTGAAACCAACCAATTTGGGCGGATGCTCGTTTTAGACGGGATGGTAATGACAACAATTAAAGATGAGTTTGTTTATCATGAAATGATTTCTCATGTGGCTCTTAATACCCATCCAAACCCTAAGCGGGTTTTAGTAGTAGGCGGAGGCGACGGCGGGGTAATTAGGGAAATAATAAAACATTCCAGCGTGGAAAAGGCCGTCCTAGCGGAAATTGATGGCAGAGTAATTGAAACATCACAGGAGTATTTACCAGAAATTGCTGGAGCGCTTAACGATCCCAAAGTGGATGTCCAGGTAGTCGATGGCATAAAGTATATTCACGACAATAAGCAAGCATTTGATATTATAATGGTTGACTCCACAGAACCGGTTGGTCCGGCAGTTGGCTTATTCGAAAAGGGATTTTACCAAGGTATTTTTGATGCTTTAAAAGATGATGGGATATTGGTAGCCCAAACAGAGTCTCCATGGTTCAACAGTGAATTGATTACCAGAGTATTTAGGGATATCAAATCAATTTTTCCGATTACCAGATTATATACAGTTAGTATCCCGACGTATCCAAGTGGTTTATGGAGCTTTACGATAGCTTCTAAAAAGTATGATCCGCTACAAGTAGACGAAAGCGGAATAAAAGATTTAGAAACAAAATACTATTCGGCAAAAATCCATAAAGCCGTATTTCAGCTACCAAAATTCGTTGAGGAATTAGTAAAGGAGTAACTTAAATGCGATTTGATGAGGCTTACTCAGGGAACGTTTTTATTGCGGCACAAGCTACATACGAAGAGGCAGACGTGGTTATCTTTGGAATGCCGATGGATTTTACAGTCAGCTACCGTCCCGGCTCCCGGTTTGGTCCGAAGCGAATTAGAGAGGTGTCGATCGGACTTGAGGAATATAGCCCCTATTTTGATCGGGAACTTGGGGAGTTAAAATATTTTGATGCCTTAGATATTCCGCTTCCTTTCGGAAATCCTCAGAAGAGCGTGGAGCTGATAGCCGGTTTTGTCAAAAAGCTTCTTGATGATCACAAATTCCCTTTAGGTTTAGGTGGTGAGCACTTAGTCTCTTGGCCGATTATCCAAGAGGTCTATAAGAAGTATCCCGATATGGTGATATTTCATTTTGATGCTCATGCTGATTTACGGATTGATTACGAAGGAGAGACTTATTCACATGCTACACCAATTAGGAAAGCAGTAGAACTAATTGGCGGTAAAAACGTTTATCAATTTGGAATCCGATCCGGGACGAAAGAGGAATTTTATTTTGGACGAAAGAATACTAATTTTTATCCCTTTCAGGTACTTGAGCCACTAACGGAGGTTCTCCAAGAAATCGGCAATCGACCGGTTTACGTCACAATAGATATTGACGTCTTTGATCCAGCTTATGCTCCGGGTACCGGAACCCTGGAGGCAGGGGGAATCGGTCCTCAGGAAATGCTGCTGGCGATTCGCAAGTTGGCTAATTCTTCGCTCAAGGTAATCGGGGCGGATATCGTTGAGGTTGCACCGATTTACGATTCTGCTGATCAGACATCAATATTAGCGGCAAAGCTTGTTAGAGAGCTGATGCTGGGCTTTATTAAGTAACCGGCGGCTAAAAATGATGATGGAAAAACCGGTTCTTATCAAGGTAAATAGTCGAATTAGACATACCAAAGGTGAAGAGGAAACCCTTTCTTCGTCCTATACAGGTACCTTATATCAAAAGGGTGAAGAGTTTACTCTAAAATATCAAGAGAATGCGGAAGAAATGGGCAAGACCTCAACCTACATCAAATGGGTTGCAGGCAACCAGCCGATCAAATTAACGATAATTCGTTATGGCGAAACGAAAATGAATCAAGTATTTCGTTCTGGAAGCACAGAACGGAGCCAATATCAGATCCCGAATGGAGTCATGGAGCTGGAGACTTTTACTGAACAAGTAGCTATACAGAATACTGCCGGCTTAGGAAAAATAACCTTAATTTATCAACTAAAGCTTAATAAGCAACCAATCGGCTTTTACAGCTTAGTTATTAGCTTTACAGAAACAGAGTAGGAACAATTGGAGAAAATTTATATCAAAGCGAAAAGCAAAAAGAAGGATTAATTAAGCGGACAGCGAAATAACAAATACTAAAGGACGGTGATAATTATGCAATTAAGAGTAATTATATTTCTTATATCAGCCCTATTAGTAGCCCTATTTGCAGTAGTAAACATTCAACCTGTTACAATTAATTTTTTATTAGCTGAGGCAGAAATCCAATTAATCTTCGTGATTATCTTTTCTATTCTGATCGGTGCAATTTTAATGTTTATCCTCTCATCGATGAAGCAGATAAAAATGACCAAGCAAATTAAAGCTTTAGAAAAGGAGAATCTGCTTTTAAAGGATCAGCAAAAAGAGTTAAGTGATCTTGATCCTTCTGTTCAACATAGCACGGTGGATACAAAAGATAATAAAGAAAATAAGCCAGAAGAGAACCCTAACACAGAAATCAAGAACCAGAACGAGAAAAATCTTGAAGCAAACCAACAGTCTTGAAAAGAGCCACAGAGGCAATACTTCTTAGAGGATGTAGGTGGGGATATTGGATAAGCTAATTAATAAGCTAATCAATGGCGACAAGAGAAGTGTTGCTAGGGCAATTACAATTATTGAAAATAACCAACAACCAGAAAAAAAACAGTTGATCAAACTGTTATATCCATATACCGGGAAGGCGAAAATTATTGGCATAACAGGTCCGCCGGGTGCAGGAAAAAGTACATTAGTTGATGGTTTGCTTTATCATATCAGGAAACAGCAGCTTACAGTCGGAATTATTGCCATAGATCCCAGTAGTCCTTATAGTGGCGGGGCAATATTGGGAGATCGGATTAGAATGCAACATCATGCTCTAGACCCAGGTGTCTTTATCAGAAGTATGGGCAATAGGGGAGAGCTTGGCGGCTTGGCAAAGGCCACAGAAGAGACGGTAAAAGTTCTAGATGCCATGGGAAATGATCTAATTATAGTTGAAACTGTGGGAGTTGGGCAGTCAGAGTTAGAGATAATGAATACTGCCGACACCACAGTTGTTGTCTTGCATCCAAGTACCGGGGACAGCATTCAGACAGCTAAAGCAGGAATTATGGAGATTGCTGATATCTTTGTGATAAATAAAAGTGATTTGCAGGGCGCTGAGAAAATGGCCTATGAATTGGAAATGCTGATTGGGAGAACCAGCAGTACTGTTGGTTGGCAAAAAAAGCTGGTTAAGACAATTGGCACCGAAAAACAAGGTATTGATCAGTTATGGGAGAGCATCAGAGAGCATCAACAATTTTTAGCAAGCTCGGAGCTTTTTCAAAAGAAAAGAGCGGGAAGCCTCCATAGGGATTTTAAGAGCTATCTTCATGAGTTATTTCAATTACAGGTTGATAAGCACCTTAAACAAGCATATCCTAATCAAGCCGATTTAGTTCAGGAAATGTCTCGAAAAGGATCTTGGCAAGTGGCGGAAGAAATTTATGACAAACTGTTGAAACCGCAAATAAAGGAAAAAGCTGATTAATAGTTTAAGGGATTTGACATCTTAAAAAAAATAGATAAAATAGTGGATACTGATATTTGGTAAGTTTTTTCTGAATATATATATAAAGAGAAAGGGAGTGTCGGAATGAGTACAATGTTTGTGTTTGATGAAAAAAAGGTTAAAGAAATCCCGATGGTAGAGATTGCCTTTGAAATTTTGAAGCAATCAAAGAACAATTATTTTTTTCAACAGTTAGTACAGGAAATCGCTAAGATAAAGGGTAATAGCGAAGAAGAGATGCTTAACAATCTTGCCCAATTATACACCGAGCTTAATATAGATGGAAGATTTGTTCATCTTGGTCAGAATGAATGGGGACTTAAAAGTTGGTTTCCGGTTGACCAAACAGATTTTATCCATTATCTTCGTGATGAAGAAGAAGACGACGAGGATCTTGTTGAGGATGATTTCGAGGAAGATGAACGGTCTTTTGCTGATGATGAAGAGTCTGATGCTGATGAGGACCTTGAAGAAGAGGAAGAGGATGAGGATGAGGATGAGTTGGATAGTGAGGACGATGATTTTGTAGAAATTTCTGACGATGATGATTCAAGTGTTGATGAAGAGGAGTTCGCAGACACTGACCTAGAATCCGATGAATTTGAATTTGATGACGAAGAAGATGACGAAGAAGATGACGAAGAAGATGAAGATGAAAACGAAGAATTAGACGACTAAGAAATTAAAGATTAAATAGCTTGACATTAGCCTGACTTGTTAGTAAACTACTGTATGGGCTAAAAGATTTGCATAACAATTACTATTAAAAATCAATAATAAAAGCAAAAGTGCCCCTTCCGGGGGGAGGTCTCACTTTTGCTTTTTTCATTAGCAATTATTACAATTTTGAGACTGAGTTTAACTTAGCAGACAAAGAGGGGGAAAAAATATGACAAAATATATTTTCGTAACGGGAGGCGTTGTATCCTCCTTAGGGAAGGGAATAACGGCTGCATCATTAGGAAGGCTGCTGAAAAATAGAGGATTAAAAGTAACTATCCAAAAATTTGATCCCTATATCAACGTTGATCCCGGGACGATGAGTCCTTATCAACATGGAGAGGTGTTTGTAACAGATGATGGCGCCGAAACGGATTTAGATTTAGGACATTATGAACGTTTTATCGATATTAACCTGTCCAAACATAACAACATCACCACAGGGAAGATTTACTCCTCAGTAATTACCAAGGAGAGACGTGGTGACTATCTAGGCGGAACAGTTCAAGTAATCCCCCATATTACTAATGAAATCAAAGAGCGTTTTTTTAGAACTGCCAAAGAAACCAATGCTGATGTGGTAATTACAGAGATTGGCGGTACAGTTGGTGATATCGAGAGTCTCCCCTTTTTAGAGGCGATACGTCAATTAAAAAATGATGTTGGTAGGGAAAATATTATGTATATTCATGTTACGCTTATTCCCTACTTAGCAGCAGCCGGTGAATTAAAGACGAAGCCGACACAGCATAGTGTTAAGGAATTGCGGAGCATCGGTATTCAACCTAACATGATAGTTTGCAGAACGGAATATCCCCTTTCAACTGAAATTAAGAATAAGATCGCTCTATTCTGCGACATCGAGAAAGAAGCCGTTATTGAGGCTCTTGATGCTGAGACTTTATATGAAGTTCCATTAATGCTGCAAAAACAAGGGTTAGATAATTATGTAGTTAGGCATTTGAAGTTGAAGACTGAAGAAGCAGATATGAGTGAGTGGGTTCAACTCGTGGATAAGATCAAAAGTCTTAAAGCTACTACCCGAATCGCGATAGTCGGCAAATACGTAGCACTCCATGATGCCTATTTAAGTGTCGCAGAGGCTCTGAATCACGCTGGGTTTAGCAATAATACTGAGATTGACATAAAATGGGTAAATGCGGAAATAGTAACTGAAGAAAACGTTGTTGAGCTTCTTAATGACGTTGACGGAATATTAGTTCCCGGCGGCTTCGGGCATCGGGGAATAGAGGGAAAGATAACCGCAATAAAGTATGCCAGGGAGAATAGAAAGCCCTTCTTAGGAATCTGTTTAGGTATGCAAACCGCAGTTATAGAATTCGCCAGAAACGTCACTAAGCTCTCAGGGGCTAACAGCTCAGAGTTTTGTTTAGAAACTAAATTTCCAGTTATTGATCTTTTGCCTGAGCAAAAAGAGATTGAAGATCTGGGTGGAACAATGCGCCTAGGAATTTACCCATGTAAATTAATCGATGGGACAATTGCCGGTAAGTGCTATAACGAGGGAATAATCTATGAACGTCACCGTCATCGCTATGAATATAATAATGAGTATCGAGAACAACTTCAGCAGGCCGGACTAAGAATATCCGGTACATCACCTGATGGACGACTTGTGGAAATTGTTGAACTCCCTGAGCATCCGTGGTTTGTCGGTACCCAGTTTCATCCAGAGTTCACCTCTAGACCGAATAAGCCGCACCCAATTTTTAGAGGTTTTGTTGAAGCAGCACTATTGAATAGATAACTGGAATATTAACTGAGGGGCTAAGTATTTATAGCCTCTTTTTTAGTCTAAAAATAAAATAATTGCAAATATTTAAAAAAATTTTTGTGAATAAGCAGGAAAAAAAAGCCTTTTAATTGAATACTTAAGGTTAGGACAAATATTTTCCATTGTAAATAGTTGAACTATGTAAGGAAAAAATTCTTTTATTAGGGGGAGATCTTTACTTATGACTAGAAAAAAAATCTTGATCGTAGATGACCAATATGGAATTAGGCTTTTATTATTTGAGGTTTTTAAGAAAGATGGTTATAAGACATTTCAGGCTGCTAATGGAAAAGAGGCTCTAGAAATAGTTAGAAATGAAGTTCCTGACATTGTCCTTTTGGATATGAAAATGCCGGGAATGGACGGACTAGAAATCCTCAAGCATATTAAAGGAATCAACAATGGGATAAATGTTATAATGATGACAGCTTATGGCGAGCTGGATATGTTGGAGGAAGCAACCAACTACGGAGTAATAACTCACTTCACAAAGCCCTTTGATATTGATCAAATGCGAATGGCAGTAAAACAGGTTTTGATAGCAGTAGAAAATAATAATCTTGATGAAATAAAACTAAACTTTTGATATACTAACATATTAGTTGAATTTATTTATTTTTTTTAAGAATACTAGAGGTATCTAGAGTAACTAACTTACATAAAACAACAAATGAAAGGGGAAAGAAAATGTCTTTAGTATCAATGACTGAAATGCTTCAAAAGGCTAAAGCTGGGAAATACGCAGTAGGACAATTCAACATGAATAATCTAGAGTTTACGCAAGCAATCATCGAAGCTTCTGAGGAAGAAAACTCGCCAGTAATATTAGGAGTTAGTGAAGGTGCAATGAAATATATGGGGTTGGAATATACCGTTGCGATGGCAAAGGCTGCCGCAGAAAAAGCTAATATTCCGATTGCCTTGCATTTAGACCACGGAAGTACCTTTGAGGTAGCTATGAAGGTGATACGTGCAGGATTTTCATCAGTAATGATTGATGGATCGCACCATCCCTTCGCTGAAAATATCAGGATAACTAAAAAGGTTTTAGATACAGCTCATGCGATGGGAGTCTCAGTTGAAGGAGAGCTTGGAACAATTGGTGGCACTGAGGATGATCTTTCAGTTGACGAAGCAGATGCAGCACTTACGAACCCCAGCGAGGCAGTGGAGTTCTACAAGGCTACAAACGTCGACGCTTTGGCATTGGCTGTAGGAAGTGCTCATGGAATGTACACAGGGGTACCAAAAATCCGTTTTGATATTATTGAGGCTGTAAGTAAGCAAATCGATATTCCGCTGGTTTTGCATGGAGGATCAGGAATACCGGATGAAGCTGTAAAAACAGCAATCAGCGTAGGTATTGGCAAGGTTAATGTAAACACAGAAAACCAAGTTGCCTTCACCAAGCTGATTAGAGAGGTGCTAGATAAGGATGCCAAGGTTTATGACCCGCGTAAATTCTTAGGACCGGCTCGTCAAGCAATCAAAGAGGTAGTACGTGAAAAAATCAGATTGTTTGGAAGCAACGGCAAGGCCTAAGTGAACTATTCAGCTAAAGCTGAACATCGGGGATTCAGATGATAAGAAAAGGAGCTGTTTTTGTGAAGATTTTTATTGATACAGCCAATATAGAGGAAATCCGTTCAGCAAGCGAATGGGGTATCTTGGCAGGAGCAACTACTAATCCCTCGCTGATTGCCAAAGAGGGAAGAGAACTAGTTGATGTTATCAAGGAAATAACAGCAATTGTAAACGGGCCGATAAGTGCGGAGGTTATGGGGCTAGAAGCTGATCAAATGATAACTGAGGGCGAGCAGCTAGCGAGTCTCTCCTCAAATATAGTTATTAAAATTCCCATGACACTTGAGGGACTTAAAGCCGTAGCGGTTCTAAGTAAAAAAGGTATAAAAACCAATGTAACCTTGATTTTTTCTGCTACCCAGGCTTTAATGGCTGCTAGGGCAGGAGCTACTTATGTGTCTCCGTTTGTCGGCAGATTAGATGATATCGGTTATGATGGAATAGAATTAATTCGTGATACCCATGAGATTTTTGCTTACCATAACATCAATACAGAAATAATTTCGGCAAGCATCAGACATCCGATGCACGTGATTCAGTCGGCTAAAGCCGGAGCAGATATCGCTACAATCCCCTATAAGGTCTTGGTACAGATGGTAAAGCACCCCTTAACAGATATCGGTATCGAAAAATTTATTGCCGATTATGAAAGATCAAAGTCCTAAGCCATAGACTCGTCAATACTAGGTAGCTTCATACAGGAGCTGCCTTTTTTGTATTTTATAACACCTTTAGAGCAGTCTTCTAGCATGACTTATGTCAGAATTGGCACAGCTAGGATGCTTTTGTCCAAAGTGTATAGTATAATAGGGTTGGCAATCTAGAAGTGAGAGGTAAGAAGTGAGAAGTGAGATCATCTTACTTCTCACATCTAGCAGACTGGAGGTTATAAGATTGGAAAAATTAATGATTAGAGGCGGAGAGCAGTTATCAGGGCATGTGACGATAAGTGGAGCAAAAAACAGCGCCGTGGCACTAATTCCTGCAGCCATCTTGGCGAATTCTGCCGTTTATTTAGAAAACTTACCAGATATCAAGGATGTTCACCTACTGGCAGAAATCCTTGAAGAGTTAGGAGCTAAAATAGAGCTGAGCAATGGTACAATGTTGATCGATCCTGCTGAAATGCGTCCTAAGCACTTGCCAAACGGTAAGGTTAAGGAGTTGCGAGCCTCCTACTATCTAATGGGAGCCTTGTTAGGCAAATTCGGAGAAGCCTATGTAGGACTGCCGGGAGGATGCAACTTGGGATCTCGTCCTGTCGATCAGCACATTAAAGGCTTTGAAGGCTTAGGAGCCACAGTAAAGAACGAATCTGGAGCCCTTCATTTGCAAGCTGACAAGCTAGTAGGCAATCGAATATTTTTGGATGTCGTGAGTGTTGGGGCAACGATTAATATCATGCTGGCAGCTGCGGGAGCTAAGGGGCAAACAATTATCGAGAATGCCGCTAAAGAACCGGAAATAATTGATGTAGCAACGTTGCTAAATTCCATGGGTGTTAAAATAACTGGTGTTGGAACCGATATTATTAAAATACAGGGTAGTGATCAATTAACTGGCTGTCGACATTCGATTATTCCTGATCGGATTGAAGCAGGCACATACATGATATTCGCGGCGGCAACAAATGGAGATATTACAGTTGATAATGTAATTCCCAAGCATCTTGAATCGATTACTGCAAAACTGACTGAATTAGGAGCACTAGTGACAGAAATGGACGATTCAATCAGAGTAATTGGACAATCATATTATAAACCTGTTGATATCAAAACTCATACATACCCAGGATTCCCTACCGATTTGCAGCAGCCATTCAGTGTTTTATTAACTCATGCCGAAGGAACAAGCATGATCACCGAGAATATCTTCTCATCCCGATTCCGACACGTAGATGAGCTGAGGAGAATGGGAGCTAACATTCGAGTAGAAGGCAGGAATGCCATCTTTGAGGGTCCTGCCAGCTTGCAGGGTGCGAGTGTGAAAATGACTGATTTGAGAGCGGGGGCTGCCTTGGTTACTGCCGCTTTATCGGCTGAGGGCATCTCCCAGATCAGCGAAATACATCATATAGACCGTGGCTATGAAAATTTGGAGAAAAAACTAGTAAAGCTAGGGGCTAAGGTTTGGAGAGTATTTGAAGAATAATTCCTAAAGTGGCGAATAGCATAAGGTTAACTTATCTTTAAGGAAGAGGGGATATTGATGGAGAGGAGTTTAACATTAGAACTGGTACGGGTGACAGAGGCAGCAGCCTTAGCCGCAGCAAGGTGGATGGGACAGGGATTAAAAAATGAGGTTGATGAGGCCGGAACAAGTGCCATGAGAAGGGTTTTTGATACAGTGCCAATGATCGGAACTGTAGTAATTGGCGAGGGGGAGATGGACGAGGCTCCAATGCTGTATATTGGTGAAAAATTAGGTACTGGGCATGGACCGGAGGTTGATGTAGCTGTTGACCCGATTGAAGGAACCAATATTGTTGCCAAAGGACTATGGAATGCTTTAGCGGTTGTTGCAATTGCCGATAAGGGCAACCTTCTCCACGCACCGGATATGTATATGGAGAAAATCGCTGTTGGCCCAAAGGCCGCAGGAAAAATTGATATCAACAAAAGCGTTAAAGAAAACCTGGAAATTGTTGCAAAGGTCTTAAAAAAGGATATTACAGAGGTTACCGCAACCGTCTTGGATAGGGAAAGACACCTAGAGCTGATTAAAGAGATTAGAGCGTCGGGAGCAAGGATAAAACTAATTACCGACGGCGACGTTGCCGCAGCAATCAATACCGCCTTTCCCGATACTGGAGTGGACATTTTGTTTGGTTCCGGGGGAGCGCCGGAAGGTGTCTTAGCGGCTGTAGCTCTTAAATGTCTGGGCGGAGAGATCCAAGGTCGGCTCTTGCCGCAAGACCAGACAGAGATAGATAGATGTTTACAGATGGGGATAGATCCCAAGCGCATTCTGAAGATGGAGGATTTAGTAAAAGGTGATGATGCGATATTTGCAGCGACTGGTGTAACTGATGGAGAGCTGTTAAAGGGCGTTAGATTTCAGGGGAATAAAGCATCAACACAATCAATCGTCATGCGAGCAAAGTCCGGTACAGTAAGAATAATTAGTGGAGAACACCGCTTAGAAAAAAAGCCGAACTTAATCGTTGAATAGCTGTCAATACACAAAGAAAAAATGTTCTATGTATAAATTATCAATAAAATGTTAGAATGAGATAATGTTTATTTTTATTATAATAAAGTAGGTGTCAATTAATGGATTTAAGTATTTCAATATTAGAAACGAAAAAGTTAACAGAGTTGTATCAGCTAGCTAAACAATTTGAAATCCCTTATTACGGGAAAATGAAAAAGAGAGAACTAATCTTTTCAATCTTAAAGAAACAGGCCGAAAACGCTGGATTAATGTTTATGGAAGGGGTTTTGGATATTCTTCCCGAAGGTTTTGGATTTCTAAGACCGATAAACTACCTGCCGAGTAACGAGGATATTTACATATCACAGTCGCAAATCAGAAGATTTGATCTACGAACAGGCGACCTTGTCTCAGGAAAAGCGCGTCCACCAAAAGAAAACGAAAGATACTTCGGCCTATTGTATGTTGAAGCGGTAAATGGTCAAGACCCTGAATTAGCAGCAGAGAGGTTGCACTTTCCCGCCCTTACACCGATATTCCCTCAACAAAAATTAACATTAGAAACAAATCCAACAAAGCTTTCTACAAGAATAATTGATTTAGTAGCACCAGTAGGTTTAGGACAGCGAGGCTTAATCGTCGCCCCTCCAAAAGCCGGTAAAACAATCCTCTTAAAGGAAATTGCTAACTCCATTAGTATTAATTTTCCTGATGTAAAATTGATGATTTTGCTTATTGATGAGAGACCGGAAGAAGTTACTGATATGCAACGATCAGTCAATGCCGAAGTAATTAGCTCAACCTTCGATGAATTGCCGGAAAATCATATAAAAGTGGCAGAATTAGTTTTGGAAAGAGCTCAAAGGCTTGTTGAAGCAAAAAAAGATGTAGTTATCCTCCTAGATAGTATTACACGACTGGCCAGAGCCTACAACCTTGTTATTCCGCCAAGTGGCAGAACACTTTCGGGAGGTATTGATCCAGCAGCTTTCCATCGTCCGAAACGTTTTTTTGGTGCTGCAAGAAACATCGAAGAGGGTGGTAGCTTAACAATTTTAGCCACTGCTTTGGTCGAGACGGGATCTAGAATGGATGATGTGATTTATGAAGAATTTAAAGGTACTGGAAATCTGGAACTACATTTAGACCGGAAGCTTGCCGAGCGAAGAATTTTCCCAGCTTTAGATATAAAGCGCTCCGGAACCCGAAGAGAAGAGCTATTAATGTCCAAAGAAGAGCTTGATAAATTATGGATTATTAGAAAATTCATGTCTGAACAGAGTGATTTTACAGAATTTATTATCAAGCGCTTAAAAGAGACAAAGAACAATGCAGAATTTTTTGAACGTTTAGATCAGAGCGGTAGAAGAATAGCCCCAAAACAGTAAAACGTCGAGATAAATCGCTTGAGAAATTATCATGACCTACCCTCACCCTTAAAATCTGAGAGCTTTTTGCAGATTGTCTAAATCTACTGTTGAAACCAGAGAATTAATCATGATATAATACATTTTGTATGTGAACTATGAACTCTGTTTCGCTAATGATTCAGGGCAGAAAGAGGTGAAGTAATAATGAAATCAGAAATTCATCCTAAATACAGAATAACCACGGTTACTTGCGCTTGCGGTAATTCATTTGAGACAGGCTCAGTAAAAGAAAGTTTGCGTGTGGAGATATGTTCGGAGTGTCATCCGTTCTTTACAGGAAAACAAAAATTTATAGATGCCGGTGGCCGGGTAGATAAATTCAAGAAGAAATACAACCTATAAAGTTAAAGTAGGCAGGCGAAAAGCTTGCCTATTTTTCTCTTGGGGAAAGGGATAGGAGCTAAAGAGATGTATTACTACAAAAGAGAAGGTTGGATTGAGTTTATTTGTGGAAGTATGTTTTCGGGGAAAAGCGAAGAATTGATCAGAAGAATTAAGAGAGCCAATTTTGCAAAGCAAAAGGTTCAGGTCTTCAAGCCTGTTATTGATAATCGTTATAGTGAAATTGCTGTCGTATCCCATAATGGAAGTCAGATTGAAGCGATAGCTGTGCACAACTCTTTAGAAATATTGGAAAAAATTGAAGAGTCGACGAATGTAGTCGCCATTGATGAAATTCAATTTTTTGATAACGGTATAGTTGAGGTCTGTGAGGAAATTGCTAACAAAGGAAAAAGAGTAATTTGTGCCGGTTTGGACCTAGACTTTAAAGGGGAACCCTTTGGCGCTTCACCTATACTGTTATCTGTTGCCGAATTCGTGACAAAATTGCAGGCAATTTGCGTTAATTGTGGAAATCCCGCATCAAGAACACAGCGATTAATCGATAATCTACCGGCGAACTACTTTGATCCGGTAATTAAGGTCGGAGCTTCGGAAAGTTACGAGGCTAGGTGCCGTCACTGCCATGAAGTACCCGGAAAGGAATAAATAAGCACGATTTTTTCTCTCTCCTCAGGGCAATATAAGTCTTGAGGAGGTGACGCATTTGCGCACAAGAAAAATCACTTTATTAGTCTTAGTTAGCTTATTGGTGATCGGTATCAGCGCTTGTAATATCGGGGACAATGACAGACCGCTTACAAGAGGTTATAACTCGCCGGACGGCTTAGCTCCTTACACAACTTATGATTACGATAATCGTGACGGAATGATTTACAACCGTTATGATCGTGGTCGTATGAGAAACGCTGATGACACCAATAACGGAATGATTTACAACCGTAATGATCGTGGTCGTCTGACACGAAACACTGATGATACCAATAATCGTAATGGGTATCTGAATAATCGAAATTTGGGAAATGTAAATGCTGAGGCGGAAAGAATAGCCGATGCTGCTGCCCAAGTAAAAGGTGTGGATGACGCTACAGTTGTAATCGCTGGGGGAACAGCCTACGTTGCCCTAGACCTAACTGACAGGGTTCAGACTAGAGAAGCTGCGAACGTCGAGAGAGCTGTTTACAATAAGCTAAAGCAGTATGCTAATCGTTACAATCTTAGTATAACTTCTGATGCCGATCTGTTTGGTCGTTTAAGAGATATCGGTGATGGGGTTAGAGGTGGTACTCCGGTTAACAATTATCAGACTGACTTACGAGATTTTGACACTAGGTTCAATAATTACCGAACAAGATAAATGCAGTTGCCCTTCAGCTTGAAAAAATAGCTGAGGGGTTTTTTATTAAATTTTTTTGACCTTAAGAGTGTAACAGTATATAATTATAATGTTACACACATTTTTTATTAGGAACTATTGAGGTGAGAGAATTGTTTGGACGGCTACAAGAATTAGAAGATCGCTACAATAAATTAAATGACCTGCTGATGGATCCAGAGGTTGTTAGTAATACTAATAAATTAAGAGAATACTCTAAGGAACATTCCAGTCTGGAAGACGTAGTATTAATTTACAGGGAATATAAAAAAACTCTTGAGGAATATCAAGATGCGAAGACAATGCTTAATGAAAAGCTTGATCCAGAAATGAAAGATATGGTTAAACTGGAATTAGAGGAGCTGTCGGAAAATAAAGAACAGCTCGAAGAAAAAATAAAATTACTGCTGCTTCCTAAAGATCCTAACGACGATAAAAACGTTATTGTAGAAATACGTGGAGCAGCTGGTGGAGATGAAGCGGCATTATTTGCCGGTGACCTGTACAGAATGTATACTCGATACGCCGAGCGGAAGGGCTGGAAGGTTGAACTGATCGATGCTAACTATACTGGAGTCGGCGGTTTTAAAGAAGTTATATTTATGATAAATGGTCGTGGGGCTTACAGCAATCTTAAATACGAAAGCGGTGCCCATCGTGTGCAACGTATTCCTACAACTGAATCAGGCGGAAGAATTCATACATCCACTTCAACAGTAGCGGTATTGCCTGAGGCTGAAGAAGTTGAGGTTGAACTTCATGAAAAGGATATCAGGGTGGACACCTTTGCTTCTAGCGGTCCTGGTGGACAAAGTGTAAATACCACGATGTCGGCTGTAAGGTTAACCCATCTGCCTACCGGACTAGTAGTCTCTTGTCAAGACGGCAAATCACAGATTAAAAATAAAGAGCAGGCGATGAAGGTGCTTAGGGCGAGGCTTTATGAGAAGCAGCTTGCTGAGGAACATGCTAAGCTGGCAAGCCAAAGAAAAAGTCAGGTCGGCACAGGTGACCGCAGTGAGCGGATCAGAACTTACAACTTCCCACAAAGCCGAGTTACAGATCACCGAATTGGCTTAACTCTTCATAAGCTGGACTACATCCTAGAGGGAGATTTGGACGAAATAATCTCTTCGCTGCAGGTGCAAGATCAAGCAGACTTGTTAAAAAATTCTGAGCTGGAGTAATGATCATGGCAGAATTAATTAGAGAAGCCCAACGCAGGGCTTCTTCATTTTTACAAAAACACAACATAATAGACGCCGATAATCAAGCTGAGATAATGCTTATGGCAATAAATAATTGGGATCGATCAAGACTCTTGCTTAATTGGCAAGCAGAACTACCGCCAGATGGAGAAAGACTTCTGCAAAGCTGGTTGGACCGAAGAGTGCTGGGGGAGCCCCTGCAATATATTATTGGTGAACAAGATTTCTATGGTCGAAGCTTCCAAGTAAGCCCTGATGTTTTAATTCCCCGACCAGAAACGGAAATCTTAGTGGAAGCTGTAATTAAAGAGGCTGATCTTTTTTTAGCAGGAGCAGTTTCCGTTGTTGCCGCTGATATTGGTACAGGGAGCGGGGCGATCGGGATAACCCTTGCCTTGGAACGAACAAATTGGCAGCTTTATTTATTGGATATTAGCAGTAAGGCAATAGAGGCAGCTACCGCAAATGCCCGCATGCTTAATGCCCAGATGGATTTTTTTCAAGGCGATCTGTTAACCCCATTAATTGAAAAGCAGATAAAAGTTGACCTACTCATTTCTAATCCGCCATACATCCCCACACAAGATGTTTTTCATTTGATGACGGAAGTAAGAGAATATGAGCCGCTATTAGCTTTAGACGGAGGAGAAGATGGAATCGATTTTTATCGGCAAATTATTAGGCAGAGTAAGCAAGTTTTAAACAGTCGGTCAATGCTCTGTTTCGAGTTAGGTATTGGACAAAGTGTGGATGTCATCAGGCTCTTGAAGGAAGCTGGGGCAGACAATTATAAGGTAATAAAGGATTTACAAGGAATTGACAGAGTAATTATCGCTTTTTTTATCTAAGCAGGTTTATCCCTTCCCGCTTCTGGTGATACTTGGAGTATAGAGAAATGAGAGGGGAAAACTGAAGTGAAAAAGCTATTTTACTTATTATTTATTTTTGCAGTATTATTAATGAGCTGGGACTTTAGCAGTGAGGATCTTACTGTATCGGCCAAGGGGTCGGTAATTCCTGATCAGGCAATCAGATTACGCATTATTGCCAATAGTGATTCTCCAGAGGATCAGTGGATCAAGCGCAAAGTACGTGACGTAATATCAGCCGAGGTTGCACCTTGGGTTGGAACAATAGAAGATATTGATCAGGCAAGGGCAATTATTGGGGATCACTTACCGGAGCTTGAACAGCTGGTAAAACAAACCCTAGTAGAATACGGCTTTTCCTACGACAAAGCCCCCGTTGTAGAATTAGGCATAGTGCCCTTTCCAACCAAATTATACGGTCAAATAGTCTATCCTGCCGGGGATTATGAGGCCTTGAGAATTACTTTAGGCAATGCTGAAGGGCAAAACTGGTGGTGCGTATTATTTCCCCCATTATGTTTTGTAGATATGTCTTCTGGCGATGCAGTCGAGGTAATTAATGAGGATAAATTGCCTTTAAGTAAAGAGAAAGAAGAGAAAGAGACTTCATCAACTACCGGAGAGGATGTTGAAGTACGATTTTTCTTAGTTGAGGCAATTACCAAAATGGTGGAGTTTTTTAAAGGAATTTTTTAATTAACAGGGAGATTGCTCCCTGTTTTTTTATGGCTATCGTTTTGATCGTCGAGCTTGGCATCGCTGTGATATAATAAATTCTATTAAGTAAAAAAAATATGAAGAATTATTAACATAGTTATCAACAGGTTATCAACAGTATGTGGATAAATGTGCATAACAAGTAGGTAGGAGATAAGAAATGATCAAAATTGAGACGAAAATTTGGAAAATATCCGCTGATTCAGTCAAGGCTGCTGATCCGGAAATTCAAGAGATTGCTGCACTTCTTCAGGAGGGACAAGTGATTGCTTTTCCGACAGAAACTGTTTACGGTTTGGGAGCTAACGCTTTGAACGAGCAGGCTGTGGAAAAGATCTTCACAGCCAAAGGACGACCTAGTGATAATCCGTTAATCGTCCATATTGCTTCAACTGATCAATTAGCCGATTTAGTTGCTAGTGTGGATAAGCGCAGTCAAAAACTGATCGAGAATTTTTGGCCAGGTCCTCTTACGATTGTCTTCCCCAAAAAAGAGGGTATTTCCAGCTTAATCTCAGCGGGGCTTCCGACAATAGCTGTTAGAATGCCTAGCCATCCGGTTGCTCTAGCGATTATCCGAGCAGCTAATTTACCAATTGCCGCTCCAAGCGCCAATCGCTCCGGTCGCCCGAGTCCAACAACCGCAGCTCATGTTCTCCAGGATTTGTCCGGATTAATTGCCGGAGTAGTTGATGGCGGCGAGGCGGGTATTGGAGTGGAATCAACAGTAATTGATGTTAGTGGTCAAATTCCGCTTATTTTGCGCCCGGGTGGGATTACAGTGGAGCAACTAAAAGGCGTTATCGATGAAATTCAAATAGATCCAGGTTTGCTTAATGAATTAGACAAACCTAAGTCTCCGGGGATGAAATATACCCACTATGCCCCAAACGGTGAGATGTGGATAATTTCCGGAAGCGATCAGCAAAAAATTATTTCTGATGCTAACAAACGATTACAGAATGCAAAAGAAAGAGGTTTAACAACTGGAGTCCTAACAATTACTGATTATCAAGAGTATTTTACCGGTGTTCACGCACTTCAAGCCTACGGCTCCAGTGATGACCTTTATCCTTTAGCAGAACACCTATATGGTGCTTTAAGAAGCTTTGACTCGTTGGGAGTTGAATATATAATTGCCCCGGCAGTAGTAGAAGAAGGAATTGGTCTGGCAATAATGAATAGAATGGTTAAGGCTGCTGGAGGTAGAATAGTAAATGTGGATAATCTTTAACATGAAATAGCTTTTCCCTGCATATTTTGGAGAGACAAGATATGGAGGGGAGCTTAAATGGAGTTGAATATACATATTGGCGAGCTAATCACCTTCACGATGATTGCAATAGCTTTAGGAATGGATGCCCTGTCCTTAGGAATCGGAATTGGCGCACGAAGGATAAACAGACTGCAAATAATCAAGCTTAGCCTATCGGTAGGAGCTTTTCACGTGTTAATGCCGCTTGTTGGAATTATTGCAGGTAATTTTATACTTAAGTATATTAGCCATATTGCCAATCTAATTGGTGGGGGGGTTCTGCTGATACTTGGTGCAAATATGCTCTGGTCAGCAATAATTGGTAATGAAAGCCGGATAGATTATACTTCTGGTGTTGGATTAATAATCTTATCGTTAGGAGTTAGTGTTGATGCCTTGTCTGTGGGCTTTTCCCTAGGTCTTTTTTTGGGCAATCTTTGGCTTATCGTTTTATTATTTGGCTTTATGGGGGGGTTAATGACAGCTATAGGTTTGACGATTGGTACTAAGCTGGGTGAGTGGCTGGGCAAGTATGGAGAAGCTATGGGTGGGGTTATTTTAATTATTTTTGGAATTAAGTTTTTGGTGTAAGATGGAACAGGTATTATTAATTAGTTTCTTGTCGGGATTAGCTACAGGGGTTGGGGGACTAATCGTCGTTTGGTTTGGTCAGCCAACAGCGAAAGTGCTAGGCTTTTACTTAGGATTATCAGCTGGAATGATGGGAATGGTAGTATTAGTTGACCTGCTTCCCGCAGCCTTGCAGTATGGAACTGTAAAACAAACCTTGATCGGGTTAATTATCGGGATTGCTCTCATGCTGATCTTCGATTTAGCACTGGCAAGCTTTCTTGCCACGGGAAAAAGCAGAAAAGTAAATCCAGCAAATCAGCCAAAGTTTAAGAGAAATTTTTTGCGAATGGGCTATTTTATGACTTTCGCAATTGCCTTACACAATATCCCAGAAGGATTGGCAATCGGTGCAGGTTTTGCAAGTCAAAGTGAGCTGGGTATTCGAGTCGCACTAGTAATCGCCTTACATAACATACCCGAGGGCTTAGGGGTAGCCTCAACGCTTTTCTTAGGTAAGATAAAAAAAGTATTTGTTGTACTTCTGCCGATTGCCACAGGCTTTTTTATTCCTCTTGGCACCATGCTGGCTAACTTGCTAGGAAGTATAGTTGCCGACTGGATTACCTTTGGTTTATCTATTGCCGGAGGGGCAATGGGATATTTAGTAATCAAGGATATTGGTCCGGAAAGCCTCAAACAGAGCCCACTAATTGGTCGGACAGGAATCGGTGTCGGAATTTTTATTATGTATCTAGTTTATCATTTACACAGCTAAAAACTCTTTAGGGGATCAGTTGTGGAAAATAATCTGTAGATGAAGGAGAAGATATCTTGTGAACATATTATTTATCTGCACAGGAAACACCTGCAGAAGCCCTTTAGCAGAAAAAATACTTATAGAAAAGGCTAAAGAAAAAAACCTAAATATCCATGTAAAATCTGCGGGAATAGCTGCGAACAATGGGCAAACGGCTTCTAGGCATGCCAGAGAAGTAATCAAAGAGCTCGGTGCTGATGATCAGCATCAAGCTAAGCAGGCTACCGAAGAGCTTTTAAACTGGGCTGATTTAATCTTAACAATGACTGTTGGTCATAAGCAATTTCTGATCGCGCAAAAACCGGAAATCACGCCGAAAATATATACGTTAAAAGAATTGGCATTGGTTCAAGGTGCTGATTCGCAGCAAGTACCCTCTTCCCTAGATATAATCGACCCATATGGTCAGGATTTAGCTACATACAGACGAACAGCTGAAGAAATTTCGGAATTTTTAGAATATCTGTTAACCGCCGATTTGTTGAGTAAAAAAGAAAATTGATATTTATATGAAATATGGACAATTATTATTGTGAGAATTTTTCAAAATGTATATAATTTGAGTGGAGCATCAATTCTTAATTAGAGTTGCGGCTGATCTAAAAAGCCTTGCTTCTAAGGAGGATGTAAATAAATGGCTAAAGAAAACAAGTATAAATTTAGCTTAACAAAAAAATTCATGTTGGGAATTTTTGTACTGTCACTCATCACTTACGGCACAAGTGCATTTGTAATAATTTATTTACTCGATTACCTAAACGGGATTGTAGAACTTATTTCTTACAACGGCTTTATTGCAGGCACTTTAGTATTAGGTGTTATTTGGTCAGTGATTTTTGGGTTTATTGCTGCCAAAATTATTACAAAACCGATAGTTTCCTTAGAAGCAGTTGCTAGACAAGCTGCTACTGGTAATTTAACTGTTGATGCCAAAATTACTAAATCAGCTGATGAGTTGATGGCTTTGAGTCAAGCCTTTAATCAGATGATGGAGAATATTAGAGCAATGATTAAAGATATTGACGAAAACTTTACCTCGACAAATTCTAACGTTGAAGAACTAAAAGGTGCCTCAGAAGAAGCAGCAAGGGTTGCCGAAAATATCTCTCTAACAATGGAAGAAATCGCTGGAGGAGCGGAGAGGCAAGCTAAAGAAACAAATGCCACTGTTGAGTTAATTACTAAGGTGAATAATCTCTCTGCGGATGTAACCAGCAAGACTAAACTGACAATTAACAATTCTCTGCAGATGGAAAGGGTTATAAAAGAAAGTATTCAAATCGTCAACAGGCTGGTCGAGGGTCTTAGCCATATTGCAGAATCCAGTAAAGAATCAATTGAAGTTGTTAAGCGTTTAGAAAAAAACGCTTCAGAAATTGGGAATATCACTAATGTCGTCGGCGGTATATCTGAGCAAACCAATCTTTTGGCTTTAAATGCCTCTATTGAGGCGGCTAGAGCTGGAGAGCATGGAGCCGGCTTTGCAGTAGTGGCAAATGAAGTGCGAAAATTAGCCGACCAAAGTGGGAAGGCAGTTAATAGCATCAGCGAATTAATCGAGCAGATGCAACGGGAAGTGAAAAATGCTGTTGAAGCAATATATGAACAAGTTGAGCTGGCTAATAAAGAGGCCAAACAAGGTGAGATAACTAAGCAGGCCTTGGCTGGAATAGTAAATTCTGTGGAATCGGTTGTGACGGCAATCAACGATATTAATCGGATTTGCCTGCAGCAGGTATCCAATATTCAGGAAACTGTTAGTAATGTTGGAAGTATTGCGGCAATTGCCAAACAAACTTCAACGGGGGCCGAAGAGGTGGCTTCCTCCTCAGAGGAGCAAACAGCTTTTATGCAGGAGATCGCTGCTAAGGTCCAGGTTCTGCAAGATTCAGCATACCGTCTAAAGAATACGATAAAAAAATTTCAGATCTAAGGAGTGTAATCTGACCTCCGACCTAAAAATAAAGTCATCGTTTAAAGATGACTTTATTCTGTGGTAAGGGTATAATATTTGGTGATAAAAAATCATCAAGTCGGGAAAATATAGGGGGCTTCAAGATGAAAATTGCAATTGCTGCCGATCATGGCGGGTATGAAATGAAAGAACATGTTAAAAAAATTATTGAGGATTTAGGAATTAGTTACGAAGATTTAGGTACAGATTCAGTCGAATCAGTAGACTATCCGGACTACGCTCTGCCCGTAGCTAAAAAAGTTGTTAGCGGCGAGGTCGATAAAGGGATCTTAATCTGTGGTACCGGAATAGGTATGTCAATTGCCGCAAACAAGGTTGCTGGGATCCGGGCGGCACTTGTTCATGATTGCTACTCTGCAAGGGTCACCCGTGAGCATAATGACTCCAACATTCTTTGCATGGGAGGCAGAATAATTGGACTTAATCTGGCAGAGGAAATTGTTCGCATTTGGCTTCATGGGGAATTTACCGGAGATCGTCATCTAAGAAGAATAGAAAAAGTAAAAGAGATAGAAAACTTTTCCAAGGACAGCTAACAATGGCGACCTCAATGATAAAAGAACAATTGTCAGAGGCATTAACCAACCTTCTGGAGATTTTCCCTTTAAATAACCAGCATATTTTGGTTATTGGTGCTAGTACTAGTGAGGTCGCGGGGAAAAAGATTGGCACCTCAGGAAGCGAAGCTATAGCTGGTGAGATCTACGAGGCCTTACTTGAAAAACAGAAAATATTCGGCTTTAACTTAGCTTTTCAGGGTTGTGAGCATATTAATCGGGCGTTAGTTGTTGAAAGAGAAATCGCCGAGAAATATTTCTGCGAAATTGTTACGGTTGTCCCAGTTCGAAAAGCCGGA
>Ga0209347_1001086_pt1 | contig 50484 bp, 42 predicted proteins | sample AutmiccommuBRH23_FD_187382 | JGI IMG/M metagenome (GOLD analysis project Ga0209347, IMG submission 187382) | Deep subsurface microbial communities from Mt. Terri, Switzerland - Autotrophic microbial communities BRH/23 (SPAdes) (version 2) | ecosystem: Environmental > Aquatic > Deep subsurface >... | reverse complement strand
CGGTCACTCTCTTCAAGGAAGTCGACGGCCTGATGACCGCCGATCCAGCCGCCGTGCCCCAGGCCCGCGTCATTCCCGAGCTTCACTACCGCGAAGCGGCGGAGCTCGCGTACTACGGCGCGAAGATTCTCCATCCGCGCACGATCATTCCGCTCGCGGACCGAAAGATCCCGCTCACGATCCGGAACGCGTTCCATGACGATGCCGGCGGGACGAGAATCTCCTCGACGGCGCCGGCGGGGGAGTACCCGGTACGCGCGCTCACCGCCATCCGCGGCCAGTCTCTTCTTTCAATCGAAGGAAAGGGAATGATCGGTGTGCCGGGGATCGCGGCGCGCACGTTCACCGCTCTCTCAGACGCGGGCCACTCCGTCTCGATGATCAGCCAGAGCTCGAGCGAGGCGAGCATCTGCATGGTCGTCCCCGCGGCCGAGGCGAAGCATGCGACCGAAGCGCTCGACCGCGCGTTCGAGCTCGAGCGGCGCCTCAAGCTGATCGATCGCGTTCGCGCGGAATCCGGTATGGCGCTCATCGCCGTGGTCGGCCTCGGGATGCAGCACCGCGTCGGCATCTCCGCGCGGACCTTCGCCGCGCTCGCGGCGGAAGGGGTCAACATCGTCGCGATCGCCCAGGGTTCGTCGGAGCTCAACATCACGGTGGCGATCGCGGGAGCGGACGTCGAGAAGAGCCTCCGCGCGCTTCACGCAGAGTTCCAGCTCGACCGCATCCGGCCGCTCGCGGAGACCACCGGACGGGAGTCGAAGCTCACCCTCCTCGGCCTGGGAAACATCGGACGGGCTCTGGCTAAGCAGCTGGCGGCCCAGGAAGCCGACCTGCGCACCGACCCGGGAGTCAGCGTCAAGATCATCGCCGTCGCCGACCGCTCCGGCATCAGGGTCGAAGAGAAGGGGTTCAAGCCCTCCTCACTTCAGAAGCTCGCGAAGCAGAAGGCAGGAGGAGCGCGCCTCTTCGATCGATCCTCGCCGCTCACGGTGAAGGAGATCATCGAGATGCTGCGTCGCGAGGTCTGGATCCTCCCCTCGTGGCGGCCGATCCTGGTCGACCTCACCTCGGAGGAGACCGCGGCGCTGCTGCAGGAAGCGATCGAGCAGCGGTTTCATATCGTGCTCGCCAACAAGAAGCCGCTTTGCGTCCCGCAGATCGAGTACGACCGCCTCTTCCAGACCGCACGCGAACAGCGCGTCGCAATCCGCTACGAGGCGACCGTCGGCGCCGGCCTCCCGGTACTCGACACACTGGCGAAGCTTCGCGCCGCCGGAGACCGCGTCGAATCGATTCTCGGATGCCTCTCCGGGACGATCGGGTATCTGATGACGGCCGTCGAAGAAGGCGTTCCTTTCTCGAAAGCGGTACAGAAGGCGTGGGAGCTCGGATACACCGAGCCCGATCCCCGCGACGACCTCTCCGGAACCGACGTCGCGCGCAAGGCGCTGATCCTGGCCAGAGCTCTCGGCAGGCGGCTCGAGCTGAGTGAGGTCGAGCTCGAGCCTCTTTTCGGTCCCGAGAACGATTCCGATGATCCGGAGAAGTTCGTCGCCGGTCTCGCGTCGCTCGACGCCGCCTACGCGAAGAAGGCCGAAGCAGCGCGGAGCAAAGGGAACGTTCTGCGGTACGTCGCCCGCATCGGGAGAGGGAAACTGCGGGTCGGCATCGAGGCGGTTCCCCAGAGCTCTCCGATGGGACGCCTCCGCGGAACCGATAACCAGATCGCCATCCAGTCCCGCCGCTACAAGACGAATCCGCTGGTCGTCACCGGTCCCGGAGCGGGAGCCGAGGTGACGGCCGCGGGTGTGCTCAACGACATCGTCGCCATCACCGGCGAGCAGAGGCTGGGGCGATGAAGGGAATCGCCTTCGCCCCCGGCTCCATCGGCAACGTCGGCCCCGGCTTCGACGTGCTCGGTCTCGCGTTTGGCGGGGCCGGCGTGCGGGTGGAAGTCGAGTTGATCGACGGCGACGCGCCTCCTCTCGTCGTCACCGGCAGGGACGCCGAACTGATTCCGACCGATCCCGCGAAGAACGCCGCCGCGATCGCCGCAGTCTCGATGCTCCGTCGTCTCGGGAACCGTTCATCGATCGCGGTGAAGCTTCATGGGTCGCTGCCGGTCGCGGGCGGGATGGGTGCGAGTGGAGCGAGCAGCGTGGCGGGCGCCTACGCCGCGGCTCTCGCCTCCGAGGGTCCGGTGCCGGCGCAGCAGGTAATCCTGGCGGCGCTCGACGGTGAGTCCGCGGTTGCGGGAAGGCATCTCGACAACATCGCCCCCTCGGTTCTCGGAGGGTTGGTTCTTTCGCGGAGTCTCGAACCTCTCGACGTGGTCAGTCTCGACATCGCCGCCGACTGGTACATCACGTTGATCACGCCCGCGGTCCGCATCGAAACGAAGCACGCGCGCGGGCTGCTTCCGGCGCGAAGCGACCGGAGCGAGTGGATCGCCGAGATGGGAAATGCGATCGGCGTCACGGTGGCGTTCGCGCGGGGGGACGGCGATCTTCTTCGCCGGTCGCTCGAGGACGTCTACGCCGAGCCAAGGCGGGCGAGCCTCATCCCGCACTTCTACGACGTCCGGACGGCCGCCCTCGACGCGGGGGCGTTGGGCTGCTCGATCAGCGGATCGGGGCCAACGGTGTTCGCGATCGCCGAGGACGAAAAGAGCGCGGAGCGCGTCGCGCGCGAGATGCAGAGCGCCTTCGGCGAGATCGAGAGCACCGCTCACGTCGGGCCGATCGACCGCGAGGGAGCGCGCCGGATAGAACCGGGGGACGGCTCATGAGCGCCTGGCTCGAATGCCTCGCCTGCCGGAAAAGGTTCGACACGGATGAGAACCGATTCGCCTGCGACTGCGGTGGACTGCTGAGTCTCGAGCGCGACGGAGTTACTCTCGATCGAAACGTCGCCGAGCGACGGAGGGCGAGCCGAGCGGCCGTCGATCGAAGCGGCGTCTGGCGATTCCGCGAAGCGGTGCTCGACGTTCCGGAAGATGGCATCGTCACGCATCCCGAGGGAGGAACGACCCTCTACGAGCGGCTGGGAGTGTTCTTCAAGCATGAGGGAGAGAACCCGACCGGATCCTTCAAAGATCGCGGCATGACCGTCGCGATCACCCAGGCCCTGCGCCTCGGCGCGAGGGCCGTCGCCTGCGCCTCGACAGGCAACACCAGCGCCTCACTCGCAGCCTACGCGGCGCAGGCGGGGCTGGACGCGCTGGTATTCGTCCCCACCGGGAAAGTCGCGATGGGAAAGCTCGCGCAGACGCTCGCGTACGGAGCGAAGTGTCTGCAGGTGAGGGGAGACTTCGACGACGCGATGCGGCTGGTACGCGAGGCTGCCTCGAGCCTCGGGATCTACCTGGTCAACTCGATCAACCCCTTCCGGATCGAAGGGCAGAAGACGATCGTCTGGGAGCTCCTGCAGGATCTCGAGTGGGAAGCACCCGACTGGATCGTCGTCCCGGCCGGAAACCTCGGAAACACGAGCGCCTTCGGCAAGGCTCTTCGCGAGGCGCATGCGTGGGGGTGGATCGATCGCATTCCGCGACTCGCGGCGATTCAGGCCGAGGGGGCGAACCCGTTCTACCGCGGCTTCCTGGACGGCTTCCGCGAGCGACACCGGCTCACACCCGAGACCGTGGCGACGGCGATCCGGATCGGCGATCCGGTGAGCTGGGACCGCGCGGTGGCTTCGATCCGCGACACGAACGGCGTGGTCGAGCAGGTGAGCGACGCGGAACTGATGGCCGCGAAGCTGGAGATCGATCGTGCCGGAATCGGCTGCGAGCCGGCGTCTGCCGTGACCCTCGCGGGCGTTCGCAAGCTCTTCGAGCGCGGGATCATCGGAAAGAACGACCGGGTGGTCTGCGTGCTGACCGGAAACCTGCTCAAGGATCCCGACTCTATCCTGAAGAACGTTCCCGCGGAACAGATGGTCGAGATCGATCCAGACCTCGCCTCGGTGGAGAGGGTACTTCGGACCTGATCTTTCCCTCACAGAACAAGGGAGATAATGGCGATTGTCTTGCAGCGTCGTGAGGAGTTCATCGAGGCTTGGAATGAGCATTTCAGAAATCGACACTCAACCCAGGGCAATGAAGGTCACGGTTAGTGACGATGAGCTTACCGTGGACCTGGTCGACGGACGAAGAATCTCCGTTCCCGTCGTCTGGTACCCGCGCCTCCTGAACGCCTCCGCAGCTCAGCGGCAAGATTGGGAGCTCATCGGAGAGGGCGAAGGGATTCACTGGCCGCAGATCGACGAGGACCTCAGTGTCGTCGGAATACTGAAGGGTACGCGCGGGTCCCAGCTTCGCCCCCGCGCTTAAGAGGTGGAACTTACGGCACTACGCTGTGGCGCGCGCGCGGCAATGGATGCCCGGCCTCGAGAGATGCCCCGCGGCATGTGGAGCTGCGGGAGACCGGAAGCCCGGTCTCCGACCTGTGCAGATCCTCAGAGCTTGTAAATCAACTTCGTCATGTCGTGCTGGCCGCCATCCGGATCGGTGCCGTAGTTCGGAATTCTCATGGTCTGGAACCCGAGGCCTTCGAGCGTCTGCACGGCGTCGGCTTCGAGGTCCGAGATGAGGAAGCAGCTGAGGTAGCGCAGCCCGTTCTCGCGGCCCACCGAGATGAACTGGTTGATGAGGAGCGTTCCGAGTCCGGCGCCGCGGTAGTCGGGGTGGATGAGCCACTTGATGCGGCCGACCAGGCGGAGTGGTCCGCCCTTGCGGCGATGGAGCGTGGCGTCGGCGACGATCCGGGTGCCGTCGACGGCGAGAAGGGGGAGAGTCTTCCCGTAGTCGATGTTCCGGCCCCACTCTTCGACGGTCTGGCGGTCGTCGATCCGATCCCACGCGAAGCGGCGATTATCAACGGGCAAAGCCTGAAAAAACGCCCAGAGAGCCTCGACGTCGCGCTGTTCAAAGGGACGGATCAGCACGCGGCGGCCGTCGCGAAGGGCCGCCTCCGAAGGATAGCGATGGGGCATGGGGAACGCTCCTGGTGGACCGTATTTTCGAGCCGGTCGTGGGGGCCGGTCGAATCGCCGGAAGAATATCAAAAAGGGAGGCTTCCGGGCTGTGCGCACGCACCGGACCGGGCGACCGATTGAGGATAAGATGGTGGGTACGGTCCACAGGAACAAAACAGGAGGTCCCCATGAGAGTCTTCATGACTGGCGCGACGGGCTACATCGGAAACGCAGTCGCCAAAACGCTGCTCACCGGAGGCCACGAAGTCACCGTGCTGGCGCGAAGCCCGGAAAAGGCGAGCGCGCTCGGGAAGCTCGGTGCCCGCGTGATCCAGGGAGGCCTCGACTCGCTGGACGATCTGCGAAGCCAGGTCGTCAGCAATGAGGTCTTCATCCACATCGCGCAGAGCGGGAGCGAAACGGCCGACCTCGACGAGAAGGCGATCCACGTCTTCACCAGCAATCACGACAACCGCCACTTCATCTACACCTCGGGAGTGTGGGTCCTCGGCAGCACGGGCTCGGCGGTCGCGAACGAGGCGGCCCCCGCCAATCCGATCGAGCTGGTCCGCTGGCGCGCGAGCCATGAGCGCTACGTTCTCGGGGAAATGCGCGACAACTTCACGACGACCGTTCTCCGGCCCGGCTGCGTTTATGGGGGGCGACAGAGCCTTCTGGCGAATTGGTTCGAAGCGGCCGAGAAGAATGAGCCGCTGCGGATCGTCGGCTCCGGAGACCAGCGATGGGCGATGGTCCACCTCGACGACCTTGCCGAATGCTACCGGCTGATCGTCGAGCGCCGTGTCGGGGGAACTCTTCATGCCGTCGATGAGACGCGCTCGAAGCTCCGCGAGTGCGCCGAGGCCGTGATCCGGGAGGGTGGATCGAGCTCGAAAATCGAGACCATTCCGCTGGAAGAGGCCCGCAAGTCGATGGGAGGCTTCGCTGATGCCCTCGCGATCGACCAGCAGGTCGGCAGCGGCTCGACTCAGTACCGTCTTGGGTGGAAGCCGAAACACACTTTCATCGAGTCCGTGCCGCAGCAGTGGCGGGAGTGGAGAGAGCGCGAAAAGAGCGGCTGAGAGGCCGACACCGATGACGAATCTCGAAGGGTGGGGATGGGACGCGGTCTGGGCGGCGTCGGCTGAACTGGAAAGCGTCGCGGCGGTCGAGTACGGCCGCGTGATCGAGCAGGAGCGGGATCGCTGGATCGTCGCGCTCGAATCCGGTCTATCTCCCGCTCGCATCACCTCGGCCTCGTTCTCGGGACTCTATCCCGTGGCGGGGGACTGGGTGGGCACGCGACCCGGGCCGATGCCTTCGGATCCCGCATCCATCGTCGCCGTGCTCCCGCGGCGATCTGTAATCTCTCGAGGTGCAGCGGGTGACGGAACGACCGAGCAGGTGCTGGCGGCCAATGTCGATGTCGTCTGGATCGTTCAGGGTCTGGACAAGCCGATCAATCTCCGAAGCATCGAGCGGTACCTGGCCATCGCATGGGAAAGTGGAGCGGTCCCCGAGATCGTTCTGACCAAAGCGGACCTGGCCGGCGATGTCGTGAACCCGGTCGACGACCTGGGGCAGGTAGGCATCGGGGTCGACGCACATCTCGTCAGCATCGAGCAGCCGGAGTCGATTCGCCATCTCCGGGCAAAGCTGAAGGCGGGTCGGACGGTCGCGCTGCTCGGCCCCTCGGGGGCGGGAAAGTCGACGTTGATCAACACCCTCGCCGAAACTTCCGTGGCGGCGACCGGACCTGTTCGTGCGGCGGACCGGAAAGGGAGGCACACCACCACGAGACGGGAGTTGTTCCAGCTTCCGGGCGGCGCGCTTCTCCTGGATACGCCTGGTCTGCGCGAGTTGCGGGTATGGGATCTCTCGGAAGGGTTACAGCACGCGTTTCCAGAGATCGAGGACCTCTCGGCCGCGTGCCACTATCGGGACTGTCGCCACGAGAGCGAGCCAGGCTGCGCAGTCCTGGCCGCGGCGGAGTCAGGAGAACTGGATGCGGCTCGGCTGGCGAGTTTCCGGAAGCTCGCCGCGGAAGCGGCTTACGTGCAGCGCACCGTCGACCCCGAGGCGCGCGCCCTGGCGGTCTCGAGGCACAAGACCGCGATGAAGACGCTGAAGTATCACCCGAAGTACGAACGGTAGGGACCGGCTGCGCCGGTCCGGTCGCCGTGAGGCGACGTCCCCTCGCGTCGATTCACGACGGCGCTGCTCTTCCCGTTTGCTGTCGGCTTCGCCGACCGGACCGCCGCAGGCGGTCCCTACGTGGCGGACCGCCGCAGGCGGTCCCTACGTGGCGGACCGCCGCAGGCGGTCCTACGCGGGGGCCACGTTCGCGAGGGCGTCGCGAATCGCGAGGATCTCGCGGATGGTCTGGCGCGCGGTGGGGAGGTCGAGCTGCGTGGTCTTGTCGGACATGGCCGCGTCGGGGTTGTCGTGCACTTCGAGGAAGAAGCCGTCGACGCCTGCCGCTGCGGCCGCGCGCGCGAGAGGCCGGGCGAATTGACGCGTTCCGCCGGTCGACTTTCCTTCGCCGCCCGGGCGCTGCATCGAGTGCGTGATGTCGTAGACCACCGGGGCGCCAAAGGCGCGCATGATCGGGAACGAGCGCATGTCGACGACCAGGTTCTGATAGCCGAACGTCGTTCCACGCTCCATCAGGAACAGGCTCTCGTTCCCCGCCTCCGACCCCTTCTCGAGAATGTTCTTCGTCTCCTCGGGAGAGAGGAACTGCCCCTTCTTCACGCCGACCGCTTTCCCGGTCCGCGCGGCCGCTTCGATCATGTCGGTCTGCCGGCAGAGGAACGCCGGGATCTGCAGGATGTCGAGCACCTCGGCCGCGGGCGCAGCCTGTCCCGGCTCGTGGATGTCCGACAGGAGCGGGAGGCCGGTCGCATCCTTCACGTCCTGGAGAATGCGGAGTCCTTCTTCGAGGCCCGGTCCCCGGAACGAGGAGATCGAGGTGCGGTTCGCCTTGTCGAACGATGACTTGAAGACGAGCTGGATTCCGAGCTCGTCGCGGAGCTGGAGAAGCGCGTCACCCATGCGAAGCGCGTGGTCGCGCGACTCGATGACGCAGGGTCCCGCGATGAAGAGGAGGGGTCCGTCCCCTCCGAGGGAGATGTCCCGGGTGATTTGAATCGTGCGTGTGGTCATGAAAGCGAAGAGACCTCTTCGTTCGTGCTGGCCTGCTCGGCCTGCGGCTGCGCTTCTTCACGTGTCTTGCTGAAGTCGCGGCATGCCTTGATGAACTCGCGGAACAGGGGATGGGGAGCCATCGGCCTCGATTTGTACTCCGGGTGAAACTGGCAGCCGACGAACCAGGGATGATTCTCCAGCTCGACCATCTCCACGAACTTCCCGTCGGGGGAGGCTCCGGAAACGATCAGCCCTTTCTCCTCGAGCTGCGGAACGAACTCCGGGTTGACCTCGAAGCGGTGGCGGTGGCGCTCCTCGACCGTTTCGGTCTGGTACGCCGCCCGCGCGCGCGTTCCGTCGACGAGCTTGCAGGGATACTTCCCGAGCCGCATCGTTCCGCCGAGAGCGTCGACCCCGATCAGGTCGCGGAGCTTGTAGATGACCTTGTAGGGCGCATCCTCGTCGAACTCGGTCGAGTTGGCTGCGTACATCCCCGCCACGTTGCGCGCGAACTCGATCACCGCGCACTGCATGCCGAGGCAGATCCCGAAGAAGGGAACTTTCTTTTCGCGCGCGTAACGGATCGCGCGAAGCATCCCCTCGACGCCGCGCTCGCCGAATCCCGGGCCGACCAGAATGCCGTCGACGTTGCCGAGCTCACCGTGGTAGCCCTCCTGCTCGAGCGAGCCGGAGTCGATGTAGACGATCTTCACGCGCGTCTCGTTCGCGATTCCGCCGTGGGTGAGGGCCTCGTTCAACGACTTGTAGGAGTCTCCAAAGTCGACGTACTTGCCGACGAACCCGATCCGCACCTCGCCGGAAGGATGGCGCATCTTCCGGACGATGTCCTCCCACCGCGAGAGGTCGCAGACTTCCTCGTGAGGGAGGTGGAGCTTGTCGAGCAGGATCGGATCGAGCCCTTCCCGCGAGAGCGCCAGCGGCACCTGGTAGATGAACTCGACGTCGTACGCCGGGATGACCGCCTCCTCTTCCACATTGCAGAACAGGGCGATCTTCTTCTTCATCTCGTCCGGAATGATCCGCTCGGAGCGGCAGAGCAGGATGTCGGGCTGGATGCCGATCTCGCGCAGTTCCTTGACCGAGTGCTGCGTCGGCTTGGTCTTCAGCTCGTCGCTCGCCCGGATGTACGGAACGAGCGTGAGGTGAACGTTGATCGCGTTGCCGCGCCCCGCTTCCTGGCGGAACTGGCGGATCGCCTCGAGGAAGGGGAGGGACTCGATGTCGCCGACCGTCCCGCCGATCTCCACGATCACCACGTCCACGCCCTCGGCGACCTTGCGGATGCAGTCCTTGATCTCGTCGGTGATGTGGGGGATGACCTGAACGGTCTTGCCGAGGTAGTCGCCGCGGCGCTCTTTCTCGATGACCTTCTGGTAGATGCGGCCCGTGGTGAAGTTGTTCTTCTTTCCGGTCCGGACCGAGACGAAGCGCTCGTAGTGTCCGAGATCGAGGTCCGTTTCCGCGCCGTCGTCGGTGACGAACACCTCGCCGTGCTGGAATGGAGACATCGTCCCCGGGTCGACGTTCACGTAGGGATCGAACTTCTGGAGCGTGACTTTGAAACCGCGCGCTTCGAGCAGGGCTCCGATCGACGCGGCGGCGATGCCTTTGCCGAGAGACGAAACAACGCCACCGGTTACGAAAATGAATTTTGTGCTCATCGTGCGCTCCTTCGTCGGGCTCCTGATCCGTCACCCGTCATCGGGTAACGGGGTGCGGGAGCGAAAATAGTTCTCGAAATGGCCGGGCTTCCGCCCTCGACGGGTCTCGTGACGCGCGTGCCAAGGGCCTGCTCTGTCTGGTTTCGCTGGAGATTCTTCTGGTGGGGGGAGTCGGTCCTGCCGCTGGTGAGCCCGCGGCTCAACGGTTCCCCCGGTGATGCTGATGGTCAGCGTGGTCTGGCAAGTTCCTGCTCGATCTTCCGCACATCCTCCGGGCGGTCGACACCCGAATGAGGTGCATCAGTCTCCAGTACACGGATTGTAAAACCGTTCTCCAGAGCCCGCAACTGTTCGAGCCGCTCGGCCAGCTCGATCGGGGATGGGGGAAGAGACCGGAATCGCCTGAGCGCCTCGGATTGGAACCCGTAAACACCAATGTGGCGGCGGGCGAGGTTCCAGGCGCCGTTCGGAATGGGGGATCGCGAGAAATAGAGGGCGTTCTTCCGCCCATCCATGACCACCTTCACCACGTTCGGGTCGAGGTACTCCTCCTCCGACCCGAGCGGACAGCAGAGCGTTGCCATGTCGATCGGATCGCTCTCCAGCTCGGCGATCATCGCGTCGACAAGGGAGATGTCGAGCAGCGGCTCGTCTCCCTGGACGTTGATCACCTGGTCCCACGACCTGCCCGTCGATTTCTCGATGGCGTCGAGGGCAGCGGCGATCCGGTCGGTGCCGCTGGCGAACTCCCCGGGAGGCTGGACGACCTCGGCGCCCGCGGCCGCAGCCTCGGCGGCGATCCGATCGTCGTCGGTCGCAACCCAGACTCCGGCTGCTCGCTTCGATTCGAGCGCGCAGCCGATGACGCGGGCGATCAGCGAAACACCGGCGATCTGGACGAGCGGCTTGCCCGGAAAACGGGTCGAGCCCCAGCGGGAAGGAATGATGATCACGGCGCCCATCGCCGCCAATTCTATAATCGGACGAAGATGGGACGCTCGAGACGATGAAGCCTCACGGAACTCCGGACCTTCCGGAAGCCAGCGTGCGGCGCTACGCGATGATCTCTTTCTTCGTGCTGCTGGGCGCCGTTTCGCTCGTCACGCTGGTCCGATTCTACGGAAACGAGTTTTACGGGATCACCGGAAAGGCATCCTGGCTCTGGAGTCACCACCGTATCGCGGCCGACGAGCCGGAGGCCTTCTTCGTGACCCGGGAGTTCGATCTCCCCGCGACGCGCGAGCTCGTGCACATCCGCGTCGCCGCGGACCCGGAGTACACGCTCTGGTTCAACGGGATCGAGCTCGGCGGAGGAACCTGGGAAGGACCCTGGCTCGACCGATACGATGTCACCGCGCTCGCCCGTCCGGGAAGGAATCGGATCGTTCTCGCCGCCAGAAGCCCTCGTGGGGTGGGGGGGGTGCTCGCCAGCGTGGACACGGGATCGATGAAGCGGAACTGGCTGGTGAGCGACGACACCTGGCTGCTCCACCGCCGCTGGAGCCCGGAGTTGCTGGCGCGCGACCTCGAGGGGGGAGAATCCCCGCGCCTTCTGGGCCGCCCGCCGTTCGGGCGGTGGAACTGGCTCGAACAGAGACCGGTCGCACCCGCGGGAACGTGGCGGGGCAACGTCCTGCCGGTGAGCCGGCAGCGGTTCGCGACGTGGCTGCCTAAGGTCGAGGTCAAGTCGGGCGTCGCTGTCGCGGGGAGGGTCGAGGCGGAAGCGGAAGCGTTCGACTTCGGGACCGTGCGGGGGCGCGCCGAGATCGAAGTGCAGCCGGGCCCCACGCGGGCGATTCGCGTGCGCTACGCCCATCTCCCGGAAGAGCTGGAGCGCGCCGGAGTGATCGAGTCGTTCGTGGTGGCCGAAGGGGAGCAGGCCGTTGCGGGTCCCACCGAGCGGACGTTTCGCTACCTGATCGTCTACGACGAGCCCGTCGAAGCGCGCGTGATCACGAAGTAGGGACCGGCTGCGCCGGTCCGGTCGCGCGCAGCGCGACGGCGGATCTTGCATCGAAGGACGAACCCGTTGTCGCCTTCGGCGACCGGACCGCCGCAGGCGGTCCCTACGCTCAGTACAGCACGTTGCGGATGAAGTAGTCGTACCACTCGATCTTCTGGTTCGCGAGGGCGAGCGCCTGCTCCTTGGTCATCCGGAAGCGGCCGGAGGACCCCCCAGTCGAGGTTCTCATGAAGAGCTCGACGGCCTCGAGGTTCGAGGGAACGTTCGCGTAGATGAACGAGGTCGCCGAGATCGCCTTGAACACGTGATCCTCGTTGTCGGCAGTCACGTCGATCCGGAGGACCGTTTCGGTCCGCATCTCCAGAGAGCGTTCGAAGAGGCCGACGTTCTCGAAAGCGGCGGTGAACTTCGAAGCGAGGATCGGGTCGAGCCGGGCGCCGGGCGTGGCGGGTGTTCCGATCGAATCGGAAGGGCTCGACGAGGTGGTCGCTCGCGTCTGAGGCTGGCGAATCGTAGCCAGGGAGCCGAGGGAAGGACGAGAGGGGCCAGCAGAAGTCGGCGACTGCGTCGGGACCGTGGCGAGGACCTTGGCGTCTCCGAGTCCCGATCGCGTGGCGGCGTCGCTGGCCGCCTGGTCGATGGCGCTCACGTCGAGCTGAATCGTCCTGCCGTCCGTGAGGGCGACGATCGCCTTACCGTTCTGCACCTTGTACTTCTCGTTGGCGACGTAGCGCCGGCCGTCCCGAAGGACAACGATATATTCAGCCAACGCGGCCGGTGCAGCGAGGACGAGAGCAGCAGCAAGGACGAGCAGGATGCGCATCGAGGTTCTCCGTGTTTGTTCTGAGCCGATTATACTGGTGCTCGAAACAAGCCCCTCCATCGGGCGATTCCGCGGCCGATCAAGGTAAGAAGAGCTGCGAACCGGCCCGTCCTCTGCAGATCAATCGAAGGACATGATGCGTCGCACGAAGATTCTCGCAACACTGGGCCCCGCCACGAACACAACCGAAGGTATCCGCTCCCTCATCGAAGCGGGCGCGGACGCCTTCCGCCTGAACTTCTCCCACGGCTCCCACGACCAGCATGCCCGGACCATCGCCGCGATCCGGGAGGTCGCCGCGGCCGCGGACCGCTTTCTGCCGATCATCGGTGACATCCAGGGGCCGAAGATCCGCATCGGCGACATGGCCGAGCCCGTCACCTTCCGCAACGGCGAGGAGTTCATCCTCACCACCGAGCCGCTGCTCGGAACCCGGGAAGTCATCTCCACTCCGTTCGAGCCTCTCCCTCGGGAGGTTCAGCCGGGCCACCGGATCATGATCAACGATGGCCTCGTCGAGACGGTCGTCAAGGCGATCGACGGCAACCGGGTGCGTCTCCTCGTCGTCTACGGCGGGGTGGTCTTGTCGCGAAAGGGGATGAACTTCCCCGACTCCGAGCTGTCCATCCCGGCGATCACCGACAAGGACCGCGACGACCTCCGCTTCGCGGTCGAACAGAACGTCGATTACGTTGCCGCGTCCTTCGTGCGGAAGAAGGAGGACCTCGTCCGGCTCAGAGAGCTCCTCGCGGAGCTCGGCTCCAGCGACATGCAGGTCATCGCCAAGATCGAGAAGGCGCAGGCCGTCGAAAGCCTCGAAGCCATCCTCGAGGTCAGCGACGGGGTCATGGTCGCGCGCGGCGACCTCGGCGTCGAGCTGTCCCCTGAGAGCGTCCCCGTCGCGCAGAAGCGGATCCTCGACTGGGCCAGCCAGCGCGGGCGGATCGCCATCACCGCCACTCAGATGCTCGAATCGATGACCGCGAACTCCCGCCCGACGCGCGCGGAGGCGTCCGACGTCGCAAACGCGATCTTCGACGGCTCCGACGTTGCCATGCTCTCCGCCGAGACGGCCTCGGGGGCCTACCCGGTCGAGTCCGTTCAGATGATGAGCCGGATCATCACCATGGCCGAAAGCCACCCCGAGATGGCCGTCCATCAGGGGAGGGACCCGTTTCACACCTCTTATGAGACCGACGAGTTCACCGACTCTCTGGCCGGGGCGGCCCGCTATGCTGCCGAGGAGATCGACGCCCGCTACATCGTGGTCTTCACCCAGTCGGGGTTCACGGCGAGGCTGATGTCCAAGTTCCGCCCCCGGGCGCCGGTGATCGCGCTGACGCGGTCCATCCGGGTCGCCTGCCAGATGAACCTGCTGTGGGGAGTGCTTCCTTTCGTCCTGGAGGACGTGGGGGACTATCATGAGCAGATCGTGGAGCGGGTCGAGCAGTTCCTGACTCTGAAGGGGCTGGTGGACCCGGGGGACCGGATCGTCATTCTGATGGGCTCGCCACTTTACGAACGTGCCCGGACGAATTTGTTGCGGGTCCATCGCGTTGGAGAGACGAGCAAGAGTTGAACGAGATGTAACACCTCTTCCCTCCCATTTCGGGGCGGAAAGGGGCATCATGGCCAGAACCGTGTTCTAATTTGCAGCTGCCGCATTTTCATGTGGCGGCGCCTTTGATGGAAATCAGGGAATGACGAGGCGACTCTCAGCGACAGCAGCGCTGATGCTGATGCTCTTCGGAGCGGGCGGCGGTCATGCGGAAGTGCGCCTGAGCGACGTCATCGAAGTTCTGGGGCGCGTGACCGAGTCGCAGAAACCGGTCGACGAAGCGCTCGTCATCGCCTTCAATCTCTCCAACTCCTACATCGTCCAGACCTTCACCGAGGCCGGCGGCCGCTTCAGGCTTCCGCCGCTGCCGTCCGGCGTCTATCGAATCATCGCGGTCAAGCAGGGGTTCGCCCCCGCCGTGGCGACCGTGACTCCTTCGGTCCATAAGGGCCGCGAGGTGTCGCTCCAGCTTCGAGAAGCGAAGAACCTGTCCGACAGCGATCGAAACGCAATCTGGCAGGCGCGGCGCGCGATTCCCTCGGACGTGCTGCGCGAGCTCGGAATCGTCGATGAGTCGCTCGGAGCGCTCGTGCTGGCAACCCCGCCGGAAGACCGCTTCAGCGGCGAGATGGTGTCGATCGCGGGAGTCGCGCAAAGCGGAACCACCACGGGCTACGCCGGAACTGAAGTCGGCGTTCGCGGCGGATTCGGGGACGGCTGGATGGTCGACGTCTCCGGGGCGATCCGGACCTTTGACGAGGGACTGCCTCACGAAGGTGGCGAGTCGATGGCGGAAGCAACCGGGTTGACGATGGCGCTCCGGTCCGCGCAGTCCTCGTCCTACGAGCTGGCTTCGGTCCGGAACAGCTGGGCAGTCGGCCCGGTGGACGGAATCGCGAGCATGGCCGACTTCGAGAGCCATCGGTTCGGATTCAGCCGTCCCAACACCAACGTTCAGGTGCGCTACGTGGCGCACGAAAACCTCTTCGGGCCCCAGGCGGGCGGCTCGGAAATGTTCGAGCTCCAGGCCGAGCAGAACCTTCACCGCAGCGAGCGCTCGGAGATCGGTGTCGGGCTGCGGGTCGGCCAGGAATCCTTCATTGGGCAGAGCGTCGACGTGCCGTTCCGCAGCGCGGATCTGAGGACGCGCGGCTCGTTCGAGCTCACACCCGGGCTGGTGGTCAAGTACGGCCTCAACAGCCGTCTGACCGACTACGGCACGGAATGGCAGCCGGAATCGGGTGTGCTCATCCGCTTCTCGCCGGCGACCTCAATTCTGGTTTCCGGCAGCTACAAGGTGCAGGATCTCGATCTCCCGACCGCTCATCCGTCGATTCTCTTCCTCGACCAGAGCTGGAGCTTCGCCCCGAAATACAGCTATGCGGTCGCGTTCACCAGCGGCGTGGATGAATCTTCGCGCCTGACGGCCGGGGCGAGCATCGCCGAGCTCGACTCGGTCCTGCGGCTGGTCTTCGACGAGTCCTTCCAGGATTTCTGGGACGCTCTCCACTTCGAGCCGGGCGACATCTACCAGACGGTCAACGTGGGCGCGCAGAAACAGTTCGGGGGGCTGGTGGCTCTCGATCTGGCCGCCGAGGCGGGTGAAGCCTCCAACTCCCGCCAGTCGCAACCCGATAAGCACTTCATGACCGGCTCGCTGCAGACGGTTTACATTCCGTCGGGAACCGCGGTGCATCTGGCGTGGCGCTACATCGAGCAGCCCGCAGAGCTCAGCAGCTCGTCGATTCAGGAGAGCGAGCGGCTGAATCTTCGCCTCGCACAGTCGCTGGGGCTGCCGCTCGGCCTGAGGATCCTCGTCGGTGTCGATCTGTCCCGCGCCCGCAACAGCTGGGTTCTCGCGGATGCTCCCGTTGCTGATGACGGGTACCAGCGCAGGATCGTCGGCGGCCTCTCGCTGGCGTTCTGACCGCCCCGAAAGTCGAAGCCCCCCCGCGGTAGGGACCGGCTGCGCCGGTCCGGTCCCGCGGAGCGGGACGGGGAGGGAGGGCGAGCGGTCCAATGCTTCGCCGAGAAGCGCTCAGCGCTGGTCGTCGTGCCGCTGCAGGCCGATCTGCTCCACCAGCCGCGAGAAGCGGATCTCGATTCCCTTCGAAACGATGATCTGCTTGATGTAGTTCAGCGACGTAATGGCTGCCGGGAGGCCGGAGATCGACGTGGGGATGCCCGCCAGCCGGCCTACGATCTGGATCGTCTTGTCCGTGCTGGTGTAATCGGCCGACATCAGATCGTTGCCGGTCTCGCGGTAGTAGGCGAGGATGAGAATGTAGATGTCGCTGACCAGGTCGCGGAAGCGCATCTCCTCGCCCCACGCGAAACACCGCCCCGCGCGCACGTTCTCGAGAAACTCGCGCATCGACGAGGCCTGGGAGACGGTGTAGACCTTCGCCACGTGCTTGAGCGTGTGTGCGTCCGAGCCGCCGACCATCGAGATCGAGCGCCCGGTGCTGCGCACGGTCTTCACCAGCTGCTGGACCATGCGGTTGTGAACCGAAGCCATCGCTCCGTTCATGACCTCGTAAACGTCGAACATCTCGATCATCTCGCCGATGTAGCGGGACGCGACGTTCTTCATCCGATAGTTCTGAAACAGGTGATTGACCGCGAAGATCAGATTCTGCGATTTGAGGTAAGGTACGAGCTCGCGGATGTCTCGGCGCAGCCTCTGGATCTCGCGGTGCTGCTCCTCGTTGAGGTCGTAGACCCCGATGTGGACGCGCTGGCCGGTTTCCGGAAAGTACGTCTCGACCTCCTCGGAGATGAAGAAATCATCGAGATCGGGATATTTATTGAGCAGAAAGAGCGCGCCGTCGATCGAGTCGTGATCCGAAAGGGTCACGTAGGTCATCCCGCGCTCTTTGGCGAGGCGGTAAACCTCCTCCGGCGGGTTGTAGCAGTCACGGGTGTTGGCCCGGCGGAAGTACTTGAACACCGAGAAACGGCTATGAACGTGGAGATCGACTTTTTTCGAAGCAGGATCGTCAACGACCTCGTGATCGACGAAGTCGGCGACGGCGTCTTCGACTGGAGTCTCTTTCATCGATTTTGCAGTGACCTTTCCCGGGTTGAGACTGGCGCGAGCTGCTGCCGGTTTCTACAATAAACGTGCCGGGCACCCGATCCGGGTCGTGCGGCTCCGCGGAGCTCGATGGCCAACAAGAACAAACCTAAAGATCCCACGCTCGACGACTGGCTCGCGGACGACGTTCCAAGCCGCCTTCCGGTGATCCCGCTCGTCTCGTCCGTGCTGTTTCCGGGCGGGGTTCTTTCACTCCAGGTGGGCATCGAGCGCAACGTCCGCCTTCTGCAGAGTCTTCCCGAGGACCAGAACCTCGTTGCGGCCGTCTGTCAGATCGGCGGCGACAAGGACAACCCCAGGCCGGAGGATCTGTCCACGATCGGCGTGCTCGCGGCGATCGTTCAGCGCCTGCCGCTCTCCAAGGATCGCTATCAGCTGTTTCTCCAGGGAAGGCAACGGATCGAACTCGTGCAGTACCTCCGCACCGAGCCCCATTTCGAGGCGCGCGTTCGTGAGATCGCCCCCATTCCGGTGGCGAAAGGGGAGAAGCTTCAGCAGCTGGTGGAGCGGGCCATGGCCCTGTTCGAGAAGCTGGTCGAGGACGATTCGCGCTATTCCGGCGAGATCCTCAACGTTCTGCGAATGAACGCTCAGGAGGGGCCCGACCTTTTCGCCGATCTGATGTCGACGTACCTGAACCTTCCGCTCGACGAGAAGCAGGAGCTGCTCGAGACGGTTCATCCCGGGGAGCGCCTCCAGCGGATGATCGACCTGATCCAGCGCGAGCTCGGCAAGGCTTCGGTGAGCATGGATCTCAAACGGCAGATCCAAACCTCGATCAATCGCCGCGAGCGGGAGAGCTATCTTCGCGAGCAGCTCCGGGTGATTCAGGACGAGCTCGGCGAATCGACTCCATCCGATCGCGAAGCCGACACGTATCGGGAGCGTCTCGAGGCGCTCCCTCTTCCGGAGGATTCGAAGGAACAGCTGCGCCGGGAAGTCTCGCGACTGTCCATTCTCTCGCCGTCGTCGACCGACTACGCGGTCATCAAGGGACACCTCGACACCGTGTTCCAGCTCCCCTGGAGCGCGAAGACCGAGGATGAGCTCGACCTCGGGAGAGCGGAGAGAATCCTGGACGAGAAGCATCATGGTCTCGACAAGATCAAGGAGCGCGTGCTCGAGTTTCTCGCCGTGCTCAAGCTCAAAGGTGAGCTGAAGGGGCCAATCCTCTGCTTCGCGGGCCCTCCCGGGACCGGGAAGACATCCCTGGGCCAGGCGATCGCCGATGCGATCGGTCGGAAATTCGTGCGGATGTCCGTGGGGGGAGTCACCGACGAATCGGAGATCCGGGGACATCGCAAGACGTACGTGGGGGCCATGCCCGGCCGGGTCATCCAGGCCTACCTTCAGGCAGGGGTGAAGAATCCTCTGATCATGATCGACGAGATCGACAAGATCGGAAAAGACTTTCGCGGCGATCCGGCGGCCGCTCTGCTCGAGGTCCTCGACCCCAACCAGAACTCGACTTTCGTCGATCGCTACATGGAGATCCCATTCGACCTGTCGAGCACGTTGTTCATCGCGACGGCGAACGTTCTCGAATGGATCCCCGGACCGCTTCGAGATCGGATGGAGGTCATCCGGCTGTCCGGCTACACGGAGAAGGAGAAGCTGGAGATCGCCAAAGCCCACCTTCTTCCCGACCTGCTCGACTCGCACGGGGTGGAGAACCGCTCGATCACCTTCAACGACGAGGCGATCCTGACCATCGTGCGGGAGTACACCGCGGAGGCCGGGGTCCGGAATCTGGAGCGCAAGCTCGCCGGGGTGATCCGAAAGATCGCGCGGAAGATCGCCACGGACGGAGACGGGAACTTCCACGTCACGAAGGATCAGATCGAGTCGTATTTGGGCAATCCCTCGTTCGAGCATGAGTTCGCGGAGCGGGAGCCGGAGATCGGTGTCGCTACCGGTCTGGCTTGGACTTCGAGCGGCGGCGAGATCATGTTCATCGAGGCGAGCCGGATGCCGGGGACCGGCCGGACGATCGTGACGGGCCAGCTCGGCGACGTGATGCGCGAGAGCGTGTCGGCAGCCTACTCCTACGTCCGATCGAAAGCGCGCGAGCTCGAGATCACCGACAAGATGTTCTCCGAGCACGACGTGCATATCCACTTCCCGGCGGGCGCAATCCCGAAAGACGGCCCCTCAGCCGGCGTCGCGATCGCGACGACCATCGCCTCGGTGATGGGCGACAAACCGGTGCGTCACGACGTTGCCATGTCCGGGGAGATCACCCTTCGCGGTAAGGTGCTCTCCGTGGGAGGGATCAAGGAAAAGATCCTCGCGGCCCAGCGCGCGACCATTCGCAAGGTCATTCTCCCCGCAGGGAACCGCCGGGACCTGGCCGACGTCCCAGAGGAAGTGAGAGAGGGACTGGAGTTCGTTTTCGCCGAGCGCGTGGAAGACGTATGGAAGGAAGCGCTGATTCCTCTTTACGTGGTCCGTAGCAGCCAGCGAAAATACGACCAGTCCGAGTACGAGGCCGACCGGCATCGCACGGAACGACCCGAGGGTAGATGAGAGCGCGCGGCTGCCTGAATAATCTCGTATTCGTAGGACTCCTCACCGTTTTCTTCGGCCTGAGCTCTTACTTCTGGTTCAAGTACTTCGTGCGCGGCCGCTCCATCGCCACGCCGACCCTGGTCGGCAGGCCGATCGCGGACGCCCGGGCCCTGAGCTCGGATTCGGGCCTCCTGCTCGAAGTCGATCAGACGCGGGAGCGACACTCCGATGAAGTGGCTCGAGGCGCGGTGGTCTGGCAGAACCGCCGTCCGGGCCAGTTGGTCAAGCGCGGTACGAAGATCATCGTGGCTCCCAGTCTCGGCCCTCTCATTCTTCGCGTCCCCGACGTCGCGGGGCAGACTTCGCGCGCGGCGAGGCTTCAGTTCGGCCAGCTGGGGATGACCCCCGGACCGATCGCCCATCTACCGGCGGCCGGGCCTCCCGGCATCCTGGCGACCTATCCACCAGTGGGGAGTGTGGTTTCGCCGGAGACTCCGGTCTCCCTGCTGGTCGGAGTCGAGCGGCCGCCGGTGCGGTGGGTCATGCCCGACGTGATCGACCTTGCCCTGGATCCGACGCGGGCGGCTCTCGAAGTCCGCGGTCTGCGGGTCGCGCAGGTGAGGTTCGAGCCGTATCCCGGGATTGCCGAGGGGACGATCATCCGGCAGTTTCCTCTTCCCGGTGCTCCGGTTTCCTCGAGAGACCCGATCTCGCTCGTCGTCAGCCGGCAGGAAGGGTCCAGCTTCCCGCCCGCAGAGTTGCCGCCGGCCTCGCCGACTCCCACCCCTTCGCCCGCTCCTGTCACACCCCCGGGAGGTACTCCTTGACGGTCAAGATCGCCCCGTCCATCCTGTCCGCCGATTTCGCCCGGCTCGCGGAGGCGCTGGCCACGATCGAGAGGGGAGGCGGCGACATCGTTCACGTCGACGTCATGGACGGTCATTTCGTCCCGAACCTGACGCTCGGGCCTCCCGTCGTCCGTTCGCTGCGGAAGGCGACATCCCTCCCTCTCGACTGTCACCTGATGATCGAGCAGCCCCAGCGGTACGTCGACGCCTTCCTCGAGGCAGGGGCGAACATGATCTCGGTCCACGTGGAGGCCGATCCTCATCTGAATCGGACACTCGACCAGATCCGGAGCGGGGGCGCCCGTGCGGGGATTGCCATCAATCCGGCGACGCCGGCGGAATCGCTCAGCGCGGCGCTCGACGATTGCGACTACGTTCTGGTGATGACGGTGAATCCGGGCTTCGGCGGGCAGAAATTCATCCCCGGCGTCGTTCACAAGATCGTCAGGCTCCGTGAGATGATCCTGGAGCGGGGCGGAAGGGTGGCGATCGAGGTGGATGGCGGCATCGATCCCGGAACGGCGGGGGAGGTCGTCCGAGCCGGCGCCTCGATCCTGGTGGCCGGTTCGGCAGTGTTCGGCCGCCCCGATCCGGCGGGAGCGATTGAAGAGATCCGCCGGGCGGCACTAACCAGATCCGTATGAGGGGGATGACCTTGAAGTTTCGATTCATCGCGGCGGCGTTCGCGCTCGCCATGTTGATTTTGATCACCGGCTGCTCGTCATCGCGGTCGGCCGCGCAACCGGAGCTCGATCCGGAGCTCGCCAATCTGACGAAAGAGCAGATCTTCGCGCGCGCCGATGAGCTCTACGCGCAGAAGAAATGGAGCCGTGCCCGCAAGTTCTACTCGCACGTTTACGAGTATTACCCGAACGATCCGCTCGGCCGGCGCGGACTTCTGCGGGTGGCCGACACCTATTTTCAGCAGGGAGATCCGATCAACCTGATCGAAGCGCAGTACAAGTATCGCGATTTCGTGAACCGCTACCCGGCGAGTGAGAACGCCGACTACGCGATGCTGCAGATCGCGATGGTCGCCTTCAAACAGATGGAAGGCCCCGAACGGGATCAGACCAAGACGCGCGAGGCCATCACCAAGCTGGAGGAGATGCTCGCGGCATATCCCGATAGCCCGCTCCGTCCGGAAGCGGAAGAGAGAATGCGGGAAGCGAGGGGCCGGCTGGCACGCGCAGACCACGCCGTCGCGGAGTTCTACCTCAAGCGGGGCAACCCCCGCGCGGCCCTCGGGCGTCTCAACTATCTCGTCGAGACGTATCCCGCTTACGAGCAGCGTCCCAAAGTCTTCTTCGACCTCGGGAGAGCTCTCGAAGGGCTCGGGCGGCTCGGGGAGGCGCGGCTTTACTACGAGCGGGTGATCGCGGAGTTTCCCGACAGCGGATGGGCCAAGGACGCAAAAGAACGTCTCGGGAGCCTCGACGCGTGAGGCCGCTCGCAGGTCTGCTGCTCATCGCGATTCTCGCCGCCTGCGGAGGTGACGTTCCGGAGCCCCAGCCGGTTCCCGTTCAGGCGGCTGCGGTCATACCTCCGGATCCCCGGGTGGCGGAGATGCAGATCCTGCTCAACGAGCTGCTCGATCGCCTCGAGGTGATGAACGCGCGGATTCAGACTCTGGAAGCGGACGCCGTCCGCCCGGTGGAGCGCGCGCAGGCCTCGGTCCAGCCGCCGGCGCGAACCTCGACTCCGCCGCGGACGGCACCGGCGCGGCAGACGGCCGCCGCGCCCGCGCAGACGATGACCGCCGCGCTCGGCGACGATTACCGGCAGGCGATCACCCTGTTCGGCGGCGGACGCCTGGATGACGCACGGACGGCTTTTCAGCAGATCTTCGACCGCGACCCTTCCGGCGACCTGGCCGACAACGCGCTCTACTGGATCGCGGAGACCCACTACGCCCAGGCGCGCTACAACGAAGCGATCGCCATCTACCGGCGGATCATGGATGAGTACTCCGAGCAGAACAAGGCTCCCGACTCGATGCTGAAAGCAGGGCTGGCCTACGCGAGGCTGGGAGATCTCGACATGGCCCGACGGATGCTTCAGGATCTCACCACGCGCTACCCGTACTCGACTCCGGCTGCGAATGCCCGCCACGAGCTCGAGCGATTGAAGTACTGAGCGAGCCCGCTCACCCCCGGAAAATGGCTGAAGAGAACGCCGCAAACCTTCTGGCGCGCCGTGAATTCGACCGCGCAATTCCGCTCCTCGAGTCGGATCTGGCCAAGTACCCGGCCAATCCTCGCATCCGGCTTCAGCTCGCGGATGCTCTGGCGGGCGCCGGGCGCGTGGAAGAAGCCCTCGACCAGTACGAGCGCACCGCCGCGTTCTACGACGACAACGAGCTGATCGTGCAATCGATCTCCGTGCGCAAGAAGGCCGAAAAGCTGCGGGCGAGCAGCAAGCCTCCGGAGCCTCCCGCGGAGGTTCGTCCCATGCCCGACAGCCCGCTGTTCGAGCGCCTCTCAACGGAAGAGCGCCAGGCTGTCGCCACGGAGATGGTCCACTGCGAGTACGCGGAAGGGGACATCGTGATCACGGAGGGGGAGAAAGGCTCGTCTCTCTACGTGGTCGCCAGCGGCGAGGTGAAGGTGTACACGAAGGGACCGAAGGGGGAGAGCATTCTCCTGGCGACTCTTGGAGAAGGGGAGTTCTTCGGCGAGGTGAGCGTGCTTACGGGACGGCCCCGGACGGCGACCATCACGGCGGCGCGCCCCAGCGAGCTACTGAGGCTCGACAAGGAGCGCCTGGACGAGCTGGTGGGCCGGTTCCCCCACGTGCGAACCGTTCTCGAAGAGTTTTACGAGCGCCGCGCCAGCAGAACGGTCGAGGCCATGATCGAACAGATGAAGAAAGGGGATCGTTAATGGCGGTGCTGCCGATCGTGAAGTATGGCGACCCGGTGCTGAGGACTCCCACCAGTCGGGTTGAAACGATCGACCGGGAAATCCAGGACCTCATCGACGACATGGTCGAGACGATGTACGCCGCCCCCGGAGTGGGACTGGCGGCCAATCAGGTCGGGGTTTCCAAGCGCCTGATGATCATCGACCTGACCGTCGGCGAGGAGCCCGGCAACCTCCACGTGTTCATCAACCCCGATTTCATCGAGAAGAAGGGGGAGATCATCGAGGATGAAGGCTGTCTTTCGATCCCCGACTTCGTCGAAGTGGTGACGCGGCCCGAGATCACCACAGTGCGCTATCAGGACCGCGAGGGAACCTGGAAAGAGATGACCGGCGAGGGACTCATGGCGCGCGCACTCAACCACGAGATCGACCATCTCGACGGAAAGCTCTACATCGACTATCTCCGCGGCCTCCGGAAAGAGCGGATGATGAAGAAGATCGCCCGCATCGTGAGAACCGGCGGATGGGAGTGAGTAGGGACCGGCTGCGCCGGTCCGGTCGCGAAGCGACGGTGTGGGGGATCGCGGCGGGGTCGCAAGACGAAAGGCAGACTCACCACAAGATCAGCCCGCGGGCTCATTCTTGAGTTCCGTCGCTCGCGCGCCCGACTCTCGAGAACTCATTTCCCCGCAGCACCCCGCCCTGTCCCGCTCTGCGGGACCGCACCGGCGCAGCCGGTCCCTACGCGAAATCGACCGATCCCTCAAACACGGCCCAAACTTCCCGTCTGTGATCTTCAATCTGGATCGGCGCGGCCGGTTCGACTACGATTCCCCGCATGAGCGCCATGAATAAAGCCGTCGTCACCGCGACCGAACCGCTCGTTTCCGGGGTGGTTCAGGTCACGATCGCCTTCGAGAAGCCCTTCTCCTTCGAGCCCGGTCAGTACGTCTCCGTCCACTACGAGGACGGCGCGAGCCGGGCCTACTGCATCGCCTCCGCCCCGCAGCGCCCGGGCGCCGTGCAGCTCGCCGTGCGTCTCGGCTCGGGAGCCGGCTCCTCGGCACTCCGCGAGCTCCACGTCGGCGACAAGATCGACGTCGAGGGTCCGGAGGGTAACTTCGTTCTTCCGCGCGATGATCGGCGGGAGATCGTCTTCATCGGCGGGGACGTCGGAATCGCGCCGATCCGCAGCCTCGTCCTCCACATGAGAGCTTCCGGAGATCCGAGACGGATCACCGTCCTCTACGACTCTTCCTCCGGCGAGGTCGTTTACGAAGCCGATTTCCGCGGCCTCGGCGCTTCCGGAGCGATCCGGTACATGCAGGGCGCCGTCGAGGACATGGTTCCCGAGGTGAAGGAATCGCTGCGGGACGCAAGCGTGATGGTCGCCGGATACGATCCATTCCTCCAGCGCGCCTTCGCGGTTCTCGAGGCTGCCGGCGTGGCGAGAAGCGCCATCAAGGCCGAGAGCTTCGGAACACTGCGCTAGGGGACGTGGGAGAAGGTCAGCGAAGCCATCCCGGCAGGGCGCCCGCGCGGCGGGCTTCCTCCTGCAGGTCCGCCCAGGCACGCTCGGCAGCGCTGATCGCTTCCCGGGTGCCATCCATCTGGCTGCGGGTGTTTTCCAGCTGCATGATCTGGCCGACCATCTGATCGCCGCTGTAACCCATGGACGAGAGCGTGAGAATCTCGTCCTGGAGGCGTCGTTCCTTCGCCTGCAGGGAGGCGAGTTGCTCCCGGGCCCTCGCCAGCGTCTCCCGGCGCACCCGGGCTCTCTCCCGCCACAGCTCGGCCTGAGACTCGTCCGCAGCGCGTTTTCGCTCGGAGCGCTCCAGTTCTTCCTCCAACCCCTCCGGGGTCAGAGCCCTCTGCACCGGAGCCGGCTGGCCGCGGCGATTTCGCGAAAGCTCGTCGAGCAGCCGCTTTTTCTCTTCATCGGAAACGCGGATCTCGCGTGCCGGAGGCTTGGGAGAAGTTGAGGGCGCCCCGTCCTTGCCCTCACTAACTGCAGACGGCGATTCCGGCCGCGCAGCGCGCCTCATCGCCTCCAGATCCACCTCTTCAATCGGAATCGAGTACAGTCTGCCGGCAGGAGTGCTGAAGACCAGACGGTTTCCATCTTCGCGCACTTCCCCCCGCACCGGGATCGCCTGCCCGGAGCGGAGAAGGATCTCCTCCGGAGCTGCCGGAAAGAGTGCCGCGAGAAGAATCAGGAATGCGAGCCGCATTACCCATCTTCAACCGAAACGGCGTCCCGGTTCATCCCCGGAGGCCCCCTGGGGGCCAGCGATGACGCCGCTTCGGTATACTCACGGCGCGCACCAGGGCGGTCCCGACGGCGCGAAAGAGAAATTAAATGACCATGACAACGGAATCCGGAACCGATCGATCCGGGCAGATGCGGCCCTCAGCCCGCGACAGCCATGGGTAGTACGGTCTCCTCCGGACAATGGCTCCTGCTCGCTTTGGGCTGCGGGATCTTCTATCTGATCTTCGACGCCGCGCGGCACTTCGTCTTTCAGCTCGGGCCCGTTCGGCTGCGGAGCTGGAGGGAAGCGTCCGAGGGGGGATTCGAGGGGCGCTGGTTCCGCTACGACTCGGTCGAGTTCTCCCTGATCAGCGGGGCGGTCCTTCAGCTCGGCCTGGTTGCGGCGATGGGGTGCACGGCGGCGGCGCTCTGGCAGGCCGGAGGCCTGTACGCGACCGGCCGGTCGATGCTTCTCTGGGGAGCGATCGTCGTCCTCTGGAAGTTCGTCCTCGCATTCGTTCCCGACAACGTGGCGGAAAAGATCCTTCGCGGAATCCTCCCGCTGGGACACGCGACGTATTACCTTCTCTGGCCAATCCTGGCGCCCCTCGCCAAGCTCTACTCCCACATCGCCGAACGCCGCGAAGAGGGAGAAGAAGAAGAGGAAGCGACCGAAGAGGAAGTGCAGGCTTACATCGACGTGGGTGAGGAAGAGGGGATTTTCGAGGAGGGGGAGGGGCGCCTGGTGCAGCTGATCGTCGACTTCGGCGACCGGCTGGCCCGCGAGGTGATGACGCCGCGGGTGGACATTCTCGCCTTCGAAGCCTCCCAGCCGATCGACGCTCTGGCGAACCTCTTTTCCGAGTCGAAGTACTCGCGCATCCCGATCTACGAGCAGAACATCGACCAGATCCTCGGAATCATTCACGTCAAGGACGTCTTCGAAGCCTTTCTCCGCGGCGAAAAGAAGTCGATCCGCGATCTGGTGTTTCCGGCCCTCTTCATTCCGGAGTCCAAGCGGGTGGCCGAGCTTCTCCGCGAGTTTCAGCTCGAGCACCAGCAGATCGCGATCGTCCACGACGAGTTCGGAGGAACGGCCGGCCTGATCACCATCGAGGATCTGATCGAGGAGATCGTCGGCGAGATCGCGGACGAGCACGAGGAAGACGAAGAAGTCTCGATGGTGCAGATCGACGATGAGGTCTATCTCGTCAACGGTCTGCTTCGAGTGGAGAAGCTCGAGGACCTTTTCGAAATCGATGCGACGGGCGACGGGTACGAGACCGTTGGCGGGCTGATCTTCACGCGGATGGGACGGGTTCCGAGGGCGGGGGAGGTCCTGCGCACCGCCGGACTGCTGTTCGAGGTCGAGCGCGCGGACCGGAAGCGGATCTACAGGGTGAAGGTGGCGCGGGACCCGGAGTGGGGACCCGCGGAGCAGGAAGAGGAGCACGCGCGCAATGGACGCCAGGAACGAGCCCGAAGCTCACAGCACTGAAGATGCGAAGGAGCCGAAGTTCGGAATCGTGGCTCTGGTGGGGAGACCGAACGCGGGAAAGTCGACGCTACTCAACCGGCTGCTCGGGCAGAAAGTCTCGATCGTCTCCGATAAGCCTCAGACGACGCGAAACCGCATCGTCGGAATCCTGAACGATGCGCGCGGCCAGATCGTCTTTCTGGACACGCCCGGGATTCACAAGCCGCTGCATCGGATGAACGTGAGGATGATGGACCACGTCCGCTCGGCGTTCGCCGAGGCCGATGTGATCAGCGCCATCGTCGACGCGACCGAGGACTTCGGCCATGGCGATCAGTTCGTGGTCGAGATGCTCGAGGGGACGGAGACGCCGCGCCTTCTGCTGCTGAACAAGATCGATCGGATCAAGAAGCATCACCTTCTGCCGAAGCTGGCGAAGTACAACGATCTCGGTCTGTTCCGGGAGTTGATTCCCATTTCGGCAGAAACGGGAGATGGTGTCGAGCGGCTGATCGACCTGCTCTTCGAGCTTCTGCCGGCGGGCCCCGCCCGTTATCCCGCCGACGACTACACCACGCAGCCGGAGCGCTTCTTCGCCGCCGAGATCGTGCGCGAGAAGCTGCTTCATCACACCCGCCAGGAGCTTCCTTACACCACCGCCGTGGCGGTCGACCGGTGGGAAGAGGACGAATCGCGCAATCTGCTGAAGATTTACGCAACGATCGTCGTTGAGCGCGACACGCAGAAAAAAATCGTCATCGGGAAGGGTGGATCGATGATCCGCACCATCGGCGAGGAGGCTCGCAAAGAGCTGGAAGCCGTGCTGGGAGCGCGAATCTGGCTCGATCTGCACGTCGCCGTTCGGGAGCTGTGGCGCGAGGATGAACGATTTCTGGGCGATCTGGAGTGGCCGCTGGGCTGAACGAATTCCTCAACGATGTGCAGTTTCTGCAAAAAAGGGGTTCGCAAAGCGTCACGTGTTGATTAACATACCCACCTGAGTTCCGCCTTTCCCGACAACCTTAGGAGGTCGCATGGGTAAACCGCGTGCATTACGCACTATTTTCTTCATGGCTCTATTCGCAGTCTGCAGTCTCGCGCTCGTGGCGCAGTCGACTGGCGGTATCGTCGGCACAGTCACCACCGGCGACGGAGATCCGCTCCCCGGCGTGACCATCGAGGCCCGCTCGAACGTTCTGCCGCAGGCGCGCGTTTCGGCGACGCAGTCGAACGGCGACTTCCGCTTGCCGGCACTCCCGCCGGGAAGCTACACCCTGTCGTTCAGTCTCGCCGGCATGCAGGCGCAGACGCGCACCGTCATGGTGAACCTCGGTCAGGATGCGACGGTGAACGTCCGCATGAATCTTGAAGCGGTTGCCGAGACGATCACGGTCACGGCTTCCTCATCGCTGATCGACACGACATCGAATGCGATCACCAGCGCCGTGGATGAGGAAGTCATCGACCTCGTCCCCACCGGCCAGGAGTATCGCGATCTGATGAAGCTCGCTCCGGCGGTTCAGTACAGCGAGGACACCATCCGCGGTCCGAGCGCGGGCGGCAGCGGCCAGGACAACGTCTATCAGTTCGACGGAGTCAACGTCACCCTTCCCCTTTTCGGAACCCTCTCGGCGGAACCTTCCGCTCACGACATCGATCAGGTTTCCATCGTGAAGGGGGGAGCGAAAGCCATCGACTTCAATCGCGCCGCCGGTTTCACCATCGACTCGGTCAGCAAGTCGGGCACGAACGAATGGTCCGGATCGGTGCAGTACCAGATTCAGAACTCGGACATGACGGCCGACCAGGACTTCAGCGTCACTTCGATCTACGACCAGGATCGCGCATGGGCGACCTTCGGGATCGGCGGCCCGATCGTCCGCGACCGCCTGTTCTTCTACGGCTCCTACTACCGTCCGACCGTCGATCGGGACAACGCCTCCAACGCCTATGGCATCGTCCCGAACTACGAGTCGACCCGGGACGAGTATTTCGGCAAGCTCACCTTCACCCCGACCGGCAACCTGCTCCTCCACGGCAGCTATCGCGACTCCGAGCGAACCGGTGAGAACGCCAGCATCGGCGCGTTCGAAACCGTCTCGGCCGGACAGAGCGAAGAGTCGGGACAGACCATCGCCATCCTCGAGGGCTCGTGGGTCATCGACAACCGCAGCTATGCCAGCTTCAAAGTCAATGACTACGAGAACAACACCTCGGCGGTGGCCAACACCCAACTGGGCGTGAACCCTTCTCTGAATCTCGGCACCAGCCTCGATCTGAATAGTCTCGATCAGCTCGGCTACTTCAATGTCCCCTCGGTTCGGGCGACGAATCCGACATTCAACACCTTCATTCAGCCGTTCCTGGACCGCTACGGTTTCATCCGTGACGGCGTGCGTACCGGCGGAGGCGCTGTCGGCGGCGATCCTTACGCGAGAGACGATATCGACTTTTTTCGCGAAAGCTATCAGGCCGGATACAACCTGACCCTGGGAACCAACCTCACCCATGACTTACACATCGGCATTCAGCAGTACACCGATGCCGAGGAGCTTGCGAGACAATCGAACGGCTGGGGCATCATCACCGTCCCCGGCGGTACCGCCAACTGCCCCAGCGGGAGCGAGTGCGCCGGACAGCCCATCTTTTTCCAGGCCGAGTTCCTTCGCGCGAGTGGCGTGGGCCTCGGCGTGCTGCGCTCGGAGTTCGAATCGATGAACATCGAGCTCAACGACACCATGCAGTGGAATGACTGGTCCTTCAACGTCGGCGTCGTTCTCAGCAACGACACGCTGTACGGACAGGGACTGCGTGAGGATTCCTCCACCCTGTCGGGCTACGTCGCCGCTCCCGGCAACAAGTACAAGATGTATGAGGTCGACTTCGGCGATCAGATCCAGCCACGCCTCGGCGCCACCTGGGCCTACAACGGTCTCGACACCGTCTACGCCAGCTACGCCAGATACAATCCGGCAGCGAACTCCCTCCCGCGCGCAGCCTCCTGGGATCGCGCCATTCTGGGTCAGCTCTACCGGACCTTCTTCGACGCCGAGGGGACGCTCATCGGGACGCAGCTGGTCGGCGGATCCTCGGGCAAGCTCTTCGTGGAGGACCTCGATCCGCGCTACACCGACGAGTTCCTGATCGGAACCGGCCGTCAGATGAGCAGCACCTGGTCGGCACGGGCCTACGCCCGCCATCGCTACTCGACCAACTTCTGGGAAGACACCAACAACAACGCCAGGGTGAATTTCGAGCCGCCTCCGGGCATCCCCCGCGAGCTGTACATCCCCGATCTGTCCGCGCGTCTCGCTCAGATCGGCAGCGGTTCCACCTACGTCATCACCACCCTCGACGGCGCGTTCACCAAGTACTACGAAGCGACGGTCGAGTCCGACTGGAAGCCGCTCTCGAACGCCTTCCTCCGCGGCACCTATACGTGGAGCCACTACTACGGCAACTTCGACCAGGACAACACCACCAGCAACAACGACCTTTCGATCTTCATCGGGTCGTCGAACATCGCCGACGCGGCCGGACGTCAGATCTGGGACAACAAGTACGGAGACCTGCGCGCCGATCGCCGCCACCTGCTGAAGCTTTACGGCTACTACGGCCTTCCCTGGAACGCTTCGGTCGGCGCCTTCGGCGTCTTCCAGTCGGGCCATGCATGGGAAGCCTGGGCCCACCAGCCCTACAGCCACCTCACCAGCAGCACCAGCGATATCAACCGCTATGCCGAGCCTGCAGGATCCCGGAGAACCGACGATCACTACCAGCTCGACCTGAACTACACGCAGAACTTCCCGATCGGTGCCTACAACCTGCAGCTCATCGCAGACGTCTTCAACGTCACCGACAATCAGACCGGATACAACCCGCAGCCGAGCCTCAACAGCTCCCTCTTCGGGGTCGACCGCTCGTTCTACGCACCCCAGCGCTTCCAGCTCGCGGTGCGGTTCCAGTTCTGATCCGGATTCAAGCCGGAGAATAAGAACGGCCCGGGGGCAACCCCGGGCCGCTTCGTTTAAAGCCAGAAACCAGAAGCCAGAAGCCAGAAGAAAAGGCGAAGCCAGAAGCCGGAAGAAAAAAAAACAGAACCCGAGCCCGCCAAGCGACGGCCCGACATGCCTCTGTCAGCTTTTGCTTCTTGCCCTTTCTTCTGGCTTCTGGCTTTCGTCTTCTGGCTTCGCCTTTTCTTCTGGCTTCTGGCTTCTGGCTTTGTTTAACTACTCTGCGAACAAGCGTTCTCGGGCAATAAGGGGCGCGGTCGTCGCGTCGGCGGCTTCCCGCGCGCGGCGGATGTGCGCCGCACGATCGGGCTCACCCAGCAGGACGCTCACCTGCGCGCGCTTGAAGAGCGCCATCGGCCGTCCGGGATGGGTTCGCGGCACTCGGTCGAGGGCATCGCGCGCCTCTGCCGGCCTTCTCGCCGCGAGATAGAGCACGCCGAGCTCGAGGTCGTGACGGAAGTCCGCTCCCTGGAGCCCGCGCGCCCGCTCGAGCGCGGCGATCGCCTCGTCGGTGCGCCCTGCACCCATGGCGACCTCGCCGAGGCGGATCCACTCGGCCGGAGTCAGATCTTTGAGGCGGGCGACCTTCTGCCACAGCGCGAGCGCCTCCTCCAGCCGTCCTTGGCGCTCCTTGACCGTCGCCATTCCCTCGATTGCGGGAACCCGCTCCGGTGAGGCCGCGAGGACGCGCTCCAGAAGTGGTTCCGCCCGCTCCCACTCGTTCGTGCGAAGGTAATGAAGAGCCATGAAGTGCCGGACGTCCTCCGAATCGGGAGCGATTGCTTCAGCGCGCCGGAAGGCCCCCATCGCCTCGCGATGGTTGCCGAGCGCCGAGTGCGCGGCCGCGATCCGCAGGGCCGTCGAGACGTTTCCGGGATCGGCGGCGAGGATCCGCTCGAAGATCGGGATCGAAGCGGCGTACTCCTGGCGGACGAAGAGCGTCGAGGCGCGCTCGAGATCGTCGAAGACGTGCGCCATCTCGCGCGGCTTCGGCGCGTCGGGGCGGATGACGGGTGCCGCCTCCGACGTGACGTACCCGAGGCTCGCGAGCTGGCGCCGGCCCTCGTCGTCGAGCTCCGCGCCCGGGGGGGCTCCCGGCGTCGGAATCGGGTAGTCGCGGATCGCGGCCCGCATGGACCGGGAGAGGGGAGCGTTGGGGCCGAGATCCGTCGTCTCGCCTGGATCCGCCGCCAGGTCGTAGACCTCGATCCCTCCGGCCCTCACCGCCTTGATCGATCCCTCGACCCCCATCACCTGCGGCTGCCAGCCGAACTGGAGGAATGGCTGCATCGCTTCGCCCAGCACCACCTCGTCCATCTGCGAGCGGAGGGAGCTCGTCGAGGAGATGCCGGCCCAGTCGAGCACCGTGTGAAAGATCCGCCGGATGCTGACGGGAGAAGCGACCGATTCCTCGGACACTCCAGGACCTGAGATGACCAGCGGGACGCGCATGGCGCCGTCGTAGATCAGATTCCCGTGCTGCGACTCTCCATGCTCGCCGAGGCTTTCACCATGGTCCCCGGCGACCACGATCGCGCCGGCGCCGCCGATGCGGCTCTCGAAGGCATCGATGAGCCGCCCCAGCTGCTCGTCCATCGCCGCGATCTCTCCGAGGTACGGATCGTTGGCGTAGCGGCTGCGGAAGGGCTCCGGGGGCGTGTAGGGATGGTGAGGATCGAAGTAATGAACCCAGAGGAACAGCGGCTGACCGTTCGCGCTCTGAAGGAATGCGAGAGCGCGGTCGGTCGTCTCGAGCGCGCTTCGCTCCGCCTGGCCAGGGGTGGTCCCGTCGTCGTACAGATCGAAGCCGCGCGCCAGGCCGAACTGTTTCGCGAGGGGATAGGCGGAAACGAACGCGGCGGTCTGGTAGCCGGCCTCACGCAGCTTTTCGGCCAGAAGCGGCTGCGCGTCGCCGAGATAGCGGGCATTCTCATGGATGCCGTGCCCGGCCGGATAGAGGCCCGTCATCATCGATGCGTGCGAGGGGAGGGTCTGGGGCGCGGGGGCGTACGCGCGTTGAAAGTGGCGCCCGCGCGCGGCGAGCGCGTTGAAGGCGGGAGTTTCGACGCCGTCCGCGTCAGGGCCGATCGAGTCGGCCCGAGTCGTGTCGAGCGTGACGAGGAGGATCGAGGGAGGAGGGGCGCTGGTGGTCGCTTCGGGAGCGGGCTGCTCTCGGGAGCAGGCGAGGGTTGCGACGAGTGTGAGGAAAAGCGCCGTCCGGGTCATATTCGCAGTTTACAAACAATGAACCCTCGTTTCCGAGATGAACGAGAAGGGAGCGGGGGGTAGGGGGCAGGAGACAGGGAACTTCCCCCCCGTCTTCCCTATCCCCCGCCCCCTATCTCCTATCCCCTTGTCTCTCCTGTTGGGATCGCACCAATTCGCGGTTCATTGAATCATCACGGACGTCCATCGCGCACCCAACGCAGAATGACGAACACTCGATGTCCGGTCTGTCGGTCCGGGATGAGAGAATGGCCTTCGACTTTCGCAGGAGGGGGAGAGACCGATGCTGAACTGGATCTGGTTTGGGCTCATGGCCGTGGCCTTTGTCGTGGCGATTTTTCGCGGAACCGCGGGGGAAGTGACGACGGGAGCGATCGAGTCCGCGAAGACCGCGGTCGAGATCTCAATCGGCCTGATCGGAATCATGGCCCTCTGGCTCGGGATCATGCGGATCGCCGAGAAGTCCGGCCTGGTCAACCTTCTCTCGATCGGCATTGCACCGGTGCTCCGATGGATCTTCCCCGGCGTTCCGAAAGAACATCCCGCGATGGGGGCGATCGTCATGAACATCGCCGCGAACATGCTCGGGCTCAACAACGCAGCCACCCCCCTCGGCATCAAGGCGATGGAAGAGCTTCAGGAGCTCAACCCGACCCGGGAGACCGCCACGGATGCCATGGTCATGCTCATGGCGATCAACACGGCGAGCGTTCAGCTCATCCCCGCGACGGTCATCGGACTGATGGCCGCAGCCGGCGCGAACAACCCCACGGCCGTCATCGCTCCCACCCTGATCGTCACCGCCGGCAGCCTGATCGTCGCGATCATCGCTGCCCGCCTTCTTCAGCCGCTTTTCCCGATGAAGGAAGAGGATGAGGTGACCGACTGATGCGCGAAGTCCTGGCGCTGATCTCGCTCTGGTCGATTCCCGTCCTGCTGGTCGGCATACCGCTCTACGGGATCGTCAAGAAGGTCAAGGTGTACGAAGTCTTCGTGGAGGGAGCGAAGGAAGGGTTCGATGTCGCCATCCGGATCATCCCGTTCCTCGTTGCGATTCTCGTGGCCATCGGAATGTTCCGGGGTTCGGGGGCGATGGAGATGCTCACCGACGGCCTCCGCCCGGTCCTCAGCCTCATCGCGTTTCCGCCCGAGCTGTTTCCGCTCGCCATCCTTCGCTCGCTGACGGGGAGCGGCTCGCTCGCGTTCGTCACCGACGCGATCACGACCAACGGTCCCGACTCGCTCATCGCCAGGATGGCCGGAACGATGTACGGGAGCACCGAGACGACGTTCTACGTCCTCGCGGTCTACTTCGGAGCGGTGGGAATCCGCAAGACCCGCCACGCCGTCGCCGTCGGCCTCATCGCGGACGCTGTTGCGGTCGTCCTGGCCGTCGTAGTCTGCCGCTGGATGTTCGCGGGGTAGGGAAGTGGCGGAGGATCCTTTCCTCCGCCCGCGCCACGCCAGCGAAAACGAGACACGCGGCGGTCCGTGCTGCTCCATCTCTGAGGCGGAGGAAAAGATCCTCCGCCACAGCTCACGACGTCCGTATCTCCTCAGCGGCCGGTTCCTCCGGCACGCGTCCTCCGGCTGCCATCGAGACTCCGTACAGGAGCACGCCGACGAGCAGGGCGATACCGAGGGCGATGAACTGATCGGGGCGGAGATTGACGAGGAAGTAGAGCGAGATCGCCGTTCCCAGGATCGGAACCGTCCATCCCCCCGGCGAGACGAAGCCTTCGTTCAGCTTGCGCAGCTTCGGCACCGCGGCCGCGGTGAAGAGGTACGTCGTCAACCGCGCACCGGCGCTGAGGAGCGCGAGTTTCGCGAATGAACCGGCGACGGCGACGGGAATCGCCACCACGATGAGCAATGCGATGGCGATGACCGGCGTGTGGGTCTTCGGATGGATGTAACCGAGAATCCGGAACGGCTTGCGATCGCGGGTGAGCGCGAAGATCATTCGCGACGCCTCGAGCGTGGTGCCGAGGTTGGTCCCGAGAATCGAGAGGATGGCGCCGACGGTGATCAGCAGCGCACCTGCGGGCCCCATGATCATCGCGGCGGCGTCAGCGATCGGAGTTCCGGTGCCCGACAGATCGGGAAGCGCGGACATGGCGGCGAACTGGGCGAGTGAGTAGACGGCGGCGATCGCGCCGATCCCGATCAGCAACGCGAGCGGAAGATCGCGGCGGGGGTTCTTGAACTCTCCGGCGGGAATGCCGAGGTTCTCGAACCCGGCGTAGGCGAACAGCAGGAAGAGCGCCGCCTGGCTCCAGTGGATCTCGCCGGCGGGGAGGGAGAACGAGCCGGGAAGGGGATTGGTCCGGAAGACGAGAATCGCGACGACGATGAAGATGGTCAGCGGAATCATCTTCCCCCAGGTGAAGAAGTAGATGGTTCCCGCGCCGTACCGGATCCCGAGCGCGTGGATCACCCCGAAGATGAGGAGCGAGGCGATGATCAGGACCGCGCGGGTAGTACCCGCTCCCGCCGGCTCCCACAGGCGGCCAAGCGACATGACGAATCCGTTCGCGAGGGCGGCCAGGGACGTCACACGGGCGACCGTGTTCATCCACCCCGTCTCGAAACCGATGAAGTCACCGAACGCCGCGCGGGTGTAGAGATAAGCCCCTCCGGGCTCGGTGAAATGACTCGCAGCCTCGGCGAAACAAAGCGCGAGGATGAAGACCGGAATCGCGAACAGAAGCGGGGCCCAGAGAGAAAACGGACCCAGGAGCTGAAACGTCTCGCTCGGGAGGAGATAGACGCCGCTTCCGACCACCGCGTTGATGCACATCGCCACAAGGCCCCACATCCCGACCGCGCGGATCAGCTTCGCCCCCGATTCGTGTTTCATGCTTCTCCTCTCGTGACTGCGCTCATCGTGCGGGGGCCGGATCTTCCTGGCCCAGAAGGAGGTCCGTCATCGTCTGCCGCCGTCGGATCAGCGTCGCCTGCCCCGACTCGATCATGACTTCCGGCGGGAGCATCCGGGTGTTGTAGTGCGAAGCCATGCTGAAGCCGTAAGCGCCGGCATCGCAGAAGGCGAGGAGATCGCCGACCCGGGTCTCCGGGAGGCGACGGGGCCGCAGCTCACCTTCCTCCTTGGTGAAGACGTCGCCCGATTCGCAGATGTTGCCGGCCACGATCGCGCCGCTCTCGTCATCGTACGGAGGAGCGAGCATCTGCTCGCGGAGCCAGCGGTCGTCGCCACGGGTGGCGTTGAGGATGTGGTGATAGCTCCCGTAGCGGGAAGGGCGGGCAAGGTGGTTGAAGCCGGTGTCGCAGCCGAGCCAGACGGTTCCCGCACTGATCTTCCGGGACGTCACCGTGGCGAGAAGCAGCCCGGCCGGGGCCATCACGTACCGTCCCGGCTCGAGGATTGCCGTCAATCCGCGCTCTCTCAGGAGCGGGCCGGCGATCGCGGTCATCTGCACGCCGTACTCCTCCAGAGGAAACTCGAGATCGCCCGGGCGGTAAGGGATCCCGATACCGCCGCCGAAGTTCAGCCACCTGAGGTCGGGAAAGCCATCCGCCAGCTCCACCAGCCGCGCCGCGGACTGCGCCAGCGGCGTGACCTCGGCGATTCCGGAGCCGATGTGTGCGTGCAGACCGACCACCCGCAGGCCCGCATCCTCGAGGATCATGCGGGCGTCTTCCAGCTGCGCCACGTCGATCCCGAATTTCACGCCAAACCCGCCGGTGACGACGTCCTTGTGATGGCCCGCGCCGACTTCCGGGTTGACCCGGATCGCGACCGGATTCGGGATCCCCACCTGGATGACCCGGTCGATCTCTGACATCGAGTTGACGTTGATGACGATCTCCGGATCCCTCAGGGCGATCAGATCGCCGTCGGAGACGTTCGAGCAGGTGAACCAGATCCGTTCGGAAGGGAACCCCGCATGGCGGGCCAGCCACACCTCTCCAGGCGACACCGCGTCACAGCCGAAGCCCTCCGCGGCGATCAGACGAAGAATTGCCAGGTTCGAGTTCGCCTTGGCCGCGTAAAAAGGCTGCATGGGGATCCCGGAAAATGCGCTCCGTAGGTTCTCGAGCTGGCGGCGGATCACCGCGGCGTCATAGACGTAGAGCGGAGAGCCGAATTGTTCGATCAGGCGGTGGGCCGGAACGCCCCCGATGTGGAGTGAGCCTCGTTCGTAGTTCATGAAGAAAGTGTCCGTCTGGCTGGATCGTTGGTCGGGCATGATAACGGACCGAGCCGCGATCCGCGACCCGTGGCTTCAGTCCTCTGCCGCTTCCGGCGCGTCTCCCTCCGACGAGCCGAAAACGCCGGCCTCCGTGGTAATCTCCCGCCCCATGCTGCTGCGCTCGTACAAAGGGAAATCTCCAAGGTTGGGAGAGAGAGTGTTCGTCGCCGAAACGGCCGCCATCATCGGCGATGTGGAGCTCGGCGACGACTGCTCGGTCTGGTACGGCACCGTGATCCGCGGGGACGTTCACCAGATCCGCATCGGCGCGCGGACGAACATCCAGGACAACTGCACGCTCCACGTGACCGGAGATACCTGGCCCGTGATTTTCGGCGAGGAAGTCACGCTCGGCCACGGGGTCATCGCGCACGGTTGCACGGTCGGCCGGGGATCGCTTCTCGGGATCGGTTCCCGGATCCTCGACGGGGCGGTGATCGGCGAGGAGTGCATCATCGCGGCGGGATCGCTGGTGACCGAAGGGATGCAGGTGCCCGACCGAACCCTCGTCATGGGCGCGCCCGCGAAGATCCGGAGAGAGCTCACCGCGGAGGATCTGCAGTTCCTCGGTCGTTTTCATCGCCACTATCTCGAGTACAAGGAGACCTACCTCGCTGAGGGGCCGGGTGAGTTTCGATAGATGACGGAAAAAGAGACAGTTCAAGGGCGCAGTGGAGCGGGAACGCTCACGAAGACCGACGTCGGCAAGCGGGTCCGCCTCGAAGGGTGGGTTCAGAAGCAGCGCGACTTCGGGGAACTGGTGTTCGTCGACGTCCGCGATCGCAGCGGCATCGCCCAGGTGGTGTTCGATCGCGAGCGCGGCGTCCCGACGGACCTGATCTCGAGCTCCAAGGAGCTCCGCTCCGAGTTCGTCGTCTCCATCACCGGAACCGTGCACGAACGCTCGGCGGAAACCCGCAACCCGAAGATGGCTACGGGGGAGATCGAGGTGCTGGCCGAGTCGCTGAGACTCCTGAACCGCTCCGATACGCCTCCCTTCCTCATCGAGGAAGAAGTGACGGCCAATGAGGATCTGCGCCTCAAGTACCGCTATCTCGACCTTCGACGGCCTCCGCTGACGCGGAACCTCGAGCTCAGAAGCGACATCAGCTTCAGGATCCGCGATTATCTCTACAAGAACGGGTTTCTCGAGATCGAGACGCCGATCCTGACGAAATCGACTCCGGAGGGGGCGAGGGATTACCTCGTGCCGAGTCGCGTGAGCAAGGGAGAGTTCTACGCTCTTCCGCAGTCCCCCCAGCTCTTCAAGCAGTTGCTCATGGTTTCGGGCCTCGAGCGCTACTACCAGATCGCGCGCTGCTTCCGCGACGAGGACCTCCGCGCCGACCGCCAGCCTGAGTTCACGCAGATCGACATCGAGGCCTCCTTCATCGACGAGAACTTCGTCTACGAGCTCATCGAAGGGATGTTCGCCCGCATCTTTCCGGCCGCGGGCGTGCCGGTTTCCACTCCGTTCCCCAGAATCACCTGGCAGGAGGCGATGGACCGATTCGGCATCGACCGTCCCGACACTCGCTTCGACATGGAGCTGAAGGATCTCGCGACGGCGGTCTCTTCGATCGAGTTCGCGCCCTTCCGCCAGGCGCTCGATGCGGATGGCCTGGTCAAGGGGATCCGCGTGCGGAACGCGGCGGGCTTCTCGCGCAAGCGGATCGACGAGCTGACCGAGACGGCGAAGCAGTTCGGCGCGGGCGGCCTGATCTGGATCAAGTTCGAGGCTGACGGCGGGGCATCGTCCTCAATGCGGAAGTTCCTCACCGACGAGAGCATCGGCTCCATCCGCGAGGCTCTCGGCGCCACGGAGGGAGATCTCGGGCTGATCGTGGCGGGGCCGAATACCGTGGTGTGGGACAGCCTGGCCCACCTCCGCCTCCGGATCGCGAAGGAAGAGAACCTCATTCCGGCGAACCGCTGGGATTTCCTCTGGGTCGTCGATTTCCCTCTTCTCGAGCGTGACGAGGAAGCCAACCGGTGGGTGGCGAGACATCATCCGTTCACATCGCCCCGGCTCGAGGACGTCGCCCTTCTGGAGTCGGACCCTGGAAAGGTTCTCGCCCGCGCGTACGACGTGGTCCTGAACGGGCTCGAGCTCGGCGGGGGATCGATCCGGATCAACACGCCCGAGCTTCAGTCGCTGATGTTCCGGACGCTCGGCATTCAGGCCGAGGAGGCGCAGGAGCGGTTCGGCTTCCTCCTCGACGCCTTCCGGTTCGGAGCGCCGCCGCACGGAGGGATTGCTCTCGGACTCGACCGGATGGTGATGATGATGGCGAGAGCCGGATCCTTGCGCGACGTGATCGCCTTTCCGAAGACGGCCAGCGGCCAGGATCTGATGACGGACGCTCCGTCCAGGGTCGATGAAGCCCAGCTTCGCGACCTCGGAATCGGACTGACCGCTCGCCCGCCGGCCGAGCGATGAGCCCCGCCTTCACCATTCCTTCCGAGCGGGGCCCTTACCCGGTTTTCATCGGAAAGGGGATGGCGGCCTCCCTCCCTTCGCTCCTCGACGGACTTCCTTCGAAGGGAGATCGATTCGCGGTCGCGAGCCGGCGCGTTCTCGAGCTTCATCGGGCGCTTCTTCCCTCCGACGGCTTCGAGATCGTTCCGATCGACGACGGGGAAGAACAGAAAACACTCGCATCGGTCGAAAAGATCCTCACCGAGCTGATCGCGCGCGGGGCCAGGCGCGACTCGATCGTCGTCGCCATCGGCGGCGGCATGGTCGGCGACACCGCCGGATTCGCCGCCTCGGTCCTTTTCCGCGGAGTCGATCTCGTCCAGGTCCCGACCACGCTCCTCGCCCAGGTGGACAGCAGCATTGGTGGGAAAGTCGCCGTGAACCATCCCCACGGCAAGAACCTCGTCGGCAGCATCTGGCCTCCCCGGCTCGTCCTGGCGGATCCGGACTTCCTGGCCACGTTGCCCGAGAGCGAGTTTCTCTCGGGAATGATGGAGGCGCTCAAGGGCGGCGTCATCGGCGACCCGGAACTGTTCGAGCTCGCGCGGCCGGAGGCGCGTGCTGACGCCGCCCGTCTGGAGAGGACCATCCATCGCGCGATCGCGCTCAAGGCGTCGATCGTCTCATCGGACGAGCGTGAAGGGGATCGGCGCAGGCTCCTCAATTACGGACACACGATCGGTCACGGGATCGAAGCCGCGCTCGACTTCCGCGGGTTGACTCATGGCGAGGCGGTGGGGTGGGGGATGATCGGCGCGAACGAGATCGCGCGGCGGAGGGGCCTTCTCACCGAGGAAGAGCGGAACCGGATCGATTTGGCGATCCGCGCGTGCGGAATCCGGCGCCCCGAAGGAGCGGATCCCGAACGGGTGTTCGAAGCGCTGGAGAAGGATAAGAAGTTCACTCGGCACGAACGCGTGATGGCTCTCCCGCGGCGGGTCGGCAAATGTGAGGTCGTCGCCGGCATCGGCGAAGACGAGCTGCGCCGAGGCATCGAGGCCGCGCTGAGCTAGTGGCAGGGGATCCTTTCCTCCTGCCGGCAGCGCGTAAGCCCACAGAGAGACGGAGGCTGAAGCCTCCGCCACTGGGGGAGGGCAGAGGAAAGGATCCTCTGCCACAGTCCTTACGCCACGTGACGGACGGGTAGGTCGATGATCATGCTGGTACCGACCCCCTCGATGCTGGCGATGTTGATGTTTCCGCCGTGGGCCTCGACGATCTGCTTGACGATGTAGAGGCCGAGCCCCGTGCCGCCGCCGCCGCGAAGCGACTTGTTCTTGGTCTGCTTGTACTTTTCGAAGAGGTTATTCAGGTCGTCGGCCTTGATCCCCATTCCGGAGTCGGTGACCGTAATGACGATCGACCTGGGCCCGCCGCCTTCACGGACGACCTGAGCCCCGATGGAGATGACTCCCCTGGACGGGGTGAACTTGAGCGAGTTCGAGATGAGGTTGATGATCGCCTGCGTCAGTTTCTCCTCGCTGCCGGAGAGCATCGGAAGGTCGATCCCGTGCGCGGACACCAGGTGGATCGTGTCGCGCGTGGCAATGGAACCGAGGCTGTGGACCGAGCGGCGCAGCAGGCCGGCGATGGAGATGGGGTCGTCGCCGACGTCGAAGTTCCCGGACTCGATCTTCGAAAAGTCGAGCAGCTCGTTGATCAGCCCCATCATCCGCTCGGACTCACGCGACGCTTCGCGGAGCAGCTCCTCGTAAAGGGAATCGAGGCGGGCCGTCTCCTGGCTCAGCACGAACTCGAGCGTGCCCTGAATGCCGGAGAGGGGGCCGCGCAAATCGTGGACGATCATCGATGTGAAGTCGGACTTGGCCTGCTCGGCCTCGCGCTGGCGCGTGACGTCCTCGAAGGAGAGGGCCATCTGGCTGGACCCACCCGCATTCGGGATTCTCTCCACGTGGTAGACCCGCCCGTTGTAGTCGAGGTCGACCGAGTGACCCTTCTCGGCGAAGAACGCCTGGAGCCATCCCCGTTCTCCCGCCACCGCGTGGGAGTTCTTCGCCATCCATTCGTCGGCCCCCTCGCCGAAGCATTCCCGGAAGGCGTTGTTCCGGTAGACGATGCTGCCGTCCTCGCGGGCGACGGCGATCGCGGTGGGAATGTTGTCGAGAAGCGAGAGAGCGAGCTCGTTCATGATGGGATCGTAATTGCCTTCTGGTGCTCGAGCTTCGCCATGTTGAACAGCGTGGTGAAGTTGTCGAACGGAGTCAGTTTCAGGAGCATCTCGAGGGTGATCCGGCCATCGATCAGCGAGATGAGGTAACCCTCCTGGGCGGTGAGGTTGAAGCGGTCGAAGTCGGCGAGAAAGTCGGGCGTGAGCTTGGGAGCCGCCTGGAGGCCCTTCGGCCCGGCCAGGAGGTCGCGCACGATGGTATTCCGGACGATCTCGGCATATCCGCGAAGGAGCATGTCCTCCGGATAAGCCCGCCGGGCCTCGACGAGCTTCTCCCAGGTCGCCCACGGTCCGTTCTGCTTGAGGGAGTGGCCAACGAGCTTCGCCCAGTCGTATTGCGGGCGAGGCGGGGTCACTGGTTGGGCGGCCATGTCCGCCCATTCTAATGTCCTCTCTGGACGAAATCGATACCCGTGCTGTTACACGCCCGCATAGGAGAGTCAAACCACCTTGCGCCGGAAGCAAACCACCCCCCTCATCGTTTCCGGTATTCTGAGACCGTGACGGAACAACCCACTCCACGCCCCCGCCGGCGAATGATCTCCCGCCTTCTCTTCCTTTTCGTGGCGATCGCGCTCGGAATCCCGGGTGGATTCCTCTTCGCGCGGATCATCCACTTCCCGATCGTCGACACTCTGCACACCTACCGGCCGAGCGTGATCACCAGGATCTACGACCGCAACGGAAAGGTGTTCAACGAGTACTCGATTCAGCGACGGATCGTCCTCGCGAAATCGGAGATGTCCCCGCATCTGGTGAATGCGATCATCGCGACGGAAGACGCCCGTTTCTACCAGCACGGCGGAATCGACCCGAAGGCGATCGTCCGCGCCGGCGTGAAAGACCTGATCGCCCGGAAGAAGGTGGAGGGAGCCTCGACTCTGACTCAGCAGCTCGCCAAGCAGGTGTTTCTCACGCCCGAGAAGAGCTGGAAGCGCAAGATCAACGAGGCCTTCCTTGCGGTCGAGATCGAGAAGAGCTTCACCAAGGACCAGATCTTCGAGCTTTATGCGAACCAGGTGAACCTCGGGCATGGCGCCTGGGGGGTCGAATCGGCCGCGCGGATGTATTTCGGAAAGAACGCCAATAAGCTGACTCTTCCGGAAGCGGCCACCATCGCGGGCCTGATCCGCCGCCCCATGTATTACTCGCCGATGGCGCGGCCCCAGAACGCGGTTGCCCGCAGGAATCACGTTCTGCGGCGCATGCTCGAGGAACGATACATCTCTTCGGTGGAGTACCAGGAAGCCCGGACAGCGCCCCTGGTCCTGGGAGCCTACAAGGACGAGACACCCACGGTTGGCGCCCACTTCTCGGAAGAGGTCCGCAAGTACGTCGAGAACCATCCCACCCTCACCATCGATGATCTCTACAAGAACGGGATCGAGATCCAGACGACGCTCGATGTCGAGATGCAGCAGATCGCCGAGTCGGCCATGCGGTCGGGGCTGCGCCGTCTCGACCGCATCCGGGGATTCAGGAAGCCGGAGCGGAACCTGGTCGACGAAGGGCTCGAGATCGAGGAGTTCGAGAGTCCCGACTGGAAGGACGAGCTTCGCCCTGGTGAGGGATACCCCGCCATCGTCCTCTCGGTCGACCCATCCTCGGTGCGGGTCCGCCTCGGAGACGAGGAGCCGGAGATCGGACCGAAGGGGTGGCAGTGGACCCGGAAGAGCAATCTGATCGATTCGCTGCGCCGCGGAGACCTGGTTCTCGCGCGATTCGAGATGGAGGGGGAGGGCGACTCAGCGACGCGAACCTGGTACCTCGACCAGCTTCCCCGGATTCAGGGCGCGGCCGTCGTCCTGGACGTCAAGACCGGAGAGATCCGCGCCATGGTCGGCGGCTACGACTTCAACCTCTCGAAGTTCAACCGGGCCACCCAGTCCCTCCGGCAGGTCGGGTCGGCGTTCAAGCCGTTCGTCTACGGTGCCGCGTTCGAGAACGGATTCACTCCGGGCGACACGGTGTTCGACGAACCGGTCGCGATTCCGATGGGGCAGGGGCAGACCTACTCGCCGAGGAACTATGGCGGGCAATACACCGGGATCGTCACGATCCAGCGGGCGATGGAGCTGTCGATCAACGTTCCCGCGGTGAAGACCCTGGTGATGGTGGGGCCGGAGAAGGTCATCGATTTCTCCCGCAGGGCGGGCATCACCGCTCCGCTTCCTCCCTATCCTTCGCTCGCGCTCGGATCGGCGGGAATCTCTCCGCTCGAGTTGACGGCCGCCTTCAACGCCTTCGCGAACGGCGGCATCTGGATCCGCCCGCGGATGATTCGGACCATCACGGACTCGACCGGCAAGACACTCGAGCAGCAGTTCCCGGAGTACCAGGAAGCCACCTCGGCGCAGACCGCCTATCTTCTGACCTACACGATGAGCGGCGTGGTCTGGCGGGGCACGGGCTTCAAGGCTCGCGTGATTCCGGGGCCGGTAGCGGGAAAGACGGGTACCACCAACGGCTACACGGACGCCTGGTTCGTGGGGTATACACCCGAGCTGGCGGTCGGCATCTGGATCGGTTACGACGATCCGTCGAAGTCGCTCGGCGGACGATCGACCGGCGGCGACCTGGCGCTTCCCATCTGGGTGGAGATGTTCAAGCAGTTCGACGAGAAGAAGCTGCGCGGCGAGCCTCAGAAGGAGTTCGAGCGTCCGAACGGAATCGTCATCGTTCCGATGGACCTGAAGACCGGCCGCCTCGGCCAGGGCCCCTGCGGGCGCGTCGTGATGGAAGCATTCGTCTCCGGGACCGAGCCGACCCGCGATTGCAACGACGGGCTTGGCAGTGTCGCGGAGCTCCCTTTCTACCTGCAGCGGCCTTTCTATGAGCCGCGGGAGAGCGAGCCGGGAATCGCGGCCGATGACCCGGCGGCCCAGCCGGGTGACGGCGCGGAAAGCGAGCCGCCGGCTCCGGAGGAGGTCGACGCTCCAGCGGCCGGGGCGCCGCCTCCACCCGCGACTCCGCCGGTGATCCGCGAGCCGGCCACTCCGCCCGCGATCCCGCCGGCGAACCGCGAGCCGGTGACGCCTCCTGACGCAGCACCGCCGCGCGGCCAGGGCTGAATCAGAAAAGAAACGGCTCCCTTTCGGGAGCCGTTTTTCAATCCGGGTTCTTCGTGCTTGGTCAGCGCGCCGGGACGAGGCGCGAGATCACGTCGATCAGTTTCTCGCGTGTGAGCGGCTTGCGCATCCACGCGTCGGCTCCCGAGCCGGGGAACATCTCCTCGAGCGACTTCTCGGGAAGGTCGGAGATCAGCACGATGGGGATCTCCTTTTTGTTCGACTGCGACTTGAGAACTTCGCTGAGGCGGTTGCCCTTGATGCTGGGAAGATTGACATCGAGCAGAATGATGTCGGGCGTGTTGGCCGCGAGAACGTGGTTGAACTCGATCCAGCTCGAGGCGGTCAGCACCGTGCTTCCTTCGCGTTCCAGCAGGGCTCGCGCCAGCTTCAGAACGAGCGGATTGTCGTCGAGCACGAGCACAGTAAGGTTGTTCAGAGAAGCCATCAGTCCTAAACCTCGCGAGGCATTAGTGTTGGCGGAACAGAATGCGTGACCCATGATACATTTTCCCAACCAGATCGCGAAGAACGGGAGAAGAAATGGATCAGACGAATCCGCCGGAACACCCCCAGCCCCTTCCCGGGGGCATTGAAGGCCCTTCCGGTGAACCGGCTCCGGCCGCCGGATCGTACCAGCGGCCTGCTGATTATTATTCGAACCAGGCACCCCAGCCCGGTAAGAAATCAGGCTGCCCGAAGTGGCTGCTGTTCGGCTGCGGAGGCCTGGGCTGTCTCGGACTGATCATTCTCTTCGTCGGAGGAGCCTGGCTGATGAAGGGCGGATCCGGCATGCTGGGACAGTTCATCGTCTCCCAGCTCGAAAAGGATGCCGACGAGCTGTTCGAGGCGGAAGTCAGCCCGGAAGCGCGCCAGACCCTGAAGGAAGAGCTCGCGCGTCTGAAGGATCACATCGGCGAGGGGAGGGTCGACCTCATGGCCCTGCAGCCCCTGCTCACGGAAATGAATCAGGCGATCCGCGACCAGTCTCTCTCCGCCGAGGAAGTGGACTCGCTCAACGAGGCGCTGCTGGGAATCAACGAGGAGGCGGGTGTGGGAACGACCTCCGTCCTCCACCGCGGATTGAACCCGGTCTCTGGAGTGTTTGCGCTGGCTGCATGACCGCGTTCCAGCTCGTTTCTCCGTTTTCTCCCCAGGGCGACCAGATCGAGGCGATTGAGCAGCTGACGGCCGGCATCGAGCAGGGCCGCCGCGACCAGGTTCTCCTCGGCGTGACGGGGTCGGGTAAGACCTTCACCGTCGCAAAGACGATCGAGAGGATCGGAAGGCCGACGCTCGTCCTCTCTCACAACAAAACTCTCGCCGCGCAGCTCTACCAGGAGTTCAAGAACTTTTTTCCGGAGAACAGAGTCGAGTATTTCGTCTCCTACTACGACTATTACCAGCCGGAAGCCTACATCCCGCAGACGGATCTCTACATCGAAAAGGAGATGACGAAGAACGAGGAAATCGACAAGCTTCGGCTCGCGGCCACCAAGGCGCTGTTCGAGCGACGCGACGTCATCCTCGTGGCATCGGTCTCCTGCATCTACGGCATCGGCGACCCCGACCTCTATTTCGGCATGCTCCTCTTCTTCGAGCGGGGCGTGACCAAATCGCTGACTCACTACCTGCGCCGGCTCACCGAGCTGCAATACGAGAGAACGCCGTACGATTTGAGCCGAGGCATGTTCCGGGTGCGAGGGGACGTCCTCGAGATCTGGCCCGCCTACGAAGACGACGCGGTCCGCATCGAGTTCTTCGGCGACGAGATCGACAGGATCACGCGGATCGACCCGGTGACGGGAAAGACCGGCCGCGACTACGACCGTCTCGCGATCTACCCCCGCACGCACTACGTCACCCCGCGCGAGCGGCTCATGACCGCGATGGAGAACATCCGCGCCGAGCTGGACGAGCGCGTCGCGGAGCTTCGCGCTCAGGACCGTCTCCTCGAGGCGCAGCGCCTGAGCCAGCGAACCCTGTTCGATCTCGAGATGATGGCCGAGCTCGGCTACTGCAACGGAATCGAGAATTACAGCCGGCATTTGAGCGGGCGCGCTCCGGGCGAGCCTCCTCCGACCCTGATCGATTACTTTCCGGACGACTTCCTCCTCATCGTCGACGAAAGTCACCAGACGATCCCGCAGGTTCGCGCCATGTGGGGAGGAGATCGAGCCCGGAAGCAGACTCTGGTCGACTACGGGTTCCGCCTTCCGAGCGCGATCGACAACCGCCCGCTCTCGTTCGACGAGTTCCAGTCCAAGCTTCACCAGATCATCTATGTATCCGCCACGCCGGCGGCCTTCGAGCTCGAGAAAACGGGCGGGGAATTCGTCGAGCAGGTGATCCGGCCGACGGGACTGCTCGATCCCCAGATCGCCATCCGCCCGGTGAAGGGACAGATCGACGACCTCATCGGCGTCATCCGCGAGCGAGCGGCGGTCTCGGAGCGGGTCATGGTCACCACCCTGACGAAGCGAATGGCCGAGGATCTGACGCGCTATCTGATGGAGCTCGGCATCAAGGTCAACTACCTTCACTCCGACGTCGACACGCTCGAAAGAATCGCCATCATCCGCGATTTCAGGGCCGGAACCTACGACGTTCTGATCGGAATCAACCTGCTTCGTGAAGGGCTCGACATCCCCGAGTGCTCGTGCGTGGCGATCCTCGATGCGGACAAGGAGGGTTTCCTCCGCTCCAACACCTCCCTGATCCAGACCATGGGGCGGGCGGCGAGAAACCTCAACGGCCTGGCGATCCTCTACGCCGACCGGATCACCGACTCGATGCGCGCCGCCATTGACGAGACCGAGCGCCGTCGCGCCATCCAGCAGGCGTGGAACACCGAGCACGGAATCGAGCCGGCGACGATCATCAAGGCGATCGATTCCGATCTGGTGCGCATGGCCAACCTCGATTACTTCGAGCCGTTCGCATCGCGGATGTCCAAGAAGAAGGAAGATCTCGTCGCCGACGGCGACATCGACGGGGCCATCGCGCGCCTGTCGAAGGAAATGAAGGAAGCGGCGAAGAATCTGGAGTTCGAGCAGGCTGCCGAGATCCGGGACCGGATCCGGGAGCTTCGAGAGCTTCGAATTTTCGTCTGACGGGGCAAGCCATGTCCGACCGCGCCGAAGAGCTGATCCGATCGCTCGGCCTCGAAACGCATCCGGAAGGAGGGTGGTATTCGGAAGCGTTCCGCTCGCCGCGCTATCTCTGACCGTCCACTGAAGGAGCTCGTATGAGACACATTTCCCGTCCCACCGTGATTGAAGCGGCGGGCAATCTCCCCAAGGTGATCGAGGAGTTCGTCGGGCGAGTGAACACCGGGACCGACTCGGTCAGCGTCGCGCGCATGAGGAGTCCCTCCGGCTGGGTGGAGCCCGGCCAGACACCGCAGTTCGACGAGTACACGGTGGTTTTACGCGGAATGCTCCGAGTGGAGACCCGGGACGGAGTCGTCGACGTAAGGGCGGGAGAAGCGGTGATTACGAGCGCAGGGGAATGGGTCCGCTACAGCACGCCGGGGGAAGAAGGCGCCGAGTACGTAGCCATCTGCCTTCCGGCGTTCTCCCCGTCGACCGTCCACCGGGACGCCTGAGAGCTGGCGCTGACCGTTGCCCCTCGCGCCTTTTTCCGGCTTCCGCGACGCATCGTGTAAGCTCTAGTCTCCCGATTTTCAATGGAGCCCCACGTGCCAGCGCGGAATGGTCACGGTTCATCCTTCCAAGCCGATCTCGAATCCGGCCAGAAGGCGCTCGCGGAAGGAGCCTGGGAAGAAGCCCGCGACCGGTTCAGCCGCGCCGCGGCCGCCGATCCCGACTCGCCCGAAGCGAACGAGGGGCTCGGGTGGGCGCTCCAGTGGCTCGATGAGCCGGAATCCTCGTTCGAGCTGCGCGAGAAAGCATATCGCCTCTACCAGGCCAGGGGCGACGCGCGCTCCTCGGCCCGGGTGGCCATGTTTCTCGGTCTCGATTATGCCGACTTCCGGGGCATGGCGATCTGCATGGGATGGCTTCAGCTTGCCCGCCGCGCTCTCGAGCCGCTGGAAGAGACTCCGGAACACGCCTGGCTCTATCTCTGGGAGGGGCACCTCGCCCGCGCCATGGAGCACGATCTGCCGCGGGCGAGTGAGCTTGCCTCGCGCTCCGGGCAGCTCGCAGCACGGCTCGGACTCAAGGATCTCGAGCTGCTTTCCGTGGCGCTGGAAGGGCTGATTCGCGTCACCGCAGGCGAAGTCGAAGAGGGGATGAGACAGCTCGATGAAGCTGCAGCAGCAGCTTCATCGGGTGACATCGAGCAACTCGACTCCGTTGTCGCGACCTGCTGCTTTCTGATGCACGCCTGCGAGCGAGTCCGCGACTACGAGCGGGCGAACGCGTGGAGCGAGCGGATCGGAGCGATCTCGCGCCGATGGCGGGTCAGTTCGGTCTTCGCCCTTTGCCAGACCGAACAGGCGGCCGTTCTCATCGGCAGCGGAGAGTGGATCGCCGGCGAACAACTGCTGATCGAATCACATCGCGATCTGGAGGCGAAACGCCCGCTGCTCGCGCCCGAGGCGCGGATGCAGCTGGGCGAGCTCAGAAGGCGGCAGGGGAGACTGGAAGAAGCCGAGGAGCTCTTCCGCGAGACCGAGCCGCGCACACTCGCCATTCTCGGCCTGGCGGCCATCGCTCTCGAGCGCGGCGACGCCGCGGAGGCCGCGTTCCGCGTCGAACGACTGAGACGCAGATCGATGGCCGAGAAGTGGATCGAGCGCGTCTGGGCGCTCCAGCTTCTGATCGAGGCGCGGCTGGCGACGGGGCAGAAGAGGGAGGCCAATGAGGTGCTGGCCGAGCTGGACGGCATCGCGCGCCGGGTCGGCATCGCTCCCGTCATGGCCATTCACTCCCTCGCCCGCGGCCAGATTCTTCGCGCGGCCGGCGAGCCCGACGAGGCGAGGCATGCCTTCGAGGACTCCCTCGACGCATTCGACCGGACCGGCACTCCCTGGGAAGCGGCGCGAGTCCGCCTCGAGCTCTCGAGCGTGCTCTTCGACGTCGGAAAAATCTCCTTCGCCCGACAGGAGGCCGAGGCGGCTCTCGCCACCTTC
>Ga0209347_1001085_pt1 | contig 50551 bp, 46 predicted proteins | sample AutmiccommuBRH23_FD_187382 | JGI IMG/M metagenome (GOLD analysis project Ga0209347, IMG submission 187382) | Deep subsurface microbial communities from Mt. Terri, Switzerland - Autotrophic microbial communities BRH/23 (SPAdes) (version 2) | ecosystem: Environmental > Aquatic > Deep subsurface >... | reverse complement strand
CGAGGTCGCCCGGATCGGCGCGGACGGCGGCGAGGAAGGTGGCATGGCGGTTCCGCAGGCTCGGGGTACGCCCGCTCAACTTCGATCGGAGTTTTTTCGCGGACCCCACGGTGCTACCAGCCGATGCGCGCCGGATCAACAAGATATGCCCGATTCTTCCGACTTCGCGGCAGCCCGAACGCTACCCGTGGGCATGACCGGGGCCCTCAGTCGAACAGCGACAGCTGCGCCTTGGGGGCCGCCGGCGCCCGGAACCGGCTGACGTCCAGCCCGGCGGTTCGGCGGGCGAGGCCGAGCCGGCGGCAGGCGGCGCGGAAGCGCTGGCCGATCATCTGCGCATACGGCCCCTCGCCGCGCATCCGGGTGCCCCACTCCGAGCGGTACAACTCGCCGTCGCGGGTCTGCCGGACCAGGGACAGCACCCGCTCGGCGCGATCCGGAAAATGCGCCCGCAGGAACTCCTCCATCAGGCCGGCGATCTCCAGCGGCAGGCGCAACAGCACCCAGGTTGCCGATTCCGCGCCGGCCACCACCGCCGCCTCGAGGATCGGCTCGATCTCGTGGTCGTTGAGCGCCGGGATCACCGGCGCCACCAGCACGCTGGCCGGCACGCCGGCATCGGCACAGGCGCGGATCGCCGCCAGGCGCTTGTCCGGTCGCGGCGCCCGCGGCTCCAGGATGCGCGCGAGTTCGCCGTCGAGAGAGGTGACCGACAGGCCGACCTTGGCCAGGCCCCGGGCCGCCATCGGCCCGAGGATGTCGAGGTCGCGGATCACCAGATCGGACTTGGTGACGATCATCACCGGGTGGTCGTGCTCGGCCAGCACCTCCAGGATGCCGCGGGTGATCCGCATCTCGCGCTCGACCGGCTGGTAGGGGTCGGTGTTGGTCCCCATGGCGATGGTGTCGCACTCGTAGCCCTTGCGCGCGAGTTCCTTGCGCAGCAGCGCCGGCGCGTCGGGCTTGGCCAACAGCCGGGTCTCGAAGTCGAGGCCCGGCGACATTCCGAGCCAGGCGTGGGTCGGGCGGGCGAAGCAGTAGACGCAGCCATGCTCGCAGCCGCGATAAGGGTTGATCGAGCGGTCGAAGGGCACGTCGGGCGACTGGTTGCGCGCAATCACCGTGCGGCTGGCGTCGATCGCCACGGTGGTGCGCAACTTCGGCTCCTGGTCCTCGGCGGCGGGCACCACCCCCTGCGGCGGCGCCCAGCCGTCGTCGACCCGCTCGCGAGCGTGCGCCTCGTAGCGCCCGACGCGGTTGGAGACGGCACCCCGGCCCTTGCGGGGGGCCGGTGCGATCACGTCGCTGGGGATGTCCTCCACCCGGACCGGCAGGTCGTCGGCGCCGGCATCGCCGAACTCGTCGGCCGGCATATCCTGCGCGAACTCGTCGGCGAACACTTCCAGCGGATCGACGGAACGGGAGCGGGCGCGGGACATGTCCCGAGGCTAGCGCCCCGGATCGAACAAATCAAGAACATCGTGTCCCGGCGACCGCGGTCAGGCGGCTCTCGGACGCGCCTTTGCCAGGATAGCGTCCCCGGCCTCGATCCGTGCCGCCTCCAACTCGTAGTCGCGCTGCATGTTGAGCCAGAATTCCGGCGTGGACCCGAAATATCGCCCGAGGCGCAGCGCCGTGTCGCCGGAGATGCCCCGGCGCCCGTCCGCGATCGCCTGGACCCGGCTCACCGGAACATCAATGTCCTTGGCGAGTCGGTAGGCGGACAGGCCGAGCGGCTTCATGAACTCCTCGCGCAACTGCTCGCCGGGATGGACTGGCGGAAGATCGCGGCTCGGCATGGCTTCACCTCAATGATAGTCGACGATCTCGACCGCGTCGGCCCCACCGTCGCTCCAGACGAAGCAGATGCGCCATTGGTCGTTTATCCGCACGCTGTATGCTGACTTCCCTGTGACCGCAACGCGTGTATACGCGACACGGTCCGCCGGAACGCAGGCCGCAGCTCAGCCGTCGCCCAGCCAGGCCTGCAGGCGGTCGCGCAGGGCCGCCAGCCTGGCCCGCTCCTCGCGCGCCGCCTGCGCCGTCAGCCCAGAGGCTTCCAGGAGCTTCGGCGGGATCGCGGCGGCGCGGCTGCCGAGGGCCCGGCCGGCATCGGTGAGCGCCACGAGAACCCGGCGCTCGTCGCCCGGGTCGCGGCTGCGGCGCAGCAGGCCGCGACTCTCCAGGCGCTTCAGCAGCGGCGTCAGGGTGCCGGAGTCCAGGTGCAGGCGCTCGCCGATCTCGCGTACGGCGAGACCGTCGGTTTCCCAGAGGCAGAGCATCACCAGATACTGCGGATAGGTGAGGTCGAGCGCCTCGAGCAGCGGTCGGTACGCCTTGGTCAGGGCGAGGCCGGCCGAGTACAGCGCGAAGCACAGCTGGTCGTCGAGGATCGGCGGGGTGGTTTCATGATCGGTCACGAGAGATCTCCATCCGCCGCGCCGATCGCGACGCGGACCGATATCGCATGTAATTCGATTACGCGCGATGGAATTGCATGGCAGCTATGCGATGCGGTACATTGCCCACAATTCGATTGCGTCCAATTAATCGACCGTCACCGAGACACCCCATCCCCTCGCAACCCGGGAGACCTTCATGAAGATCCTCTACACCACCGCCGCCACCTCGACCGGCGGCCGCAGTGGCCAGTCGCGTTCAGCGGACGGCGTGCTCGACGTCACCCTGACCACGCCGAAGGCACTCGGCGGCGACGGTGCCGTCGGCACCAATCCAGAGCAGCTGTTCGCCGCCGGCTATTCGGCCTGCTTCCTCGGGGCGCTGAAGTTCGTTGCCGGCAAGGAGAAGGTGAAGGTTCCCGAGGACACCACGGTGACCGCCACCGTCGGCATCGGCCCGCGCAACGACGGGACCGGCTTCAGCATCGACGTCGACCTGGCGGTCAGCATTCCCGGGGTCGATGCCGCCACCGCCAAGTCGCTGGTCGACAAGGCGCATGTGGTCTGCCCGTACTCACATGCCACGCGCGGCAACATCGACGTTCGCCTGACGCTCGCCTGAGCGGCCGGAGACGGGCCGGCGCCACCGCTCAGGTCGGCGCCGGCTCGTCGTCGCCGATGCGACGGCCGTGGTGCCCCCGGTCGGCGGCATCGCGCCGCGCGTCCTCGAACCGTCGCTCGATCTTGGTGCGGCCGTGCTTGGCGCGGTTCTCCGCCGCCTCGGTCTCGCGCTCCGCGCGCTGCTTGCGCTTGCGCGCCATCCGCAGGTTGACGACATCGCCGCTCACGGGACCAGCTCCTCCGCGGTGAACGCCCCCGGCCCCGTCCACTGGGCACGGGCCGCCTCCATCATCGCCGGATCGACGAAGCGTGCAAGCCGGCGCGCCGGAGCGGCGGTCGCCGGCTCCGTCGAGGCCAGCGCCGCCGCCAGGTCGTTGCGTGCCGCCCAGGCGCAGGCCCAGCTGGTGGTGCGAAGCCAGACCAGCCGACGGTAGGCCAGAAGCTGTGGGCGCACGGCGTCGGCGAGCGCTGGCGGCACCGCCGCCGCCCAGGCCCTGTGGAAGCCCACGATGTCGGCACGGCCGGCCTCGCCGCCGATCGCGGCGTCCCAGATCAGCGAGGTCGGCAGGCTGGCATGCGCGAGGTCGAGCGCCGGGCTGTCATAGACCGGGCGCTCGACGTCGAGCATCACCGCGGTGCCGTCGTCGCGGATCCGGAAGTTGCCCGGATGGGTGTCGGACAGCGCCAGCCGCGGCGGCGCGCGGCCGGCCGACGCCGCCCGCGACACCGCGGCGATCTCATCGGCAAGCATCTGGCGGGCCGGCGGCGGCAGGCGGTCGCGGACCGGGTCGAGCTGTGCCGCCACCACCGAAAGCAGGTAGCCGTAAGGATCCTGCGGGTCGAGCAGCGGCCGCCGCAGCGCCGGCGGCGGCGCCGGCAGCGCGTGCACCCCGGCCAGAGCCTCGCCGATCGCCGCCAGGTCGTCGGGCAGGTGCGGCGGCCGTCCGTCGACCGCGTCCACCACCAATCCACCCCAGGGCAGTGCCGGACGCACCCGCAGGATGGCGTGCAGCCGCGGCGTGGTGCCACCGGGTGCGGCGCGCCGGAACGCCTCGGCCTCGTAGCGCAGCGCCGCCCGCGGCGTCAGGGCAAGGTGGCTGAGCTTCGGAATCCGCACCATTGCCGCCCGGCCGCCGCCTTCGAGCCGCCAATGGTCGTGCACGCGGCCGGGAATCGGCGCCGTCGCCAAATGCTCGACCGGAACGCCGAGGATCGCGGCGAGGGTGGAGCGGAACCGGGAGAGGCAGGATGCCGGGGGATGGTCTAGCATGACCGTCCCCTAGCACAGCGCCACGCCGGACGCATGCCCGAGACCTCCGAGCCCCGCTCCAGAGCCCTGCCGCGGCCGCGTGCGATGCGCCGCGACGCCGCCGCCGAGGTCGGCCCGCCGGGATCACGGCGGCTGTCGCTGAGCGTGGTGATCGCCGCCGGCGCCGAGGACGGCCGCCTGGCCGCCTGCCTGGCGGCGCTGGCGAGTGCGCCCGCCCGTGGCATCGAGCTGGAAATCCTGGTGGTCGGCGACGCGGACCCGGGGTGCGGCGCGGTGGCGGCGGCCGGCGGCGCCCGGCTGCTGGAGGCCACCGGCTCGCGCGGCGCCCGGCTGGCGGCCGGCGTCAGGGCGGCGACCGGCGAATGGCTGCTGCTGTTGCGACCGGACACGGTGCTGGAGCCGGGCTGGGACGCCACCCTGATGGTGTTCGCGCACGACGAGCGCAATCGCGACCGCGGTGCCGTCTACGGCTACCGGGCCGAAGGCGAAGCCGGCGCGGCCCGCCGGGCCGAGCGGGCCGTGCGGTTTCGCAACCGCTGGCTCGGGCTGCCGTCCGGCGCCCAGGGGCTGGCGATCCGCCGGCGCTTCCTGGTGCATCTGGGCGGCGTGCCCGACCTGGAGCGCGGCGAGGACCTTGTGCTGGCCCGCCGGCTCGGCTCCGGCCGGCTCACCCTGTTCGATGTCGGAGCGCGGGTGCATCCGGCGCAGGGCGCGGCGGCCCGGCTGGGCGGCGCACTCCGGCTGCTGCTGTTCGTCATGCGGGTGCCGCCGCGCTGGCTGCAGCGGCTGGGGGATTGAGGGCGAGGTCGACCGATCCGGTGGGGCGGCTATGCGTCGGCGGTCCGGTCGGCGATGGCACGCATCAACCCGATCTCGGCGAGCGGAAGGCCGTCCACCAGCGCTCCTGCCAGCACCGCAAAATTCTGCCAGCGCACCGGCGCGGCCGCGTTCGACCGGTGGGTCATGGCCACCCAGGTGAAGTGCTCGGCCCATTTGTCGCGGGCCGCCTCGACGACGGTCGCGAGGACATGATCGGCGGCGCGAACCCGGCGCCCTCGGCCGGCCAGCGCCCGCTCGACATGCGGACCCTCCTCGAACCAGGACTGCTCCAGCGGGTCGTCGGCGGCCCACAGCTCGCTCTGCGCCAGGATACGGGCGAGCCCGTCGCCTGCGACCGCGTCTCTGGGCACCGCCCGGCGCATCCCTTCGAGCTGCGCCCGCCAGTCGACCGCCTGCGGCGTCCAGCCGGATGCGCCGATCGCCTCGGCGACCTCGAGCAGCCCGGCCGGGGGCGGACAGCCCGCGGCAAGGCCGGCATGCAGGTGATGGCGAACCGCGAGGTCGAAGAATTGCCGTGACAGCACGGCGATCCCCGCCTCCTCCTGGGCAAAAGCCAAATCGGTGTCGAGCTCGAACTTGGTACGCGGCGCCAGATGTGCATCGCTTATGCCGGCCTGGGTCATGATCGCCCCCAGAAAGCGCTCGCGGCCCGCGCGGGCGACCAGCATGAAGCTCTGCGCGCCCGTCCCGTCGAGCGACGAGCCGTGGATCGCCTCGAGATGACCCTTCGGCCAGCCGGCGCAATCGACACCGGCGGCGCGCGCCGCTCGGATCACCCCGTCGAGGGCACCACGCTCCTTCCCCGGCAGCCAATTGCGGATTGTGATCATTCTGCGCAACGCGATGCCGTCGAGCCGGGCCGCAACGGCTGACAACGCGCGGGCAGCGGCGCGCCGCACCTCGGGTAGCGGGTTGAGCAGCAGGAGCAGCCCGGCGCCGGCGGAGTCCGATCGTCCGGCGAGCGTCTCGGCCATCGCCACCTTGGCTTCGAGGGGCATGGCGTGGCCGGTCTCGAACAGCATGTCGACGACCGTGAACGGATCCTGCGCGGCCAGTGCCGCGACGTCGTCGAGGGCGGCCGCGATCGTCGGCGGGACACCGGCATCATCATCGGCGTCGGCGAACTCCGCCGCGAACCGCCCCATCGCCGCCGCGACCTCCGGCGTCGCATCGACGCCCGCGCGGCCGAGCACCATGGTGACGGCGTGGAACAGGTCGCCGGAGATCCCGGAACGCTCGGCCAAGTCCGCGAGGTCGGCCTGGAAACCCGTCAGCGAGGCGGCGGCCGCGGCCCCGCCATGGTCCGCCGACAGGCGCAGCTCGAGCAGCGATACCTCAATGAACATGAGATAGCCGACGACAAGCGCGTCCTCCAGGCCGCCGTCCAGCCCTGCCAGCCTGGCGAGCGCACTGCGACAGTCGCCGGGATGACGTGCGATGTCCTGCTGCATACGCCCCAGCCTCGGCGACACCGCGGCGCCTTCCGTGGCTTCCATCAGAAGCCGGGCATACCGATCCACGCGGTCCACGGGTTTCCTCGCCATCTGAGATCACCTCTACGGGCGGCGGCCCCTCACACCTTGCCGCGCGAACCCTCGTGCTCGCGCAGGCGCGGCAGGATCTCGACGAAGTTGCAGGGCCGGTAGCGGAAATCGAGCTGGTGCACCAGGATGTCGTCCCAGGCGTCCTTGCAGGCACCGGTCGAGCCCGGCAGCGCGAACAGGTAGGTGCCGCGGGCCACGCCGGCGGTCGCCCGCGACTGGATGGTGGACGTGCCGATCTTCTGGAAGCTGAGCCAGCGGAACAGTTCGCCGAAGCCCTCGATGCGCTTCTCGTAGACCTGCTCGAAAGCCTCGGGCGTGACGTCCCGGCCGGTGACGCCGGTGCCGCCGGTGGCGATCACCACCTCGATGCCGTCGTCGGCGATCCAGGCGCGCAGCCGCTCCACGATCGCCGGCACCTCGTCCTTGACGATGGCGCGGGCGGCGAGCAGGTGGCCGGCGCCGGTCAGGCGCTGCACCAGCGTGTCGCCCGAGCGGTCGGAGCCGAGGTCACGGGTATCGGAGATCGTGAGGACGGCGATGTTGACGGGAACGAAGGGACGGGAGTCGTCAATACCGGGCATCTTTGACCACCGGGCTGGAAGCGGGATTGGCCGATTCGTAGCGCGGCCAGTCGCCCGCCGCCACCCGCTCGAGCGAGGGCACCCGCTGGCCGAGGCGAAAGCGGTACACCCAGACGTTCGCCAGCACCTTCTCGATGTACTCCCGGGTCTCCGGCGAGGGAATCGATTCGATGAACAGCAGCGGATCGTCGCGGAAGTCGACCCGCCGGGTCCATTTGCCGAGATTGCCCGGGCCGGCGTTGTAGGCGGCCAGCAGGCGGAACATGTCGCCCTCGACGCGGTCGAGGTCGAGCAGGTGGGCGATGTAACGCTGTCCGAGCGCGATGTTCAGCTCCGGCACGTAGAGTTCGTGCCGGTGGTCGAGTTCGTCGTCCTCGTCGACGAAGCTGGCGGTGCGCGGCATCAGCTGCATCAGGCCGCGAGCGCCGCGCGGCGAGCGGGCGCGGCGGTCGAAGCCCGACTCCTGGCGGATGATCCCGTAGATCAGCGCCCGGTCGATGGCGAAGCCGGATTGCGGCATCCAGCTCGGCAGCGGGAACAGGGCGGCGTGGTAGGTCCGGCCGGTCGACACCCGGACAATGCCGGCAAGCCGGATCGCCAGCCCCGGCATGTCGTTCTGCGCGGCGATCGTCATCAGCGGCTCGCGCAGCGATTCATCCAGCCGCGGAAACAGCTTGCGCCATTCCTTCTCGGCCCGCTCCGACTGCCCGGCCTGCAGCAACGCAAAGGCCCGGCGGCCGCCGTCATGCGCCGCCAGCGCCGTCAGCCGTGCGACGGTCAGTCGCGGCAGAGCCCAGTCGAACGGCACCTCGACCCCCAGCGCCTGGCGTCCCAGCAGCCCGTAGAAGGTCAGCGGGAACTGCGCCGCCCGCGCCAGCCAGCGGGTCGCCTCGCCTGGTTGCCCGAGCTGGATATGCCCGCGCGACGCCCAGTAGGCTCCGGCCGAGCGCAGGGTCCGCGAGGCGCGGTCCGACATCGCCACCGACTGGAACTGCTCCACCGATTCGGCTGTGCGCCCGAGCCGCCAGGCGGCAAGGCCGGCGGTCCAGCGCACCTGGGGCACGACATCGCCGGCCTCGCGGGCGCTGGCGGCAGCGAGCCGCAGGGCTTCCTCGTCCTCGCCCTGGACGAAATACGCGAGCGCGATCTTGCCGCGCTGGTCGGCGAACTCCACCGGGTCGAGCAGGTCGCGGGCGTCCCGGCGGGAGAGACGGTCGAGCGCGGCGCCGGTCCGCCCGGCCTGCACCAGCCGGCGCAGCTCGCGCTTGAGGCCGAGGACCGCCTCGCGCTCGGCGGCGCTGCGCGACCGGGGCGACACGTAGAGCGTCACGTCGATCACCGCGTCGGCGCCGCTGCCGCCGAGATAGCCCGGCGTCGGCGCGTCCGGATCCTGCGTGCCGGCCGGCTTGCGCTTGAGGGCCAGGCGATGGATCCGGTCGGCATCGGGATGATCGGCATACAGGGCCAGCCAGCCGCGCAGGTCGCGCCAGGTGGCTCGGTAGGCCGTCGGGTGCAGGAAGCGCTGGGCGAGCACGTGGCCCATGAGCATCCGGTCCTCGAGGGTGCGGATCACCCGGTCGGCAGCCCGAAGCTTGCCCTCGTCCTGGAGCCGGAAAATCTCCTGGTAGCGACGGACGTCACCGCGGGAGAGCAGACGCGGCATCTGCGCGGACACGCCGCGCCGGTCGTCGGATGGCAACCGCTCCGGAGACAGGAAGGCGGTTTCAAGGTTGCCGACGCCGGGCGGCGGCGCGGCGGCCTGGAAGACCTCGCCGACATCCTGGGCCCGGATCGACGCGGGCGCGCAGACCGCCACCGCGACGAGAGCCAGGGACCCGAGGATAGCTCCCCGCAGGTCTCTGCCGGGCATTCGCCAAATATGTCTAAAATGTGGCGGGAGCATGCATCAACAACTAGGATAAATCCTCGCTCCGGACAAGCCATCCAGACGGCACGAAACGTCCAAAGATGTGGATAAGTGCTGCGCGTTGCGTGCGGAGCAGCCGAAATGACCGAATTGAACGTCTGACGGTCACCAAACGATCGATTCGGCCGGGAATTCTGCTTCGCCGCGATCGATCACTGAGGCGCCGCGGCAAGCTCGACTCCGGTCTTGTCCAGGCGCTGCTTGAGGTCGAGCAAGTCCTTCCAGGCACTGGCCTTCTGGCCCGGAGAGCGCAGCAGGTAGGCGGGGTGGTAGGTCGCCAGGGCCGGCAATGCCGCACCGCCCGACGGGCCATGCCAGTCGAACCAGCGGCCGCGCAGCCGGGTGATGCCCTCGCCGCGATCCAGCAGCGACTTGGCGGCGATGCCGCCGGCCAGCACCAGCACCCGCGGCGCCGCCAGTTCGATATGCCGCTGTATGAAAGGCAGGCACACCGCGATCTCGCCCTCCGACGGGCTGCGGTTGCCCGGCGGGCGCCAGGGCAGGACGTTGCTGATGTAGACGTTGCGCCGGCGATCCAGGCCGATGCTGGCGAGCATGCGGTCGAGCAGTTGACCGCTGACGCCGACGAATGGCCGGCCGGCGCGATCCTCGTCGGCCCCCGGCGCCTCTCCGACGATCATCACCGGCGCGCCGGCCACGCCGTCGCAGAACACCGTGCTGGTCGCGGTGACCTTGAGCGCGCAGCCCTCGAAGGCCGCGAGCGCCCGCTGGAGCTCCTCCAGGCTGCCGGCGGCGAGGGCGGCCGCGCGGGCCGCAGCGACCGGACTGCCGCCGCCGGCAACCGCCGGGCGGAGCGGCGGCGGCGCCAAGGATCGCGCGGGAGCGCCGCGGCCGCCTGCCGGGGCGGCCCCCGCATTCGCCGGAACGACCGCAGGAGCCGGCACCGCCGGCCGGACGCTGGCGAAGCGGTCGACCGGCTCGCGGCCGATCGGCTCGTCGACACCGGCTTCGAGATACCAGGCGAGCAGCGCGCGAGCGGCGGCGCGCGGGTTGGTCATCGCCGGCCTCCCGGCGAGCGTCGCGGGGACGGCCTTCGCATGCGCTACCGGCCCCCCGAGACTGGCTCGGCGGCACGGATTCCGGCGGCCCCGCCGGGTGCTACCCCTGGATCATGGCACATGCGTAATATATGACAGGTCAAGGCGCGTCGGGCCATGCCGGCGTCCCCCGGAAGATCGCGGCACGGAAGAACGGAAATCGGAGGACCGAGGCGGATGGAGCGCGAATTCATGGAATGCGACGTCGTGATCGTCGGAGCCGGGCCCTCGGGTCTGGCCGCGGCGATCCGGCTCAAGCAGCTCTGTGCCGAAGCCGGCACCGACCTCTCGGTGGTGGTGCTGGAGAAGGGCGCGGAAGTCGGTGCGCACATCCTGTCGGGGGCGGTCATCGAGCCGCGCGCCCTGGACGAACTGTTCCCGGACTGGAAGGAGCGCGGCGCGCCGCTGCACACCCCCGCGGCCGAGGACCGGTTCCTGTATCTGACGAAGTCGGGCGCCTGGCGGCTGCCGACGCCACCGCAGATGAACAACCACGGCAACTACATCGTCAGTCTGGGCAACGTCTGCCGCTGGCTGGGCGAGCAGGCGACCGGGCTCGGGGTCGAGATCTACCCGGGCTTCGCCGCCGCCGAGGTGCTGTATCGCGAGGACGGCAGCGTCAAGGGTGTCGCCACCGGCGACATGGGCGTCGGCAAGGACGGCCAGAGAACCGCTGCCTACCAGCCGGGCATGGAACTGCACGCCAAGGTCACGCTGTTCGCCGAGGGCTGTCGCGGTTCGCTCACCAAGGGCCTGTTCGAGCGCTTCGGCCTGCGCGAGAACTGCGACCCGCAGACCTTCGGCATCGGCCTGAAGGAGCTGTGGGAGGTCGAGCCAGCCAAGCACAGTCCCGGGACCATCGTGCACACCGTCGGCTGGCCGCTCGACGGCGAGACCTACGGCGGCTCCTTCCTGTACCACCTCGAGAACAATCAGGTCGCGATCGGCTTCGTCGTCGGCCTCGACTACAAGAATCCGTTCCTGTCGCCGTTCGAGGAGTTCCAGCGCTTCAAGCAGCACCCCTCGGTGCGGCCGCTGCTGGAAGGCGGGCGGCGGATCTCCTATGGCGCGCGCGCCCTCAACGAGGGCGGCTTCCAGGCAATCCCCGAACTGGTGTTTCCCGGCGGCGCCATCATCGGCTGCTCGGCCGGCTTCCTGAACGTGCCGAAGATCAAGGGCAGCCACACCGCCATGAAGTCCGGCATGCTGGCGGCCGAGGCCGCCTTCGACGCGCTGAAGGCCGGCGGCGGCGAGGGCACGGTGCTGAGCGACTATCCGGCGCGGCTGAAGGCATCGTGGGTGTGGGACGAGCTGTACCGGGCACGCAACATCAGGCCGGCCTTCCACCTCGGGCTGTTCGCCGGCATCGCCTACTCGGCGCTCGACACCTTCCTGCTGCGCGGCAAGGCCCCTTGGACCCTGCACCATCATCGCGACAACGAGAGCCTGCGCCCGGCGGCGCAGTCGCTTGCGATCGACTACCCGAAGCCCGACGGCGTGGTCAGCTTCGACCGGCTGTCCTCGGTGTTCCTGTCGAACACCAACCACGAGGAAAACCAGCCGGCGCATCTGACGCTGAAGGACGCATCGATCCCGATCGACTACAATCTGCGTATCTATGATGCGCCGGAGCAGCGTTATTGCCCCGCCGGGGTTTACGAGATCGTGCGCAACGACGACGGCAGCAGTCCCCGGCTCCAGATCAACGCGCAGAACTGCGTGCACTGCAAGACCTGCGACATCAAGGATCCGTCGCAGAATATCCACTGGGTGGTCCCGGAAGGGGGGGGTGGTCCGGTCTACCCGAACATGTGAGGTCCAAGTGCATCACACCAGGCCGCGCAACCGCCGGCTCGATCCTCGTGGGCTGGCGATCCTCCTGACCGCCACGCTGGGCGCCTGTGCCGCCGGCCCCGCGGCCGAAATGCCGGGGGCCGACGCGGCGCCGCCGCCCGAGCTGTCGTCGACTGCCGGCGCCTATCTCGCCGGCCAGCATGCGATCCGCGCCGACGACATCCGGGCCGCCAGCCGCTACTTCGACCGTGTCCTGGAAAGCGATCCCGGCAATCCCGGGCTGCGTCGGCGCTCGTTCCTGCTGCGGCTCGAGGCCGGACGCCTGGACGCCGCCTCGCCGCTGGCCCAGGAGCTGGCGACGGTGCCGGGCGAGGGCTCGGCGGTCGCCCGGCTCTACCTGGCGGTCGAGACCGCGCGGCGCGGCGACTTCGCCGCCACCGTCGCCCAGATCGACGCGCTCGACGACAACCGCCTGAACCAGGTCCTGCGACCGATCCTGGCCGGCTGGGCGGAATTCGGCCGAGGCAATGTCGAAGCCGCCGAGAAACGCCTCGGCGCCCTGGCCGCCGACGCCGGCTTCGCCACCCTCTACATGCTGCACGCCGCAATGCTGGCCGAGGCCAGCGGGCGGATCGAGGAGGCGGCTCAGCGCTACGAGACCGCGCTCGCCCGCACCGAAGCACCGCCCCTGCGGTTGCGCCTCGCGGCGGCACGCTTCGAGGCCCGCAACGGCCGGCTCGAGCAGGCGCTCGGCCGGGTGCAGGATTCCGACGGCGAGTTCGGTGACCCGGTCGCCCTCAAGGCCACCCTCCGCCGAATCGCGGCCGGCGGCGAGCCTCGCGCCCCGACGGCGGCGCGCGGCATGTCCGAGGCGCTGTTCGACCTCGCCAGTGCCCTGCAGCGCGATCGTGGCTCCGACTCCGCCATGGTATTCGCCCGGCTGGCGCTTCGCCTGGAGCCCGGATTCGATCTCGCGGCGCTGCTGATCGCGGAGATCCTCGACGACCGCAAGCGTCACGAAGAGGCCCTGGCGGTGTACGATTCGATCCCGGCGAGCTCGCCGTACTGGCTGCTGTCGCAGCTGCGCGCCGCCAGCAGCCTGCAGAGCCTGCGGCGCGAGGACGAGGCGTCGACGCGACTGAAGAACCTCGCCGCCGCCAAGCCGGGGCTGCCGGATCCGCTGATCCGGCTGGGTGACCTGGAGCGCAGCCGGGAGAACTGGGATGCCGCCATCGCCGCCTACGATGCCGCCCTCGGCCGCATGGGTCCGCTGGAGTCGCGGCACTGGTCGCTGCTGTACACCCGCGGGATCGCGCTGGAGCGCGCCAAGCGCTGGAGCGAGGCCGAGCCCGACTTCCTGCGGGCGCTGGAGCTTCGCCCCGACCAGCCCTACGTGCTGAACTATCTCGGCTACTCCTGGGTCGACCGCGGCGAGAACCTCGACCGCGCCAAGGCGATGATCGAGAAGGCGGTCGAGCTCCGGCCGAAGGACGGCTACATCGTCGACAGCCTCGGCTGGGCGCTGTACCGCCTCGGCGACCATGCCGGCGCGGTGACCCATCTCGAGCGCGCGGTGGAGCTGCGGCCGACCGACCCGACCATCAACGACCATCTCGGCGACGCATACTGGCGGGTCGGGCGGCGTGCCGAGGCGCAGTTCCAGTGGCGGCGCGCCCTGACCTTCGATCCGAGCTCCGAACTCGTCGCCGACATCGAGCGCAAGCTGCGCGACGGCCTGCCGGGCGGCAACGACCGCGCCGGACGCGCGTCGCCGGGGAGCCCCGGCACCGCCGATGGCGGCGCCCACCGCCCCGGCTGACCGCGGCGGCAGCGTGCTGCTGGAGCGGGCGCCCGCCAAGGTCAACCTCTGCCTGCACGTGACCGGCCGACGGGCCGACGGTTACCATGTGCTGGACAGCCTGGTGGCGTTCGCGGACCTCGGGGACGAGGTGGTGGTGTCGCGCCGGAACGACGCCACGAATCTTCAGGTTATCTGCGGGAAAATGCCGGTAGTGGAGGACCGGGATGCCCTGGTAGTGCCGGATGGGATCGACAACCTCGCCTGGCGCGCCCTGGCGGCGCTGGCCCGTGACACGGGCCCGCTGCCCGGCGTCGAGATAACACTGCGCAAGCGTCTTCCGGCCGGTGCCGGCCTCGGAGGCGGCTCCAGCGATGCCGCCGCGGTGATCCGCGCCGTGGCTGCCCTGTTCGGCCGGCCGAACGACCGCCCGCTCCGGCCGGTCGCGCTCGGCGCCGATCTGCCGATGTGCCTGGAACCGCGACCCTGGCGCGCGCGCGGCGTTGGCGAAGTGCTTGAACCGCTCGTGCTCGCCCATGACTTGCCGGCCCTGCTCGTCTGGCCGGGCCGGCCGCTCTCGACGCCGGCGGTGTTCCGCGCGCGCGCCGGCGGCTTCGGTGCCGCAATCCCGGCGGCGGCGGTGGCGCGGTTGGCCCGCGACCCGCTGGGCGCCCTTGCGGAGCTGCGCAACGACCTCGAAGCCGCCGCCTGTGCGCTGGAACCCGCGGTCGCCGAAGCCCTGCAGGCGGTGCAACGCCAGCCGCGCTGCCGGCTGGCCCGGATGTCGGGCAGCGGATCCGCGGTGTTCGGCCTGTTCGAGCGCGAAAGCGACGTCGCCGAGGCGGCCGCCGCGCTTGCCGCCGACCGCGCCGCTTGGTGGGTGCGCGCGACCGTCCTGCGCGCCGGCCGCATGGCGACCTGCGTCGCTTAGGGATTCTAGCCGGCCGGCGGCGGCTCGCCGAGGCGCTTGCGCAGGCTGGTGGATGGCAGACCGGTGACCGGAAGTCCCTCGCGGCTCTGGTAGCGCACGATCGCCTCGCGGGTCTTCGGACCGGCGATGCCGTCGACCGGACCATCGTAGAGCTCCAGGCGCGCCAATCCGCGCTGGATCGCCAGGACGTCCTCCATGGCCGCCCCGCCCTCGGCGACATTGGCGGTTTCGGCGAGCGGCACGCCGCCGGTCCCGGCACCGCCGGCAGCCAGCCGGTCGCGGGCCGCCGGATGCCCGAGTTCAGCGGCGCGGCGCAGCAGCCGCTCGGCCCCCGCCGCGTCGCGCTGCACCCCGAGCCCGCCCTCGGTCAGGATCGCCAGATTGAAGACCGCCGCCGGGACGCCACGGTTGGCGGCGCGGGCGAACCAGCGCGCCGCCTCGGCGTAGGACAGCGGAATGCCGCGGCCGGCCGAATACATCACCCCGAGGTTGAACTGCGCCAGCGGGTGATCCTGCTCGGCCGCGCTGTGGTACCAGAGCAACGCCCTCGTGTCGTCCTGCGGCACCCCGAGGCCCCGCTCGTAGAGCACCCCCAGATTGTACTGGGCGTTCGGCACGCCTTGGATGGCGGCCTCGCGGAACCAGTTGGCCGCCTGCCCGTAGTCCGGTGGCTGCGTCGCGGCGAGCCGCGTCGCCAGAGCGTATTGCGCCCGTGGATCGCCGGCCCGCGCCTCCGTCAGCAGATCGGCGGTGGTCGGCTCGGTGCCGGGTGCGAGGGCCGCCGTCTGCCGGCCTTCCGATGACGGGTCGGCGGCGTCGATCGCGGTTCCGGTCTGCGTCGGGCGGCCGGAGATCCGCGGCGCCGGCGGCGGCGCCGGCGGTGTCACCAATTCCGCAAAGGAGCGACCCGGGGCGGCCGGCGGTGGCACCGGCGGACGTGCCGGCGTCCGCGGGTCGACCAAGCGTGGCGGCGGCGCGTCCGCCGGCACCACCGGCGGCACGGCACCGGGCGACGGCACCGACGGCGGTGCGACGGGTGGCTCGACCGTCGTCACCGCGCCCGGGGCCGAGGCCACTCGCGACGGGACGGCCGGAGATGGGACGACCGGCGAGGGGACCGTCGGAGATGGGGCTTCCGGCGCCGACGTCTGCCGCGGCTGCGGTCGCTGCGCAGCCGGCGTCGCCTCGGCCACGGTCGGCGGCGAGGGGGTGGGCGGGATCGGCGCGGGAATCGCCGGGGTCGAGGTTGTCGGGGCCGCCGGATTGGCGCCGGGCAGGCCCGGCACCGGTGGAGCCGGCACCGGTGGAGCCGTCGCGGGCTCCGGGCGACCGGCCGTAACCGGAACGGCGGCCCGTGGCCCGGTCCCGGCCGGCGCCCCGGCAACCGGCGCCCCGGCAACCGGCGCCTCGGCAACCGGCGGCCCGGCAACGGGAGGTCCGGCAGCCGGGGGCTCGACATCCGGCCGGACGGCAGCCTGGCGCTCGGCAGCCGCGCCGTCCCCGGGCGCCACGCCGTCCCCTGGTCCCGCCGTCGGCTGCGGATCGCTCGACGCCACCAGCCTCTCGACCCCTTCACGGGCCGAGCGATAGGCCGTCTCGGCACCCGCGCCAAGGTCGCGCGCGATGCCGGCCAGGCGGTCCGGAATGGTGGCGATCGTCGGTACGCCACCCCCGTCAGCCAGCCACCATGCCGCCGCGCCGCCGCCGACAAGCAGAAAGCCGACCGCCGCCGCCCAGGGCAGTCGGCGGCGGCCGGCGGGCCGGTCGGCCTCGGGGCGGTCGGCCTCGGGGCGATCCGCCTCGGGGCGGTCCGGCACCGCACTCCCGGCGGCCACCAGCTCGACGGAACCGGCGTCGACGGTCGCGAGCCTGCCGGCATCGGGTTCCGGGATCTCCAGATGCCCGGCGGAGGGGCCGGGTTCGCTGGCCGGCTCGGGCTCCACCGATCCAATTCGCGCGGCATCGGCCGGCGTCACCGGAGGTTCCGGCGGCAGTGCGGCCGGAGCCGGCGCTGGCCGCGAGTCCCGCTCGGGGGGGCGGACCAGCCAGTTCGGCAGCGACCCGGCAAGCGGGTCGACCGGCTGCATGTCGCCGCTGGGCGGCACCGGCTCCGGCCGGCGGACCGTCGGTGGATCCAGCTGCGCCGGGCGGATCGGCGGCGGCGGCTCAGCAACCGGCTCCGCCGGCGGCGCGTCGAAGCGCAACGCGTCCGCCGTCGCCTCCACGCCGGGCTGCTCCCCGAGCCCGGCGCCGTCCAATGGCTCCGGCTCGGGCATTTCCGGCTCGGGCATTTCCGGCTCGGGCGACACCGATTCGGGCGGGATCGGCGCGGCGGCCAGCCGCTCGGCCCGCATCGCCTCGGCCGCACGGGTCAATTCGGCCCGGCGGATCCAGATCACCGGCTCCCAATCGGCCGGCGGAGCGTCGGGCAACGGCCGCTGCCGGACCGCAGGCGGCTCCTCCGCGATTGCCGCCGCCCCGGGCACCGAATCGTCGAGCTCGGGGACGCCAAGATCCGGCTCGGTTGCCGCAGCGCCGTCGAACGGCGCATTCTCGATCGACCCGTCCCCGAACGACCGATCGTCGGCAAGTTCGGTGGGAAGGTCGGCGGCGGTCTCGTCGTCGCCGACCTCGAAGGCCGCGTCGTCGTCCTCCGGCTCGTGATCGTCGTCGTCACCGAGGCCGAAGGCTGCGGCGGTATCCGGCCGAGGCACCGCCCGCTGCGGTGGCGTCCAGGCCGGCGCCGGCGGAGCCTCGCGCCCCGACACGTCGCGCCCCGACACGTCGCGCCCCAACACCTCGTGCTGCGCGGCCGGCGGCGGCGCGGGGATCGGGATCGGCGCTTTGACTGCAACGGCTTCGGCGGATGTCGCCGCGACCGGCGGGTCCATGGCAGGACGGGACGGCTCGGCGACGGATGCGATGGCTGCGGGCGGCTCGGGCGGCCGTGCCAGCCGGCGCGACGCACGCTCGGCGCGGCGTACCTCGGCTCGCTGCTCCAGCTCGACAAGCCGGCCGGCGACCCCATGCAGGGCGTGCGCGATCGGCCGCAGTGCCGCATCGAAGCGCGCTTCGGCCTGGTCCAACCGGGCGGCCAGCGTGTCGACGGTCGACAGCGACACCCGGCCAGAGGCAGCGGCGGGAACGCCCGCGGACGCCGCCGGTACAGGAGCATCGTCGGCACGCGTGTCGGCGTCGGCGCGGATCGCTTGATCGATCCACTCGCCGATCGTCAACCCGGCGGCCTGCGAGGCACGTCGGGCGATGTCCCGGGTCGCCTGATCGACGCCCTTGACGCTCCACGCCGTTCCCTGCCTTGACACGCGGTCTCCTCAGCGCTCGGTAGCGCCGACAATATAAGACGGTAGCGAATGTGATGGAAGGCCACCGCACGCGTAGTGCCCAAGGAACGTGCGGACCGCGGCCCGGGGATCAGCGGCGGAACAGGCGCCCCAGCAGGCCGCGGCCGGCGCGCTCGTCGGGCAGGGTCAACTCCTCGACCCTCTGCAGCCGGTCGGCGAGGCGCATGACCGCGCGCTCGATCGGCGCTGTCGACGTCGCCACCGAAGCGGCGGCCTCGATCTCGGCCGGGCGCGAACGCAGTTCCTCCAGCTCGGCGCCGAGCCTGCGCATCTCGCGCGCCACCGCATTGCCCTGGCCTTCGCTGCGCTGTTCGATCGCCTCGATCCGCGAGCCCAGTGCGGCGATCTCGGCGGCCAGCGCAACAAGCCGCCGCTCCGCCTTCTCCAGCGACGCGATCCGCTCTTCCAGGTCGCGGACCTCGTCGAGCCGCCGCTCCACCTCCCGGACCCGCGCCGGATCGACGCTCGGCGCCGCCCGGGCCGCGACCGCGGCGGGAGCCGGCGGAGCATAGGCCGCCGGCGGTGGGTGCGGGATCTCGGGGGCCGGAGGCGGCATCGCGAGGGCGCTGCGCCACGCGGACGCGGTCGGGCTCGGCGCGGCCTGGCCGTAGGCCGCACCGCCCGCCGTTGCCTGATACGCAGACGGCGGCATCGCCGCTTCCGGCGCGCGCTGGTCGCCGGTCGCGCCGCGCGACGAGCCACGGCTGGCGCGCTCCAGCTCGGCGGCCTCGCGGATCTGCCGGGACAGCCATTGACCAATCGGCACACCTGCCCGCCGCGCGGCCTGCTTTGCCAGCTCGCGCTCCTCGGTGGATATCCCCTTCACGCTCCACGGCGACACGCCGGTCATGGAGGCTCCCTTCGGTCGCGGGCCGGATTTCGCTGCCGACCCGGGCCGTTCGCTCGGTCAAACCCGGAGTATGACCATCGTATCCGGGAACTATACCGTATTTTTGTTGATTTCCAACACGGCGACCGCGGTTCAGCGACCGGCCATACCCGTCACCTGCGCGGGAGCGAGCGGCGGTCCTCCCCTGGAGTCGCGTCCCCGTCGACGTCCTCCTCCAGGCTCTGCTCGAGCCGGTCCAGCCGATCGGCCAGGCGCCCGACGATGTCCTCGAGCGATCCGAGCAGGCCGACCAGCCGCGTTTCGGTGCGCGCAAGACGCTCGGCGACCAGCGCCGCCAGCGCCTCCTCGTCGACCGACTCCGCCTGGGCCACCGGGGACGGCGGCCGGGGAACGAGCGTGCCGGGGCGGGCCTCGCCGGGGCGGCGCCCCGGCAGCGCCGGCAGTCCGCGACGATGCGGCGGTGCCAGCGGCCGGCCCGCCGCCTGGGCGGCGCCGACCCGGCGGATGACGTCGCTCAGCCAGTCGCCCATGGTTTCGCCGTCGCGCGACGTCGCCGACTTGGCGAGGTCGCGGGACTCGCCGCTGACGCCCTTGACGCTCCAGGGCATGCGGGCCTTGCCGTCTCGACGGGCCACCGCCGGTTCCTTCCGCCGTCGCGAATCGGCGCATTGTAACGGTTTCCCGCCGGCCGCGCATCCCGGCGATGCCGCCTCCGGCAATGCCACGCTTGCCGGGACGCGGCGGCGTGCGTATGTTCCCGACGCCGGCCGTTGGGGCGTCGCCAAGCGGTAAGGCAGCGGTTTTTGGTACCGCCATCCCAGGTTCGAATCCTGGCGCCCCAGCCACCCTCTCCCGTCTGTTCTCAGACCGCCAGCACCACGAGATCGGTGGTGCCTTCGATGCCGGCGACCCGGCGCCCCAGGCGACGCTCGACCGGGCCGGCCGGCCGGAAGCCCTGAACGATCGCGGTATCGAAGGTCCCGGCATCCGCCAGCGCCCGCACCATCTCCGCCTTGGTGTGCTTCTCCAGCTTGGCCGAGAGGTTCACGGCGGCACCGATGACGGTGTATTCGAGCCGGGTGTCGTCACCGACGGCGCCGAACACCACCGGGCCGCCGGCGACCGCCAGCCCGACCGCCGGTGCCGGCAGGCCGGCAGAGCGGCGGCGCCCGCGCCAGGCCTCGGCGGCGGCGGCCAGCGCCTCGGCGGCGCGCAGCGCGTCGGCGGCCGCGGTCCGGCTGGGCCGGGTCGCCCCGAAGGTCGCCATCACGCCGTCGCCGAGAAACTTGTCGATGCTGCCGCCATGCGCCTGCACGATCGGCACCACGAGGCGCTGGTACTCGGCCAGCAACGCGATCAGGTCGTCCGGGGAGATCTCGACGGCCAGCCGCGAGAAGCCGCGCATGTCCACGTTCAGGATCGCCGCCTCGCGGAGTTCGCCGCGGCCGATCTCGATGCCGGCGTCGAGGTCGGTGATGCGGTCGGCGACGTCCGGCGCGAAGAACCGCGACAGCTCGCGCGCCGCCAGCGTCTCGCGCGCCGCCCGCACCAGCAGCCGGCGGGCCCGGACGATCGCCAGCGCCAGGATGCCGGTGACCGTCAGGATCGAGACCACCTTGTCGAACTCGGCACCGATCAGCACGCTGTTGGAGGTCAGGTACAGCGCGTAGTCGCGGGTCACCGGCGCCGCCATCGGGTCCCACATCAGGGCGTAGCCGGCCATCAGCATCCAGCCGCCGGCAGCGGCGGCGCCGGCCAGCAGCACGTAGACCGGCTCGAAGCGCAGGGTGCGCAGCGCGATGAAGATGAACACATACAGCAGCGTCGGTGCCTTCAGGTAGAACGCCGCCGGCTGCATGTACTGCAGGTGGAAGCTCCAGATCACGCCGAGCAGCAGCGCCATGTCGGCCAGGATCGACAGCACCAGGAACCAGCGCGGCAGCCGGCGGGCATGCGCCAGGGCGAGCCGCGCGACCGTGAACAGCAGGTAGCCGCCGAGCGCCCAGGGGATCGGCCGGAACTCCACCTCCGCGGGGAACGCCTTCGGCGAGAGCGCGTACAGCGTGCCGAACGCCGCCACCACCGCCAGCTGGATCCAGCCGATCAGGATCTCGCTGGAGGCCTGCTGGTCGCGCAGGGCGGCGCGCACCCGCGCCGGCAGGGCCGCGTCGCCGCGGGGCGTCCGCCGGTTCACGGCTTCGGTCATGGCAGGCTCCTCCGGGGCGGCCGGCGTCAACGCGCGGTGGCGTGCCCGGTCGTCACCGCCCAGATGCTGGATTCGAAGGCGGCGTTACCGACGGGGATGCGACCGGCGGCGCCGGTCGCCAACTCCGCCGCCATCCGCGTTCGCACCCAATGGCTGGCGAAGCGCAGTTCGAGCCCGCCGGCGGCCAGCCAGGCCGCCACCAGCATCTGCTCGGCATAGTGGCGCCAGTCCCAGGCCGCCGGGTAGCCGTCCGGCAGGAACACGTCGTGGACATGCACCAGCACGCCGGCGGGCAGGCGCGGCAGCACCCGGCCGAACAGCAGGTCAACGTCGGTGCCGGGCAGTGCCAGGTGGCTGGAGTCGATCACCAGCATGTCGCCGGCCGCCAGTTCCGGGACCGCCTCGACGCCGGCATCCTGCAAGGGCGCACGCCGTAGCGTCAGCGCCACCGCGCCGGCGAGACCGGCGATGTCGGCGCGCGGTGCCGGATCGATGCACAGCATCCCGGTCGCGAGGCCGCCGTCGATCACCGCGCGCGCCAGGAAGCGGGTCGAGTGGCCGGAGCCGATCTCGACGATCCGTGCCGGCCGGGTCTCGCGCACCAGCGCATAGGCGGCGGCGCCGTCCAGGCCGGGAAACCAATCCTGCCGCCAGCGCGGCAGCGGCGGCCTGGCGTCGGCAAAACGCTCGACGATGTCGCCGTGGCGATCGATGGCCGCAAGCACCGCGCGGAACGCCGGCTCGGCCGCAGCAAACAGCGGCACCAGCTCGGGATAGCCGTCCGGCGCCCGTACCACCGAGGCATACCGATGTGGCACGAAGAAGCCTTCCTGGGTAATACCCAGGACAGTCGACAGGGCCGACAGCTTTCTTTTCAGGAGTTTACTCAGCATCGGTCGGTATGACGCATCAACGTCGCAGAACCATGCCGTCCTGGCCCACGAGCGTCCCCGGCCGGGCGGCGTCGGCGTCCGCCGCGATCTGGTCCATCGCGCCGTCGGCATGCGACGGGTCGTGGTGGAACAGCACCAGCGTGCCGACGCCGGCGGCCTCGGCGGCGCGTACACCTTCGCGCCAGGTCGAATGCCCCCAGCCCTGGTAGACCCGGTACTCGTCGTCGGTGTAGGTCGCGTCGTAGATCGCAATGTCGGCGCCGGCCATCAGCGCCTGGACGTTCGCATCGAGGCTGCCGTCCCGTGGATGCTCGGTGTCGGTCACATAGGCCACGGTCCGGCCGCCCCAGCTCACCCGGTAGCCGCAGGCGCCGCCGGGATGGTCCAGCGGCCGGGTCTCCACCACCAGCCCCGGTCGCGGCTCCAGGCGGTCACCCACCGCAAAATCCACGAAGTCGACGTCGGCGCGGTACATGTCGATCGGCACCGGGAACAGCGGCGGCGACATCATGCGGCCGAGGATGGTTTTCAGGGTCAGCGCGGTGTCGAGGCGGGCAGCGTGCAGCCGAAAGCGGTTCTCCGGCCGGAAGGCGGGCTTGAAGAACGGCAGGCCGCCAATGTGATCGAGGTGGAAATGGGTGAGGAAGACGTCCGCGTCGACCGGCGGGCCGCCCTCCAGGAACTTGCCGAGCTCGCGAATGCCGGTGCCGCCATCGAAGACCAGCAGATGCGGCCCGCAGCGCACCTCGACGCAGGCGGTGTTGCCGCCGTAGCGCACGGTTGCAGGGCCAGGACAGGGCACGCTGCCGCGCACCCCCCAGAGCCGGATCAGGACCTCATCCGCGGCCAACCGCACCTCCCGCCTTGCGTCAGCCCTGCCGAGCGCGCGCCCGCGCATGGTCGCGCGCTGCCACCCGGCGTCGTCGGGTGGCGACCCACCCATAACACAGCCGCCCGGCCCCGGGAACGGCGGCCGCTTGCCTCGGCCCGGCGCCCGGCACAGACTGCGGGCCGCCCGCCCAGCCCCTCCCATCCGGGTCCCTCATGCCCCTCGATCGCAGCCCGACGACGACCCGCCCGGCCGCCGCCGCCGGAGACACCGGCGCCACCAACTGGACCGGCGTGATGTTCGGCTTCCTGCTGGCGTCGCTCGCGGCCTTCCAGCAGTTCAAGCTGCCGCCGATGCTGCCGGAGATGCTGGCGGAATTCAGCTACCCGAAGACCGTCGCCGGCGGGTTCATGTCGATCTACGCGGTGATCGGCCTGGCCATGTCGTTCGCCCTCGGCGGCATGATGGCGCGGATCGGCACCGGCCTGATCCTGGGGACCGCCTTTGCCTCGGCGATCGCCGGCAACCTGCTGGCCCTGGCGATGCCGGCCGACGTCTGGGCGGTGCTGGCGTCCCGGGCCCTCGAAGGCCTGGCCTTCGCGGTGTTCGCGATCGCCGGCCCGGTCTACACCAATCGCAACGCCGGCGCGGCGCATCTGCCGCTGGCGATCGCGCTGTCGGCGCTGTGGATACCGGTCGGGCAGATTGCCGCCAACCTGCTGGTGCCGGTGGCCGACGCCACCATCGGCTGGCGGGTCGCCTGGATGGCGACGGCCGGCGCCACCGCGCTGATGGCGCTCTGGGCCCTGCTCATCCGGGCGCGCGGCAGCGCCGACCTCGACCTGCGCCGGCGGCCGGCGGCGACGCCGGTGCCGATCCGTTCAGAGGAGCGCTGGGCCCTGGCATTGGCCGCCCTGCTGTTCACCCTGTGGTCGGCACAATACTTCGCCTACATGACCTGGCTGCCGCAGTTCCTGGTCGAGGCGCACGGCCTCGAGCACCGGATGGCGACGCTCGCCTACTCGGTGCCGGTGCTGATCCTGATCGTGGTCGGGCTGCTGACCTCGCGGCTGATCCGCCGCGGCATTCCGGTCGGGCCGATGCTGGCCGGCTCGATGCTGCTGCAGGCCGGGGTATGGTGGGCGATGCCGTGGACCACCAGGGTCGAGACCGGCGTCGTCTCGCTGCTGCTCTACGGTGTCGGCATCGGCATCACGCCGGTTTGCCTGTTCGCGATGCCGAGCACCATCCTCGGCTCGAAGCGGGCCGGCCCGGGCGCCTTCGCAACCATCATGACGGGCCGCAATCTCGGGGTGCTGATCGGGCCGGTGCTGCTGCCGCTGGTGCTGACCCTGACCGACAACTGGAGCGCCAGCGGACCGGTGTTCGGCGCCATCACCACGCTCGACGCCATCGGCGGCACGCTGCTGGCGATCGGCCTCGCCCGCATGGGACGGCGCGGGCCGGATTGAGAGCCGCTAAGGGACCAGCCGGTAGCCGCCGGCATCGGTGACCAGGATGGCGGCGCGCTGCGGGTCCGGCTCGATCTTCTGGCGCAGCCGGTAGACATGGGTCTCCAGGGTGTGGGTGGTGACCCCGGCGTTGTAGCCCCAGACCTCGTTCAGCAGCACCTCGCGACGCACCATGCGGTCGCCGGCCCGGTACAGGTATTTCAGGATCGCCGTCTCCTTCTCGGTCAGCCGCACCTTCTTGTTGCGTGCCTCGTCGAGCAGGATCTTGGCCGCCGGCTTGAAGCTGTACGGGCCGATGGTGAACACCGCGTCGTCGCTCTGCTCGTGCTGGCGCAGCTGCGCGCGGATGCGGGCCAGCAGGATCGCGACCTTGAACGGCTTGGTGACGTAGTCGTTGGCGCCGGCGTCGAGGCCGAGGATGGTGTCGGCGTCGGAATCCTGCGCCGTCAGCATGATGACCGGGGCCTTGACGCCGTGCTTGCGCATCAGCCGGCACAGCTCGCGGCCGTCCATGTCAGGAAGGCCGACATCGAGCAGGATCAGGTCGTAGTGGGTGTCCTTCACCGCCGCCAGACCGTCGGCGGCGGTCGCCGCCTCGGCGGTGGCGAACTCCTCGTGCAGCTGCAGCTGCTCGGCCAGTGTGGACCTGAGCGCGTCGTCGTCGTCGACCAGGAGAATCTTGCGTCCGCTCGTCATACCGGCTCCCGCCCCAAGGTTCGACCGAGATAGTCTAGCCGCGAAGCGACCTCAAGGCTCGATCTCGATGCCCTTCCAGAACGCCACCGCCCCCTCGAGCCGTCTCGCCCGGCGCTTCGGCGCCTCGTAGGACCACGCCGCCGCTGGCTCGATGCGGTCGCCGACCCGGACATCATAGTAGGTCGCCACGCCGCGCCACGGGCAGATCGTACGGGTCTCGCAGGGTTCCAGGTGCTGCAGGAGGACCCGGTCGCGGGGAAAGTACAGGCACCCCTCCACCGGATCGACCGCCTCGCTCTCGGCCAGCACGACGCCGTTGAAGCTCGCTCGCGCCATGTCACCCCACCCTGGTCACGATCCGGTGTTCGACGCTGATGCTCTCAGAAGCTCGGCGCCAGGATCAGCCGCAGCATCGCCTGGCAGAGCTGGTGATGCGGGTCGCCGAACGCCGACAGCGCGGTGAAATGGTTGCCCCCGGGGACGTCGACGCTCTCTACCGGTTGGCGGGCCGCCTTCAGCGCCGCCACCAGCTGGTCGCGCTGGCGCAGATATTCCGGCCCTTCGTCCAGGCCGACGGTGGCGATCAGCGGCGGCAGCCGGCGCTCACCGGGCTTCAGACCGCGCGCGAGCCCTATCGGGCTGAGGCCGGGCACATCATCGGGCCGCAACCGCACCTGCTCGTTCAGATAGCTGAGGCGGATCGGCTCCAGGTCGTGCAGCCCGGAGACGCTGCAGGCACCCTTCAGCAGTTCCGGGACGCCGGCCGGCCCGGCCATCAGCGCCGCCAGGTGCCCGCCGGCGGAGTGCCCCGCCACGAACAGCTTTCCCGGATCGCCGCCGAGCTCGCGGCCGCGCGCGTGGATCCAGCGCAGCGCCGCCCGCACGTCGTCGGCGATCTCGGCGACCGTGACCTCGGGGCAGAGCCGGTAGCCGACCGCGACGAAGGTGATGTCGGCGGCCACGAAGGTCGGGGCCATGAAATGCCCGAGGGTGCGGTCGCGGCTGTGCCAGTAGCCGCCATGCACGAAGGCGAGGATCGGCGCGTCGCCGCGCGCCGCCGGGAATACGTCGACCGCCTGCCGCTCGTGTGCGCCATAGGCCAGGTCGAGGTCGCAGGACAGCAGTGCGCGCGCCTCGGCACCGGCAGCCATCCAGCGATCGGCGATGGCGACCGCCTCCGGGACCTTGCGGCGATTGTCGTACTGGGCGTCGAGGCCGGGCTGGTCGTAGTCGCCGAAGACGGTCATGGGTCACCTCCGCCGCCACAGTAGCGGATGATTTTTTCGCAGCGCAACGCGCCACCGCCGACATGCCGGCTTGATTCCGCCCGGCGGCTCCGCAATATGCCGGGCATGCTGAAAGACCGGACCCCCGCCGCCCGGACGCCGCGCGCCGGCGACCATCTCGCCGTCGACCGCGCGGTCTCCGAGTTGCGCCGCGGCGGCATCGTCGCGGTGCGCGCCGGTCCCGAGAACGACCGCCTGGCGCTGGCGGTGGCAGCCGAGCTGATCGCCGATGACACGGTGGCGCGGCTGCGCCTGCTGGCGGGCTCCGACCCGGTGCTGGCGATCACCCGCAACCGCGCCGCCGCCCTCGGCTCGGGCGGCAGCGCTCCGGTGGTGTCGCTGACCCTGCCCGCCGGCATCCCGGCCGACCGGGTGGCGGCGATCGCCGACCCCACCGCCGGCGTGGTCGAGACCGCTGGTCTGGTGACCCTGCCGGAGCCGGAGAGCGGCCCGGCGGCGGCGGCGCTGCGGCTGATCAAGCTGGCCCGGCTGATTCCCGCCGCCCTGGTGGCGGCCGTGCCGGACGTGCCGGCCGCACGCATGGAATCCTGGGCACGCGACCATGCGCTGCTGCTGGTCGACCGTGCCGCGGTCGACGCGCATCGCCAGGTCGCCGCGAAGCGGCTGGTGCGGGCGGCGGCGGCGCGGGTGCCGCTGCTCGACGCCGAGGACTGCGAGGTGATCGCCTTCCGGCCGCTGGACGGCGGGTTGGAGCATGTGGCGATCCGCATCGGCGACCCCGACACGACGCAGCCGGTGCTGATCCGCCTGCATTCCTCCTGCCTGACCGGCGACCTGCTGGGCAGCCTGCGCTGCGACTGCGGCGACCAGCTGCGCGGCGCCATCCGGGCGATCGCCGAAGCCGGCGGCGGCGTGCTGCTGTACCTGGCGCAGGAGGGGCGCGACATCGGCCTGATCAACAAGCTCAAGGCCTACAGCCTGCAGGACCTTGGCGCCGACACCGTCGATGCCAACACCATGCTCGGCTACGACGACGACGAGCGGGTGTACTACCCGGCGGCCGAGATGTTGGGCCTGCTCGGCATCCGCCGGGTGCGGATGATGACCAACAACCCCGAGAAGCTCGGCCAGCTGGCCGCCTGCGGGGTCGAGGTGGTGGAGCGGGTGCGGCACGTGTTCCCGTCGAACCGCCACAACGAGCGCTACCTGGACGCCAAGGCCACGCGCTCGGGCCACCTGTTCTGACGGCCTGCCCGCCTGGGCAGACTCTGCCGGGCGGGACCCGAGAATCACGCGAATTCCTGGCACGCGGCTTGCTTCTATCCGATCGAGGGAAGGAGGCGGCCATGACGACGATCTCAAGCGAAGCCATCGGCGCCGCGCCGCAGCAGTGGACGGTCCGCCGCACCGCGGACGGTGACGAGCTGGTGTCAGGCGAGCAACTGGCGGCGGAGCGTCAGGCCGAGACGTCGGGACTGGGATTCCTGGACCTGCTCGACGTCGTCAACCCCCTGCAACATCTGCCGGTCGTCGGCACGATCTACCGGGCACTCACCGGCGACACCATCAGCGACGCCGCCCGCATGGCCGGCGGCGCGCTCTACGGCGGCCCGCTCGGGGTGATCGGCGCGCTCGCCAACGTGGTCGTCGAGGCGGAGAGCGGCAAGGACATCGGCGACAATGCAATGGCGTGGCTGGGCACCGGACCCGAGGCAGGGGCCGGCGATGCCGGTTCCGCCCTCGCGGCCAAGCAGCCCGCCACCGCCGCCGAGCCGGTCAACGCCGCACCGGTCACAATCGCCGCAGCGATGGCCTCGCCGGCGGCCCAGGCGGCCCAGACCGCAGCAACGCCGCAGGGCGTCGGGCCGCAGGGCGTCGGGCCGCAGGGCGTCGGGCCGCAGGGCATTGGGCCGCAGGCTAGCGTGCTCCCGGCGGGCGCCGGGGCGGCGCAGGCCCCCCGCGACCTCAGCCCCGAGGCGCGCCCGGGCAAGTCGGAGTTCCAGGGCCGCAGCGCCGACCGCCTCGACGCCTTCATCCAGCAGGCCAGCGCGGTGCGGCGCAACAATCCGCTCGCCGTTGGCCGCGGCCCGGCGTCGCCGGCCGCGGCGGCACTGGCCGCCGCCAACCCCGCCTCGCCAGCGCTCGGCATTCCCGGCGCCATCGACCCGGCGCGGCTGCAGGCGGCGGCGCTCAAGCCGCCGGCGACGACGGTCTCCGCCAAGTCGGCCGACGGCGGCGGGAACCAGGCGGAACGGGGCCCGGCGGTCGCCGGCGCCGACACCGGCAGCGTGAACCAGTGGATGTTGCGAGCGCTCGACAAATACGAGCATATGCGCAAGCAGGAGACCAGCTGAGGCCGAGGGGCAGGTGACGCTTCTGAGTGTGCGGGCGGCGCCGGGCGCCAGCAGAGGCACCCTCGCCGTCGGCGAGCGGATCCGGCCCTGCGCAATCGGCCGCGGCGGACTGGTCGACGCCAAGCGCGAAGGCGACGGCGGCACCCCGGTGGGACGCTTCCCGCTGCGCCGGCTGTTCTACCGGCCCGACCGCGAGAGCGCGCCGGCCACCGGCCTGCCGGTGCTGCCGCTGGCCGAGGATCTCGGCTGGTGCGACGACCCGGCCGCTACCGGTTCCTACAATCGCCTCGTCCGCCTGCCCTTCGCGCCCAGCCATGAGCGGATGTGGCGGGACGACGCGCTCTATGACCTGGTGGTGGAGGTCGGCTACAACGACGCGCCGGCGATCCCGGGGCGCGGCAGCGCCATCTTCCTGCATCTCGCCCGCCCCGACTGGGGGCCGACCGAGGGCTGCGTGGCCCTGCAGCGCGACGACCTGCTGGCGGTTCTGGTGGCGGTGGGCCCGGAGAGCGCGATCGAGATCGCGCCGCTGTGACCCGCAGGACGCACCGCTAGCCGTAGGCGCGCGCTCCGAAGATCGCGGTGCCGACCCGCACATGGGTGGCGCCGAGCTCGACGGCGGTCTGGTAGTCGCCGCTCATCCCCATCGACAGCCGCGGCAGCCCCTGCCGCTTGGCGATCTCGCGCAGCAGCGCGAAATGCAGCGCCGGATCCTCGTCGACCGGTGGGATGCACATCAGCCCGACCACCGGCAGGCGATGCACGGTGCGGCAATGCTCGACGAACGCGTCGGCGTCGGCCGGCAGCACCCCGGCCTTCTGCGCCTCCTCGCCGGTGTTGACCTGCACATAGCAATCGGGACGCCGGCCCTGCCTGGCCATCTCGCGGGCCAGCTCGGCCGCCAGCTTCGGACGGTCGACGGTCTGGATGGCGTCGAACAGCGCCACCGCATCGCGAACCTTGTTGGTCTGCAGCGGGCCGATCAGGTGCAGCTCGATGCCGTCGTAGCGCGCGCGAAACCCCGGCCACTTGCCCTGCGCCTCCTGCACGCGGTTCTCGCCGAACACCCGCTGTCCGGCGAGCAGTGCCGCCTCGACCCGCTCGTCCGGCTGCACCTTGCCGACGGCGACCAGCGTGACCTCGGCCGGGTCGCGCCCGGCCGCCGCGGCCGCCGCGGCGATCGCGGCACGCACCTCGGCCAGGTTGGCCGCCACCTCGGTTGCCGCGTCGGTCATCGGCCGTCCTCCTCCTGCTGGTAGCCGTAGCGCCGGATCTCCTCGGCGAGGAGCTGCGCCACCGGGTTCATCACGAAATCATAGCGGCGCCAGCGCGCCAGCGCCGTGCGGTAGATCGGCTGCGTGACCTGGGCCGCACTCGGGGTCGTCAGCACGCCACGGGAGCGGGCGTGCTCGTCGAAGCGGGTGACGGCATCGTCCCATGGCAGGCCGAGGAATTCGAGGATGCGCGCGGCCTCGCGCGGCAGGTCGTCGACGACATCCTCGTAGCGCACGGTCAGGCGCGGGGGATCGAAGGCGGCGACATAGGCCTCCCAGGCGCCGAGGGCCGCCCGGTACAGTCCGGCCGCACCATCCAGGGTGGTGAACGACACCATCCAGTTGTTGAGCTGGAAGCTCTGCATGAAGCAGGACAGCACGACGTCGCACGGGTGGCGCAACGCCAGCAGGAACCGCGCCTCCGGGAACACCGAGCGGATCAACCCGGCGTGCACGAGGTTCAGCGGCATCTTGTCGACGGCATAGCGGGTCGGAGCGGTCGGCAGGAAGCGGGCCATGCGGGCGCGGCACCAGCGCCGCAAGTCCAGGCGCTCCGCCTCGCCCAGATCCGGCAATGCCTCGGGATAGGACCGGCCGTCGACGGCGAGCCGGGCGATCAGCCCGGCGACCAGCGGCCGCTCCTCCACCACGGTGATGTCCGGATGGGCGTCGAGCACCTGGTCGAGCAGCGTCGTCCCGGAGCGCGGGAAGCCGACCAGGAACAGCGGCACCGGCCCGTCGCCAGGGTCCGCGACCGGATCGGGCAGGGCCGGCCGCCCGGCGCGATAGAGTGCCGCCAGCGCCGCGATCTGGCGATGGGCGTGCCCCGGGTCGATACCGGCATGCACCCCGGCACGCTGCGCTGCGTTGGCCTCGGCGAAGGCGTCATAGGCCTCGGTCGGACGTCCGAGTCCCTCGAGTGCCTGGGCCAGCTCGAACAGCAGGGGGTAGCGCCGCGCCGGCGCGGTCTCGCGTCGCAGCCAGGCCTCGGCGACGGCGATGCACTGCTCCGGCCTGCGGCGGCGGCGCGCGACGCGCGCGGCGACCTGCGCCGCCGCCAGGTGGTCCGGGCCGAGGACCCTGGCGCGGCCGGCCCAGCGCGCAGCCGTGGCGAGATCGGCGCGATTGTCGGCGAGTTCGGCAACCAGCGCACCGGCCGACGCATCGCCGGGTGCCAGCAGCGCAGCCCTGCGGGCGGCGGCCACCGCGGCCGCGGCATCGCCTTCGGCGCGGGCAGCCGCCGCCAGATGGCGCTGCAGAAGTGCCGACAGCGGCGCCGAGCCCAGACCCTCGCGTAGCACCGCGATTGCGCGGTCGGATTGGTCGAGATCGACGAGCAGCCCGGCGAGGGTCACGCGAGCCTCGACGGGCGCACCATGCTCCAGCGCCGCCTCGAGGTGCCGGGCTGCCTCGGCGAGCCGCCCGAGGTTGCGCAGGGCGGTGCCGAGGTTGGCGTGCAGGGCGGCATCCTTCGGCGCCCGCTCCAGGCCGGCGCGGTACGCCTGCGACGCCGCCTCCGGGCGGCCGAGGGCGGCGAGGGCATCGCCGCGCAGCCGAGCGACCGCGGGATGCGCCCGCGCCGCCTCCGGCAGGGCGTCGAAGGCGTCGACGGCACCGCCGGGATCGCCGAGGCCGAGTCTCAGCTGGCCGAGGTTGGCGAGCAGGTCGGGGTCGCGGGGAGCCCGGGCGCGGGCCGCCTCGAGCAACCGGACCGCGCCTTCAGGAGCGCCGGCCCGGGCCTCCAGCATGGCCAGGCGGTACAGCAGCCGCGGCTCGACATCGGCGGCGCGCAGCAGCGCCGGGTGGTGACGGCGCGCAGCCGCGGCATCGCCCGCCGCCAGGGCTTGCTCCAGGCGTTCGCGGGCGGGTGGGGGAAGCCGGTTCGCCATGTCCGATCAGACCGCGGGCCGGCCCTGCTTGTCGAGGTAGCCGAGGTCGCGCAGTGCGTGACCGTGGACGTCGATCAGCCGCGCCACGTGATCCGCGGAGAGCTGCTGCCGCCAGCCGCCGACCCGGCCGGAGTGGAAGAACACATGGTCGTCGCGCACCCGCTCGCGGAACCCTGCCGCTTGCTCCTGCCGGGCGACCTCGTCGAAGCTGCTGAAGCGCACTGCCTTGGCGATGCGGTCGCGGCCGGCCGGCAGCTTCAGGAACCGCACGATGCGCTCGAACGCCTTCAACGGCTTCGCCCGCATGTCCTCGTAGCGTACGACCAGGGGCTCGAAGCCCGGCACCCCCGTCCACGACTGGTAATGCTCGCCCCAGCGCCCGAGGATCTGGAAGACCGCTGCCCGGGTGGTCGGGGTACGGAACACCGGCGAACACACCGCCTCGACCGCGTCGTCGACCGACAGGTTGTAGTGCCGCGCCACCGAGAGCGTGGTGTCGAACACGTTCCGCACGATGTAGACCGCGCCCATGGTGCGCTCGAGGTGGATCAGCGGCCGGCCCTGGTAATCGCCGAGCGCATTGTGGGTCTTCACGATGCTGGTCTCGGGACGCTCGGCCAGCCAGGCCTGGATCGGCTCGCGCAGCGCGTGGATGGCGGCGTCGTCCATTCCGGCGACGGGGCGGCCGGCGAAGCGCTCGTAGAGCGGGATGTGGGCGTCGCCGAAGCCGACGACGTTGAGCTCGTTGATCGACACCGGCCGGGCCGCGTCGCGGAACAGGTTCTCCAGGAAGATCCGGACCCAGGTGTTGCCGGACTTCGGATACGACGCGAGCCAGAGGATGCCGCCGGCCATCGTTCTCAGACCTGGATCGGAAACACCACGCGATGCTCGACCAGCGCCTTCAGCAGGCGCTCGCCGGCCGGCCCGCGACCGCCCTGCGCCGCGCTCAGCTCGGACAGCCAGAACACCTCGCGGCCGAGGATCCAGTCCAGCATGGCGCGGTCGCCGGCCTGCAGGGCGATCTCGCCGCCGCTGGTGGTGCGGACCGCCGATCCCGCCCCGTCGACCTGCGGGCGGTGCCGGGAGACGAAGAAGTACTGGTCCGGCGCGCGGTCCGGGAAGCGGTAGCCGGTGACCTTCTCGAACACCCGGCCCTTCTGGTAGTCGATCACCGCGTCGACCACCGCCGGGTCGCTCAGCATGCTCTTCAGGTGGTCGCCGACCGCCGCCAGATAGGCGGCGAGCTCGTCGCGATCCTCGAAATGCGGCAGCCGCCGGCGCAGGAACTCCTGCTTCGGCGCCTCGCTGGCGAGCATGCCAACGACGGTGAAGCCGACCAGCGGCGACGCCCCGAACGACAGATGCAGCGACGCGGTGTCGGTCGCCAGCGCGTCATGGTAGACGCCGCGCGGAAGGTACAGGATGTCGCCGGGCCGCATGGTCACCTGCTGCGCGATCCGGCCCTTCATGCGGCTGGTCTGCTCGACGCTGAAGTCGGAGGGCCGGATGCCGGGACTGAACGTCGCCTGCGGAAACCGGCCTTCGTAGATGTTCCAGAGCTTCTCGCCCTCGATCTGGATGGCGATCACGTCCATCGTGTCGAAATGCGAGGCGTAGCCCGGCACGCGCTGCCACGAGCAATACATGTTGCAGGAGGTGTGGGTGCCGAACAGCCGCTCCAGGCAGCGGGCGACCGCGCCGATCTCGGGGTCGATGCCCTCGAGATAGTCGAGCACGAAGGTCGCACCCTTCTGCAGCAGGGCGGACACGCGCTGGCGGTCGGGGCGCAGGTTCGGCTCGCCGGTGCGGCCGACGCCGGGACGGCAGTACTCGCGCGGCTCCAGCACCCGCCCGGCAAGCGCCATCTCTACCGAGCGGCCGTCCCACAGCTTGGGGCGGTCCAGCAGGTCGTTGACCTTGGCCCAGGAAAACAGACGGCCGACATCCTGGACGGAGCCGGCCTCGTGATAGACGCGCTGGTCGAGATAGTCGCGCACGAAGGTCTGGCGATCGATCGACTTGAACAGCCGGTCGAAGGTGACGTCCATGGGAGCACTCCCGCGCCGATCGGGTGATCCGGGAGCGAGGCCCGGATCCGGGGTCCGGAAACGGAAGAGGAGCCGCCCGAGGGCGGCTCCTCCCCGATAGTCGCAGCCGGGATCAGAAGGAGAGCTTGATACCGGTGACGAGGTAGGTCGCTTCGTTGTCGCCGACGCCGGTGGTGTCGGACTCGAACTGAGCATGGCCGAGGGTCGCCGCGGCAGTCACGCCCGGGCCGAGGGTGTAGTTCGCCGACAGGTGAACCGTCTTCTGCTCGGATTCCGGGTTGGCAACGGTGCCGAGGCCTTCCCGATCGCCGGTGAAGTAGTTCAGGCTGACGCCGAGCGGGCCGGTGGTGTAGCTGACGCCGATGTTGTAGCCGTCGCCGTCGATGCCGTTGCTGTTGTCTTCCGACTTGGCATACGAACCGCCGACCTCGAAGCCGCCGAAGCCGATGGTCAGGCCGAAGTTGTAGGCCTGCGGCTCGTCGACGTTCGTCGGGGCGTTCAGGAAGGTGCCGTAGCCGGCCGAAGCGCCCAGCGACACACCGGAGAACTCGCCCTTAAAGTTGGCGCCCACGGTGACCATGTCCGACAGCGTGGTGTCGCGGTTCGGAGTGGTGTTGTTGTCCTGGTTCGCGTCCGGCGCGTAGGACGCACCGAGCTGGAAGCCACCGAAGCGCGGGGTGTAGTAGGTCAGCTTGGTGGAGTCGTTGGCCGCAGCCGGCTCGACGTAGGTGGAGCCGTACGGGTTGCGGAAGTAGCCGGAGGCGCTCGGCCCGCCGGTCGCGCCGATGGCCGCCCAGTCGCCCTGGTCACCCGAGTTCAGGGTGATGCCGTAGTCGGTCGGCGAGTAGTGCATCTTGTACATCGCGGAGTTCTCGTCGCCGAGATTGATCTCGCCGAAGGAGCCCTTCACGATCAGATACGACTCGTCGATCTGGTCGCCCGAGTTGCTGTTGGCCTCGAGCTGGACGTTGATGCCGAACTCGATGCCGTTGTCCAGGGTGGTCGAACCGAGGAAAAAGATTTCCGAGTCCGACTTGATGTCGAAGCCGTCGACGTCACGGCTGGTGGCGTCGTCGATCGACGAGTAACCAACCCACTGCTCCATGTAACCGCCGAGCTTGGCCGAAATCTTTTCGGCCGCGACGACGGGGCTGGAGGCCATCATGCCCGCGGCGACGATCGCCGTCGTGCCGAGAAGAACCTTCTTCATTCCCCTACTCCCGAGTTCGAGGTGTTTTCCGGGCACGCGACGACGTCGTTGTTGGCGCTGTCCGCCACTCGACGTTTGGTCGCCGCGTCGACGACATTGCTATGCCGCCGCGTGGGCACCGTCAACAAAGCACGCCGCTCGGCCGGTGCAAAACTGTCTCAATGTGACGAAAATGCCACATCGGCATCCGGCTGCCGCGGCGCGCGGCGATTGCATGGCGGAACGCCGGAAGCTAATACAGATGCCAAATGTCAAGGATGCGCGCATGACACGCTGGATCCCCCTGACCGCCACGCTCGCCGCCGGCCTGCTGGCGGCCGGCTGCTCGGACGTCCCGGTGGAGTACTCCTATCCCTCGGCCCCCGGCAAGCGGCCGGCCTACACCACCCCGGAAACGCTGACCGGGCCGGACGGGCTCGACCTGTTCTCGCTCGGCCGCGGCAACCAGCCGGCCACGGGCGGCGGCGGCGTGGCCGTGAACGCCTTCCTGTGGCGCGCCTCGCTGGACACCCTGTCCTTCATGCCGCTGACCTCGGCCGATCCCTTCGGCGGGGTGATCATCACCGACTGGTACGCGCCGCAGCAGTCGCGCGGCGAGCGTTTCAAGATCACCGTCTACATCCTCGACCGGGCGCTGCGGTCCGACGGTATCCGCGCCAACGTGTTCCGCCAGGAGCGCAGCAACACCGGCCAATGGGTCGACTCTCCGGTCGAGGCGAAGCTCGGCAAGGACCTCGAGGATGCCATCCTCACCCGGGCCCGGCAGATCAGGATCCAGCAGACCGCCGCGAAATGAGGCAAATGCGGCGGGTCTGCCCCACCGCCTTCGCGCAAGCTCTATAGCATCGCGCCCGGCAGCACCGAGCCCGGCAGCATCCCGAAAGACCGATCGCATGGCGCGCTACAACGTCAAGGAAACCGAGTCCAGATGGCAGCGGCGCTGGGCCGAGGCCGGGTGCTTCGAGGTCGAGACCGATCCGGCGCGGCCGAAATACTACGTGCTCGAGATGTTTCCCTATCCATCGGGACGCATCCACATGGGCCATGTGCGCAATTACACCCTCGGCGACGTCGTGGCGCGGTACAAGAAGGCGCGCGGCTTCAACGTGCTGCACCCGATGGGCTGGGACGCCTTCGGGCTGCCGGCGGAGAACGCGGCGATCGAGCGCGGCGTGCACCCGCATGGCTGGACGCATGAGAACATCGACGCCATGCGCGACCAGCTCAAGGGGATGGGGCTGAGCTACGACTGGCGGCGCGAGGTCGCGACCTGCGATCCGAGCTACTACCGCCACGAACAGAAGATGTTCCTCGACTTCCTGAAGGCCGGCCTCGCCTACCGCAAGGAAAGCTGGGTCAACTGGGACCCGGTGGAGAACACCGTGCTCGCCAACGAACAGGTGATCGACGGCCGCGGCTGGCGCTCCGGCGCGCTGGTCGAGAAGCGCAAGCTCAGCCAGTGGTTCCTGCGCATCACCCACTATGCCGAGGACCTGCTGCAGGCGCTGCAGGGCCTGGAGCGCTGGCCGGACAAGGTCCGGCTGATGCAGCAGAACTGGATCGGCCGCTCCGAGGGCGCGCGGGTGCGCTTCCCGGTGGTCGGCCGCGACGATGCGATCGAGGTGTTCACCACGCGGCCGGACACCCTGTTCGGCGCCAGCTTCTGCGCGGTCTCGCCGAACCACCCGCTGGCCGCCGAGCTGGCCGAGCGCGATCCGGCTCTCGCCGGCTTCATCGCCGAGTGCAACCGCAGCAGCACCAGCGAGGCCGACATCGAGACGGCGGAGAAGAAGGGTCATCGCACCGGCCTGGAGGTCGCGCATCCGTTCCGGCCCGGCGTGACGCTGCCGATCTACGTCGCCAACTTCGTGCTGATGGAGTACGGCACCGGCGCCATCTTCGGCTGCCCGGCGCACGACCAGCGCGACCTCGACTTCGCCCGCAAATACGACCTGCCGGTGATCCCGGTGGTGCTGCCGCCGAAGGCCGACCCGGCGAGCTTCGCGGTCGCCGACGAGGCCTATACCGGGCCGGGCTCGATCTACAACTCCGGCTTCCTCGACGGCCTGGACATCGAGGCCGCCAAGGCGGCGGTCGCCGAACGCCTGCAGGCCACGGGCCTCGGCGAGCGCACCACCACCTGGCGGCTGCGCGACTGGGGCGTGTCGCGGCAGCGCTACTGGGGCTGCCCGATCCCGGTGATCCACTGCGACGCCTGCGGCCCGGTGCCGGTGCCCGACGACCAGCTGCCGGTTACGCTGCCGCAGGATGTCGAGTTCGACAGCCCGGGCAACCCGCTCGACCGGCACCCGACCTGGAAGCACGTCGCCTGCCCGGCCTGCGGCGCCGCCGCCCGGCGCGAGACCGACACCTTCGACACCTTCTTTGAGTCCTCCTGGTATTTCGCGCGCTTCACCGACGCCCAGGGCGCCACCGCCTTCGGCCGGCCGGAGGCCGACTACTGGCTGCCGGTCGACCAGTATATCGGCGGCGTCGAGCACGCCGTGCTGCACCTGCTGTACTCGCGGTTCTTCACCCGCGCCCTGCGCGACTGCGGCTATCTCGGCATCGCCGAGCCGTTCGCCGGCCTGGTCACCCAGGGCATGGTCTGCCACGAGACCTACAAGGGTCCGGATGGCAAATGGCTGTACCCGACCGAGGTCGCCAAGGGCGACGGCGGCGGCACCGTGCGGATCTCCGACGGCGCGCCGGTCACTGTCGGCCGCGTCGAGAAGATGTCGAAGTCGAAGCGCAACACCGTCGACCCGGCGCACATCATCGACGCCTATGGCGCCGACACCGCCCGGCTGTTCATGCTGTCGGACAGCCCGCCGGAACGCGATCTGGAATGGACCGAGGCCGGGGTCGACGGCGCTTGGCGCTACCTGAACCGGCTGTGGCGCGCCATCACCGAGTCCGAGGTAGCGCTGCCCGCACCCGGCACCGGGATGCCGGACGAGCTTTCGCCGGCTGCCCGCGAGGCGTGGCGGGCCTGCCACAAGACGATCCTCGGGGTCGCCGATGCGATCGAGCGGTTCCGCTTCAACACCGCGGTCGCCCAGATCCGCGAGCTCACCAACATGCTGCTGGCGCTCGACGGCAAGGGTGCGGGCGAGACCTGGGTGCTGCGCTTCGGCTGGGAGACCGCGGTGCGGCTGCTGGCACCGATGATGCCGCATGTCGCCGAGGAGCTGTGGGTGCATCTCGGGCACTCGACGATACTGGCCGACAACCCCTGGCCGGAGGCCGACCGCGCCCTGGCCGAGGACGAGACCGTCACCATCGCGGTGCAGATCAACGGCAAGCTGCGCGCAACCCTCGAGGTCGCCAAAGACACCGACCGGGACGCCCTGGTGGCGCAGGCGCTCGAGCACCCGAACGTGCAGCGCCAGCTCGAGGGCAAGGCGCCGCGCAAGGTGATCGCGGTGCCGAACAAGATCGTCAACCTGGTGGCCTGAGATGACCAGCCGCCGCAATCTGCTGCTCCTGCCGCTGGCCATGCTGCCGCTGGGCCTGGCGGGCTGCGGCTTCCAGCCGCTGTACGGCAACCGGCAGGGCGGCGGAGCGGCGGCCACCCCGGAGATGGCGCAGATCGCGATCGCGACGATCGGCGACCGCGCCGGCCAGCTGTTGCGCAACGAACTGCGCGACCGGCTGACGCCCGGCGGGGTGCCTGCACAGCCGCGCTGGCGGCTCGACGTGACGCTGACGGAGACCACCACCGACCTGGTCATCCTGCAGGATGCCACCTCGACCTTCGCCAAGTACCTGGGCGATGCGCGATGGGTCCTCATCGACCTCGCCAGCGATGCTCCGGCCCTGCAGGGCCGCAGCCGCCAGCTCGCCAGCTATTCGATCAGCTCGTCGGAGTTCGCCTCGCTGCAGGCCGAATCCGACGCCCGTCGGCGTGTGGTGGCGGCGATTGCCGAGGACATCCGGCTGCGCCTCGGGATCTACTTCAAGCGCGACGGCTGATGAAGGTCGCGCCGCGCGAGGTCGACGGTTTCGTCGGTCGCCCGCCGCCGGCGGTGCGCGGAGTTCTGATCTACGGCCCCGACGGCGGCAAGGTCCGCGAGATCGCCGAGCGGCTCGGGCGCACCGTGGTCGCCGACCTCTCGGATCCGTTCAACGTCGCGGTGCTGTCCGGCGAGGAGGCCGAGGCGGATCCGGCGCGGCTGGCCGACGAAGCAGCGGCCCGCTCGTTGATGGGCGGGCGCCGGCTGGTGCGCCTGCGTGACGCCCGCGACGGCACCGTCGCCGCGCTGGCCAACGCCTTCGCCGGGCCGCAGACCGACACCCTCGTGGTGGTCGAGGCCGGCGACCTGAAGACCACCAGCGGCCTGCGCAAGCTGTTCGAGGCCGCCCGCGGCGACCTGGCGGCACTCGCCTGCTACGCCGACGACGCCCGCGACCTCGGCCGCATGATCCGCGAGACCCTGGCCGCCTCGGGCGTGCGGATCACGCCCGAGGCCGTACAGTTCCTCACCGAGCGTCTCGGCAGCGACCGTGTGGCGTCGCGCACCGAGATCGACAAGCTCGCCCTGCTCGCCGGCCCGGAGGGCAGCATCGACCTCGACACCGCGATGGAGGCGGTCGGCGACGGTGCCGCGCTGGAGATCGACACGCTGTTGACGGCCGCCGCCGACGGCCGGCCGGACGGCATCGTCGCCGGCCTCGATAGGGCCTTCCGCCAGGGCGAGTCGCCGATCGGCGTGCTGCGCCGCGCCCAGGGCTACTTCCAGCGCCTGCATCTCGCCGCCACCCGGGCGGCTGACGGCCGCGCCCCGGACGAAGCCGTGCGGTCGCTGCGCCCGCCGCCGTTCTTCAAGGCGATCGAGCCGATGACCCGGCAGGTGACGCGCTGGAGCCCGACCGCCCTGGCCTCCGCCCTGTACCGGCTCGGCCAGGCCGAGATCCGCTGCAAGAGCACCGGCTTTCCCGACCAGGCGGAATGCGGCCAGGCGCTGATCGACGTCGCCCGCATGGCGGTGCGCGCCGGCAATCGCCGGCGACGCTGAGAGCGCTACCGCTTCGGCACCAGGGGGTCGTCCGGGTCGTCCTCGATCTCCTCCCAGGCCTTGTCGAGTTGCGCCGCCTCGCCGCCCATCTCGTCCTGCGGGACATCCTCGTCGTCGTCGTCGAAGGACCAGCGCGGCGGCGCCTCTTCGTCGGCCGCGGCTGTCAGGGTGTCATTGGTCGGGCCGTCGCGTCGCGGCGTGTCACGGCCGGTGGAGATGCCCGACAGCCGCTCGATCACCAGGTCGAGCTGGTCGAGGTCGGTGTATCGAACGGTGATGCTGCCGCCGCCGGATCCCGCATCGTGGTCGATCGACACCGCCAGCCCGAGGCGCTGGCCGAGGTCGCGCTCGACCGCAAGGGTGTCGGAGTCCTTGCCGGCGGGCGGCCGTGCCGCCGTGGTGGCCCGCGGCGGCTTCTCCGACGGCTCCTGCCGGCCGCGCTGCACCAGGCGCTCGGTCTCGCGCACATTCAGCTTGCGGGTCACCACCTCGCGCGCCAGGGCCACCGCGTCGGCATGCCCGAGCAGTGCGCGCGCGTGGCCGGCCGTCAGCTGGCCGTCCTCCAGCAGGGTGCGGACCTCGGGCGGCAGGTTCAGCAGCCGCAGGGTGTTGGCGACGTGGCTGCGGCTCTTGCCGACGGCCCGCGCGATGTCGTCCTGCGAGTGGCCGTAGTCGTCGATCAGCCGGTTGTAGCCCTCGGCCTCCTCCAGCGCGGTCAGGTCGCGGCGCTGGACGTTCTCGACCAGCGCGATCTCCATCGCGGTGCGGTCGTCGAACTCGCGCACCAGCACCGGGATCTCGTGCAGCTGGGCAAGCTGGGCGGCCCGCCAGCGCCGCTCGCCGGCGATGATCTCGTAGGTGTCGCCGTCCGGCGCCCGGCGCACCAGGATCGGCTGCAGCACGCCCTGTTCGCGGATGCTCTCCGCGAGCTCGGCGAGGTCCTCGGCGTCGAAGCGCCTGCGCGGCTGGAACGGTCCCGGGGTCAGCCGCTCCACCGGCAGCGACCGGGTCTGCCGCAGCCGGTCGAGCTGCGCCTGGTCCTCCCCCTCGTCGCCGAGCAGCGCGGACAGCCCACGCCCGAGCTTGTTGGAGCGGCGGCGGGTGGAGTCGTCGGACATGCTGAACGGGTTCCTTCTCGGCCGGGTCAGGCGGCGTCGGCCAGCGCCCGCTCGCGCTTCAGCACCTCGCGGGCGAGGTCGAGATAGGCGCGGGCGCCGCTGCAGGCGATATCATAGACGATGACCGGCTTGCCGTAGGACGGGGCTTCGGAGATCCGCACGTTGCGCGGGATCACGGTGCGGTAGACGGTGTCCCCGAAATGCCCGCGGACGTCGGCAGCGACCTGTTCCGACAGGTTGTTGCGGCGATCGAACATCGTCAGCACCACACCCTGGATCTCCAGGCCGGGGTTCAGCGACTTGCGCACCCGCTCGACCGTGCGCATCAGCTGCGACAGGCCCTCGAGCGCGTAGAACTCGCACTGCAGCGGCACCAGCACCGCGTCCGACGCCACCAGCGCGTTCAGGGTCAGCAGCCCGAGCGACGGCGGGCAGTCGATCAGGATGTAGTCGTAGGGCGAGGCCGCGGTGTGGCGCACCACCGCCTCGCGCAGCCGGAACTCGCGGTGCTCCATGCCGACCAGCTCGATCTCGGCCCCCGACAGATCCGGCGACGCCGGCACCAGCTCCAGCCCCGGCACCGCCGTCTTGATCGCGGCCTCGGCGATCGAAGCCTCTCCGATCAGCACGGCGTAGGAATCGGCGGTGCGGCTCTTGCGTGGGACGCCGAAGCCGGTCGACGCGTTGCCCTGGGGATCAAGGTCGATGACCAGCACGCGCTTCTGGCATGCCGCCATCGCCGTCGCCAGGTTGACGGCGGTGGTCGTCTTGCCGACCCCGCCCTTCTGGTTGACGATCGCCAGGATGCGTGGTGCCACTACCGCCGTCGAAGCCGGGTCAGACATCGGTAACACCCTCCAACCGAAGTATGACTCCGCGCGCATCGCTCAGGCTCGGAGTCTTGTCCACCCTCATGTTCCAGCGTTCGCGGGCGGTAGTCAACTCGGCCTCGGCGCGTTCCCCCTTGAGCAGCAGGTAGAGGGTTGATTCGTCGGCGAACGGCCGCGCGTAGTGCAGCAGGTCCGACACCGGCGCCAAGGCGCGCGATGTGACGATTCCGGCGCGAATCGGGCGTAGTGCTTCGATCCGGCAGGCCTCAACCAGCACCCTCGCACCGGTCACCCGCGCCGCCTCCAGGAGAAAGGCCGCCTTTCGCCGATCCGACTCCACCAGTATCACATCGTCCCGGCCCATAATGGCGAGCACCAGCCCGGGAAACCCGGCGCCGGAACCGAGGTCGAGCACCGGGCCGGCATGTCCGGCCATGAGGGCGAACAACTGGGCGGAGTCCAGGACATGCCGCGACCACACATCGGGCAGGGTCGCCGGCGCCACCAGGTTGATCCGGGCCTGCCATTTCACGAGCAGCGCGACATAGGCTTCGAGACGTGATCGAGTCACGTCGTCCAGCCCCAGCGCGCGCTGCAGTTCAACCGGGCTCATGCTGGATCCGATGCGAGTGCTTCGGCAGAATTCTGCGATTTCCGCGTCCTTATATGACGCAGAAGAGCCAAGGTAGCGGCCGGCGTCACTCCCGGTAGTCGCGCCGCCTGGCCCAGGGTCCGCGGCCGAGTCCGGCGTAGAATGTCGCGGATTTCGGTCGACAGGGAGCCGATCGCACCGGGGTCCAGGTCCTCCGGAAGCACCAGCGCTTCATCGCGGCGGAACGCCCTGATGTCGGCATCCTGGCGCTCCAGATAGCCGGCATACAGTGCCTCGATGGCGAGTTGCTCGAGGACTGCCGGGGGAATTGACGCAATCTCCGGCCAAGCCGCGAGCATCTGCGCTCGTGAAACCCCGGCGTGGCCGAGAAGGTCCCAAGCCGATCGGCGTTGACCGTCCTGGTTGACCGAAATTCCCAGCCGGCCGAGCTCTTGCGGGGTCCCGCGCAATCGCTCCAGTGTTTCACGTGAAACAGCCAGCGCCGCCTGCTTGGCCGAAAAGCTGCGCCAGCGGCTGGTTCCGACGAGACCGGCCGCCTGACCCAACGGCGTGAGGCGCTGATCGGCATTGTCGGCCCGCAGGCGCAGCCGGTACTCCGCCCGTGATGTGAACATGCGATAGGGTTCCGGCGCCCCCCGGGTGATCAGGTCGTCGACCAGCACGCCCAAGTAGCCGTCGACCCGGTCCACTGTGAAGTCCCGGCCACCACCCCCTGCTGATAGCGCGGCGTTGGCCCCGGCGATCAGCCCCTGTGCGGCAGCCTCCTCATATCCCGTGGTGCCGTTGATCTGCCCTGCGAGGTACAGGCCTGGCAACCGCCGTGTCTCCAGTGTCGGGTTGAGCTCGCGCGGGTCGACATAGTCATATTCAATGGCGTAGCCGTGCTGCAGGATGCGCGCCCGCTCCAGGCCCGGGATCGACGCGATGATCGCTTCCTGTACGTCACGTGGAAGCGATGTGGAGATGCCGTTCGGGTAGATCGTCGGGTCGTCGAGGCCTTCCGGTTCCAGGAAAACCTGGTGACGGGGCTTGTCGGCGAAGCGCACTACCTTGTCTTCGATGGACGGGCAATACCGCGGTCCAGTGCCGCTGATCTGCCCGGAATACAAGGGCGCGCGGTGCAGATTGGCGCGGATCAGCCGGTGCGACTCCAGGCTGGTATAGGTAATGTGGCAGACCGTCTGCGGCACCTCGATGCACCCGGTCAAGGTCGAGAATGGCTCCGGCGGATCATCGCCGTCCTGGACCTCCAGATCACTCCAATCGATGGTCCGGCCGTCCAGCCGGGGCGGCGTCCCGGTCTTCAGGCGCCCAAGAGGGAAGCCCGCGGCCGCCAGCGTCCGCGACAAGCCCACCGCCGGCGCGTCGCCGACCCGGCCGGCTGGAGTGCGTTCCTCGCCCAGATGGATCTCGCCGCGCAGGAACGTCCCGGTGGTCAGCACAACCGCCGCCGCATGACGCACGCTGTCATCCGCGAGACGCACGCCGACGCAGCGCCGCTCCTTGAGGATCAGGTCTTCGACCGCCCCCGCCTGGATGGTCAGGCGCTCGAACTCGCCGAGCAACTCGCCGATGGCCAGTTTATACAGCTTGCGGTCGGCCTGAGCGCGCGGGCCGCGGACTGCAGGACCCTTGGAGCGGTTCAACACCCGGAACTGGATCCCGGACCGATCGATGGCGCGGCCCATGATGCCGTCGAGGGCGTCGATCTCCCGCACCAGATGGCCCTTGCCGAGACCGCCGATCGCCGGATTGCAGGACATGGCGCCGATCGTGTCGAGCCGATGCGTCAGCAGCAGGGTCCGCGCGCCGATGCGCGCGGCCGCCGCGGCGGCCTCGCAGCCGGCGTGCCCGCCGCCGACGACGATCACGTCGTAATCCTCGCGTACCGCTGCTTGGTCCATCGGTTGGAGATACGGAAACCGCGCCGCGCTGTCAAAGCCCATGCCCGATGTTTCACGTGAAACATCGGCACCGTCACTTTCCGAGGCAGAACTCACGGAAAATGACGTCCAGCAGCTCCTCGATGTCGACCTTGCCGGTGATCCTCCCAAGGGCGCGTGCAGCCAACCGGAGATCCTCGGCCGGCAGTTCGAGGGGCAGGCCGGTCCGCAATCCATCGAGACCGCGCCGAACCCCGTCCAGGGCCTCCTCGACCGCCCGGCGATGCCGCTCGCGGGTCAACAACGGCGTGTCGCGCAGTCCCATCCGCGCTTCGAGCTCGCCCGCGATGCGCTGCAGAAGCCGATCGAGGCCTGCACCGGTGCTGACCGACACCGGAATCCAAGGGTCCGACGGCGGCGCGCCGCTCTGCCGGTCGATTTTGTTGGCGATCAAGATCGCATCGGCGCCGAGCCAGCCATCCACCGCACGCCGCTCCGCCTCGCCGGCGCTCCAATCGACCACCACGAGACGCAGATCGGCTTCCTCGGCCCGGGCGAGCGCGCGCCGCACACCTTCGGCCTCGACCGAATCGGCGGTTTCCCGCAGCCCTGCGGTGTCCGCTACGGTTGCCGGATAGCCACCGATATCCAGGTATACCTCCAGGACATCCCGGGTCGTCCCAGCACTGGCACTGACGATCGCAACATCCCGATTCGCAAGCCAATTCAACAGGGAGGACTTACCGGCATTCGGTGGTCCGACAATGGCCATACGCAGGCCTTCCCGCAGCCGCTCGCCGCGGCCGGCGTCGGCCAGATGGCCTGCCAAATCGACCGCCAACCCGTCGAGGCCGTCGGCGACCGTGTCCAGGACCTCCGGCGGCAAGTCCTCTTCCGGAAAGTCGATCCAAGCTTCCAGTCGCGCCATTGCCATCACCAGCGCCGCCCGCCAGCCCTCCGCCAGTGACGCCAAGGCGCCGCCGGCCTGGCGCAGCGCCTGGCGGCGCTGCGCCTCGGTCTCGGCATCGACCAGATCGAGGATGCCCTCGGCTGCGGTGAGGTCGAGGCGATCGTTGAGGAATGCGCGTCGGGTGAACTCGCCCGGCTCTGCCGGCCGCACGCCGGGAACCCGGCAAAGCGCGCCGAGCACGGCGGCAACCACCGCGCGGCCGCCATGGACATGAAACTCCGCGACATCCTCACCGGTGAAGCTGGCCGGTCCGGGGAACAGCGCCACCAGCGCGTCGTCAAGTGCCGCTCCCCCGGTCGGATCGCGGAGCATTGCCCGCGACATGCGCCGCGGCGGTGGTACCCGGCCGGCGAGCCTGCGAAGCGCATCGCTCGCGACCGGGCCCGACAACCGGATCACCGCCACGCCGGCGCGACCGGGTGCCGTAGCCAGTGCGGCGATGGTGTCACCGTCGCTCATGCTCCAACCTTCCGTTTCACGCAGGCTCGCGGGATCCTACATTCACCCGGGGTGGTCGCGGTGATGGACGCCGCGGCCTCGGACGTCAAGATCGTCCGCCACGCCCCGAACGGTCGGACGGCAGCATGATGGAGGCCGAGGTGGCAGCCAGCGAGATCGACACCCCGACCGGGCGCGTACGCGCGGTCAGCGATGGCGAGGCGATTGTCCAGGTGACCTGGACCGCAACCGTAACGAATGCCGCAGCCGTGCCGGAAGATGCTGTTTCACGTGAAACAGCCGCGCAGCTCCGGGCGTATTTCGACGGCCGGCTGACCGCATTCGACATTCCGCTCAAGTTCCGCGGCGGCAGCGAATTCGAGCGCGCGATCTGGCAGGCGATGCTGGACATCCCCTGGGGAGAGACCCGAAGCTATGGTGACTTGGCGGCGCTGAGCGGCGGTGTCGCCCGTGCCGTGGGCGGCGCCTGCGGACGCAATCCGATTCCGATCATCGTGCCCTGCCATCGGGTGGTGGGGTCCGGCGGCAAGCTCGTCGGGTTCTCCGGTGCCGAGGGTGTCGCGACCAAGCAATGGCTGCTCGATTTCGAGCGCGGACAGGCCCGGCTTTTCTGAGAGCGCCCTCCCCCGCCACCGCCGTCGGGTAGACGCCCGCCGTCCGCGCGTCCTAGGGTTGCGCCACCATTCAGCACCCTGAGAGGGAGGCAAGCGATGCCCCATGTCACCGTCACGGCGAAGGACGGCGGATCCTTCAAGGCCTATGTGGCGATGCCCGCAAGGACCCCGGCCCCCGGCCTCGTCGTGATCCAGGAGATCTTCGGCGTCAACCGGGTGATGCGTGACCTGACGGACACCTATGCCGCCGCCGGCTACGTGGCGATCTGCCCGGACATTTTCTGGCGGATCGAGCCCGGCGTCGACATCACCGACCAGAGCGAAGCGGAATGGCAGAAGGCCTTCGACCTGTTCGGCAAGTTCGACGTCGACCACGGCGTACAGGACCTGATCGCCACCCTCGATCATGTCCGCGGGATGCCGGAATGCACCGGCAAGGCCGGCTCGGTCGGCTACTGCCTGGGCGGCAAGCTCGCCTACCTGATGGCGACCCGCTCGACCGCCGACGCCAATGTCAGCTTCTACGGCGTTGGACTGGACGAACTGATCGGCGAGGCCGGCAGGATCGCGAAGCCCTTCATGGCGCATGTCGCCGAGAAGGACGCGTTCGTGCCCCCTGCGGCACAGGCTGCGTTCGTGCCGGTGCTGCAGGCGCATCCGCAATCGACGGTGCATGTCTACGCCGGGCAGGACCACGCCTTCGCCCGAGTCGGCGGCAAGCATTACGACAAGGCCTCGGCCGACCTCGCCAACCGTCGCACCGCCGAGTTCCTGGCGGCCGGGCTCGGCTGATCGCTCCCGGCGCGGCAGCACTGCCTTGCCGCCCCGGGGCTTTCCGTTGCGCGCCGGCCGCCCTAGTTTCGCGCCACAAGACCAACCAGCCCACAGGGAGACACGAGGACCATGGTAAAGGCCATCCGTTTCCACCAGCCCGGCGGCCCCGAGGTGATGCGTCTCGAGGACGTCGACCTGGCGGCCCCCGCCGCGGGCGAGGTGCAGATCAAGCACAGCGCCATCGGCCTCAACTACATCGACACATACCATCGCAGCGGCCTGTATCCGCTCGCCCTGCCGCACGGCCTGGGCATGGAGGGCGCGGGGGCGGTCACGGCCGTCGGCTCGGCGGTCTCGGATTTCAAGGTCGGCGACCGGGTCGCCTATGCCGCGCCGCCGCCAGGCTCGTATTCCGAGGCCCGCAACATCGAGGCGAGCAAGATCGTCAAGGTGCCGGATGGCGTCGATGACAAGACTGCCGCCGCGATGATGCTGAAGGGCATGACGGCGCAGTACCTGATCCGGCAGGTCTACAAGGTGCAGGCCGGCGACACGATCCTGATCCACGCCGCCGCCGGCGGCGTCGGCCTGATCGTCTGCCAGTGGGCCAAGGCACTCGGCGCGACGGTGATCGGCACCGTCGGCTCGGACGCCAAGGCGGAATTGGCCAAGGCGAATGGCTGCGACCATCCGATCGTCTACACCCGCGACAACTTCGTCGAGAAGACGCTGGAGATCACCGGCGGCAAGAAGCTGCCAGTGGTCTACGACTCGATCGGCAAGGACACCTTCCCGGCCTCGCTCGACGTGCTGCGGCCGCGCGGCATGATGGTCAGCTTCGGGCAGTCCTCGGGCTCGATCCCGCCGGTCGATCTGGGGATCTTCTCCCAGAAAGGCTCGCTGGTGTTCACCCGGCCGACCCTGATGACCTTCACCGCGACCAAGGAGGGCCTCGCCGCCATGGCGGCCGACCTGTTCGAGGCGGTGAAGTCGGGCAAGGTGAAGATCAACATCGACCAGACCTATGCGCTCGCCGACATCGTCAAGGCGCATCAGGACCTGGAAGGCCGCAAGACCACCGGCTCGACGGTGATCCTGCCGTAACGCCGCTTTCTCCGGCCGGGAAATGCGAAGGGCGGGTCCGAGGACCCGCCCTTTTCCGTTTCCGACCCCGGCGAACCGGTCGTCAGGAGTTCATCGCGTCGAAGAAATCGGCGTTCGACTTGGAGTGCTTCAGCTTGTCGACCAGGAATTCCATGGCGTCGACGGTGCCCATCTGCATGAGGATGCGGCGCAGCACCCACATCTTGGACAGCGTCGGCTTGTCGACCAGCAGCTCCTCCTTGCGGGTGCCGGAGCGGGTGATGTCGATCGCCGGGAAGGTCCGCTTGTCCGCCAGCTTGCGGTCCAGGATGATCTCGGAGTTGCCGGTACCCTTGAACTCCTCGAAGATCACCTCGTCCATGCGCGAGCCGGTGTCGATCAGCGCGGTGGCGATGATGGTGAGCGACCCGCCCTCCTCGATGTTCCGCGCGGCACCGAAGAACCGCTTCGGGCGCTGCAGGGCGTTGGCGTCGACGCCGCCGGTCAGCACCTTTCCGGACGACGGCACGACGGTGTTGTAGGCGCGCGCCAGCCGGGTGATCGAGTCCAGCAGGATCACCACGTCGCGCTTGTGCTCGACCAGGCGCTTGGCCTTCTCGATCACCATCTCGGTCACCGCGACGTGCCGGGTCGCCGGCTCGTCGAAGGTCGATGAGATGACCTCGCCCTTCACCGAGCGGTCCATGTCGGTGACTTCCTCCGGCCGCTCGTCGATGAGCAGCACGATCAGGTAGACCTCGGGATGGTTCTCGGCGATCGCGTGCGCGATGTTCTGCAGCATCACGGTCTTGCCGGTGCGCGGCGGGGCGACGATCAGGGCGCGCTGGCCCTTGCCGAGCGGCGAGACCAGGTCGATGACCCGGGTGGTGAACTCCTTGACCTCCGGCCGGAACGGCACCTCGAGCTTGAGCTTCTCGTCGGGATACAGCGGGGTCAGGTTGTCGAAGTTGATGCGGTGGCGGACCGCCTCGGGATCCTCGAAGTTGATCGCATTGACCTTCAGCAGCGCGAAGTAGCGCTCGCCCTCCTTCGGGGCCCGGATCTCGCCCTCGACGGTGTCGCCGGTCCGCAACCCGAAGCGCCGCACCTGGCTCGGTGACACATAGATGTCGTCCGGTCCCGGCAGGTAGTTCGATTCCGGCGATCGCAGGAAACCGAAACCGTCGGACAGGGTCTCGAGCACCCCCTGCCCGTAGATCGGGACGTCGTTGTCCGCCAGCTGTTTGAGGATCGCGAACATCATGTCCTGCTTGCGCAGGGTGCTGGCGTTCTCGATCTCGAGTTCTTCGGCAAATGCCAGAAGATCGGCGGGGGACTTGGCTTTCAGTTCCTGGAGATTCATCGGATCCGAGCTTTTGGATTGGCGGAACGACTCGGCGCTTTGGTTCTGCCGGTCTCGCCGGCCAGCGGCCAGCGCAACATGGGTCGAGTTGTTCCGGAGGGACTCACAACCGCCTTCGAGGCGGGTTTTTCCAACGCGTTACCGAAACCTGCCCGGCTTGTCAATCGCCGAGTTCTGTATACAAGCGAAGGCTCAAAAAGGCTTCAGGATTACAAGGAACACGATGGCGACCAAAAGCAGGGTCGGCGCCTCGTTCCAGATCCTGTAGAAACGCGCCGGATGCCGATTCGCGTCGCGGGCGAACACCTTGCGCCAGTAGGCGTATACATGGTGAAGGCCGGACATTGCCACCACCAAAACGAGCTTGGCGTGCAGCCAGCCGTCCGACAGCCACCCCGGGGTCAGCACCAGCATCGCGATTCCGAACACCCAGGTCGCGATCATCGCCGGGTTCATGATCGCCCGCAACAGCCGGCGTTCCATGACCTTGAAGGTCTCGGACTGCGGCGTGCCGGCGGCAACATCGGCGTGGTATACGAACAGACGCGGCAGATAGAACATTCCGGCCATCCAGGCGATGACGCTGATCACGTGCAGCGCCTTGGTGACCCCGTACCAGTCCATGCCCGAACCCCTTCGCCGCTTGCGACCGCGCTCAGCCTCGCACGCGCCCCACCAGCGCCGCCACGTGCTCGGGCGGGGTCTGCGGCACGATGCCATAACCGAGGTT
>Ga0209347_1001082_pt1 | contig 50625 bp, 44 predicted proteins | sample AutmiccommuBRH23_FD_187382 | JGI IMG/M metagenome (GOLD analysis project Ga0209347, IMG submission 187382) | Deep subsurface microbial communities from Mt. Terri, Switzerland - Autotrophic microbial communities BRH/23 (SPAdes) (version 2) | ecosystem: Environmental > Aquatic > Deep subsurface >... | reverse complement strand
TCTACCTCCTTCGCCGCTAAGTGTTTCTATTGGGAAGGCGGCTCGGCGATACTCTATCCTACGCCGGTAGGTATTCCTTTGGGGATAGCGGCTTCGGCGATACTCTCCACTGGACTCTACCCCCACCGAAGCGGAGCCGGGGGTACCACTCCCACTTGTAGAAGTGGGAGTCTTACGATTTGGATAAAACGCGACAAGCTATAATAAAATTCCTTTACTTTTTCCTTGACGAATAAGTAAAGATGGGCTATACTAACTAAGTCACCAATTCGGGGTATAGCGCAGCTTGGTAGCGCGCCTGCCTTGGGAGCAGGAGGCCGGGGGTTCAAATCCCTCTGCCCCGACCAATTATCGAGGTACGAAGTCCGAGGTTCGAAGTTCGAATTTGCAGTTTAATGTCCGAGGTTTATTGTCTTGTTGACGATTTTTTGCCTTGGAAGGCTGTAAGTTATAGACTTGGGAGTTTGAACTGGCCCGTTTAAAATGCGCCTGTAGCTCAGTTGGATAGAGCATCTGCCTTCTAAGCAGGTTGTCGGGGGTTCGAATCTCTCCAGGCGCACCAATATGGCACAAATAATTCCTATGGTGGGTGTGGCGAAGTGGTTAACGCACCGGGTTGTGGTTCCGGCATTCGTGGGTTCAAGCCCCATCACCCACCCCATAAAGCAAAAATTAACACCGAGAATTTATTCTCGGTGTTTTCCTTTTCCTTTTCCTATTCCTATAATATAGAAATAATCATTAGAAGTCGCAGGGGGACAGGTACTTTGTTATTAAACATGGTACCTGTCCCCCTGTTTCACACGGTTTCATGGGACGCCCCCCTCAAAGAGAATATGGGGTTCGTAAGGATAATGTGTAAGGTGCTTATGGATTAACTGAGGACAGAAAGTCATTATGTAAACGATTATTAATGGAAAGAGGTATGATGAAAATGTCGAAAATTGCAACTATAAAAACGAGGAAAACAACCAAAACAATTAAGAAACAACTTGCAGTTGCCGTAACAGCTGCACTTTTGGTACTCCCACTAGGCACAACGCTAGCTCTTGCAGAAACAGCCGCACCAGTCCAAACATCTACTACCACGGATACCACGAATCCAGATATATCCAGCACGGATACGGCAAACACAAATACTACGAGTGCAGATACTGAAGAGACGCTTGTCGTCGACACTAAGGGCGATGAAGTCAATCCAGCCAATTGGTTATCTGATTTAATAGGAAAACTTCAGATGGCCTTGACCTTTGACCTGGTACGAAAAGGTGAGTTAAGTGAACGGCAGGCACTTGCAAAATTGGCTAAAGCTCAGAAACTGATGACTGAAGGGAAAAGTGAAGAATCCCAGATCGCTTTAGGTGAATACACGAATGAGATCACCAAGGCACAGGAATTCCTTGAGCAAGTTGATGATTCTGATTCTGAAAAGGCGAAAAACCTCACCATCGCTCTCACAAATGTTAACCAAAATAATATTGAGGTTTTAGGCAATTTGTTAGATAAGCTTCCTCCGCAGGCTGCCCAAAAATTAGCGCTTAATGTCGTGCGTTCTATGGAGAAAGCTGTCACAAAGCTGGAAAAACGATCGGCAAAGGTCGCCATGGTAACTGCATCAGAAACGGCTTCACCAGTTACTTCACAAGAAAGAACACCAGAAACTGATAGTAAATCTTTGGAAAAACAAGCTAAAGTAGCCTTGAAAGAATTCAAAAAATCACTTAAGCAAAAAGGAAACCTTCATCTAGAAGATGATGAGGACCAAGACCTTGAAGACCAAGAGGAAGAGGATCAGGACGATGAGGATAATGATAATAATGTAGCATCTACACAGGAACCATCCATGACTAATAGTCAGCCAACTTCCGTAACCATTGCTCCGGCTAAGCACCAGCCTGCACCAGCCAGCGTACGATCATCTGAACAGGGCAAAGAGGGCAGAAAAAAACATGATAAAGATAAGGGTGGGGACTGAGAAGATTACAAGAGTGAATACAAAAAAGATTAGATAGGATAGGAATTTGGTAGAATTTTCAAAGCCTTTTTCACCTCATTTAAAGTGAAAAAGGCTCTCGTTTTTGGTATAGCGAACACCATCATGATATACTGTTTCTGGAGATTACGGAGATGAGGGAACATGATGAGCAAGGCAAAGCCGGGAGCTGATGATCTGCGCCGCTTGATAGGATACACAATGATTACATTTTTGGGCGTATTTCTGTTTATCCCGGTGTTATGGTTTGTCTATTTATTCTCACAGGATCTAGGACTGTATTCACGCTGGGGCATCTGTTCAGCTTTCTTAGTCGTATTTAATATCCTGTTTTATTATTGGGACTATCCCCAAAATTGGCTGACTAATTTACTGGTTTTGATTGGAATCAATCTTATGATCTTAATTTTCGAATACTTCTGGTTAATGCAGAGTATGGGCTGAAAGGTGTACCTTAAGTGACTCAAAAAACAAAAGTACACCAGACATCGTCTTGAGTGTACTTTAGGGTTTCATAATTGGTGCGAGAGACAGGACTTGAACCTGCACGGTTTACCCGCTGGAACCTAAATCCAGTGCGTCTGCCAGTTCCGCCACTCTCGCAAGATAATATTGTTGCAACAGAGAGAATTCTATCATAATTTTTAGGATATGACAAGTGTTATGTTTTTACAGTTTTAGGTCTATAAAATGTTCTTTATTGTGAACTTTTCCTTATCGTAAATGTATTCAAAAAAGAGTTTTAAGGACGACACTTCTCCGAGGGAAAGTGTAACGTCTTGTCTTTCAATGAATCCTTCTAACCGCTTCATGCTGAGGCCAATCGTGTCGATTTCTTGATGATCGAGGAGAATGCTCCACCATGTGTTGTATTTATCCCAACTTTGTTGAACAATTGTCAATTCGTTTTCAGCTTCCTCCCATTTTTGAGCGAAGATAGATTGTTCGACTACCTCAAGATGAGTCCCTGTGGTTTGGGTCGTAGTTTCAATATAGCGATAGGAAATATAAGAACCGCCTATCAATAACACGATAATGACAAAAATGGTAGTAAGGGTACGCAATCGGGTTTCACCTCACACTATCTTTTCATTGATTTTTGCTTTGCTTGAACGAATAGTTTCTCAGCGGAATCAAGGCTTGCTAAGAGAACATCTTCTATATGGTTTATCTTTTGTTTTTTGAGTTCACTTTTTAACCAGTTTAAATCTTTATTGCTTTCTTGTAAGTTATTCTTATTAAGTTTACCATCCATGATAAGCGTTAGCGGTAGTCCTTCGTACTGGGGTGTGAAATGAAAATCCTCAGGAATCGTTGGTCTTTTCTGCGCTTTAGGAAAAACGCTCAATTCGCCGTTGTTTTCTAGAATAGCAAATTCAACGTCAGCTATGTTTAGAATGTTCTTGATGCGAAGTTCCTCTAGTAGATCGGTAAGGTTATAACAATTTCTCTCCAAGGCGTCTTCCTTAATTTCGCCGCGATCGATGAGAATAGTTGGTCTACCACACATTATATCTCGAGCCTTTTCACTTTTTAAGGAAATCCAGGCTAAGGTTAAACTTGCAGATAGGAGAACCAGAATGGGAACAATACCGCTGAGGAGTGGAACGCCGACGTTCTCGCTAGGTACGGCTGCGAGTTCGGAAATCATGAGAATAACAACTAATTCAAAAGGCTGCAATTGACCGAGTTCCCTTTTCCCCATCAGACGTAGCGAAACAATAACGACTGCGTACAGAATAAGGGTCCTAACTATAACAATTAGCATCTAGTTCTCCTTTCTTTAATACTAGTCAGAAAGTATAACTTTCAGTTATATACTTTGAGGTAGGTTAATACGTGCGAAGACGGTGTCTTCGTCTGGAAGGTCCCTTCTCGCCGTCCATGGCTACAGGGACACTCGGCCATCCTTGGCCATCGGTCCCTTCTCGCCGTCAAGGCATCTAGCCAATCCACACTGCAGGAGTATGCGTAATGAGTTGCAGTGTGGCGATGCTCTAACCTCGAACATTCATGTTCGAGTCCTGCAGCGCATAAGTGCAAGTAAGGCTACTACCTTCGCCTGAAGGCTGACAGAATGACTAATACGTGCGAAGACAGTGCTGCAAGAAGGTTTAACCCGTGCGAAGACTGTGTCTTCGTCGTGTGGGCGCTAGCCAAGTTTTCTAAATACCTTAATTTTCTTTTGTGAAGACTATTGTACCCTGAATGGCAAGAGTTATCCGTGATGCTACCACTGAGGGCTACAACAATTTGATTACGAGAAGTAAGTCTGTTATAATTGATTAGTAAATTTCTTGGATGTATTTGGCTTAAGCGGGGAGTTTGTAGTCTTTAAAAAACGGTAAGACTAACGAAGTATCCACAGTTGCCTTGCACATAGATTAAATAGTGTTTAAGGGGGAGAACATATGTCAGTCTCAGTTGAAAAAATAGAGAAAAATGTTGTAGCTTTAGAAGTTACCGTTGAAGCTGGAAAATTTGTTAATGCAGTTAATCAGGCCGCGAAGACTTTAGCTAAGAAAGTTAATGTTCCTGGATTTCGTAAAGGCAAAGCTCCGCGCCGTATGGTCGAACAACATGTGGGGAAGGAAGCCCTCTATGATGAAGCATTAGATCATTTAATCGGACCAGCATACGCTGAAGCAGTTGTCGAAACCGGTATCGATCCAGTGGATCGCCCAAATGTAGACTTGGTTCAAATTGAAGAAGGAAAAGACCTGATTTTTAAAGCAAAAGTCATGGTTAAGCCAGAAGTAGAACTTGGAGAATATAAAGGGCTTAAAATCGAACAAAATGCAGCAAGTATCACAGAAGAAGAAGTCACTGAAGCACTGCTGAGCAAGCAGCAACAGCACGCTCGCCTCATGACTCTTGAAGAAGGGAAAGCGGAAAAGGAAGATACCGTCACTATAGACTTTGAAGGGTTTACTGATGGAGTTCCTTTCGTGGGCGGTAAAGCTGAGAACTATGAACTTGTCATTGGATCGGGTACCTTTATTCCTGGCTTTGAAGAAGGTTTAATTGGTGCTGAAATCGGACAACCTGTTGATGTCAACGTTACCTTCCCAGATGAATATCATAGTGAAGAGCTTGCTGGAAAGGAAGCTGTTTTCAAAACACTTATCAAAAAAATTCAACGCAAAGAACTTTCTGCTTTGGATGATGAATTTGCTAAAGATGTCAGTGAATTTGAAACTCTGGATGAATTGAAAACCGACTTGCGGAATAAATTAATGAAGGGTTCAGAATCAAGAGTAAAAGATGAACATCTCAAGGCGATTATCGCTAAAGTGGTTGACAATGCCAGCGTCGAAATTCCTGAAGTCATGGTTACTGAAAGAATTAAAGCAATGTTGAATGATTTAAGTCGTAACCTTACCCAGCAAGGGATGACCCTTGAACAGTATTACCAGTATACGAACTCAACTCCGGAAGTTATGCAGGAGCGGATGCGCCCTCAAGCTGCTGAAAGCGTCAAAACAGATTTAGTTTTAGAAACTGTTGCTAAAGCAGAAGGAATTGAGGTCACGGAAGACGAAGTAGATGTAGAGATCAAGAAAGTTAGTGAGCGTCATGGACAAGACGCCGCATTACTCAAACAGTCCCTCATAGCGCGTGGGGAGATTTCGTTCTATAAACAAAGCTTGATCAGTGACAAGACGGTCAACTTTTTAGTAGAGCAGAACACTTAAAACCGACGCCTTGGGGGGAATTCTGAGGTATAGAGGTGAGAGGATGGCAAAGTACACCGAAGACAAAAATCAACTCAAGTGTTCATTTTGCGGCAAGACCCAGGAACAAGTCAAAAAATTAGTGGCTGGTCCAGGCGTTTACATTTGTGATGAATGCATTGAACTATGTAATGAGATTATAGAAGAAGAGCTGACGGATGATTTGGGAGTTGAGATTGGGGATATTCTGAAACCCAAAGAAATCCGGGCAATCATTGATCAATATGTTATTGGTCAAGAACAAGCAAAAAAGGCACTTTCAGTAGCAGTCTACAACCATTACAAGCGGATTAACTTAGGCATGAAAATTGATGATGTTGAATTGCAAAAATCGAACATCATTATGCTTGGACCCACAGGATCAGGAAAAACTTTGCTGGCCTCGACGCTAGCTAAAGTCCTTAATGTTCCTTTTGCAATTGCGGACGCCACGTCACTTACAGAGGCCGGCTATGTGGGTGAGGATGTCGAAAATATTCTTTTAAAACTAATCCAAGCTGCTGACTACGATGTGGAAAAAGCGGAAAAGGGTATTGTTTATATCGACGAAATCGATAAGATTGCCCGTAAGTCAGAAAACCCCTCCATTACACGGGATGTCTCGGGAGAAGGAGTTCAGCAAGCCTTGCTGAAGATTCTTGAAGGAACGGTTGCTAGCGTCCCACCACAAGGTGGCCGCAAACATCCTCACCAAGAATTCATTCAGTTAGATACCACAAATATCCTATTTATTGTCGGTGGAGCCTTTGACGGGATTGAGAAAATCATTCAAAAACGATCAGGTGAAAAGACCATGGGTTTTGGCGCTACTATCCAAAACAAAGTCAATTTGAATGTCGGTGAAGTTCTGAAAGGAATATTGCCAATTGACCTTCAGAAATTTGGTTTAATCCCCGAATTTGTTGGGCGTTTACCTGTCATTGTAACCCTTGAGGCCTTGGATGAATCAGCTTTAGTTCGCATTTTAACTGAGCCTAAGAATGCTCTAATTAAGCAGTACCAAAAGTTAATGGAGCTTGACGGTGTAACTTTAGAGTTCAAAGACGCAACCCTCAACTCCATAGCTGCCGAAGCGATTCGAAGGAATACCGGTGCACGAGGACTTAGGTCAATTCTTGAGGATCTTATGCTCAACGTTATGTATGATTTACCTTCGCGTAATGATGTTATGAAATGTGTCGTTACACCGGAAGTGGTTTTGAAGAAGGAAGAGCCTCTGCTTGTTATGGCTGATAAAATCAAAAAGGGTAAGAAGGAAGAATCGGCCTGATCGAGGTGCGAGGCTCGAAGTTCTAAGTTAGAGTAAGTAATTTTTAAACTATGCTTACATTTGATAAGTGCATTTCAATTAAGGGTATTAGAACACCGGTAGCTTAAGAGCTTTACCGGTGTTTTTTGAATTGTCAGAGTGTGTAAAATAAGGACTGTATTTTAACCACGTGCGGCCGAGTGTCAAGCACAGAGGCATGAAATTGATATTTCCGTCTTTCTATGGGTTTTTTTCCCACTTTGTGGCAATACTAAAAAGAGAGATTGCTAGGAGGGAAATTAGTGCATGAATGGACTTAGTGGAATAGTAATGATCGTTCAGTTGGTATTCGCTGTCGTAATTGGGCTTTACTTTTGGGGGATGCTCAAATCCCAACAGGGAAATAAAGTCTCGATAGAGCGAGAATCACGTAAGGAACTCGAAAAGCTGCAAACCATGCGCAAGATTGCTTTAACGACCCCTTTATCTGAAAAAACTCGGCCAGTACACTTTGAGGAGATTGTTGGGCAAAAAGAGGGGATTAAAGCCTTGCGAGCTGCTTTATGCGGACCCAATCCCCAGCATGTGTTGATTTATGGAGCACCTGGGGTTGGGAAAACGGCTGCGGCACGGCTGATCTTAGAGGAGGCAAAGAAAAATTCCCTTTCTCCGTTTAAAGAAAGTGCTCATTTTACAGAAATTGATGGTGCAACCGCACGTTTTGATGAGCGGGGAATCGCAGATCCTCTAATAGGCTCAGTTCATGATCCGATTTACCAGGGGGCTGGAGCCATGGGTTTAGCTGGAATTCCGCAACCTAAGCAGGGGGCGGTCACTAAAGCTCACGGAGGAGTTTTGTTTATCGATGAAATTGGGGAGCTTCACCCGATTCAAATCAATAAGCTTCTAAAGGTCTTAGAGGATCGTAAAGTGACTCTGGAAAGCGCCTATTATAGCTCGGAAGATGCAAATATACCACAACATATCCATGATATTTTTCAGAACGGTCTTCCTGCAGATTTTCGCCTTGTAGGAGCGACGACTCGAAGCCCGGAACAAATTCCGCCTGCCATCCGCTCGCGGTGCATGGAGGTTTACTTCCGAGGGTTGCTTCCGGATGAAATCGCGGATATCGCCCGTGTGGCCGCAGCAAAGATGGAAATGCCTTTTACCCCGGCAGCTATTGAAGTTATCAAACAGTTCGCGAGCAACGGCCGTGAGGCCGTTAATATGGTTCAACTCGCTGCTGGAGTCGCCTTAACGGATCGACTGCCGCAGGTCGACGTGGAAATTGTAGAATGGGTTGTGACAACTGGGCAATATGCGCCCCGTCCGGATAAAAAAGTACCGACAGAACCTAGTATTGGTGTGGTAAATGGTCTTGCCGTTTACGGACCAAATATGGGAAGACTTCTAGAGTTGGAAGTGACCGCCCTTCCTGTAGCTCCGGGCACAGGGGAACTGTTGGTGACAGGTATTGTTGAGGAAGAAGAACAAGGGAACGAAGGAAGGAAATTTCGTCGCAAGAGTATGGCCAGAAGTTCAGTGGAAAATGTCTTGACGGTTCTAAGACGGCAGATGGGGATAGAACCTAAAAACTATGACATTCACGTAAACTTCCCAGGCGGTGGGCCGGTGGACGGTCCCTCTGCTGGGATTGCGATCGCAACTGCCACATTATCAGCTATCCGTCAGCAAAAGGTCGATAATTATGTAGCTATGACTGGCGAACTTTCCATTCGTGGAAGGATTAAACCTATCGGGGGCGTTACAGCTAAGATTGAAGCTGCCAAGCAGGCCGGGTGCAAGCGGGTTTTGATCCCTAAGGAGAACTGGCAAGAACGCTTTACTGAGTTAAAGGACGAGATTGAAATCATTTCAGTGGAAGAACTCTCTCAGGTTTTGGAAATTGCGATAGTTCCAGACATTAAGCTAGAGAAAATCGAGACACGGCCACCACTTGAAGAAATCTTAAGCCGATTGGATTTTGCAAAAGTTAACAAGGCGGTAACAAACATAGTCGCGAATTTGCCTGAACAGGGCAAACCATGTTAGAATAGTTCAAGATAAGTTTGGCACACTAGCTGTAGTGTGTCTTTTTTTGGCATAGATTTTTGCAAATGGGGGGATATCAGTGACAAAAGAACGTCAATTACCATTACTCCCGTTACGTGGGATTCTTGTTTTTCCGTATATGGTAATTCATCTGGACGTAGGTAGAGAACGTTCTATAGCTGCGATCGAGGAAGCCATGCTGGATGATCGAATTATTCTTTTAACTTCACAGAAAGAGACAGAGATTGATTCGCCGAATCCGGACGATTTGTACGAAATTGGCACGATCGCAGAAATCAAGCAACTCTTAAAACTGCCGGGAGGTACTATTCGAGTCTTGGTTGAAGGGATTTCGCGAGGTCGAGTCTTGGAATTCATCGAAGAAGACCGTTATTTCAAGGTGCGCATTGAGGAATTACTGGAGGAAAAGAAATCCCTGACGCCGGAGCTAGAAACATTAATACGGGGAATGACACATCAGTTTGAGGAATATGCCAAATTAGGCAAACGCGTCCCTTTAGAAACCATAGGAACCGTATTAGCAGTTGAGGAACCAGGCCAATTAGCGGATATTGTGGCGTCCCATCTTAACCTTAAAGTACCGGACAAACAAACCATTTTGGAAGCGATGTCAGTTGAGTTACGCTTAGAACGGTTAACCGAACTAATCATGCGGGAGATCGAACTCCTAGAATTGGAACGGCGCATAGGTCAGAGAGTGCGTAAGCAGATGGATAAAGCGCAAAAGGAATACTATTTACGGGAACAGATGAAGGCGATCCAAAAAGAACTTGGAGATAAAGATGAGCGTCAAGCTGAAGCGGAAGAATACCGAGAGAAAATAGCCAAGGCCAAGTGCCCTAAAGAAGTCGAAGAAAAAGCACTTAAAGAGGTTGATCGGTTAGAGAAAATGCCCCCGGCTTCAGCAGAAGGCACGGTCGTGCGTACTTATCTAGACTGGCTTTTAGTCCTTCCTTGGACAAAGTCATCTAGGGATAAAATTGATTTAGAACGGGCTGAAGGTATCCTGAATGAGGATCACTACGGACTTGAGAAAATCAAGGAGCGGATTCTAGAGTTTTTAGCGATCCGCAAACTGACCCCAAAAATGAAAAGTCCGATTCTTTGCTTAGTCGGACCTCCAGGAGTGGGGAAGACCTCCTTAGCCAAATCGATTGCTAGATCCTTGAATCGCAAATTTGTGCGCATGTCTTTAGGCGGATTACGGGATGAGGCTGAGATTAGGGGGCACCGCCGCACCTATATTGGCGCTTTACCTGGACGGATTATTCAGGGAATACGAACGGCGGGAACACGTAATTCCGTGTTTTTGCTGGATGAGATTGACAAGATGACATCGGATTTTCGTGGAGACCCTGCTTCCGCTCTATTAGAGGTTCTCGATCCGGAGCAAAACAGTACCTTCACGGATCACTACCTAGAAGTCCCCTTCGACCTATCCCAAACTCTGTTTGTGCTAACCGCAAATACCCTACACACGATTCCCCGTCCGCTTTTAGACCGGATGGAGGTAATTACCCTAAGTGGGTATACAGAAGATGAAAAGGTCAATATCGCAAGCCGTTATCTCGTACCAAAACAGTTGGCGGCACATGGGCTTACCAAGAAAATCTTATCCTTGGAGGAGGATGTCCTGCTCAAAGTTGTCCAGGGATATACCCGGGAATCTGGCGTAAGGGGTTTAGAACGGCAGGTTGCTAACCTTTGTCGGAAAATAGCTGTCCGCTGGGTGAAGAAGGAATGGGAACCTCATGCCATGACGGTTGAAGATTTAGAGGATGCATTGGGAGCTCCACGTTATCACTTCCAAGTAGCAGCGAAAGCTCCTGAAATCGGAGCAGTAACGGGACTCGCCTTTACGGAAGTTGGCGGGGTCGTTCTTACGGTAGAAGTAACCCCTCTGCCAGGAAAAGGGAGGTTGACCTTAACCGGTCAATTAGGGGACGTCATGAAGGAATCCGCCCAAGCGGCTTGGACTTTTATCCGGGCATATGCCCTTCAATTAGGCATTGAAGAGGACTTTTATGATAGAACGGACCTACACATACACGTCCCAGAAGGTGCCACGCCCAAAGACGGTCCTTCGGCAGGGATTACGATGGCTACCGCAATGGCCTCAGCCCTAGCAAAGCGTTCAGTACGAGCAGATCTCGCAATGACCGGAGAAATAACCCTACGGGGCAACGTATTACCCATCGGTGGCGTCAAAGAAAAGGTTTTAGCAGCACATCGAGCAGGAATTAAAGTCGTACTTCTCCCTGAAGAAAACCGCAAGGACCTTGAAGAAATTCCTGAGAACGTTCGCAAAGTTATGGAATTCCACTTTGTCAGCCGAATTGAAGAGGTACTGAAACTCGCACTCTTACCGCTAGCACATTCCGATAAAGTGCAAGAAGATTTACCGGCTCATTCTGTGTACACACAAAGCGGAATTCCAACCGAGGAGCCTAGACCAGAAGAACGACCAACTACCTGCTAAGGCTAGGCACAAGCGGGCACGGGGGACGGTTCTTGTGTTCCTTTTTGGGGAGGGTCGCGATCACACTATGCTCAGCCATGCGCTCGTCGTGCCAAACTAAGCTTTAATCCGTGATGAAAGCGGGCAGGGCGAAACACGAGTGAGTGTTTCGGCCAAAGTGACATCCCTGTCACATGGCCCGCGGAACACGTCCGTGTGTTCCGCCCTGCTTTATGAAAGCCGGATTAAAGCCGAGTTTGGCTACGACTCACGCAAAGGCGTTCGCGCCGTGTGATCGCGACCCTCTGGGGTTGGGAGAACGTGGGGCACGGGGGACGGTTCTCCTGCTTCCATGTCGAATGCTTCGACCCAATACAAATGCTTATCTCCGTAGGGATGCTAAGAAACTGAGTCCCCACTAACTCCGCGAAAGGAAGAGGATACCTTGATAGTCGTTAAAAAGGCAGAATATGTAGCATCTGCTGTGAAATATGAGCAGTACCCAGTTGATGGATTACCAGAGATAGCGATGGCTGGTCGGTCAAATGTGGGCAAATCATCTCTGATTAACAGCTTCCTGGGACGGCGTAACCTTGCACGGACGGGAAACACACCGGGAAAAACCCAAACTTTAAATTTTTACCGGGTTAATGATGCTTGGTTTTTAGTTGACTTGCCAGGCTATGGCTATGCCAAGGTCGCCAAGACGGTAAATGCGCAATGGGGCCCTATGATGGAGGCGTATCTCAAAAAGCGTGAGCCTTTGCGTGCAGTAATTCAAATTGTTGATATCCGTCATGCACCGAGTGTTGAAGATATTGAAATGCAGCAGTGGTTGCGTAATATGCAGGTTCCAACCATGGTCGTGGCAACGAAAGTAGACAAAATCGCTCGTGGACATTGGGCAAAACACTTGAACGTTATCGCTAAGGCGTTGGATATCCCAGATGTATCGCTGATTCTACCCTTTTCGGCACAGTCAGGGGTCGGGAAAAACGAGTTGAATGAGGCAATCGAAGAGATTTTGGGGTTAAATGAGGAAAGTAATTGATTCGGAGCATCTTTTTATGACTTGGTTTGGTTAAAAAAGAAGAAAGAGTAACCAGGGCTTATACAAGTCCTGGTTACTTTCTTTTGGTCCTGATACTTAAGTATAATCAGAGTGTCAGGGGGACGCGATGTCAGGGGGACGGGGTTATTGACACCATTTAAATGGTGTCAATAACCCCGTCCCCCTGACATCTGTGTTTAAATTCGTTTCAAAAAGTACATAACAACGTTCTGATCCCCGTCGACCCAAGCCAAAGAAAGTTTCATCAATGCTAATAACTTCCTCCCCCTCTGAAAGGTTGGTTTTATCATAAAAAAATCTCACTCTAGTATAGTTAAAGAGTGAGAATTATTTCTATTGAATCGGTATGCTTGGGAAACCCTCGGGAGATGAGCATGAAGAAGGGAGGGTAACGGTTGAGAGATATAGGGTTGCTTATTATAAGTTTGGGGATCATTTTAATCGGGGCAGAAGCATTCACCAATGGAATAGAGTGGCTAGGAAAACGGCTTAATTTTGGAGCAGGTGCCGTTGGCAGTATTTTCGCGGCCGTCGGTACAGCTTTGCCTGAGACCATGGTTCCTATCATGGCCATTTTAGGAGGAGGCGTTGGCACAGAAGGGGCGGATATAGGTATTGGAGCGATTCTAGGTGCCCCATTTATGTTAGCGACAGTAGCTTTATTTATAACGGGGTTCGCCGCACTATTGTTCCGTCGACGGAATCTTCCCTTACGTTTGGATGCCAAAGTCGTTAAACACGATCTAAAATTTTTCCTCATTGTTTATTCCATGGCTATACTGGCTTCCTTTTTGCCGAATCAAACACTTAAAAATGGAGCAGCGCTAACCTTGGTTGCAGCCTACGGAATTTATGTATTCCAAACATTGCGTGACTGTAAAAATGAATGTAAACACGAAAAGTTAGCGCCACTTTATATGGATAGGCGCACTAACCCTACTATGGCCATGATTTTGGTGCAAATCACGTTGGCTTTGGTAGCGATTGTATTTGGTGCAGATCGCTTTGTCAACGCAGTGCACCCCATCGCAGTAGCTATTGGGATTCCTGTATTTGTGCTTTCATTAATTATTACTCCAATTGCGACTGAGTTGCCGGAGAAATTTAATAGTGTTCTTTGGATTCGTCGGGGTAAAGATACGTTAGCCATGGGAAACTTGACTGGAGCAATGGTGTTTCAAAGTTCCGTCATTCCAGCGATAGGAATTGCTCTAACGCCCTGGAAACTGGATACATTAGCATTGTGGAGTGCGCTTCTTGCTTTGGGTGCAGCGATGATTCCGTATATGTCACTACGTCGTAAAGGAGTGATCTTTCCGACCACCCTCCTTATTGGAGGTGTCTTTTACCTTCTGTTCATTTGGACGGTAGTTCGTTTTTCGATTCAGTAAACTCCGCAATAAGCATGCCCGTTAAGACTAGTCCTGCACCAAGATATCCTTTAGGTGTTAATAACTCACCAGCGAGGAAAAAAGCAGAGATGGCAGCAAAGACGGGTTCCATAGAAAAAATAAGAGCGGTATGGGTTGAAGTGGTGAATTGTTGCATTTTACTTTGAATCAAGAACGCCAGTGAAGTTGCGGGAATTGCAGTAACCAGTAAAGCGAACCAAACCGTTGAACTAAAGTGTATAGAGGGTTGAGGTAAAAGAAGCGACAAAAAACCACTTAGAACGCTCACAGTAAGAATTTGTACACTGGCTAAAACTGTGGCATTTGTTTGAGGGGCATAACGTCCGACTAAGAAAATATGTGAGGCAAAGCTTAAGGCGCAAATAAGGATCATGAGGTCGCCTTTATTGAGTTGTAAACGATTACCTAAGGAGAGGAAAGCAAGACCTACTAAAGCACATAGGATACCAAGGATTAGGCTTCGGCTTGGAAGCTTCCGTGTCGTTATGGTAACTAGAGCTGGGACAAAGACGACTGAGAGTCCAGTTATAAATCCTGCGTTTGAGGAGGTCGTGTATTGCAAACCGACCGTTTGCCAGGCATAACCGGAAAAAAGAAAGACTCCCAAGGCTACACCTTGGAGTAGAGCGCGTTTGTTGATATGAGCCTTTTGGAACCAGAGAAACGGTAATAAACTAACAAACGCGAGGGCGAAGCGAATTGCTAAAAATGGAAGCGGGGGAAGATCCTCGATGGCCCATTTGACAATGACAAAGGTTGAACCCCAAACAAGGGCAACTAAAAGCAATGAAAAATCGGCCCATTGGCTTTTGGTTAGATTCAATCCGATAACTTCCTTTCAACAAAAACTAAAAAAGGTCGGTGCGTAAGATACGCAACGACCTTTCTGATACTAGGACAGAAAGCATAACATGGCTGTTACCAGCTAGGTTATACTTTCTGGAAGCTAAGTGCAACTAGGTTACCATTCTGAATGCGTCTAGTCTCAATGAGCCATGGATAAACTAAGTTTCTTAAGCTTTAACAGATGGTTGTGGCACACTGGATTACGATATTTCTAGTATAACGGATCAAATGCCAACTGAAAAGGGATAAATTATTAACCTCTGCCACCTTCGTGGGGTCCCGGCAATTCAATTATTGGTTCGGGTTCTTCTATCGGAGTATATATCGGAGGCGGAGAACATGGCGGTGGCGGTGGACAAGAGGAGAATTCACTACAATATTGTTCTTTGGCCTGACAAAATAGATGGTAGTGGCGTTCTTCATCCGCGGCCATTTCCGTCAGGATACATTGAATTTCCGGGATAGGTATTTTCTGGGCGAGTTCAAGATATTCTCGATGGTCTCTGGCCTCGTCCTCAATATTAGAGTCAAGGAGTAAACAAAGGTCGCTTGTATAGTTGACAAAACGAGATCGCCAATCGACCCAATGACCACTACTTAACGAACCATATTTGGGGTCAACCCCCAGATGACGTAAGGCTATGGCTAATTTTTCGAGGTGTTGCATTTCGTCATAAGCAATAGGTCTCAACAAGGCATCAAATTCTGGGCGGTCCAGAAGCACGGCCTGATATAGGTAAGTTGTAATCGCGGTTAACTCCGAATCCTTTCCTGCATAGGCCTCATAGAGCCACATGGCATATGTAAAGGTGGGTTCGGGAATTTGTACGGGCGTAGGTTCTGACGCCGGTTCACAGGTTTCTGGGAATGGGAGAAGCAGAACTTGGCCAGCATAAATACGATCAGGATGCTTTAAATGGTTAAGTTGAATGATTTCGGCCATTTCGACTTTATAGGCTTTGGCAATCTTATAGATAGTATCCCCGGCATTGACGATATATCGTGCATAATCCATCAGGATTCCCCCCTTTTGTAGGTCATAGCACACTATATTCGAGGAGGAGAAGACATGATAATGGATAATTGTGGGTTAGGACCGGAATGTATCGGACGAGTTTGACGTAGATATGTATTAGATGAGATAAGCACAAAGATATTAGGGAGGAATTCTATAAGAAAGGAGGATCGGGTGTGGGTTCATATGTCTTAAGAGGAATCACAACGGCCTTACTTGTCACGGTTTTGACCCTTTTTGCAGGCATCTTATGGAGTGTTATGGGCCTTGGTGGTTTAAGTATTTCGCAACTGTTGGATATCGGACTTTTAGCAAGTTGCTTAGTAGGTGGGTACCGCACGGCGAAAGAAAGCGGAGAATGGTTTATGGGCGGAGTAGCTGGGGCTGGCTATGTCATAGTGGGAACGTTATTGCTAGCCTTATTTTTGCCGATCCGGGGCTTAGGTTTTATCCAAGTTCTTGCTGAGGGTACACTTATTGGTTTAGTGGCAGGTGCGTTCGGGGCAGGAAAAAAGAATGTTTCAAGCGCGTGGAATGGAAGACGAAGTCAATCGCAATTTTCGCCATCTTATGTAGGGCATGACAAGGATGATGGTTTCAGCAGCAATTTCGATTGGGATACGGAGGAGGAGTTTACACAGCGAGCAAACCCTTCAAAGCTAAATTGGATTGAGAGCTCAAATGATGAGTTCCAGGAGATTCGAGGAACAAAGAGAGATTGTGTTGTAGACGATGTTGTGGAGTGGCCTTGGGACAGGGAGGATGAGAACAAGATTACTACCGAGGAGCCAACGCAGGTTCGAAATGATTTGATTGTATGGGATAGAGGCGAGGACAAAGCAAAGCCTTGGTGGGAACAATAAGGAAGCTCTAAAGAAATCAGAAATTCACAATTTGGAAAGAACTTGATATAATGGACGAGAATAGATAAGTGAAAAGGAAGGACAGTGTTACAATTGCTCACTTATTGATAAGTCAAAGTTTTGAAAGGAAGAAGGGGGGTTCTTGCTGGTCAAGAACCCCCCTTCTTCTGAAATTCTACTTCTTATTATTCTTGAGCAGCGTTAACGTCTGTTACCATTTGCTGAATTTTCTCCGTGCTGTCAAGCTCAGAGTCCGTTGCTGCGGAAATCGCAGTTTGATAAGCTTCCAAATTCGCTTCAAGAACGTCAGCCTCTGTCACACCAGCGTCCATGAGATCCTGTGCTGTTACGTCTGAGGCATCAGCATCTTGAACGATACCGTCAATTTTCTCGATGGCTGCTGCTTTAGTTGCCGCTACTTGAGCAGCATTAACGTCTGTTACCATTTGCTGAATTTTCTCTGTGCTGTCAAGCTCGGAGTCTGTTGCTGCGGAAATCGCAGTTTGATAAGCTTCCAAATTCGCTTCAAGAACGTCAGCCTCTGTCACACCAGCGTCCATGAGATCCTGTGCTGTTACGTTTGAGGCATCAGCATCTTGAACGATACCGTCAATTTTCTCGATGGCTGCTGCTTTAGTTGCCGCTACTTGAGCAGCATTAACGTCGGTTACCATTTGCTGAATTTTCTCTGTGCTGTCAAGCTCGGAGTCTGTTGCTGCGGAAATCGCAGTTTGATAAGCTTCCAAATTCGCTTCAAGAACGTCAACCTCTGTCACACCAGCGTCAATGAGATCCTGTGCTGTTACGTCTGAGGCATCAGCATCTTGGACAATTCCATCTATTTTTTCGATGGCCGCTGCTTTTACCGCCGCAGCAGTTTGAGCGTCGATCAAGCCTGTAAGAACGCTATCTGGAACAACAGCCGTACCGCCTAAAACAGTTACAACGCTGGAAGCAGACAGTTTAGCACTTACATAAGTCGTGCCTTCATTTGCAGCACTATTAGTAAGAACGATACCGGCATTGGATTGTGCAGCAAGAGGTGCCCCTGCTAAAGCATCGATTGCTGTTTCGCCATTAGCTATGAAAACGTTATCATATTCTAAAACATCGTCAAAGGCCTTAAGCACTTCAACATTCGTATCATAGGCTGTGTTTCCGAAGTGGCGGGTGGCGTCGGGAAACTCAGATTTTACATCTTCACTGATGACAGCTGTTCCACCAATAACATCCGTCGCAATAATACTTTCATTGGCAGTTAGGAATTCTTCGACACTTGTTGGAATAGAATTTGTCTCAGTCAAGAGAATCGGCTGAGTTTGAGCCGATGCAATGGAGGCGATGGAGAGTGCATCTTGATTTCTCCAGCCGTAAGCAACAGCAACTTTGCTTACTGAGGCGTCGAGTTCAATCATTTTTTCAGCGATATTTACAGAGGTTTCGAATCGATCAGATCCACCAAGAGGAACAACCGAAATCTCCATGGCTTCGAGCTCATCCAAAACTGCTTGACTAATTACTGCAGTTCCACTGGTAACATAAACCGTTTCAACTTCAAGTTTTATGAGTTCAGCTTTAGAGTCTTCATTCAGTTCTTCTCCAGCCCCTTGCAGAAGTATAGGAGCATTAAGGTAGGAAGCGAGTGGGCCAGCAGTCAGCGCATCAACCATGCCATAAGAGGCGGATGAGGCAAGAATTGCAGAGCCTGTCCAACCAGTTTGTTCAGCAATTGCGACTGCAGTTTGGGCAGCATTTACTCCTGCTAAGCGTTGTGGAACCGTACCTGTAGCAAAGGCATTGAACGGAAGTATGCTTAGGGTCATACCTGCGATGGCTAAAGATGCTAAGACTTTTTTGGTTTTTTTCATTGAATTAAGATCCTCCTTGTTTTTTGAAATACTGCTTATGAACAAGTGGTTACAATTTTCCGTTAAGCTTTTGACGGAAACGGCAGTTTTAAACGAAATTAAGATTACCTGACAACACTTCGCTAAAAAATAAAAAATCCTTTTTCTTACAAATGGTATTTCTATCCCATAAGGGGAAAGATATGGATGTAATATGAGGCGCTTGCAGGGGACCCCCATTTTAAGAATATTATTGGTCAAGTAGTATAGACTAAGCTTATTGTGTATTAGAAAATGCGAGAATTTGAAGGTGGGGGATTGACCTTTGTTGTTAAAGACCGCCCTGCTGATTATTGCTCTTTCAGTCGTGGGGACTCTCATTGCTATAGGAATACTTCTTGGTGTTTTTTATTTCGTTGGTAGACGTTCATTTCGAACCATAGTCCAACGCCTTTTTGGGTTGGTTTTAGAAAGGCTACTTCGAGACAAGTATCATGAAAATCTTATGGAGCTTTGGAGTGCGGTTCGTCGTACCTCTGTACAAAATATCCTGGAAATAAGTTTGCGAGCGGAAACGGGAAAGCTTATTGATAGGCCATTAGGTTCGCCAAAACCACTACCTCATTACGATACCCTTATGTTTGTTGCTGCCCAAATGGCACGACTGCCTAAGGAGGGAACTATTCCTGTAGATATGAAGGTAATCCTTGGGGCCAAAGCGGAAAAACCCCTTCAGATCGAAATCCCGTTAATGATCTCCGGCATGAGTTTCGGATTGGGCCTCAGCGAAGAGGCTAAACGAGCGTTAGCAAGAGCAGCAAAACAAATGGGTACCGCTGCGAATTCTGGAGAGGGGCCATTTTTGCAAGAGGAACGTGACGAGGCTGGAAAGTTTATTTGGCAAATCAGTCGGAGTAAATGGGGTCATAGTGCACAAGGCATTGCCGCTGCAGATATGTTAGAAGTTCAGATGGGCCAGGGGGCAAGGATGGGGTATTATAGTAAAGAACCGAGTGTAGTCAAAGGAAAGGCCCAAAAACTAATGGGCATATCGCCGGTAGAATCTGTCGTCACTTCGGCAGTAATCCCGGGAATTCTCACCCCTTGGGATTGGCCAAAGTATGTCTCGGATTTGCGTGCAGAAGCGGCGGGAAAACCGATTGCGATTAAGATCATGGCGACGGGTGGGTTGGAAAGGGACTTGGCCGTCTGTTTAGAAGCGGATTTTGACGTAATTGTGATCGATGGGGCTCAAGGTGCAGCATCTGGCGCATCCCCTTTGATTTGCGATGATATGGGAATTCCTAGTTTATTGGCCTTAGTTCGGGCGGAACGCTTTTTGCGCGAGCAGGGCGCTCGAAAAGAAGTGAGCTTGGTGGTTTCCGGAGGATACGCGACGCCTGGGGAATGCCTAAAGGCGATTGCACTGGGTGCAGATGCAGTTTATTTGGCAACTGTTCCTCTATTTGCATTAGTTCATAACCAAATTCAAAAGATTCTTCCCTGGGAACCGTTAACTCAGTTGATTTGGTACAATTCTCCCTATAAGCAACGTCTAGATATTCCATTGGCGAGCAATAGTGTGGCCAATGTCCTGAAATCCATGGTTTTGGAAATGGAAGAGGGGGTACGGGCCCTGGGAAAAACAGCTTTGTCAGAGCTTGGTCCCAACGATCTTATAGCTGTGGACGAATGGACGTCAAGAGTAACGGGCGTTAAGCCTGCGTATACTTGGCAAGATTAAGAGGTCATTTTGACAATATTTATAATGCCGAGTATAATAAATTAAACTTTCTGACTAAGTAACAAAATAATTGAGATAAACCCAAAGAATGTGAGGAATAGTGACAGTTACCGTTCAGAGAGAAAGGCCATAGCTGGAAGGCCTTTTCGGAAAACGCTAAGGTCGCACAGGAGGGGCAGAGGGGAACGAAGTACTCTCTGACGGAAGAACTCGTTACGTTTGCTAAGAGCTGAGGAATGTCTGTTTCTCAGAATAAAGGTGGTACCACGGAAGCTTTTCGTCCTTTGATAGGATGAGAGGCTTTTTTTAGTAGGAGGAAGTATCTTAGCCCATTCGCACTCGTGCCATCGCTATTCGCTTGAGGATATGGCTAAAACTCAAAACCTCTGGGCTTTCTGCATGTGAACCGTTGAGTTTCTTCACGCCATATCCTCTGCGCTCATTGACGCGATTCTACTCACATGCTCACTAAGCTAAGAAACTTCCTTTGGCTTGGGGGTCGACGGGGGTTTAGAACGACGCTGGAGACGGAGAGCATCTGGGGGCTGTTTGCATCTTTGACGCAAAATCGTGGTATGAGAATGTGAAAGTTAGGAAGCATAAGAACCGTTTCCCGTCCCTCGTTCCCCTTCCCAAGCCCCAGCGGGTCGCGCTCACACGGCGCGAACGCCTTTGCGTGAGTCGTAGCCAAACTCGGCTTTAATCCGCTTGCATAAAGCAGGGCGGGAAACAGGGATGTTTCCCGCCGGCCATGCGGCACGGACGCCGCTTTGGCCGGGAACCCTGTCGCTTTCATACGGATTAAAGCCCTAGTTTGGCACGATGAGCGCATGGCTGAGCAAGTGTGACGCGACCCTCCCCAGGATGAGAACCCGTCCCTCGTGCTCTAGGGTTGTTCAGTAGAACCACAGGTTACACTAAAGTAGACACTAAAGTAGACAGATCCTGCCACAGAGCTAAAAACGGCAGATTAAATAGAACGAAAGGAGTTCGTAAATATATGGAAGAGAATCAAGCCAAAACAGACAAAGTGGAAATGGCAAAAACGTACGATTCCAGCTTAGTAGAAGGGAAATGGTATCAGTATTGGGAGGAAAATAGGTTTTTTCATGAAGAAGTAAACAAGGAGAAGCCGGCATTTAGTATTGTCATGCCTCCGCCGAATGTTACGGGTGCACTTCACCTCGGTCATGCCATGGATTGTACGATTCAAGATATTTTGACACGCTTTAAGAGAATGCAGGGATACAACGTTCTTTGGGTTCCAGGAACGGATCACGCTGGAATTGCGACTCAAGCAAAAGTTGAAGAGCAGTTAGCGAAGGAAGGTACAAATCGTTACGAATTGGGAAGAGAGAAGTTCTTAGAACGGGTCTGGGACTGGAAAATGCAGTATGGTGGACGAATTACGCAGCAATTACGCCGACTGGGCGCCTCGTGTGACTGGGAACGTGAGCGGTTCACCATGGATGAAGGATGTTCGCATGCTGTTCGAGAGGCCTTCGTTGATCTTTATCAGAAAGGGCTAATTTATCGTGGCAATTACATTGTCAATTGGTGCCCTAAATGTCATACGACCATTTCGGATATTGAAGTTGAACACAATGATCGGGATGGGAATTTGTATCATTTGCGTTACCCAGTAAAAAATAGTAACGAGGCCTTGGTAGTGGCAACCACCCGCCCAGAAACCATGCTCGGCGACACAGCGGTGGCAGTTCATCCAGATGATGAGCGGTATCATCATCTCATCGGAAAAACTTTGATCCTTCCTCTTATGAATCGAGAAATCCCGATTATCGCCGATGAATACGTCGATCGAGAGTTTGGGACGGGTGCCGTGAAAATCACTCCGGCCCATGACCCGAATGACTTTGAAATAGGACTCCGACATAAGTTGCCTCAAATTATCGTCTTAGACAAGGAAGCTAAGATGAATGAAAATGCAGGTCAATACCAAGGAATGGATCGTTTTGAGGCTCGAAAAGCGGTTATTGAAGATTTAAAAACGGCTGAAGTGCTGGTTAAAATTGATCCCCATGCCCATGCAGTAGGGGAGTGCTATCGTTGCTCTACCATCATTGAACCCTTGGTTAGTAAACAATGGTTTGTTAAAATGGAACCCCTAGCCGAGCCCGCGATTGACGTTGTGCGTGATGGGCGATTAGAATTTGTTCCCGAGCGCTTTGATAAAATATATCTTGGTTGGATGGAAAACATCCGGGATTGGTGTATTTCTCGGCAGTTATGGTGGGGTCACCGCATCCCTGTTTGGTATTGCGATAAATGTGGTGCTGAAATATGCACAAAGGATGATCCGTCAAGCTGTCCAACCTGTGGAGAGAATCACTTGACCCAAGATCCTGACGTCTTAGATACGTGGTTTTCTTCCGGACTTTGGCCTTTTTCTACCTTGGGTTGGCCTGAAAAAACGCCTGAACTGGACCAGTTTTATCCCACCACCGTGTTGGTTACTGGAAGGGATATCATCTTCTTCTGGGTTGCCCGTATGATTTTTATGGCAATGGAGTTTAAGAATGAAGTCCCCTTCCCTAAAGTCATGATTCATGGACTTGTGCTGGATGCTCAAGGTCGGAAAATGAGTAAATCTCTAGGCAACGGCGTGGACCCCATTGAAGTAATTGAGCAGTACGGAGCAGATACCCTGCGCTTTATGCTAATCACGGGTAATACACCGGGAAATGACCTGCGTTTTCACCCTGAACGACTTGAAGCAACCAGGAATTTTTCCAACAAAATTTGGAATGCTTCACGTTACGTGCTCTTAAATTTAGAAGACTACAAGGAAGGACCCCGTGGGGAGCTCGCCCTGGCGGATCGCTGGATTCTAACCCGCTATGCATCCACTGTGGAGAACGTCTCAGGGGCTCTGGAAAAGTTCGATCTTGGAGAAGCCGGACGATTACTCTACGAGTTTATCTGGAACGAGTTTTGTGATTGGTATATTGAGCTCACTAAGCCACGCCTCTACAACAAGGAGGATGTCCTAGCTCGGCATACTGCCCAATCCGTACTGCTCGAAGTTCTCGAAGGAACCCTGAGGCTGTCGCATCCCTTTATGCCTTTTTTGACTGAAGAGATATGGCAGAACGTCCCCGTACAAGGGGAAAGCATCATGATGCAACCGTGGCCTGAGATACCAGCGTACAGAGATGTAGTGGCCGAAGGGAATATGACACTACTCATGGAAGCTATCAAAGCGATCCGCAATATTAGGGCAGAGATGAAGGTGGCACCTGGGCAGAAAGTGGAGATCATAATGCTTGTCCCAGATGAGAACCAACGTACGTTGCTCGAAACCGGGAAGACCGATATTTTAAAATTGGCTGGAGGGGCAAGCGTAGAACTATTTGAAACCCTTGCAGAGAAACCCTTCCAATCTGCCAGTGCCGTTTTAGAAGGCATAGAAATTTATCTCCCCTTAAAAGGGCTGATGGATCTGGATAAGGAAGTTGCCCGTTTAGAAAAGGAGATTTCTTTAGCCATCCAGGATCAGAGAGTGTTAGAGACAAAACTAAATAACCCCGGATTTACTGGCAAAGCACCAGCAGAGGTCGTAGCTAAAGAACGAGAAAGACTAGAAGGACTTTTAGTGCGCAGAGAGGCTTTAGAAGAACGCTTAAATGAGTTAAAGCAAAACAAGTTATGAAGAAGGATTTAGGGTTTCGGGAAAGTCGTAAGTTGTGAAGTCATAGAATTCTAAATGTTGAGTCGGGATAAATTGCGCAGGAGGGAGAACAATTATGTCAGAAAATATTTTTGAACAAGAATATCAAGAGAACTTACAATACCTTGCTACCTTGACAACCTTCGGTATCAATCTTGGGCTGGAGCGCATTAAAGAACTTCTTAAGAGGATTGGAAATCCGGAAAGCGCCCTGCGCGTGGTGCATGTGGGCGGAACAAACGGTAAGGGTTCGACAACAGTCATGATTGCCCGAATTTTGCGGGAAGCAGGGTATAAGGTGGGGGTCTTCACCTCGCCCCATATGCATGATTACCGAGAGCGAATGGTCATTAATGGTCTCATGATTTCCAAGGAAGACGTCATTGAGATGATCACCCGCGTGCGTCCTCATCTGGAGGATATGGTTGCTGAAGGGTTCGAGCATCCGACCGAGTTTGAGGTGAGTACCTCCCTTGCACTGCTCTATTTCGCGGAAAAAAACGTAGATTATGCCATGATCGAAGTCGGGTTGGGCGGAGCCATTGATTCAACAAATGTGGTTAGTCCTCTGATTTCAGTTATTACCAATGTTAGCATGGATCACATGGATTATTTGGGCTCGGATGTGGTTTCGATTGCCAAAGTTAAAGCAGGTATTATTAAACCTAAGTCAGTTGCCATTACAGCTTCTGAAAATCCCGATGTAATTGGCGTGTTACGTGACCAAGCCAAGGCCATGGGTGTACCGCTTTGGTTAGTAGGGGAAGATGTCCGCTGGGAAAGCAAGTGGAGTGGAGAGCTAGAACAGGAATTCGACCTCGTAGGATTGCATGCCAACTACTTTAAGTTACGTCTTCGTCTGATGGGGTTACACCAACTTCGCAATGCTGCAACGGCGGTGACGGTCTGTGAAGTGCTGCAAAGTAACTATGGAGTAAATATCCCTAGAGAGGCCATATATGCTGGATTACGGGAGGTTGAATGGGTCGGGCGTTTAGAACTACTTTCTCTAAATCCTAAAATCCTCCTTGATGGGGCACATAACGTTGATGGAGCAAAAGCTTTAGCACAGGCGCTCCCACACTATACACGCGACCGCCTAATACTTTGCTTAGGAATGTTGGCGGATAAGGAACGAGAAAAAGTCGTAAAAATGCTCGTACCTTTGGCGGACGAAATCATCATCACCCGTCCAGATTCTCCTCGTGCAGGAGACTGGAAGGCTCTTGGGAGTTTAGCGGAACAATATGGTCGACCAGTAACCTGCATTGAAGACCCAAAGGAAGCGGTCATTTTTGCACTCAAACGTCTGGGAGTAAATGACATGCTTTGTGTAACCGGTTCAATATACATGTTGGCAGATGCTCGCCAAGCCTTGATTAATGAAGTTAAACAGGACAATGAAAAACTTACTTCAAGTGGAGTTTAAGCTCCATCTGAAGTCTTGAACAATATCCAGAGGCTTAGCGCTACTAAACTGCCGTTTTCTTTAAGCGGCAGTTTAGTAGCGATTAGCCTTCGGGTAAACCGATACAAGTTAGACTGTGGCAAACTTAACATAAACTTAACACAAAACGGCTAAGTTTTGATATAATACTTCGTGGAATAATATCTGTCAAAGATGTATAGTCTTTGTTGAAATAAGTGAATTCGGATTTTGAGACGGCTTAGTTCTGTAGAGAGCTGAGAATTTTAGGCTGGGGGTATTTTATGTTTAAGTTGTCACCTAAAGATGATAAATTTTATCAACTCTTTTCCGAAAGTACCGAAATTATCACTAAAACACTCAAAAGGCTCTATGGAATTATGCAGCAAGAGTCCGTTTCAACTGAAGACGCTGCCCAAATGCATCGGTTCGAAAACGAAGCAGACAACGTCACTACTCAAATCATGGAGCGCCTAAATTGTACATTCATAACTCCACTTGACCGTGAAGATATCTATGAGCTGGCCCAAGTCCTTGATGATATCGTCGATTTTGCCGAAGGTACAGTGGAACGCATGCTTATCTATCGTACATGTAAACCTTCACTGGGGGCCCAGGAACTTGTTCATTTAGTGGAATTGGCAGCAGAGCAGATTCAGACGGCATTCTCTTTTTTAGGGAACCTTCACTATAAAAAATCTAACATTTTAGCTGCAGCCGAAGAGATTTATCACTTAGAAAGTGCGGGGGACAAGCTCTATCGTGAAGAAGTAGCACGTTTGTTCGAATATGAAAAAGACCCCATCGAGATTATTAAATGGAAAGAAATCTTGGAACATATTGAAGCAACTTTAGATCATTGTGAATCTATTGCAGATCTTCTCAAAAGCGTGGTATTAAAATATGACTAGTGTTGCCGTGATGCTAGTGGTTGTAGTGTTCTTAGCACTTGTTTTCGACTACATCAACGGATTTCATGATACGGCCAATGCTATTGCCACAAGTGTTTCGACAAGGGCTCTGACTCCAAAACGGGCTGTGATTATGGCCGCAGCATTAAATCTTTTTGGAGCCCTCTATAGCACAGGTGTTGCTCAAACCATTGCCAAAGATATTGTTTCTCCGAGATTTGTGACGCAAGAGGTAGTCATTGCCGCTTTGCTCAGCGCGACCGCCTGGAATCTCGTTACTTGGTACTTTGGGATTCCAAGCAGCTCTTCCCATGCCCTGATTGGTGGAATGGCCGGAGCAGCCATTGCCAAGGCAGGATTTAGCGTATTGCAGTGGCAAGGTTTAGGAAAGATACTAGCAGCACTCATTATTTCCCCGCTGGTCGGGATGGCGCTGGGTTTTATTATTATGAAGATATTAGCCCATATTTTTGGAGGCTTTTCGCCGTCCCGTCTAAATCAGGGATTTAAAAAGATGCAGATCCTCTCTGCGGGATTGCTAGCCTTTAACCACGGGTCTAATGACGCTCAAAAGTCGATGGGGATTATCACCATGGCTCTGATTGCTGCTGGGTTGCAATCACAAGATCTTCTTGCCCCTCCAATTTGGGTAAAAGTTTCCTGTGCTTTGGCAATGGCCGCGGGAACAGCTGCAGGTGGTTGGAAGATCATTCGTACCATGGGAGGGAAGATCTTTAAACTCGAGCCCATCAACGGGTTTGCTGCAGATTTAACTTCCTCGATCGTTATCTGGACAGCAACTGCATTCCCAGGTCTTCATCTCCCTGTTTCTACCACCCATGTCGTTTCCGGTTCTATCATGGGGGTTGGAAGTGCCAAACGAGTTTCTGCAGTGCGCTGGGGCGTAGCTCAACAAATGCTGATAGCTTGGGTTGTGACAATTCCAACAACCTCTGCACTTGCCGGTCTTTTATACTTTATACTTTCAAAAGTCTTATAAGAAAATTGATATTTAGTATTTAATTAATTAAAATGTTTTGCAAAAGGTCTTGGTCTCTCCGATCAAGGCTTTTTGAGTTATCCAAATCGTAAGACTCCCACTTCTACAAGTGGGAGTGGTACACCTTATTCTGCTTCGGTGGGGGTAGAGTCCATCCTTCGCCGCTGAGTGTACCTTTTGGGATCAGCGGCTTCGGCGATACTCTCCACAGGAGACTATCGTCACCGAAGACTCGATGTTTAACTTTAGTTGAACGAGTTCACTGTTGAACGTTCTGTTCGTTTTCTATATTCGGTCTATTTCTACCATCCCCTACATATCTTCCCGTAGAGAAGTTGTCCGAAGCAACGTGGAAGGGGAATGGACATGAAGATTATGGAGCAGTTCCGGGTCGTCCTAGTTTTGATCCTAGGGATAATGGCATTGGCATTGTTGACCTGGGGAATCGGCAAGATTTATTTGGAACTCGTAGGGCAATCCACTCGAGCACATACTGCAAGTGCACAGGCTATCCAAAATCATGATGAAAACACTCAAGACACCGTATTAGTCCTACCTGAAGTAACGTTTTGGACTTGTCAGGTTGGGGTCTTTCAAAACGAACGTAATGCCCACTTAATTATAGAGCAACTTAACGTAATGGGGTTTAAAGCCGAAGTGATTAGTGCCAATCCCTGGGTAGCGGGTATTGGCTTGGGACATTCTGCGAATGAGCTTAAGGAGTTACGACTACGTTTAGAAGAAAAAGGCATCTTGACTGTTCCCAAACAAATAATGCTTCCTGAACGCTCGTTTCGTGTCGTTGGGAATGGAGCACAACTAACTGTAGACCTATTAACAAATGTCAATGCCCTACTTCGAGAGGGGTTGACTAAGGAAACCCTGGCTAGGGAAGAGCAACTATGGATGGCTGGTGCTGGTGATCATCCGCCCAAAGATTTGGAAGGGATCCATCAATACTATTGCCAAATTCGGTCAAAAAGCACGCTTGATGAGCAAAGAGCAGTGGGATTGTCACTATTTTTTGAGTCTCAGAGGGTTATTAATAAGTTTTCTGGTAAATAATAGGGATAGGGAGACCCAAATTTTAAATTATTTGGGAATTAGAGCTAGATTAAAATTGCGTTTTTTTTTGATAGTGCTATAATTAACATACCTAAAAAAGGTAAATTTCAAGCAGAGAAATGGGGGGAACTTATTGAAAACGCTAAAAATTCCAGAGGCAACAATTATTCGGCTTTCAGTTTACTCACGTCATTTGACTGACGTTGATCGAAAAGGAATTATTACCACATCTTCAGGAGAAATTGCTGATGGAGTCGGCGTTAGTCCTGCACAGGTGCGGAAAGACTTGGCCTACTTTGGGGAGTTTGGAACTAGAGGCGTTGGTTATAATGTCAAAGATCTCCGCCAACATATTATGAGAATTCTCGGTTTAGGTGCTGAATGGAGCGTAACTTTAGTTGGGGTCGGAAACTTAGGCTTGGCGTTGAGTACGTATAAAGGGTTTAGGGACCGAGGTTTTATTATTACCAGTATTTTTGACGCAGATCCCAAAAAGGTAGGAACGGTTATTGAAGACGTAGAAGTTCAGCCTATTGAGCAATTAGATACTGTCGTGAGACAAAACCATACGCAAATCGGTATTGTGGCTGTACCTGCAGCTGCTGCGCAAGAAATCGTTGATCAATTGATTAAAGCCGGAGTGGCAGCTATTCTGAATTTTGCCCCAGTCGTATTGAACGTTCCCCCGGAGATTGAGCTTCGTAATGTTGACCTTGCTGTAAACCTTGAGGTGTTAACCTTTAATGTTTGTGGACAAAGATGTTATTAGTTTTTAATTAAATTGTTGTATACCTACGAGTACCTGTCGTATAATAGCACAATAAGAAGTGTATCTAGGGTTCCGCTGAAAGGGTCTGGACCGAGCGATACAGGTTGGAAGGTGCCAGCTACACCGTGTGGGAAAAAAGCCCCGTGGCAAGTTCTTTGGAACTCGTTATGGGGCTTTTAAATACTATTTATGGTTTAGTCTGTGTTAATGATTAGAGGGGGAGAACAATGAATCAAAATCAGGGGAAGAAAAAAATTGCGGTTTATGATACAACTTTGAGAGATGGAGCTCAGGGGGAAGGAATTCATTTTTCAACGCAAGATAAACTTAGTTATGTTAAACGAATCGAGGAAATGGGTGGTTTATATGTGGAAGCGGGTTGGCCAGGTGCTAATCCACGGGATGAGGAACTTTTCCAGAAACTCCAAGAGTTGCATTCTCCACTGGCGCATATCGTGGCTTTTGGGAGTACATGCAAGGTTATGGAGTCCCCCGAAAAGAGTGGAATTTTACTCAAACTGTTGGCTTCTGGGGCGAAAACGATTACGATCTTTGGAAAAGCATGGGATCTACATGTGCGGGATGTTTTACGGACAACTCTGGAGGAAAACCTTCGCCTGATCCGAGAGTCGGTTTCCTTTTTGCTTCACCAAGGCAGAGAAGTCTTCTATGATGCTGAACACTTTTTTGACGGCTTTAAGGAAAACCCGGACTATGCGCTGAAGTGTATTTCAGCCGCACTTGATGGCGGGGCGAAGACGATTATTCTATGCGACACAAACGGTGGAAGCCTACCGAGGGAAGTTGATCGAGGAGTTAGGGCAATCCTACAGGAATTTTCGCCCCAAGAACTCGGCATCCATGTCCACAATGATCGAGGGCTTGCTGTTGCTAATTCGTTGATCGCGGTGGAGGCTGGAGTAACTCAAATTCAGGGGACCTGGAACGGATTTGGGGAACGATGTGGTAATGCTAATTTAAGTACTCTGATACCCCTGCTACAGCTAAAAGGGGATTATGATGTAATTTCGAATGCCGCTTTGTTAAAGATCACCGCCTTTTCTCGTTTCGTTGCAGAGCTATCGAACGCGCCCTTTGATGAGAAGCAGCCATTTGTGGGCCGCAGTGCCTTTGCGCATAAAGCAGGAATGCACGTGGATGCGATTCTTAAAAACCAACGGACCTTTGAACACATGGATCCAGCTGAAGTTGGAAACGAACGACGCATTTTAATTTCTGATCAGGCAGGGAAAGCAAATATCCTGGAACGATTGTGTCGCTTTGAGCCCGCGATGCGCAAAGATGATCCGAGAGTTGAGATGGCTATGAAAGAAATCAAGGAGTTAGAACATAGCGGATTTCAATTCGAAGCAGCGGAAGGGAGCCTTGATCTCTTACTTTTGCGTATCCTTGGAAGGTTAACCACTCCATTGTTCGAGGTCTTAGATTATCATGTCTGGAGTGACCCCTTGCGAGGAGAACTTGACTCCGTCGCTGTAGTCAAGGTTAGAGTCGGCGAGGAAACCATACAAATCGCCTCAGAAGGAAACGGTCCGGTGAATGCTTTAGACACAGCATTGAGGCAGGCCCTGGCAAAGTTCTTCCCGATATTAGGGGAAAGCGAGTTAGTGAATTATAAGGTAAGAGTATTGGACGGTGCGCACGGAACAGAAGCTATCGTGCGCGTAATAATAGATACTCGCCTAGGGAATGAAGTGTGGGGGACAATAGGGGTATCTAAGAATATCCTGAAGGCGAGTGCTCAAGCCTTACTTGATGCAATTAATTGGACAATTTGGAGAGGAAGATAGTCGCGAGACACGTCCTCGGCCATGAGCTCGTCGTGCCAAACTAGGGCTTTAATCCGTTATGAAAGTGGGCAGGCGAAACACATGTGTTTCGGGCCAAAGCGACGTCCGCCGGCCATGACGATAAGCGGACGAGCTTATTGCCACACAGCAACTCATTACGCATACTCCTGCAGTGTGGATTGGCCAAGTGTCAACCGGAGCCCGAAGACAATGTCTTCGCACGAATTAGGACTTCTTGCAGGATGGCGGGAGGTGACCCTGTCGCATGGCCCGCGGAACACGTCCGTGTGTTCCGCCCTGCTATATGAAAGCGGATTAAAGCCGAGTTGGCTACGACTCACGCAAAGGCGTTCGCGCCGTGTGATCGCGACCCTCTGGGGTCAGGAAGACGAAGGCGTAATACCTTCAGCATCCAACGAGCAAGTGAAACGCAACGTGTGTGAACGTGCAATGTCCCCTTACTTTCACAGACCCAACAACTTGCACACAGGAAAACAGCCTCTTCACCTTGAGTGAATTGGGGCTGTTTTTTCATATTTTACATAGTGAAGAAGAACAGTGTCGAACTTGCTTAGTAATGGGGAAGATGCTACACTTATTGTGAGGCTTAGTAAGAGTTTGTGAGGCTTAAAAAGAGTCAATTTGATTTATTGAAGACTTGACTTGCTATGGACGAAAGGGGAAAGAATTATGGCGGTTGGACGAAATTCCTCGAGGGCAGGAAGAACCGTCTTGCTTATTCTGATCGGTGCGGCTCTGGGGACTCTGGTCGGATTTGGCTTAGAAAAATACGGCCTATTTGCACCGTTTTTGCGGCCAGCCGTTATCGATATCCCCTCTCATACGTACATAGATTTCTTTTTTCTCTCGCTCTCTTTTGGCTTTCGCTTAAGTATTACGATTGCAACGATTTTGGGAGCGCTGGGAGGGTATTTACTGTCAAGGAAGGTGTAACTATGCTCGTACTAGCTTCTTCATCTCCTCGGAGGGCGATGTTACTTCGCGAGGAAGGGTACGTTTTTGAAACGGTCAAGGCTTTAGTATCGGAAGAGCTGACTGAAGGAATTTCTCCAGAAATCGGGGTTAAACAATTAGCAGTACGCAAGGCCACAGCGGGGTTAACCCATTGGTTAAAACTCGGAGGGAACTTGCAAGATGTAGTGGTGGGGGCGGACACGATGGTGGTACTTGGCTCCCGTATTTTAGGAAAACCAGATTCAACAGTGGAAGCGGAAGAAATACTTCAAAGGCTAAGTGGCCGAACACATGCAGTTTTAACGGGTGTGGCGTTAATTTCCGGATCGGGGAAACTCGCTGTAGATGTGGTAGAAACAGTTGTTAATTTTCGTCAACTCGAAACGGATGAAATAAAAGCTTACGTGGCCGGTGGCGAACCGATGGACAAGGCAGGGGCTTATGGGATCCAGGGGGAAGCCGGGAAATTTGTAACGTCTATTCAAGGGTCATTGTCGAACGTCATCGGTTTACCAATGGAATATCTTTCGGAACAGCTTAGAGCGTGGGGGATTGAACAGACAAATATTGCTTCACGCGAGGTGGATAATGAATTATCAGCGTTTGAAGGATTTGCCAGAGGAACTTTTACCCCGTGAACGGCTTTGCCAATTAGGTCCTGAAGCATTATCGAATCGGGAAGTTCTGGCGATTCTTTTGCGGACCGGCCTAAAAGGGGAAAATGTATTGACGCTAGCGGAACGCATCTTAGTAAGTGTTGGTGGACTTTCGGGTTTAGGGAAGCTGACCGTCCACGAGTTGGCCCAAATACACGGCTTAGGGAAAGCAAAATCCGCAGAGGTGAAGGCGGCCTTGGAATTAGGGCGTCGTTCAGTTTCCGTGGATCCAATGTCTAGACCCGTGGTCAATTCTCCTCAGGATGTGGCTCATATAGTTATGGAAGAAATGCGGTTCCTTGATCGTGAGCATTTTCGAGTTGTTTCTCTCTCAACAAAAAATCATGTTTTAGGGATCAGCCCGGTCTCGATAGGTTCGCTTAATTCGTCCTTAGTACACCCACGCGAGTGTTTCAAAGAAGCAATACGGCGTAATTCTAACGCCATTATTTTATTGCATAATCATCCCAGTGGGGATCCAACCCCTAGTCAGGAAGACATTGAAGTAACACGTCGTCTGTCAGATGGGGGCAAGATTCTCGGGATTGAAGTCTTAGATCATATAATTATTGGAGATAATCGGTTTATCAGCTTAAAGGAACGGGGAATCCTATAATCGAGGTTCGTGGTTCGATATTCGTGGTTCGAATTGTGAATTCGATTCTGCGAATCGAAGAACGGAATTGATCTTAAAGCTTTAAATTATTGTGCGAACTTGTTCGCCTCGATTCGAACCACGAATATCGAATATCGAATATCGAATTTGGAGGGAGCTTTAAATAACTATGTTTAATTTTTTCAGCAAGGATTTAGGAATAGATTTGGGAACTGCAAATACTGTAGTTCATTTGAAGGGGAAAGGGATTGTCGTTCGGGAACCCTCCGTGGTGGCAATGGACATTACCACTAAAACCCCTATGGCCGTGGGTGACAAAGCCAAGGAGATGATCGGCCGGACTCCCAGTAACATTGTGGCTATTCGCCCCTTAAAAGATGGGGTCATTTCTGATTTTAACGTTACGCAGAAAATGCTGAAGTATTTTATTAGTCGAGCTCTAGGAACCGATCACCCTTTTATTCGCCCACGCGTTGTTATTTGTGTGCCTTCAGGAGTTACCCCTGTTGAAGAGCGCGCAGTCAAAGAAGCGGCCATGGCAGCGGGTGCGAAAGATCCGATTATTCTAGAGGAGCCCATGGCAGCAGCAATTGGGGCAGGTCTTCCAGTCAGTGAACCTACAGGGAACATGATTGTCGACATTGGGGGAGGGACAACGGAAGTGGCCGTAATTTCCTTAGGTGGAATCGTGACAAGCCGTTCAATCCGTGTGGCTGGGGATGAAATGGATGATGCTATCATCGCTCATATTAAGCGACGATATAATTTAATGATTGGTTATCGCACGGCTGAAACCCTTAAATTTGAAATTGGATATGCGTACAAAGCAGAAAAAGGAATGTATACTGTGCGTGGACGGGATTTATTAACGGGACTTCCGAAAACTATTGAAGTGACCTCAGAAGAAATTCAAGATGCTTTACAAGAACCAGTAATGGCGATTGTGGATGCTGTCAAATCATGTTTAGAAAAAACTCCGCCGGAATTATCGTCCGATATCATGGACCGAGGTATTATGATGGCAGGTGGCGGCTCGTTACTGCGCAATCTTGATCGACTGATTTCAGAGGAAACGGGTATTGCGGTGCACATAGCGGAGGACCCCTTGTCCTGTGTCGCTATAGGAACAGGAAATGTCTTGGAACATGCAGAAATCCTTCGTAGAATTGCCGCCTCGCAAAAGAGCTAAAAAGAGCGGGGAGGAATTGTGGTGGGAAAAAGAGTGAATGTAACGGGAATCGCAGTTCTCGTTTTCTTTCTCTTGTTAGGAGTACTGATAACGATCCGGTATACGGGATTAGGAAGTAATTTTTTTAATCCAGTTGGGGGAGTTATGCAACGTATTTTAAGCCCGTTGGAACAACCTATTCTGCGAATTGGGAATGTAATAAGAGATAATACGCGGGCAGTGTGGGACTTTAGGGAAGTATCACGTCAAAATGAAGAACTTCTTAAGAAAGTTGACCAGCTTACAGGGGATAATATTAAGTTAAAAACAGAAATTCTGGCTGGTATGCGTTACAGTGTGCTTGATCAGGGTCAGTTTCGCAGTCCAACCCTCGAAAAGTATGAAAAAATTGGAGCTAGTGTAGTTAATCGTAACCCAACCACTTGGTTCAGGACAATAACTTTGAATCGTGGAAGGCAGGATGGGGTTGCGACGAATGACCCGGTCATTGGCGATTTGGGGCTTGTGGGAAAGATTGTGTCTGTTACACCGACCACCTCTGAAGTCTTATTGATCCTCGATGGAGAAGGGCAAGTAAGTGCATTGGTGCGTGGTAGCACGGGTAATAGTACCTTTGGTATTGTGCAAGGGAACTACAAACGCGGTTCCCGTCTGACCTCGGAAGGGAATTTACAAATGCTCTTTCGCAGAGAAGATAGCATTAATGTCGGAGACCTTGTACTTACTTCAGGTCTTGGTGGGGTTTACCCCAAAGATGTTCCGATCGGGCAAGTCAAGGAAATTCGATTAGACCCTTCTGGTTTACTCAAAACTGCTTATATTCAACCACTCGTCAACTTTGATTCCATAGAAGAGGTATATATCATTAAAATAGTGGGTGAAAAATAGTGCGTTATGTTTTGATCGCGGTTATGTTTCTCTTAAGCCTGATTTTACCGGGAACACTCTTTCACTTTTGGTCTTGGTCAGGGATTAAACCAGATTTACTTATGCTTTTGACAATCTATATAGCCATGCATCACAGGCTCCCTTCGGGTTTAATATGGGGACTGGGCGCGGGCTTTTTAGAAGACTTATATTTAGGCCGCTACATTGGAATGTATACTCTCACGCTCGCTGTGGTCGCTTCTTTAAGCTATTGGTTGGCAGAACGTTGGTATCGAGAAAACTTTCTTATAACCACCTTTACGGTATTTCTCGTCACCGCCGTCGGGCAAATTTTGGTTGCTTTTTTGAGCTTAGGAGCTGGACTTCATTGGTCTCTATCGGATATAGGACGTTTGGTAATAGGGGTCTCCTTATATAATGCAATATTAGTTCCGCTAACCTATCCCTGGATCCACCAGTCCTTCGTCCGCGGCTGGCTACGGTATCGGCCGAGATATGAACGTTAACATATCGAGGCACGAGGTACGAAGCTCGAGGTACGAATTGAGGCGAACAAGTTCGCAGAACGATTGAAGCATCGCAGTCCAATTTCGGGCTTCTATTCTCAGTGCAAGTTTATTCCGTTCTTCGATTCGTAGAATCGAATTCACAATTCGAACCTCGAACCTCGAACTTCGTGCCTCGCAAAAAAACGTATCGCAGAGGAGTTTTTTTGAATGGATGACAGAGAACGAAAACCCTATGTCTATCGACTCTGGGGCTTAAGCATCGTTGTAGTTCTTGTTTTTTTGATTCTGGGCTTTAACCTCTGGCGTTTACAAATCGCCCAAGGTTCCTATTATTCTGCCATGGCTAAAGGAAATGTCATGAAGCTTGTCAAGGTTCCTCCTACTCGGGGAGATATTGTGGACAGAAACGGTAAGCTTCTTGTAACTAGTATTCCAGAGTTCGTTCTCCACTTAGATTGGATGGATTTACAACAAGCAAAAGGTAGTAAGTGGAAAGATGTTGTCCTACGGTTAGCAGATTTCATCCATCCATATTGGCCCAACACTAATCAAACGGTCGATTCGATTGCTGTAGATATTTTCGCCAATATTCAGAATCATCAGTGGGAACGGTATCGACCAGTCATAATTCTCAATAAGATCCCTCCCAAGCTTCAAGCGGTTATTGCCGAACACCAGGAGGAACTTCCCGGAGTAAGTGTGGAAGCGATTCCAGTTCGCTCATACCCTGAAAAAACCCTCGTCGGTCAGCTTCTAGGGTATGTTCGAGAAATCTCAGATTCAGAAATCACACAGTTTAACAAAAACCCGGATGCCCAGGAGGCGAACTTTGAGTATGCACAAGGGGATCTAGTCGGCAAAATGGGGGTTGAAAAATCCTATGATTTTTGGCTGCGGGGTAAAGAAGGGGTTCAACAAGTTGAAGTCGATAACAATGCCCGTCCCGTTTCCAAAAAGATAATTCAAGCAGCGGAAGCGGGAAAGACGGTTCAACTGACGATTGACGCCGACATGCAAAAGACTGTGGATGACACCCTCGATCAAGTTATACTAGATATTCAAACGAAAAATCCAAATGCTCATGCCGGAGCTGCTGTCGTAATGGATGTCAATACCGGTAAGATTCTTGCCATGACTTCTCGACCTGGAATGGATCCGAATGACTTAATCGGTATTATTTCCGAGGAAATGGCGGATAAATATTGGCCACAAGACCCTAAACGTGCATCAGAAGCTGCTTCCCTAAACCGGGCTTTGACGGGGTTATATCCACCAGGATCCGTCTTCAAAATGGTGATAGCAATGTCGGCCTTACAACTGGGCCTTACTACGCCGAATGAAAGGATAGATGACAAACTATCTTCCTTAGGGAGCCTTGGCTCGCAACAGCAAGGGATCTCGGAATGGGGTGGCAATTACTTTGGCCTGGTCGATCTTTATCGAGGGCTGGCCAAATCCTCAAATATTTATTTTGAAATCATGGGTCGTCGAGTATTTGATTCCAATCCGGAGATGATCGGTCAGATCGCCCGTGAATTTGGCCTAGGCGTCGAAAGTGGGGTTGATTTGCCCGGAGAAGCTAAAGGAATTTCACCATCAGCCGAATGGAAGAAAACACATTTTACAGACATAAATGAAAAGGCGAAGGAGTCGCGTGATAAAGCGCTAGCGAAGATCGAGAGCGATTACGAACCTAAACTGAAACAGGCTCCCGACGAGACAACACGCAAGCAACTACAGACACAGAAAGACTTAGAAATTAAAAAGAAAAACGATTTGTACAAAGAAAAAACTAAAGAACCTGTTGATTGGCGGCCCTATGACAGTTATAACAATTCTATCGGACAAGGATATAACTTCTACACTCCTATCCAATTAGCTAATTATGTGGCAACTATAGTGAATGGCGGAAAACACTATCGTCCATATGTGGTCGATAAACTCGTTGATCCAATTACCGGAGAGACCGTTCAGCAATATGAACCTAAGGTTCTTAATAACGTCTCGATTTCTCCCGAGGTCCTAGATCAAGTCAAACAAGGGATGCGTGCTGTAACGAGTGGGGAAGGAACAGCCAACTGGCTCTTCTCAGATGTACCGGAATATTCAGGCGGAGGTAAAACGGGAACTGCCCAGATCGGATCTAAAGATACGATCTCCGGTGAAATTTATAACGGGGTATTTGTCGCTTTTGCTCCTTATGATAATCCACAGATTGCCTTCGCTGGGGTCGTTGAATTTGGAGGACACGGTGGGGAAACAGCAGGTTACGTCGCCAAGGCAGCTTTTATGGAATATTTTGGTTGGAAGAGCACGAATGGAGGCTAAAAAACGAGGAAATTTGTCCTCGTTTTTTTTATTTGGATAAAGGGAATTTGGACAGGCTTGTAGAATTTAAAGAGGAGCATTTATAGAAAACTTAGCTGGTGCCCACGAAGACACTGTCTTCGCACGTATTAGGCTTCTTGTTAGCTTTGCGAGGGCACCCACTTAGTTGCACTTATGCCACCCGAAAGATATTCTTTCTGACTGGTAGAATTTTGACAAGCGATGGGGGATTGTGCAGGTTGACACGGACAGAACATGTAGCTCTTAAGGGCACCCGTGACGGATTGGTGTTGTACCTTGATCCAGCTGCGAACTTTGAATTGTTAAAGAATGAACTCGATAATCTTATGAAGAACTCTGACCAATTTCTCCAAGGCGCAACCGTCCGGTGCTATGCTGGGAAAAGAGAATTTTCTGAGGATGAACACGTTAGCTTGGCAACCGTCTTAAAACAATCTCAGTTGGAACTTGTGGGATGGTTAACCTCGGAAGAAGTCTACCTACCTAGTAAGGCAAAGTCCTATATAACTGAGGAAAGAGACGCACGCCTCTTAGAGGCAGGGATGGTGGAAGGACACTGTCTCTTCATGGAACGCACACTTCGTTCTGGAAAGAGTGTGCAATTTGAGGGGCATGTTGTTGTGCTGGGTGACGTTAACCCGGGTGCGGAAATTATTGCGACCGGTAATATTGTCGTTCTGGGTTCCTTAAGGGGAGTTGCCCATGCTGGAGCGACAGGTGATCGGAAGGCCTCAGTGAGCGCATACCATTTGGCACCTACCCAATTGCGAATAGCTGATTTGGTGACTAGGGCACCAGATAATGGAGATGACGGACGTGGTCCGGAGATTGCTAGAATCAAAGATGACCAATTGATGGTAGAAGGAGCCAGTATGATTGGCTGGCGTAGCAAGGCCCGATAACGCGATGTTCGTGGTTCGTGGTTCGTGGTTCGAACTTTGAATTTGATTCTGCGAATCGAAGAACGGAATTAATCTTTAAGGCTTAAAATCTTCTGCGAACATTGTTCGCTTCGATTCGAACATCGAACCTCGAAAATCGATATAGAAAGGCAGGTCTAACTATGGGTGAGGTAATCGTAGTAACTTCTGGAAAAGGGGGCGTAGGCAAGACGACTACATCCGCTAATATTGGCACAGGATTGGCTAGCAATGGTCACAAAGTCGTTCTTGTCGATACAGATATCGGATTGCGCAACCTCGATGTTGTGATGGGATTGGAAAACCGCATCGTTTACGACCTAGTGGATGTGACGAGTGGAAATTGCCGCTTGAAACAAGCTCTAATAAAAGATAAACGTTTTCCAAATCTCTTTTTACTGCCAGCTGCACAGACTAAAGATAAAACAGCCGTTAATCCTGATCAGATGAAGGTCTTAGCCGCAGAGCTTAAAGTAGAATTCGATTATGCCATTATTGATTGTCCGGCAGGAATCGAACAAGGGTTTCGCAATGCGATTGCCGGAGCAGACCGAGCGGTTGTAGTTTGTACGCCCGAAGTCAGTGCAGTGCGTGACGCGGACCGTATCATTGGTCTATTAGAAGCATCGGAGCTAAGAAATCCAAAATTAATTATTAACCGTCTCCGCCCTGACATGGTGAAACGTGGAGATATGATGGATATCTCGGATATTTTAGATATTTTAGCAATCGAACTTATTGGCGTCGTCCCAGAAGATGAGAGTATCGTGATTTCTACGAACCGTGGTGAGCCCGCCGTTATGGATCAAGGGTCCATCGCTGGAGAGGCCTACCGACGGATCACGAGGAGAATTCAAGGAGAAGAGGTTCCCCTAATGAACCTTGATGTACCTAAGGGAATTATGGATAGAATTAAGAGACTCATTGGCATAGGCTAACCGTTCGGTACTGAGAGGAGGAATTGTCCTTGTTAGAATTTATCAGCCGAATGCTTGGCAGGGAAAGTGCCTCGAGCAAGACGTTAGCAAAAGAACGTCTAAGGCTTGTCTTGGTACATGACCGTGCCAGCATTTCGCCTGCCATGCTCAATAGGTTAAGGGAAGATTTAGTTAAAGTGATCTCTAACTACATGGAGATCGACGAAGCTGCACTAGAATTTAATCTCTGTCAGGATGAGCGCGAAGTGGCTTTAGTTGCCAACATTCCGGTTGTGAAGATGAAACGGGATTATGCAGCCAAGGGATAAACGGATTAGAATAAGAGTATTAATAGCATCTAGGCTAAATTAGCCAGGGAGGGTACATTTTATAGCCTTCCTTGGCTAATTTGGCCTAGTTTTCTAATACTATCAGACCCCCATGCCGCTTTCCGGCACCAATGATGGATGAAATGAATTCTTATTTCGAGATAGAAAGTATAACTTTTCGTTATATACTTCATTCTTCGATTCGCAGAATCAAATTCATAATTCGAACCTCGAACCTCGAACTTCGCGCCTCGCTTTGGATGTGTTATAATTGGAAAGCAAGCAATCGGGTTAATTAACGTAAGGGGAATTATCACGTGGAAAAACGAGCATTAAGAAACCTTGACTTATTATTTATTTTATTTACTTTTCTATTATTAGCATCCAGTCTCATGATCTTGAGTACAGCTTCAATCAATGTGATGAAATCAGATCCTATGCACTATGTTCAGACACAAACCATCTGGATTATGAGTGGAATAGTGATCTCAGTTGTTGTTGCAGTCATCGATTATCAAAAATGGCAACATTTTCGGTGGTGGATTTATGGCTTTAATTTACTGCTGCTCTTGATAGTCATCTTTTTTGGGGACACGGCTAAAGGCGCAACCCGCTGGATTTATTTTACACCAACCATCGGAATTCAACCCTCAGAGTTTGCCAAGATTTTTATCATCATTACCTTTGCAGATTTTTTAGTAAAGCGTAAAGGAAAACTTAATAATTTCAAGGATTTCATTACACCGTTTTTGTTTGTGCTCATGCCCATGCTCCTCATCTTTAAACAACCGGACTTAGGGACTACCTTAGTTTTTGTGGCCATATTTATTGGTATGATGTTCGTTGCGGGAGCTAACCCATGGAAATTTGGGGGCTTGTTATTAGGAGGAGCTGTCGTGGTAGGGATAGCACTTTGGCTCCACTTCGACACGAACTTACCGGGGTGGCTACAATGGGCTCAAGGACTCCCGCTTCCTTTGCAAGAATATCAGTTAAATCGCTTAATCATCTTCATGGATCCAGCTGCAGATAAGACGGGAGATGGATGGCATATTCTTCAATCTCTCTGGGCAATCGGGTCGGGTGGTTTATGGGGAAAAGGATATCGTATGGGGACGCAGGGTCAGTTGAACTTTCTGCCTGAGCATCACACAGACTTTGTTTTTTCCGTGGTTGGGGAAGAGTTTGGCTTTATTGGCACTATCACCTTACTTTTCCTCTTTTTGATCTTTCTTTTGCGTAGTATCAATATTGCCTTAAGAGCACAAGATACGTACGGGATGTTGATTGCCACGGGCGTTGTTTCGATGTTTACCTTTCATATTCTGGTCAATGTTGGCATGACCTCCGGGATTATGCCAGTCACAGGAATTCCACTCCCGCTCATAAGCGCTGGAGGTAGTGCCATGTGGTCAAATATGGCCGCGATCGGACTATTGTTAAGCGTCAATTTAAGGCACCGGAGGATGATGTTCTAAGCGAAGTCTGAGGTCCGATGTCCGAAGTCCGAATAGAAGCGAACAAAGTTCGCGCAGTATTTAAAGCCTTCAGACAAATTCCAAGTCTAAGTTCAATTCGTTCTTCGATTTGTAGAATCGAAATCACAATTCGAACCACGAACATCGAATATCTAACCTCGCAAAAGAAATAGAACTGCACCGCAGTTCTATTTCTTTTGCTTTCGCGTAGACTATTAAAGGATGTACGAGCCATAATCGAGGTTCGATGTTCGTAGTTCGGGGTTCGAACTTTGAAGCGAACAGAGTTCGCACAGTATTTAAAGCATTCAGCCTAATTCCAAGTCTAAGTTCAAATTCTAAGCATAATTCCGTTCTTCGATTCGTAGAATCGAAATACAACTCGAACCACGAACCACGAATATCGAACTACGAAAAGGGGTTGAGTAGATGAATCCTTTTGAACGCTGGGATGATTGGGAATGGGAACGGGCTATCCAAGAGGTGGGCAAAGAACAGGGGCGAGGGAAATCAACACCGCTCTATAACCAACACGGTCGTCATCGAAGTCCTACGAAAAAGGGGTGGGGTGACTTCCTTAACCATTGGAACGGTACACAGAAGCGAACCCTCTTAGCTGCACTTTTATTTCTTATGGTGTTCTTTAGCGCCAACAGCTCGGATCAAGTTTCCCTAGCTATTCATTCCGTATATCGGGGTGCCATGGACTCGGGTAATTATTACACAGCTCTAAATAATATGGCGAAAGAAGCATTGTCTCTGGGGGGAGTCGACAGTAAAAGTATTCCAGTCGATCTGAAGATGAAAGGAAAATTCTTACCTCCCATTTCTGGACCGGTGATGGCAGGGTTTGGAGATGTGGGAAGTGATGACTCAGTCCATCAAGGACTTGATGTGGGGAGTGCTTTGGGAATTCCTGTGTTAACACCTGCCAATGGGGTCGTGACTATGGTCGGAGAAGATCCTCAGTTGGGGAAAGTGGTAAAAGTCGATTTGGGAGATGGATGGAGCACAGTGCTTGGGAATCTAGGTGAAGTTTCAGTTCAAAAGGGTCAGCGAGTCGAAAGAGGACAGGCAGTTGGAACGGTTGGGCTTTCCGCGCCTCTAAAAAAGCCTTGGCTTCATTTTGAATTGAGAAAGAATAACCAACCAGTCAACCCGATTCCTTATCTCATTCCTCCGGAGGCTAAGAACTAACAGAGATTGAGATTAACTTGATAAACCTAATTCTAGGGGGGAGTGAAAATGGAGCTTTTAAAAATATCCGGGGTGAGCATCCGAATCCATCCCTCATTTCTGGTGGTTTTGTTACTCTATGGAGTCCTGGGTCTAGCGGCCCAGGCTCTTCTCGTCTTTACCTTAGTGGTTGGACATGAATTAGCTCATCTCTTAACGGCAAAAGCGTACGGCTTTAAAGTTGAAGGACTTGAGCTGTTTCCCTTTGGAGGAGCAGCCTATTGTGACGGCCTCTTTGAGGGAAGGAAAATCGAGGAGAGCATTATTGCCTTAGCGGGTCCTGCTTTTAACATTGTCCTCCTTTTTGGAGCTCAGGCTTTACGTTGGAACGGGCTGTGGACGGGAGAGCTCGCCCTTGATTTTGTTCGGTATAACCTTTGGTTGGCGGCTTTCAATTTGATCCCTGTTTTGCCGTTGGATGGGGGAAGAGTTATGAGGGCTCTCTTCGCGGAAGGATTTGGATTCGTTCGCACCACGAAGTTTTTGGCAGGGGCGGGAAAATGGCTTGGTGTGCTCTTTGCCTTTTATGGAATAATTTTAGGGGTTAGTGGAAAGTTTACGGAAGGCCCGCTTTTCTTTCTTATTTTAGGAGGGTTCTTTTGGTTTGCTGGTAATAAAGAAATCTCTTCGGCCCATATAACGTTTCTTAGGCAATTAACTCGCAAAAAGGAGGAATTGATGAAAAGGGGACTGATGCGAAGTCTTTGGCTGACGGTTCAGAGGAATACTCCTCTAGTGCGAATTGTGGAGGAATTCACTCCAGATCGTTACGCCATGGTCACCCTTACTAATGAACAAATGGGAATGGAGAAGATACTTACAGAGACGGATATAATAGAAGGGATGTTGCGGGAAGGGATTCGTTTTCCGGTAGGGAAACTTTGAGGATAATCCCTGTAAATATTGGGTATTTATGCTATATATGATATAATATAAGTTCACAATATAGTTACAAGGAGGCCTCGTTGACACCATGAGTAAAACAACTGCGGCGGAGATTCGCCGGCAGGTCGAACGTTTTTTGCCCAAAGTCTTGAAACCTAGCCGATATATCGGATCAGAATGGAACGCGATTAAGAAAGATTGGGATAAAACCGATGTGCAGATGGTCTTTGCTTTTCCTGATGTGTATGAAGTGGGAATGTCCCATTTAGGAACCCGAATCCTCTACCACTTAGTTAATTCGTACCCAGGATTTCTCTGTGAAAGGGTTTTTGCCCCTTGGGTAGATATGGAAAAGGAAATGCGGGATAAGGGAATTCCACTCTATGCTCTCGAATCGTTTCAACCACTCAAAGCGTTTGATGTGGTTGGATTCACCCTTCAGTATGAAATGAGTTTTACTAATCTCCTGAACATGCTGGACTTGGCGGGTATTCCGATTCGAGCGGACGATCGCGGACTTGACGATCCATGGATTATTGCTGGAGGGCCCTGCGCCTATAACCCAGAACCACTCGTTGGATATATTGACTTCTTCCTCATTGGGGAGAGTGAAGAACAGTTGCCTGAAGTGCTTGGCCTTGTGGCTGAGCAGAAGAAAAATCCCATTTCTCGGCAAGACTTTTTAAGGAGAATCGCCCAAGTCCAAGGGGTTTATGTTCCAGATTTCTACCATGTATCCTATAAACCTGACGGAAGAATTGAGAGGATCGAGGCGGACCCAGGCGTTCCTTCGCTCGTGGAAAAGGCCATCGTTCCAGATTTAGATCAAGCTTTTTTTCCCACCAACCCTGTGGTCCCATACTTAGAAATTGTGCATGATCGAATGATGCTGGAAGTCATGCGCGGTTGCTCACGAGGATGCCGTTTTTGCCAAGCGGGAATGATTTATCGACCCGTTCGGGAACGTTCTCCGGAAACCCTCCTCAAGCAAACGGAGGAATTGGTGTGTGCTACGGGCTATGATGAGATAGCTCTCACCTCCCTTTCTAGTGGGGATTACTCCTGCATCCAGCCCGTAATTCACAACATTCTAGAAAAGCATGGAGAAGAAGGAGTTGGAGTATCCCTCCCGTCACTACGAGTAGACTCATTCGACGTCGGATTAGCAGAGACTGTGCAGAAGGCTCGTAAATCCGGACTAACCTTTGCTCCGGAAGCTGGTACACAGCGCTTACGTGACGTGATTAACAAAGGAGTCGAGGAGAAAAATCTCTTGGATGCAGCGGAGGCCGCTTTTAAGAAGGGATGGTCTACCATTAAGCTGTATTTTATGGTTGGATTGCCGACTGAAACCCAGGAAGATATCGATGGGATAGTTGATCTGGCGAAAAAGGTCGCCAATCTGGGAACCCAGCTGGGACGCCGAAATATCACAGTGACAATCTCGACAAGTGTCTTTGTTCCCAAAAGCCACACTCCATTTCAATGGGAACCGCAGGAAGGTGGCTCTTCAGTAGAACTAAAGCAGAGATATCTAAGGGAGAAATTAAGAGATCGTCGCATAAAATATAACTATCATGATGTGAAGACAAGTTATCTGGAAGCAGTCTTTGCTAAAGGGGACCGGAGACTGGCCCCACTCCTAGAATGGGCAGTCAAACACGGATGTCGTTTTGATGGTTGGGGTGAGCAATTCCGATACGAGGTGTGGATGGAGGGATTCAAAGAGTTAGGAATCGATCCTAGATTTTACGCCAATCGAGCGATGGATTATGACGACATCCTACCTTGGGAGCATATAGAGAGTGGCGTTTCGAAACAATTTTTAGTTGGAGAACACCATCGGGCGCTTCAGGAAGCAAAGACGATGGACTGTCGATATGACGATTGTACCGGGTGTGGAGTTTGCCCGGGAAGAGGGGTTCAGATTGAGTTGAAAGGGTGAGTGCCATGCGGCTAAGAATCGCCTATACCAAAATTGAAGATGCAAGGTATATCGCACACCTTGACCTGACACGGGTGTTTGAACGTGCGATCCGACGGGCTGGAATTAATATGTGTTACTCAGAGGGTTTTAACCCCCGTCCCAAGATTTCCTTTGGCTTCGCCTTAGCGGTCGGGACGGAGGGAGAACGGGAATACGTGGATATCGATCTCCTCCAAGACATGGATTTGGGAGAAGCTTTAGCACGGATACAGGAGCAATTGCCTCCTGGAATCCGATTGCTACAGGGGCGTGCCCTAAATCAGGGAGCCAAATCCTTGATGGCAGTACTCAATGCCGCCAGTTATCGGATGCGCGTGCTGATGGCCCTGCCAATTCAGCCTGAACGTTTGCAAGAAGCGGTCAGCGCTTGGCTTGGACGAGAACATGTGACTTATTCGCGTTATTCGAAAAGAGGGCCGACGGATAAGGATATTCGACCGTGGATTAAGCGGTTGGAAGCTAAAATCCAAGGGGATGAAGTCATCTTTGACCTCGAAGTTGAGATGGGGAACTCAGGAAGTGTTCGTCCAGAGGAAGTGTTGGCTAGTCTCAGGGAGCTTGAGAATTTGCCCCTCGATTTAGATGCGCTTCAAGTTATTCGGACGGGGGTCCATGTGAGTTATGAGGGTGGGAAGAGATCGCCACTTGATGAGCGTTGAAGCCTAGGCCCGAGGTGTGAGTGGAATTAGGAACGGCTCTTGGGTCCACTTAATATGGAAGCAAGAGCCGTTCCTGTGTCTCCTATTAATAGAGTGGGCGTAAGCAATGCTCATGATCTCCAATGTTCCTCATCAAGCAGATTCCTTGGCCGTGTTTGTCTTTAACCCATTCAAACGTGAATTGTATGGACATATTGAGACTGCCTTCCCAAATATTATCCGTTCCTTGAACCCGCTTAACTTTAAAGGACGGATGACGCCAGTCTTCATTAAACTGGTGCATTTTGTCCATAAATAAGTTCTTGATTTTCCTTGGTAGTTTGTTATAGGCATGGTTAAAACGGGACGTACTTTTAATCTGCATCGCCAGTTTTCCTTAAATCTCTCAGGAAATCTTCCATGGAATCAAAGCTCTTGATTCGTCCAGCGTCGATTTCAGCCTGGGCTTCTCGTTCACTTTCTGCCATTCCTCAGTCCAAAACCATTTCCGAACCCCTTGAGCCTTAGTTTGGCCCACGACATCATGAGGTGAGTGTTGTAACACAAGATCTCGAGAGAGGTGTATTCGAATGAAAAATGAACGTGCTCGTAAAGAAATCGTTCTTCAAACTCAAAACCAATCCCAAAAGATACGAGTAGCCGTCTTTGAACAGGGTGAATTGATGGAAGTGTTCGAGGAAGAGGGTGGCTCGTCACATATGGTGGGAAATATTTATCGGGGCCGGGTTGAGAATGTTCTTCCTGGTATGCAGGCTGCGTTTGTTGACATTGGGGTGGATAAGAATGCGTTTCTATTTGTGGGAGATGCTGTTCCGTCGCGATTTGATGAGGATGAAAAGGCTTCGCAGGTTGTGCATGAGCGAATCGAAAATGTCCTTAAACCTCGCCAAGAGCTTTTAGTCCAAGTTACTAAAGAACCGGTGGGTACGAAGGGAGCTCGGATTAGTGTTAACTTGACCCTTCCCGGGCGGTATGTTGTGCTGCTTCCTCAGGTCAGTTATATTGGGGTGTCTCGGAAGATTCAAAATAATAATGAACGGGCTCGGTTGCGAGATCTGGCGGCTGCATCCAAACCAGAAGGGATGGGAGTTATAGTTCGTACTCTTGCCGAAGGAATTGACGGGGATGAGGTAGCAGAAGATATTACTCAACTTGTGACATTTTGGCAGACTTTACAACCTAAAATTCCGCATGTATCTGTTCCAGGTCTTGTACATAAAGATGTTGATCTTATTTCTCGACTAATCCGTGACTGGATTGATCACGATGTAGATAAAATCACGGTGGATCAGGAGGATGTTGCCCAAAAACTGCGCAAAGCTTTGCGGGAGATTGAACATCCAGCCACCAAGCAAATCTACGTTGACACAGGAGAGGACCTTTTTGCTAAGTATTGTGTGGATGATGAAATCCATAAAGCTTTAAGGAGCAAAGTGTGGTTAAAAAGCGGCGGATATCTTGTAATTCAACAGACAGAGGCCTTGATCGTGATTGATGTGAATACTGGAAAGTATGTTGGGCAACGCTCCCTAGAGGAAACAGTGGTCCATACGAACCTTGAGGCAGCTCGGGAGATTGCCCGTCAGTTGCGGCTGAGAAATCTAGGTGGAATCATTATTATTGACTTTATCGATATGACAACAGAAGAAGATCAGAAACAAGTAATCAATGTGCTGGAGACCGCTTGTGCGCATGATAAAACAAAGTCCCAAGTTTTAGGACTGACTCAGCTCGGCCTTGTGGAAATGACTCGAAAAAAAGTGGGTCAGACGTTAGCAGTACGCTATACATCGCCCTGTCCGACCTGTGATGGAAGTGGGAGAGTATAATCTTACTCTTGTAAAGTGCAAGAGTGAGCTTTGTTTTTCAATACTTAGGCGATATATGATCATCAAACTTTGTTAACACTTCATTAGCAAAACCCCGTGGATACAAAGGCATCGGTTTGTCCCGATGCCTTTGTGATGCAAGTTTTTTTTCAGGTAGGGTAGAGTGCTGCATGAGTTCACAAATCCACTTTAAAGCAGTACTTTATGCTACGGGCTGCTCATAGAGATCATCAGTTGTCGTATCGACAGTCTTAATATCTCGCTTGGAAATCAGTTCGCCGCCTGAAGTGAGGAAAATATTCTTCGCGATAATTTGGTCCATTACGGCTTCGATTTCGGTTGCTGTCAAATCCACCTTGGGTTGGGGCAAAGTTATCGTGACTGCGTTTCCTGAGGCGTTGTTGAAGGTCATTCGCAAGACCTTTTTAGTTGTAATCGCCATTTGTTCTCCTTTCTTTTCTGAATACTTTCCTTGGCAACCTTATACAGGCACACTTATCGTTCTCTCTTAGGCTTCGGTTAAATCGATGCGATTGTCTCTTCGCACTCCAATCAATGAATAGTCTTGAAGACTATAAAGGGCTACAGCTACATCGTAAATGTCCTGGTCTGTAGTGCTCGATTTCACATTGGGGAAACTACGTTGACTCAGGATAGGAGAGCTGTCCTTATCACTTGAGATTACAGCCATTTTTGTTCTCCTTTCTAAAATGATTAGACTGACAGTCCCGAAACATAAGCAGTCGATATCTGCGACTGCTTAAGAATAGATGTTTACTTCAAAACTGTTTGTCCTAATCTTATTATATTTGCATCTATCAACTTCTGTTACACAATTTAAGATAGCTTTTTCAATCCCATCCCTTTCCCAAGGATCGATCCTTGAACTTGAAGCAGTGATTTCGATGACCTTAATTTTTTATCTAATTTATAGGAAACAGAAGGAATATTAAAAAAATGAGCCTTTCGCTTTAATGTTTGAACTAAAAGGTTTTTTTTAGAGGAAATAGTGATTACAGAGAGACTTATTTATGATATTGTATTTAATGTGTGAAGCGCATGAGATCGTCAGATTTACAACGTCCGATTTACCGTTCAAACTGCCGCTTATGGACATTTTGAACGGATTTTCAATTTACCTTGGGAAAAAAAACACAAAGCAGCTGTCTTTCGTGAGCAAGCCAATTTATATATCTAGTTAAGAAAAAGAAGAGGTAAACAAAATAACGTCAGAATGCATAGATAAGGAGATGGTTGCGATGAGTACAGGGGTAAGCGTTGTAGTAGATGGTACCACAGGGGTTGGAAAATCTTCTCTTGTTCAAATTCTTGCAGAAGAATTCAATTTAATTTCCTACAATGAAATTTTTAGAGATGATCATAACTTACTGGGCCGATTTTTTTCCGAAGGTAGTCGTTGGTGTTTCCCTATGCAAGTAAGTTTTTTGAACAACAGATACTTGCAGTATACGGAAGCTTCATATTTAGAAAACACTATTATGGACAGGTCAATTTATTCTGACCCAATTTTTGCCAAGATGTACTTAAACGATGGCAATATGTCTTTAGAGGAGCATTCAGTTTATAAATCCTTATACGATAGCCTTGTATCTTCACTGAATTCTCCAAAACTTATTATCTTCTTGGATGTCACCTCAGATGAAGCTATTAGAAGAATTAAGGCTAGAGGCAGAGAAGATGAACTATTGATGCCAGATGAATATTGGATCAACCTTCATGAGGCATATTGTACATACTATAGAAATTACAAAGCCTCTCCATTACTTAGAATCGATGTAACAGATCTTGATTTTGTTAATCGGGAAATAGATCGCCAATCCGTGCTTAAAATTGTCTCAAATGCTCTTTGCTTTCCAGCTCAGGAAGCTCCCTCGGGTTCGTACCCTCACCCAAACAATGGGAAGCAATTCTAACATATAAATTCAATATTGAGAACAGCAGGTTGATAAGCTCCCTTGAGTATTCTGGGGAGCTTTTTTATCCAATCGTAAGACTCCCACTTCTTCAAGTGGGAGTGGGCCCCCGTACCCTGCTTCGGTGACGATAGTCTCCAGTACGATAGTCTCCAGTGGAGAGTATCGCCGAAGCCGCTATCCCCAAAGGAATACCTACCGGCGTAGGATAGAGTATCGCCGAGCCGCCTTCCCAATAGAAACACTTAGCGGCGAAGGAGGTAGAGTCCATCCTACGGCGCGAAAGTATT
>Ga0209347_1001080_pt1 | contig 50648 bp, 44 predicted proteins | sample AutmiccommuBRH23_FD_187382 | JGI IMG/M metagenome (GOLD analysis project Ga0209347, IMG submission 187382) | Deep subsurface microbial communities from Mt. Terri, Switzerland - Autotrophic microbial communities BRH/23 (SPAdes) (version 2) | ecosystem: Environmental > Aquatic > Deep subsurface >... | reverse complement strand
GCGGAATGGCAGCCCGGCGCGTGCTCCGACCACGCATCGGTGGAACGCTCCCTGCAGCTGATCACCGAGGCCGGCTTCACCGCCAGCGTGAGCGAGCTGGATCTGCAGGTGTGGGAGGCGTGGAACGCCGAGCCGCAGGGCGATCGTGGCACCTACTACGACCTGGATGACCCCGCGGCGGCGGACCTCTTCCACAAGGAGGGCTTCACCTACTGGGTGGGCAAGATCGACAACCGCATGGAGCTCGAAGCCATCCAGGCGCAGCGCTTCGCCGAGTACTTCGCGGTCTACAAGAAGTACTCGCAGGACCTCGATCGCGTCACCTTCTGGGGATTGACCGACGCCCTGAACTGGCGGCGCAACCACAACCCGCAGCTGTTCAACGCCGACTTCTCCCAGAAGCTCGCCGCCCCGGCGGTCGCTGATCCCGAGGGTCTGCTGGGCGTGAAGAAGCCGATCACCGACGCCTCCGGGCTGTTCGACGCCATCGACGAGGCGGAAGCGCTGGGCCTTCAGGGCAAGCAGTACACCGGCAAGTCCATCGGTGCGCTTCGGGCCATCATCGGGCGGGCCACCGCGACGGCTCAGTCCGGACAGACCCAGGCCGAGATCAACGCGGCGCACGAGGAGGTCGTCGAGGCAGCGGCCGGACTCGAACGGAAGTAGTCCCACAATCCAGGGAGCGCCCGCGGTGATCGCCGCGGGCGCTCCTGGGCGCAGGCTTCTCCCTCAGGGTGCCTGCGCAGAGCTACCGCCTCACAGAAGGATCGGACCGGGCCTTCCTGCGGGGAGCTCGACCGAGACCTTCTCGCCACCCACGGTCAGCGTGGCCGTGGCAGCAACCTGGGGGTCGGCGTCCTCGACGTCGACGAACAGCCGACGCTCGCCATCCTTGCCCACACCCCGCACCCAGACGCCCTCACCGGGCGTGACGTCCTGCATGCTCACCGGGCGAGACCCGTAGAGGACCTCCTTCACTCCGGTCTGCATCCATCGTGCGAGATCCAGAAGCGCCCGCCGCTGAAGCTCCGGGAGTGTGCCGTCGGCCTTCGGCCCCACGTTGAGCAGGAAGTGTCCTCCCCTCGACACGATGTCGGTGAGCATCCGGGCGATCTGATAGCCAGTCAGGTAGTGGCTCTCGTCCTCGAGCTGGTTGTAGGCGAAGGAGTAGCCGATGCCGCGGCAGTTCTCCCACGCCTTGGCGCCCTCATTGTCGAGCAGATGCGAGTACTCGCTGGTGAGGTAGTCGGAATGCGTGTCGCCGTACCGGTCGTTGACCACACCGGAGGGCACGCGGGCGTAGAAGTAGTTGAACAGCGTGCCCAGACCGTCGGGGCCGAAGTTCTTGGCATCGTCGGGCCATTGGATGTCGTTCCACAGGACCTCCGGCTGATACCGGTCGATCAGGTCGCGACAGTGCGCGGCGCAATACGCGCCGTACTCCGCGTCCTTCGGTCGGCCGGTGTCATTGACTGATTCGTCCGTGGTGTGAGGGGGCATGGGCCTGACGTGCCAATCCAGCCCACCCGAGTAGTACACCCCGAAGTGCATGCCGGCGCCGCGGACCGCTTCGGCGATGGGTGCGATCAAGTCACGCTTGGGGCCACGCGCCACTGTGTTACGCCCGTTCGTGTGCGGCGCATCCCACAGGGTGATGCCATCGTGATGTTTGGTGGTGGGGATGACGTAGCCGGCTCCCGCGTCGCGGAACAGCGTCGCCCACTCTGCGGGATCGAAGTTCTCAGCCTTCCAGAGATCGAGCAGACCGTCGTAGGGCATGTCGCCGTACACCTCACGATGGTGCTCCTGCGCCGGTGACCCGTCGATCCTGATCGTGTTGTAGTACCACTCGGAGTAGGGATTGTGCTTGAACCAGGTCTCCCACTCGATCGTGCCGAGGGCGCCGATGGGCTCCCCCCACGCGGAGACGGAGTAGGCCCCCCAGTGGATGAAGATCCCGAAGGGAGTGTCCGCGTACCACTGCGGTAGCTCACGCTCGGAGAGCTCCTCGAAGGTCGTGGCATCAGTCATGATTGACTCCTTTTCAGCGACTCGACGTCGCGTTGATGTTGAGCGAGATGCCGGGCCAGCCGGCAGAGGATCCTGGGGCTAGCGACCACCGAAGCCGCCGATGTTGATCCCCTTCGCGATCTGCCTCTGAAGGAAGACGACGATCGAGAGGCTTGCCAGCACCGCGATTGACGTTGCCGCCATGAGCGGACCCCAGTCCGTTCCGCGCTCTCCCGAGAACATGCTGAGCCCCAACTGCAGCGGCGCCTTGGCCGGATCAGTCACGATGATGAGCGGCCATAGGAAGGCATTCCAATAGTCGATGAACGTGAAGGCAGCCACGATAGAGATCGGGCCGCGGAGCAGCGGCACGATCACGTGCCGCAGCAACTGCCACTGGTTGGCACCGTCGATGCGCGCAGCCTCCTCGTAGTCCGGAGGGAGGGAGAGGAGAAACTGCCTCAGGAGGAACGTTCCGAAGGCTCCGAATGCAAAGGGCAGGATGATCGCTGGGTAGGTGTTGACGAGGCCCAGGCTGTTGGCGCCGATGAAGAGCGGGATAACCAGGACCTCGATCGGCAGCATCAGGGTGGCGATGAAAACGGCGAACAGTGCCCCCCTGCCAGGGAACTCGAGCCTGGAGAACGCATAGGCGCTGAGCACCGACACCGTCACGGCTATGAGGGCGCCCATTCCTGCGATGAAGAACGTGTTAGCGAGGATCCGTGCGAAGGGAATCGCCGAGAACACCTCGGCATAGTTGCTCCACCGCACCTCGGTGCCGAAGAGGCTGCCCCCGCCGAGGAGCACCTCGTTGCTGGGCTTCAGCGAGGAGAAGAGCATCCATATGAATGGGACGACGAAGATGAAGCCCACCACAGCCAGAGCGACCTTGCTGAACAGTTGCCCGTAGTTGAACGGTTTGCGGCGGTCAGGCATCGTAGCTCACCCACTTCTTCTGACCCACGAACTGCAGGGCAGTGACCAACATCACAATCACGAACAGCACCCACGCCATTGACGACGCGAGTCCCAACCGGTCATAGGAGAATCCCGTCCGGTAGAGGCTCAGAACAAGTGTGTTTGTTGCGTTTCCGGGACCCCCGAGGGTGAGCACATACGGCTGAGCGAAGACCTTGAATCCACCGATGACCGTCATCACGCTGCAGAAGAACAACGAGGGCGAGAGCATGGGGAACGTCACTCTCCAGAACCTGCTCCAAGCGGTCGTTCCATCGATCCGGGCGGCCTCCATGACTGACGGGTTGATGTTGTTGAGGCCGGCGATGAGGATCACGATGTTGTAGCCGATCCCTTGCCACAGGGACATGAGGATGAGCGACGTCATGGCCCAGCCGCCATCTCCCAACCATGAGGGGCCCTCGACGCCGAACCACCCCAGAAACGTGTTCAGCAGGCCACGGTCCTGCAGCATGAGGCGCCAGATCAGGGCATTCGCCACCATGGGCGTGACCACGGGAACGAAGAAGAGGATCTGGAAGAACGGCGCCCAAGTGGGAAGCGACCGCAGCCACACTGCGATGCCTGTGCAGATGATGAGGTTGGCGATCGTGTAACCGATGGCGAAGAGCGCGGTGTTGCCCAGTACCGTGAAGAACACGGGATCCGCGCCCGACAGGATCTGGGCGTAGTTGTCCAGCCCCACGAACTGCCTCGAACCAAAGAGCGGCCATCGGTAGAGGCTGATCACCAACGAAGCGATCAGCGGAACGACGATGAACGAGATGAAGCCGGCCATGCCCGGAGCCAAGTGGAAGAAGGCCAGCAGGCGTTGGCTCATGCCTGGCTTGCTGGCCCTCTTAACATCTCGCTTCGGTGTAGTGCGACCCGCTACCGGAAGCGTGCTGTTCATCTGATCAGCCGATGCCCTGCTCGATGGAGGTGAGGATCTCCTCGGCGGTGCGGACACCGCGCACACCTTCAGGTGAGTACTGGGCGAATTGCGTCACGAACTGGTTCCACGTGGACGTGGTCTCCAGCGGAAGCGCGTTCTCGAGCAGTGCCTCCACAACTTCGACGTCCTCGGCGGGCTTGCCCTCAGACCAAGCGCTCATGGCCTCAGGCACAGACGGCACAGTGCCGCGATTCTTGCCCACGTAGCCCACCACGTCAGGCGTCGTCATCTTCATGATGTTCTCGAACGCCGCCTCCTTGTCGGGGCAGGACTCAGCGATGCCGAAGCCCGAGCCCTGGATCATCCCAACAGGCTCACCCGATGTCGACGGCGGAACGGAGATTCCCACCTCGAACTCGGCCCCATCGACGATAGTCGAGTAGAACCAGGGTCCGTCGATGATCATCGCCACGTTGCCGGCGAAGAACTCCGCGCGACCGCGCTCGTCGTTGTCACCCGCGCTGGGGGCCGCCGCAACCTGTTCGACATTCACGAGGTCCATGACCCACTGAAAATCCTCGACGAAGGCGGGATCCGTGATCGCCAGTTGGCCGTCCTTGACGGGCGCGTTGCCGTCAGCGAACGCGATCGGAAGGTAGGGGTACATGGAGTCCGGTGCGACGTAGGCGCCGTACTTGCCGTCGCCGGTCAGAGCCTTGGCGTCGGCCAGGAACTGATCCCGCGAGTAGGTAGCGCCCGGCAGATCGAGGCCCTTCTCCTCGAAGAGCGCCTTGTTGTAGTACAGGAGCATCGGCTCGGCATCGTACGGCAGTGCCCGCACCGTTCCGTCGACGGTCAGGCCCTGCATCATGGCCTCGTTGTACATGGAGAGGTCCAGGCCCGCATTCTCAGCCAGATCGTCCAGCGGTGCCAGGAGCTGTGACAGCTCCTGCGCTCGGGCAGCCTGGGTGGTCATGATGCAAGGCGCATCCCCCGCCGACATCCGTGTCTTCACCAGGGTCCAGTACTCCTGGAAGCTCGGGCCCTCCAGCGACAGGTCGAACTCGGCGTCGCCTCCCTCCTGGACGCCCGCGATGAACGTCTCCCACTGCTCACGATCGGACTCATTGGAGACCCACGTGTACATCTGGTTGGCCCGCTCGCTACCTGCGGCGCTGCCTTCCTCGTCCTGGCTGCAGCCCGCCAAGCCCAGCACGAGAACGCCAGCCAACAGCCCAGCCGAGATCCTTCTTGGCATCAGAACACTCCTTCGTTTTCTGCGCGGCCGGCCCGTGATGGGGGTCTCCGTCGTTGGAGCCCGGGGTCTCGACCTGGTGTGTCTCACGTTAACATCCCCTGTTAGCGTTACCAAACGACAGGACAATTCGTTACCAAACCGTGACCTTCGGAGGCTGACGCACTCATTCCCACTGCCCGCGGGTCGCGGGCGCGAGCGAAGGATGTGCCCTGCACCACCTCTGTCAGCCCCCGTCGATAGACTCGCACGAGTCAGATCGGCTGCGCTCCACACGCTGACGGGGACGCCGGCGTCCTTGATCCGCGGAGTTGGCCGAGCCCAGGGGCGGCACCTGACAGGGAGGTTGGGGGACCCACCACATGGCGGCAGTCAAGAAGTTCATCGTTCCGGCGATCCTCGCCCTCCTCGTGGGGGTGCTCGCGCTGGTCGGGTACCAGGCGGCGCAGAGCTGGCAGCTGTTCGGCAGCGAGTCCGAGTCCACGGACACGCGCGTCATCCAGTCCATCAAACGCGAGGAACAGGTGGTGCTCCTCAGCCTGGGCATCCAAGGCATCTCCGAGAAGACCGAGAAGCGCACATTCCTGGGGGTCGAGGTCCCAGGCAGCGACCGGGCAACCTTCATGCAGTACTCCTTCAACGCCAAACTGGGCATTGACGGCCGAGACGTGCGGATCGTCCCGGTTGGCGAGAAGAAGTACCGCATCTCCATCCCCGAGTACATCTTCATCGGACACAGCAACGAGGACTTCAGGCTGGTGGCCGAGAACAACGGGGTCCTGAGCTTCATCACGCCGGAGAACGACCCGGTCGAGATGATCAACAGCATCCTCAGCGCAGATGCGCAGGCGGAGTACATCGCCGACAACGAGCAGATCCTCCGCGAACAGGCCACCTACTTCTACTCCAGCATCATCACAGGCATCGACCCGGAGATCGACATCACCTACGACTTCAGCCAGTAGCCCTCTGCTCTACCGGCCCGGCGCCTGGGACGCCGGGCCGGGGTCGTCGACGTCACGAGGTGACGATCAGCACTCCCCCGTCCACCAGCGACGGCGACACCTGCCCGAACACCCCCGGGCCCGTCACCTCGATGCGATCCCCCGCGACACCCGCGCAGTCCGTCACCGTCACTGTGACGGAGTTGCCGGCCTCCGTCGCGCCGTCCAGCGTGTAGTCGGCCACGCCCGTGAGCGTGGCGACGCGGCACTGCCCGCCGTCGATCCGCTGCCTTCCGACGCTGAACCCGGTGAGCTCGGTGCTGCTCAGCACGGCGGTGTGGGCGTCACCGTCGTCCCAGGTGCGGACGAGCGTCACACCCCCGAGCACGTTCTTCCGAACCGAACCCGCCGACAGCCCGATCGACCCACTGGCACCGTCGCCCCACGAGACGGCCCCCGACACCGCAGCCGAACGCCGCGCGTCTGGGTCGTACACGGTGAGGCTCCCGTACCCCGCCCCGGCCGCGTTCCCGGTCACGGACTCCGCCACGACCGCATACACATCGCGGGGCAGGTCGACGGTCGCGGCCGAGCACGCGTGCGAGCCCAGCTGTCCATCGAAGGTCGCGTCACAGGCCAGGGTCGCCGTGGCGCCGGTGGCCAGGCCGGTCAGCCGCACGCGCATCGTGGCGTCGTTGGGGATCCCCGCACCCGTCTGAGTGCCCACCAGCACCTCGACCCCGCCGGCGTAGTTCCCATCGCCCGGCCACTCGACGGCGGGCACCGCCCGGACCGACACCGCCAGCGGGACGGCCGTCACCTCCCACTGCCCCGCTACTGCCGACACCTCGAAGTTCGACGCCTTCTCCGCACCGAACACCATCAGCGGCGTCGTCACGCCGGAGCCGACGGCCGGCCCCACCGTCGACGGATCGTTGGCGCAGCTGAGCGACCCGACGTAGGCACCGGTCACCACGCACGCCGACACCGGATGGGCCGCGCCGTCGAACTCGCCGCCGTAGCCTCCCGCGGTCATGGTGACGGGGGCCCGGTTGATCGTGAACGTCGCGGAGTCGCTGCTGCCCAGGTGGTTCGCGTCGCCCGCCCAGGCCGCGGAGGCGCTCGCCGTGCCCGCATCGACGTTGCCCGAGTAGTCGACAGTTACGGGGACGGTGGGCCCGCCGACCCTGGCGGCCACCGCGCTGCACGGCGTCTGGGCGTCACCGTCGAACAGGTGCGGGCCGGCCGTGCAGGTCACCGTCGTGGCCGACGGGGCCTTGGCGATCTGGAAGGTCGCCGAGCCACTCGAGCCGGCCAGGTTCGCCGAGCCCGCCCAGGACGCCGAGGCGGTGGCGGTGCCGGCGTTGACGTTTCCGGAGTAGGTCAGGGTCAGGGGAACGTCGGCCATCCCCGGGCCGCTGGCCTTCGCCGTGCAGGGCGTCTGCGCGGTCCCGGTGTAGGTCGACGGCGACGTCGGGCAGCTGACCGCCACCGTCGACGCAGCCTTCGTGATGGCGAACGTCGCGGTGCCGCTGCTCCCGGTGTGATTCAGATCGCCGGGCCACGACGCGGACGCGGCCGCGGTGCCCACGTCGACGTTGCCGGTGTAGTCGGGTGTCCGCGGCACCGCCGTCATGCCGACGCCCGAGGCCTCGGCCGAACACGGCGTCAGGGGAAGCCCCGTGTAGATGGCGGACGCGGGACAGGTCACCGTGGTCGTCGACGCGGCCTTGGTGATCACGAAGTCAGCCGAGCCGCTGAGCCCGACAAAGGAGGCGGAGGCGGTCGCGGTGCCGGCGTTGAGGTTGCCGGAGTATGTGACCGGCACGTCGCGGGGCGGCAGCTGCCACGACCCAGTGGCCGTCGCGGAGCACGGCGTGACCGGGCTGCCGGTGTAGACGAACGGGCCGGGCCCGCAGGTCACCGTCACCGCGGTGGGCATCTCGATGGCGAACGTTCCGTACGCGATGCTCGGCTCGTGGTTGTCGTCTCCCGGATAGTGGGCGGTGGCCTTGGCGGTCCCGACCGCGACGTTGTCCACGTACTCGACCTCGACAGGTTCGTAGTACAGGAACGCTCCGGTCACCGTCGCCGTGCACGGGGTCACCGCCTCGCCGGTGTACATGGAGGGGTTGGCGCAGAACATGGAGACCGCCGTGGACGCCTTGACGACGGTGTAGGGGGCGGTCAGCGTCGTGACGCCGTCGGAGACCACGACGGTATGCGGGCCGGCGGGCGTCGTCGACACCCCGAACGAGCAGGTCCCGGTCCGGGGGCAGGAGCTCGCGAACCGGCCATCCAGGTACACCGAGGGCGGGTTCTGGAAGTACGCGACCGTCACGGTAACCAGCGCGTTCGCGCCGTAGACGCTGCTCGACCTGTTCAGCCACATCGTCGGCGTCTGGTCCACGGGCATCACGAAGACGTCGCTGGTGGCGTCCTTCACCCAGCTCCCGAGCGGGGCGACGTACGTGGCGCGGAAGTACACCTCCCCCATCGGCGCGACGGGGACGTCGATCCGCGCCGTCGCCGTCCCCGTGGAGGTCGGGACGGTGGAGTGCCGCGTGAAGGAGACACCGTCGGTGGACAGGTAGAACTCGACGCTGCCCGCCGGTGCCGGATTCCCCCCGAGGGTCGCGGTGGCGGTGATGGGCACGGAGTAGCCGGTGCGCGCGCTCGACGCCGTCGACGACATCGTCACCACCACCGTGCTCGGGTCGGTCTCGGTGGAGGTCGCCAGCGGGTCGGCCGTCGCCCCCGGGGCCACCGAGGCGGCCAGTGACAGGGCCAGGAGGAGGGTCGCCCACAGCTGTGAGAGACGCCCGCCGGCACGTGATCGAGGTTGGCTGTGGTCGCTTCTGGTCATCTCCGGTCCCCTCGCCGTGGCGCTGCCCCGTCGCTCGCAGGGCCCGCCACCACGATGTCGGACCCCGGCTCGGCCGGGCCATGGACCTAGGTCGCATGTCGCCGGCGCGTCACATTTCTCGCTGTGGGGCTTCTTGCGTGCATATGCACAGAGAAAGCTCCACAGCGAGAAACTTGCTGGCACACAGGACCACTCGGAGCCCACATCCCACTTCAGACCGTCCTGCCTCTTCCCCGCTAGCCCGGTCGCCGCAATAATCCCCACCAACAAGGGGGTGCGCCTATGAGGCTCCGACGACCCGCTCAACCCGACGTTCTCGGCGCCGCCGCGGAGCGGCTCACGGAGGAGACCGCGCGCGCCTGGCGGCAGAAGCGCTCCCGCGGCCCCGAATTGGACCCCGTCCTCCACCACCCCGATGTCGTGGATTCGTTGCTCCGCATGACGAATGGCACCTGCGCCTACTGCGAGCGTGCCCTGGAGGCGCAGGGTCCGGACGCGGCGGTCGTCGCCCACCACCGACCCACGTGGGGCGCCGTCGGCCTCGACGGCGCCATCGCCCTGACCGCCTACTGGTGGCTCACGTATGAGTGGGACAACCTCTACCCCGCCTGCGCCGACTGCGTCCGCTCCCGCGGGACGCGGTTCCCGGTCGACGGGCCGCGGGCCGCGGCACGCCAGCCGCTCGACACCGAGCTTCCACTCCTCCTCGATCCCCTCGACGACGACCCCGACGAGCACCTGCGCTACCAGCCCGACGGCACCGTCACGGCCCTGACCGACCGCGGCCGCGCCACCATCGACATCCTCGCCCTCAACCGCGACTTCCTCGTCAAGGCCCGCCTGGCCGCGCTCACCTCGCCCAGCCACGCCTTCCCCACCCTGCACCGGCAACTCGGCGCCCACGACGTCCCTGCCCCGGGAGGCGCAGCCCCAGACGCGGGCACTCCCGACGCCGCGACCCCACTGCAATCCCCGCCCCGACCCCAAGGCCCCGACCTCCCGCCCATGGCCGGCGCCGGGCCGGGCGCCCCCGCATACGACCTCAACGTCGCCATGGCGGCGCCCCAGCGCGGCAACTACTACCAGGCGACGCAGTGGATCGAGCGCGTCGTCATCCGCAACTTCCGCCCCGTCCGCGACATCGAGATCGACCTCGCCCGCTCCACCAGCGACCGCGGCCCTTGGACGGTGCTCCTCGGCGAGAACGGCTGCGGCAAGAGCTCGGTGCTGCACGCCATCGCGCTGACGTTGATGGGCGGTCAGCAGCGCCGCCAGCTCGGCATCGACGCCCGCCGCTTCCTCCGCGACGGCGCCCGCAAGGGCCTCGTCGAGGTCTACCTCTCCGGCCGGCAGGAGCCGCTGCGCCTCGAATGGGCGAAGGGCGAGCAGGACTTCCACGGCCCCGAACCGGTCCCGGCGCTGCTGCTCGGCTACGGCGCCACGCGCCTGCTGCCGCGTACGCCGTCGCCCCTCGACGACAACCGCGTGGTGCGGGTCGACAACCTCTTCGACCCCGTCGCCCCGCTCACGGACCCCACCTCGTGGCTGCTCTCCCTCGACGAGGACACGTACGACGACGTCGCCAGCGGCATCCACGAGATGCTCGCCCTCGACCACGACGCCGAGCTCATCCGCCACCGCGACCGTGTCGTCCTCAAGCAGGGCCGCACCCGCTCGGACATCGGCACGCTGAGCGACGGCTACCAGTCGATGGTGGTGATGGCCTGCGACATCCTCCGCTCCACGATGCGGCTGTGGACGCAGTCGGCGCTCGCGGAGGGGATCGTGCTGATCGACGAGATCGGCGCCCACCTCCATCCGCGCTGGCGGCTGCGGATCGTCACCGCGATGCGCAACCTCATGCCGCGCATCCAGTTCATCGTCACGACCCACGACCCGCTGTGCCTGCGGGGCATCGTCGACGGCGAGGTCGTGGTCATGCGCCGCAACAGCGAGGGCGACATCGTCTCCCTCTCCGACCTCCCGCCCGTCACGGGCATGCGCGTCGACCAGCTCCTCACCTCCGAGCACTTCGGGTTGGGCTCGACCGACGACCCAGAGGTCGCCGAGCTGTGGGAGAGCTACTACCGCCTCATGGGCCTCAAACATCCGACGGCGGAGCAGGCTGAGCGCCTCGGCCGCGTCCGGGCGCGGCTCGACGAGCTCGAGCAGTTCGGCACCACGGAGCGGGAGCGGCTGCTGCTGACGTCGGCTGCCGGCTACATCGCGCAGCGCCGCGAGTCCGGCGACGCCGTCGCCCCCACCAGCGCCGAGGTGAACGCCAAGCTGGCCGACCTGTGGCGCCAGTACTTGCCGGGCGGCGACTGATGCGCCGGGTGAAGCGGCCCGCGGCGCCGACGAGCCTGTCGGAGAAGAAGGCTCTCGACGAGCGCCAGGCGGCCCTCGACTTCTACGCGGCCTGGGACGGCACCACGAAGTACGACGACTACAAGGTCTACAAGAACCCCGACATCCGGGCGGAGTTGGAGAAGGCGTTCGGCGGCAAGTGCGCCTACTGCGAGACGTACTACGCCGCGACCCAGCCGGTCGCCATCGAGCACTACCGCCCCAAGGGCGAGGTGACCATCGGCGGGAAGCGGGTCCCTCCGGGCTACTACTGGCTGGCCAGCGAGTGGACCAACCTGCTGCCGTCGTGCACCGATTGCAACAGCCCCCGCAAGCAGGACCTGCCCGACGACACCCGCACCGCGGGCAAGGCCAATGCGTTCCCGCTGGCGTCGGAGGCGTCGCGCGCCAGCGCGCCCGGCGGCGAGAAGCGCGAGAAGCGGCTGCTGCTGCACCCCTACCTCGACTATCCCGAGAAGCACCTGGAGTTCGTGTGGGGCATGGGCACCGTCGACGACGGCTGGGTCCGGCCCCGGCGCGGCAGCGCGAAGGGCGAGGCGACCATCGCCGTGTGCGCGCTGCAGCGTCGCGGGCTGCGCGCCGCCCGCCGCGACCGCCTCCTCGACCTCGTCGCCCACCTGGAGACCGTCGTCGAGGCCAGGGAGAACGTCGCCCGGCACCCCGACGACCCCGCCCTCCTCGCGCAGTACGAGCGGCGCCTCGCCGAGGTGAGCCGCTTCGTCGACGACCACGCCCCCTACAGCGCCATGTGCCGCCAGGTGGTGATCAGCTACCACGACCGGCTGTTCGGACCGAAGGAGCCCCGATGACCACACCCAGCCCGTACGCCGCGCCGTCGCTGACCTGCGACATCGTCATGAAGGGCGGCATCACCAGCGGCGTGATCTATCCGCGCGCCGTCGCGGAGCTCGCGCAGACCTACCGGTTGAGCTCGGTCGGCGGGGCGTCCGCCGGGGCGATCGCGGCGGCCGCCGCTGCCGCCGCGGAACTCGGACGGCAGACCGGGGGCTTCGAGGAGCTCGACGCGATGCCCGACGAGCTGGCCGCCGTCGGGCCCGACGGGCACTCGACGCTGGCGTCGTTCTTCCAGCCGACGGCGACGGCGGCGCCGCTGTTCCGGCTGCTGTTCGCTGTCGCGGGGGCTGAGGGCGGGAAGGTCGGCGCCCTGGTGCGGGGCCTTCTGGGCAGCTTCTGGAAGGAGGCCCTCGCCGGTTCCCTCGTGGGGTTGGTGCTGGTGGTGGTGAGCCTGCTGGGCGAGGGGGTCGCGACGGTCGCGGGAGTGGTCGGTGGGCTGCTGCTGCTCGTGATCGGCGCGGCGGCGGGGGTCCTGGTCGGGGCGCTGCGGACGTTCGCGCGGGTGGCGGGCGACGGCTTCGGCATGTGCACGGGCATGGAGGGCGACGGCGCCGGCGGCGCGACCCCGCTCACGCCGTGGCTGTACGAGAAGATCCAGTCGCTGGCCGGGCGCGGCCCGGGTGACGCGCCGCTGACGTTCGGGGATCTGCGCCGCGCCGGCGTGACGCTGCGCGTGATGACCACGAACCTCACCCGGCACCAGCCGATGGCGATGCCGTGGAGCACGGGCGAGTTCTGGTTCGACCCCGACGAGTTCCGCCGCCTGTTCCCCGAGGACGTGGTCGCGTGGATGGAGAACCCGCGCGCCGAGGTCGCGCCGGGCCCCACGCCGCTCGCTGAGATCGCGCCCGACGGCACCCCGCTCGCTGAGGTCGCGCCCGAGGGCGAAGCCGTCCGGGCGAGTCTCGAAGCCGACGCCACCCCGCTCGCTGAGGTCGCGCCCGACGGCGCAGCCGTCCGGGCGAGTCTCGAAGCCGACGCCGCAGGCGTCGATCCCCGCACCCCCGCCCAGTTCGACACCCAGCTCCGCCGCGCACAGGCCGGGCGACTCCGCCCGTGGCCGTCCCCCGACGACCTGCCGGTGATCGTCGCGACTCGCATGTCCCTCAGCTTCCCCGTCCTCATCGCGGCGGTCCGGCTCTGGTCCGCCGACTTCACCCAGCCGTCGAACTGGCGCGCCGTGGACGAGGCCGCGCGCTGGCGTCGCGCCAACCCGGACGGCACCGTCGAGCAGGCGCTGGCGGCACTCCCGGCACCGACGTTCTCGCCGGTGTGGTTCACCGACGGCGGGCTGTGCGCGAACCTACCGGTGCACTTCTTCGACTCGCCGCTGCCCAAGCATCCGACGTTCGCGTTCAACCTCGGTCCGTTCCCGCCGGGTCGGGAGAAGTCGCCGGACCAGTCCGAGAACAGCTACCTGCCCACGGCCAACGCGGGCGGCCTGCAGCGACCGTGGTTCCCGCTGCCGACCGCGGGAATCGGTGCGTGGGCGTCGTTCGGCATGCTCATGGTGCACACCGCGCGTGAGTGGGTCGACGCCGCGCAGATGGTGATGCCGGGCTACCGCGACCGCATCGTCACCGTCCACCACGACGAGTCCGAGGGCGGGATGAACCTGTCGATGCCGCCGGACGTCGTGCGCGACCTCGCCGAGCGCGGCCGCCTGGGCGCGGTGAAGCTCGTCGACGTGTTCGCGGGCGAGCGGCCCGGCGTCGTGCCCGCCCGCGGCTGGGACAACCACCGCTGGATCCGGTTCCGGACCGCGGCGTCGGGGCTGGCGGGCTGGCTGGGGGCGTGGAACCGCAGCTACCGCGACGCGTCTCCCGGCGGCACGCCGTACCCCGACCTGGCTGGGCCGGGTGCGGACGCCGAGCTGCCGTCGTACCGGCTGACGAACGCGCAGCGGGGGTCGCTCAACGAGAGGACGGGCCAGCTGACAAGCCTGGCCGACGCCTGGGGGGCCGCGCCGATGCCGCCCGCGCCCCAGCCGGCGCCGCGGCTGCGGCTGGTGCCCGACGACGGCACCGCGGCCGGCCTCGACGCCTCCGACGACCCGCCGTCGCCGCCCCCCGCGACGTCGTGACTGGGCTGGTTCGTGTCGGTGCCGCCGGGCGGATGGGTTTGAGCAGATGGCACTGCTCAACGTGGTCGGCCCGCGTGGGCTGAGCGTCGGCCTGGCCACGAGTCGTGCCATCTGCTCAAACCCCATCCGGGCACGGCCGACGGGGCCAGAATGGAGCCCACCCCTGACCGCACCCAGACCTGAAGGACCGCAGTGACGCCGAACACCACCACCGACGACGCCGGCCGGCTCGTCGCCTCCGCGCGGATCTCGTCGCTCGCGCCCGACGAGGTGTTCGTGTTCGGCTCCAACGCCGCGGGCGCACACGGCGGGGGTGCCGCGCGGTTCGCGATGGACCGGTTCGGCGCGGTCTGGGGACAGGGCCACGGTCCGCAGGGCCGCAGCTACGCCGTCGACTCCATGAGCGGCCTCGACGTGCTGGCGCGCGAGGTCGCGGACTTCCTGGCGTACGCCGCGGCTCACCCCGACGAGGTGTTCCTCGTCACGGAGATCGGGTGCGGGATCGCGGGGTACACGCCCGACGACGTCGCGCCGCTGTTCGCCGGGGCGCCGGGGAACGTCGCGCTGCCGGCGTCGTTCCTGGAGCGGCTCCCCGCCTCGGACGCCGCCACGCCCGGGTCCGTGCCGCTCGGCGCTGACGGCCGGGTCGCGGATCGGGCAGCGGGGGTCGTGGTCGCTTCGGCCGCCGGCGACGCCCTCGGCGCGCCGTATGAGTTCGGTCCGTCCCTGTCCGACGAGGTCACGCCGGCCTTCGGCGTCGGCACCTTCGGCCACGCCCCCGGCGAGTGGACCGACGACACGTCCATGGCGATGCCGATCCTCGAGGCCATCGCCCACGGCGACTCCCTCCGCGACCCGCAGGTCCTCGCCCACATCGTCCGCCGGTGGTGGGAGTGGTCCCGCGACGCCCGCGACGTGGGCGCCCAGACCCGTGCCGTCCTGGCGGGCATCGAGGCGACCGGCCCGGCCGCCGTCACGGAGGACTTCATGCGGGGCCGGGCCCGCGCCGTGCACGACGCCACCGGGCGGAGCGGCGGCAACGGCTCGCTCATGCGCACCGGCCCGGTCGCGCTGGCCTACCTCGCGCCGGGAACGGAGCCCGAACTGGTCGACGCCGCCGCCCGCATGGCGCAGCTGACCCACTGGGAGGACGACAACGTCGACGCCGTCGTGCTGTGGTCGCTGGCCATCCGGCACGCGGTCCTGACCGGGGTGCTCGACCCACGCGTCGGGCTGCCCTTCGTGCCGAAGCCGCGGCGCGACCGCTGGGCCGGCCTCATCGATGACGCGACGGCACCCGGCGCCCATCCCCGCGATTTCCACGCCCAGAACGGCTGGGTGGTCCGGGCGTTCCAGGCGGCGCTCGCGGCCGTGACCGGCGCGGCCGATCTCCGCCACGCCCTCGAGCGCGCCGTGCGCGGCGGAGCAGACACGGACACGGTCGCGGCCATCGCGGGATCCCTCGCCGGGTCGGTGTGGGGCGCCTCCCAGGTACCGGCGGAGTGGCGCGCATCCCTGCACGGCTGGCCCGGCTACACCGTCGACGACCTCAGCCGCCTCGCCCTCGCAGCCCTCGGCTAAAGCCCGGCGAGCTGAGCCCTCACGCCTCGCGCGAGTGGTCCCGCCCGGGCTCGAGGCGCAACTCGCGGCCGCGATCCACCAACGCTGCGTGCTTGTCGGCGAGCTTCTCGGACGCGCGGGTGTCCCGGGGTGGGAGCTTGATCGTCTCCTCGGCCTCGATGCCGCCCTGCAGCTGCCGACCGCGCTCGATCTCGGCGTCGATCTCCGCGCCGAACAACAGGACGTTGTTGATGATCCACAGGCCCAGCAGCATGACGATGACCGAGCCGATGATCCCGTAGGTGGCGTTGTACGACGCGAAGTTCGCCACGTAGACCGAGAACGCCGCGACCGCCAGCGCCGACACCACGAGCGCCACCACCGCGCCGACGCTGATCCAGCGGAACCTCGGCTGCCGCACGTTGGGCGTGAAGTAGTACAGGAGCGCGACGGCGAGCACAGCCAGCGCGACGACCACGGGCCACTTGGCGATGTTCCACAGCAGCACGGTGGTGTCGGCCAGGCCGATGAACGCGCCGACGGTGTCGGCCAGGTCGCCGGACAGCAGGAGCGCGAACACGATGACCGCCATGAGGAGGACGAGCACGAACGTCAGGGCGAGCATCTGGGGCTTGTGCTTCCAGATCGGCCGCCCCTCCTCTACTTCGTAGATGCGGTTCATCGCGCGCGAGAACGCCCCGACGTACCCCGACGCGGCCCACAGCGCGCCCGCCAGGCCCGTGATGAGCGCCAGGCCCGCCCCGGTCTGCCCGGCGAGGCCGGTGATGGTGTCGCCCAGGAGTTCCGACAGCTCGGCCGGCGCGTAGGTCTCGATCCAGCGGTTGATGCCCTCGACCGTCTGCTCGCCGCGCCCGAACACGCCCAGCAGCGACACGAGCGCCAGCAGCATCGGGAACAGCGACAGGACGGCGAAGTACGTGAGGCTGGCCGCCAGGTCCGTGACGTGGTCCTTGGAGAACTCTGACAGCGCCCGACGCAGCGAATACCGCCACGACGGCTTCGCGAGATCCGACGGCGAGTCGGGCTTGCGGGGATCCTCCGGGTGGGGCGCGGTCGCGGCCTTGTCGCGGGTCTGCTCGACCGACTCGGGCTCCGAGCCGTCGGCGAACTTCTGGTCAGGAGACATAGTGGGGCGATACCCCGCGGGCCCGGACGCCAAACCGTCGAGCCCCTTCCAGTACGAGGCGCTCAGGCGTAAAGTAGCTAGTCCGGTGGCTCTCGAGCAGCCCCGACGCCCGCCCCGCCCGCGCCCGCCGCAGCGCTCCTCCCCTGACCATCGGATACCGGTGGGAGGACACCATGAGGAAGTTCATCACCCTGGCGATCGCGGCGCTGCTCGCCGTCGTCGCCTTCCAACCGAACCCGGCCGCCGCGGCGCCGGTGTCGCAGTGGCGCTCGCTCTGGGTCGACGCGTTCAACCCGGGCTTGTCGTCGCCGCAACAGATCGCCCAGGTAGTGGCCGACGCGAAGGCGGCCAACGTCAACACCCTCCTGGTGCAGTCGGTGCGGCGCTTCGACTGCTTCTGCAGCAAGTCCACCTATCCGCGCAGCTCGACTATCGAGACGCCCGTCCCGTTCGATCCCCTGGCCGAGGTGATCCGGCAGGCGCACGCGGCGGGGCTGCGCGTGCACGCCTGGTTCAACGTCGGCACCCTGTGGAACAGCACCAGCCCACCGGCCGATCCCGCGCACGTCTACAACACGCACGGCCCGTCGGCGACCGGGGCGAACCGCTGGCTCGATAAGCGTTTCGACGGCGGTGAACTCTCCGGAAGCAACTCCTACGTCGACCTCGCCAACCCCGCCGCCGTCGACTACATCGTCGCGGGCGCCAACTCGATCGTGCGCAACTACGACGTCGACGGCATCAACCTCGACTACATCCGCTACCCCGACCGCACCGGCACCATCGCGGGCAACGACTGGGGCTACTCCGCCACCTCGCTGCAGCGGTTCCGCGCCGCCACCGGCCGCACCGACACGCCGCTACCGTCGGACCAGCAGTTCTCGCAGTGGCGGCGTGACCAGGTCACGAACGTGGTGCGCCGGATCAGCCAGACCGTCGCGGCGGCGGACACCTCCGTCGTGTTGTCGGTCAACGCCATCTCCTACGGCGACGGGCCGTCCGCGACCCTCAGCTGGCAGGCCAGCGCCCCCTACGCCTCGGTGCTGCAGGACTGGTACGGGTGGACGAAGGCCAAGCTCATCGACGCCGTCGTGCTGATGAACTACAAGCGCCAGCACGACGCGGCCCAGGCCGCCATGTTCGCGTCCTGGAACCAGTTCCTGGTGCGGGTGCGCAACGAGACCGGCCGGCACATGATCTCCGGCGCCGCCTTGTACCTCAACACCATCCCCAACTCGGTGCGGCAGGCGCAGGCGGTCACGTCGCTTGGGCTCGGCTGGTCCGGGTTCAGCTACGCCAACACCAGCCAGGCGGCCGCGGCGTCGACCTCGCTCACGGTGAAGACGGAGCAGCGACGGCAGACGTTCGCCGCGCTGAAGGCCAGCGTGTTCGCGGCCCCGGCGTCGGTTCCCGCGATGCCGTGGAAGACGCCGGTCGACGTCTACAGCACGCCCGGCTACCACCAGGTCAATGGACGCGAGTGGCGCACGACCTGCGAGCCGTACTCGCAGACCATCCGCTGCCGCACCGACATCTGGGCCACCGCCGTCACGTACACCGGCGGGCGGTACGTGAAGACCAACACGTGGGTCTTCAACAACCTCACCTACCTGCCGTACATGACGCGTGCGCAGTGGGGCAGCAACCCGCTCGCCAACGACTCCGGCGGCAAGGTGTTCTACTCCGGCGGCCGGCAATGGAAGACGGAGTGCGACACCGCCACCACCGGATACGGCGGCTGCCGCAGCTACATCCTGTCGCTGGGTGTGGTGCACGCGGTGCGCAACCCCGACGGCACGTGGCGGTACTACCGCGCCGACACCTGGGTGTTCAACAACATGGTGCGCTTCAAGCTGTGACGTGAGGCGGGGTGGTTCCCCGCCGTGCCGCCGGGCCGGTCGGGCCGGCGGGGTTTGAGCAGATGGCACCACTCGCGGATGGCGTCGCGCGTGAGCCGAGCGTGCCCCGCTCGTTGAGCCGTGCCATCTGCTCAACCCCGTGGGACGATGGGCGGCGTGAGTGCTTCGTCCCGCTTCGACGTCGCGGTGGCCGGGCTGGGCCCCGCCGGGCGGGCGCTGGCGTCGCGCGCCGCGGCGCAGGGCCTGCGCGTGCTGGCCGTGGACCCGCGGCCCGACGCGGTGTGGTCGCCCACGTACGGCATCTGGGCCGACGAACTGGGCGACCTCCCGCCGTCGGTGATCCGGTCGCGGGTCCCGCGCCCCGAGCTTCGCGCCCACGGCGTCTACCCCCTCCCCCGCGACTACCTCGTCCTCGACAACCCCGCCCTCCAAGCCGCGCTCCCCCTCGACGGCGTGGCCGTAGGGCGAGAGAGGCTCGATGACGACGGCGTCGCGGCGCTGCGCGCGGAGGCGCGGGTCGTCGTCGACGCGCGCGGGGCACGGCCAGACGGCATCGTCCCGGGCGACCCCGCGCCGGCACAGACCGCCTTCGGCATCGTCGTCCCGGCCGACGAGGCGGCCCCCGCGCTCCAGGGCGCGACCGGGCTGCTGATGGACTGGCGGACAGACTGGGCGGCGGGCGACGAGGCAGGCGCGACACCGACCTTCCTCTACGCCATCCCGCTCGGCGACGGCACCGTCCTGCTCGAGGAGACCTGCCTGGCGGCCGCACCCGGCCTGCCAATCCCCGAACTGAAGGCCCGCCTGCGACGGCGGCTCCTCGCCCGCGGCATGGCCGAGGCTGCCGTCGACCACCCGCTCGAGCGGGAAGTGGTGCGGATCCCGATGCGCGGGCGCGGACGCCCGGCGCCGGCCGGTGTGCTCGCGGCCGGGACCGCCGGGCGCGGCGGGAACCTCGTGACCGGGTATTCGGTGGCGCATTCGATGGCCCGGGCGGGGTCGCTCGCCGCCGAGCTCGCGGCCGGGCGGGCACCGAGAGCGGTGGACGCGCGGGGGCCTGCGGACGTGTTCCGGGAGATGGGGCTGCGGGCGCTGCTACGGCTCGACGTCGCGGGGACGCTGGGGTTGTTCGACGCCTTCGGCCGGCTGCCGGCGTCGGCGCAGCGCGACTTCATGTCCAGAGACTCGACAGCCCCCGGCCTTGCCAGAGCAATGTGGGGAATGTTCGTGGGCATGTCGGCCCGCGACAGGGGCCGCCTGATCGCCGCCACGCTCGGCCCGCCGTCGCTCGGCCAAGGCTGAGCGGGGTCACGACAGCGGGGAGGCCATCCAGATGGAGGTGTCGTCGGGAAGCGCGACGTAGACCATCCGGGTGACCTCATCCACCGCGATGCCCGTGGGCGTGTGCTCCAGGTGCACCGTGGTCTCATCGCCGGTCAGCGCGTCGACTGCCGTGAGGGTCTTGAGGCTCCGGTCCACGCCGTAGTGGTCGTGGCGCACGCTGTCGATCGCCAGGACGTCCCCCACTGGCCCATACATGCCCGTGCGGGTGAATTCCTCGTCGTGGCAGAAGACCATGTTGAGCGCCGGAGGACGCACGAGGCACACTCGTCTCTGCGCCGAATCGACCGCAACGCCCGATGTCGCATAGCCCAGAGCCTGGGTCCGCAGAAGGCTGACGGTGCTCGTGTCCACGATGCTGAGTGAGTTGTCGAGCGAATTGACGACGTAAGCGCGCCCCGCCGAACCGTCGACGGCGATCGCCTCCGGTCCCTGACCCACGCGCAGGCGCGTCACATGCTTGCCACCGGGCGTCAGCACCGTCACTGTGGCGTCGTTGTAGTTGGTCACCCAGAGCAGCTGCTCGACGGGGTCGAATGCGATCCCCAGCGGCTGTTGGGCCACCGGCCAGGTGGCCACTGCCTGCTTCGTGTCGAGGTCGACCACCGTGATGGAGCTGGCGTCGCGGTGGGTGACGAACAGGCGTCGTCCCGCGGAGTCGACGGCGACCTGGTGCGGCCGCTCCGGCAATTTGATGCTGCCCATGAGCGGAGGGTCGGCCGGCTCGTCGACCGCCGGAGCGACAGTAATGCCCACTGCCCCCAGCCACTCGCCTCCCGTTCCCCAAATCGGCCGCGTGAGCCCGAGTCCGATCAGGAGTGCCGCGACGCCGATGAGCGCCCGGACCCAGGACCTGGACCGGGAGCGAGTAGGCCGCGGCGGTCGGCGATGGCCGGGGAGCGGCCGGCTCCCCGGGGCTGGCGGCGCGCTGCGGTCCGGAATCTGCTGGGCACCTGCGAAGCGGACCATCCCGCGACACACGGGATACCGGGGGCAACCCCAGAAGGGGGTCCCTCGGTTCTGTCCGCGGCTGGCCTTGCGCATCACCATCGGCTCGCCGCACCTGGGGCACCGCGGGGGTCCGCCCGCGGCGTCGTGGGCGCGGGCGTTCTCGGTGCGGCGGGCCGAACTGTGCGCCGCCGCGATGGCGTCTCCCCATGCCAGGTCCGAGTCGGGGCGGCTACGGGCTGCGGCCAGCCCGGCCAACTCCTCGGGCACAGGTACCCCGTCCAGCATCGCCGCCACATCCCGCCCGTCCAACAGGCGGACCGGCACGCCGGACGCAAAGTCCCGGGCCTCCTCGGTGAACCGCCCCGAGGTCACGACGATGCCGGCGCCAACCCCTTGGGCGGTCATGACCCCGTACAGCTCGCGGACGGTCTTGACCCCGACCTTCCACGCCGCCCAGTGCTTGCACTGGACGAGGGTCCGCTCACCGTCGCGGTCGAGGGTGAGGTCCACCCCGCCGTCAGCGCCGTCGCGGGTCAGTTGGACGGCGTAACCCTGGGCGCGGAAAGCCTCGGCGGCCGCCTGCTCGAACTGCCGCCAGCTCAAGAGATCGAACGGCGGCCACGCGCGCGGCGTCTCGCGGGGGCCCGCCGGACGCTGCCACATCCCCAGTCCGTCGGTCTGGAGATCCCGGCTGTCTTCTTCGTCGCGCATGGTGCCCCCTCGTCCCGCGCCTGACAACGTCAGAATCTAGCGGTGCCCGGTGTCACATCCGGCGCCGGCCCGGCCCACTGCTATCGGCGATCGGGAGCGGAAAGGAGACCCCAGGAATAGCATGAAAGTAAGCCCGTCATGGGCGATGGATCCCGGGAGGGGCCATGTTCGTTTCACTTGTGGCAGTCGTTCTCGCCATCGTGATCGTCGGCGTGATCGTCGTCATCGACGGCAGAAGACCAGCTGAATCTGGCCCCGCTCCACGCCCCACCCTCGCGGCATGGTCCTCCTTCGGCTTCGGCCTGGTGTCGCTCGCCGCGCTGGCCTATCCGCTGGTGCTGAGCCGCACCGCGCCGTCGGGCGACGACGGCGAGGTGACGGTGTCCAACTCGCAACTGCTGCCTCTGGCATCGATCTCGTTCTCGCTGGTCGGACTCGCCCTCGCCATCTACGCCCTGCGGCGTCGCGATCGGCACTGGCCGGTGTGGGTCGGACTCGTCGCGAGCGGGCTCACCGTCGCGTTCTGGCTCTACTTCTTCATCGCGGGCATCGTCGCGCCTGCCTGAGACCCGAGGGTCCTGCACTTTTCTTCCTGTGGAGCCTCATCTGTGCATATGCACGCAAGAAGCCCCACAGGAAGAAAAGTGAAGGACCCTCCCGATCAGCGGCGGCGCGGGCGCCGCCTCGGCGCCTGGCGCGACCCCTTCGACCCGGCCGCCTTCCGCGCCGGGGCCGGCTTCGCAGCCGCGGGCTCGTCGCCGCGCTCCCGCGCCGTGCGCGAGCTGTTCACCGTCCGCCCCCGGACCACGCCGATGAACTCGTCCACCCACTCGTTGTCGCTGTCGGTCCGCCACGCGAGCGCCACCGTCGACGGCGGCGCGTCGGTCACCGGGCGGTAGGCCATGTCGCGGCGACTGTGCGACCGGGCGACGGACATCGGCACGAGCAGCACCGTCGCGCCGGAGTGTGCCGCGACGTCCACCGACTCCGCCGTCACCGCGTCGACCACCGTCTCCCCCGCCAAATCGGCGAGGGTGACCTCGTCGAGGACCGAGACCGGATGCTCCTTCGACGCCCAGGCCACCATCACCTCGTCGTACAGCGGGATGGCGTGCAGACCCTCCTGGTCGACGGGCAACCGGACGAAGCACATGTCCACGGCATCCTCTGCGAGGACGCGGCGCTGGTCCGCCTCGTCCACCTCGAGGACGTCCAGGGTCACCCAGGGGAACCGCTCCTCCCAGATCCGCCGCCACTTGGTCAGCGTCACGCCGGGTACGGCGCCGACGCGGAGACGGTCGCCGGAGGGGGAGGTGGTCACGCGCGCAGGCTACCCCACCGGGCTACGCTCAGGGCATGAGCCAAACGATGAAGCCGGTCACGGCCGCCGCAAAGCTGGGCATCTACCTGCCGGCGGCGCCTGAGGAGTTCCAGACGACGCCCATCACGCGGGCGGAGCTGGACGCGCTGCGCGCGGACCCCCCGGCGTGGCTCACGGAATTGCGCCGCAACGGGCCGTTCCCCAAGGAGGTCATGGCGCAGAAGTTGGGCATCTCGCGCTCCGGGTTGGTGCGGGGCGGCATCACGGAGGCGCTGACGGCCGACCAGATCGGGGAGCTCATCGCCGACCCGCCCGAGTGGCTCGTCCGCGAGCGGGAAACGCATCGCAAGGTCCTTGAGGAGGAGGCGCGGCTGAAGTCGGAGCAGTCGCGCTGAGCCCCCGAGTTCAGTCGGCCAGCCCGGCCCGCAGCGCCCGCAGCCACGAGTCCCGGAACGCCCGCATCGACGGCGCCGGCAGCATATCCATCGCGTGCGCCATCCCGGGCACGACGACCAGCTCCACCGGAACGCCAGCCTCCTGGAGCCGGCGGGTATAGGCGACGTCCTCGTCGTGGAAGAGGTCGAGCTCCCCGACGCCGATCCACGCCGGCGGCAGGCCGGTCAGGTCCTCGCGACGCGCGGCCGCCGCGTAGGGCCGCTGCGGGCCGGGTCGACCCCCAACCGAGCCGCGTTGTCATGCAGCCACCGCAGGGCGGTCATGCAGTCGTCGAGCGCGGCGGGGAACGGGCGCTCGGGCGCCAGGCGGTAGTCGAGGGTCGCGACGACGAGCCCCAACTCCCGCGCCATCCGCGTCGCAGCGGTGTGGTTGATCGCCGCGAACCCGGTGATCATCCCCCCACCGTGGATCCACAGGACGGCGCCGGCCGGCCGCCCCGCCGGGCGGTAGACGAAGCCGCCGAGGCCCGGCTGACCTGGCGCGTCATCGCCCGCCGCGAAGGTCTGCGGGTGCGCCCCGCGTCGCGCGATCGCTCGATTGGCGAGCCGCTCGAGCCATGGGCTCCGGCGGGGCGGCCGCCCGGAGGGCGCCTCGGGAAGAAGGTAGAGCAACGGCGTGCGCAGCTCCTGCGCCACCTTCTCGACGGCGGGTCGGCGGCGGCGCATGCGCCCCACGACGCGCGCAACCCCGACGGCCAACGCCACCATCCCGCCGACCGCGACGACTCTCGATCGCATCCGCGCCCCCCTCGTCACGCTCACGCTAGCCGTCCCGCGGTGCTGGCGTCCCCCCTCAACTGTGACAGGCGCTGCCGACGAGCGCCCCGGTACCCCCACCGGGGCTACTCGCCACGCGCCCCGTGCTCGGCCGGCCTCGCCCGGGGTGCGGACCAGCCAATCCGGCGCATCCCACCCCGCGACGCCGCCCCCGACATCCTCACGTCTGAGGCGCTGGTTCCAGCGTCGCAACCCCGCCCCGTGCGCACCATGGACCTAGGTCGCCTATCGGCCTCAGCCCGGGGCGGATCGCGGTGGGCGACGATACTGTGAGCGCGGACGAAGGGGGACGACGGTGGGGCTCCGCCCGCGCGACATCCGACCGCAGCTCGTGGACTCGCTGCGCGCTGCCCTGGCGGCCGTCCTGGTCGCGGGTTCCGCGGCGGCCGGCCTCGAGGCCGCCCTGCTGGCCGCCGTTCCCGGCTTCCACCCCCTGACGCTGGCCTACCCGGCGGCGGCCTTCGTGTACGTCGCGGCCGGCGCGCTCGCCTGGTGGCGCCGCCCCGGCTCCCTCATGGGCGCGCTCATCATGCTCGGCGGGCTCGCCCTGCTGGTGGCGGGCGTGGGCAACACCGAACTGCCCGGATTCACCGAGGTCGGCGCGGTCGCCGGCACCTGGATCCTGGCGGTGATCGTCCACCTGCTGCTGGCCTTCCCCGGCGGCCGGCTCCGGCACCGCCTGCCGCGCGCGATCGTCGCGGCCGCCTACGTGAACTCGGTGGTCCTCCAGCTCCCCCGCGCCCTGCTGCCCGCGGAGCAGGGGCAGTGGTGGGCTGGTGCGCAGTCGGCGGTCGGCACCGTCGTGATGGTGACCGTGGCCGGCGTCCTGCTCTACCGGCTCCGGCTCGCCAGCCCGGCCAAGCGCCGCACGCTCATCCCCCTCTACGGCTACGGCCTGGCCGTCGCGGGGCTGATCCCGACGTCGACGCTCATCCTCCGCGGCCTGCTGGGCATGGACCCCCTGCAGGTGTGGATGCTGCAGATGGCGGCCATCGCCGGGGTGCCGCTGGCGTTCCTGGCCGCGTCGCTGCTGGGCAGCTTCGCCCCGACGGCGGAGGCGCAGGCGCTGGCTGCCTGGCTGTCGGCGGGGACGGATCGGCCGCCGGTGGCGCAGGCGCTGACCCGCGCCCTCGGCGACCCCAGCGTCCGGATCACGTACTGGGTCCCGGAGCGGCAGGAGTTCGTCGACACAGCCGGTGAACGGACCGACGTCCCCGCCCCCGGCTCCCCGGACCGCGACGCCGTCCACATCCGCTCCGGCGGCGACCTGCTGGGCGCCATCCTCTTCGACCCACGCGCCACCACGGCCCGCGCCGCGCAGGAGGCGGCGGGCGTCGTTGCGCTGGCCATCGAGGGCGAGCGGCTCACCGCCGCGCTGCGGGCCAGCCGGGCGGCGCTGCTGCGGTCGCGGTCACGGCTCGTCGAGGCCGCCGACGCCGTCCGCACGGCCATCGCCCGCGACCTGCATGACGGGCTCCAGGTCCGGCTCGTCCTGCTCGCCGTCGAGGCGCAACGCCTGGCCAACGCGGCGGCGGCCGGCGCCGACGGGCACCGCCTCAGCACCGAGGCCACCACACTCCGGCACGGGATCGACGAGGCGGCCGCCGAGCTGCGGCGGCTGGCCAGGCAGGTCATGCCGTCGGCGCTGGAGGAGCGCGGCCTGGCGCTCGCCGTCGAGGACCTCACGGACCGCATGCCGCTGCCCACCCGGTTCGACGCCGCAGCCGTCCCGGATGACCTGCCGCCCGCCGTCGCGCTGACGGCCTACTTCGCGGTCTCCGAAGGGCTGACCAACGCCGTCAAACACGGCCGCGCCTCGACGGCGTGGGTGACCATCGAGCGCTCCGGCGCGGACCTCGTCGTGGAGGTGGCCGACGACGGCGCGGGCGGCGCCGCACCGCGGCCGGGCTCAGGGATCGGTGGCCTGCGCGACAGGGTCGAGACCGTCGGAGGTCGGCTGACCGTGACCAGCCCGCAGGGTGGCGGGACCAGACTGCGGGTGGAGGTGCCGTGCGCGTAGTCATCGCCGAGGACGAACTCCTCCTCCGGCAGGGGCTGACGCTCGTGCTGGAGGAGGGCGGAGTCGAGGTCGCGGCCGGTGTCGGCGACGCCGCCGCCCTGCTCGACGCCGTCGTCGACCTGGCTCCGGACCTCGTGATCACCGACATCCGGATGCCGCCGACGTTCACCGACGAGGGACTGCGGGCGGCGCTGCGGATCCGGCAGGGCGGTGTCGCGGTGGTGGTGCTCTCGCAGTACGTGCAGCGGCGCTACGCCATCGAGCTGTTGGGCGGCGACGGCGCGGGCGTGGGTTACCTGCTCAAGCAGCGCATCGCGGACATCTCGACGTTCCTGGCGGACCTGCGCCGCGTCGCCGACGGCGGCACCGTCCTGGACCCCGAGGTCGTCGGCCTGATGCTCAGCCGGGCGGAGCACACCGGCGGGCCGGTGCGACGGCTGACGCGGCGGCAGCGGGAGGTGCTGGCGCTGATGGCGGAGGGTCGATCCAACGCGGGGATCGCCGCGGAGCTGGTGCTGACCGAAAAGGCGGTTGTACAGCACACCTCGCATATCTACGACGCGCTGGGGCTGCCGCTGACCGCCGACGATCACCGCCGGGTGCTGGCGGTCATTCGCTATCTGGAGGGGTCGGCGGGGTAGGTGCGGTGGTCGTCGTGTCGGCGGCGCGGCGCCGGCGCACCAGCGCCCGGATCGGGAAGAACAGGATGAGCGCCGCCAACCACAGCGGCGAGGAGGCGATGAGCACCGTCAGCGCCACCGACACCAGTTGCGCGGCGCCACGAACGCCGTCGGTCAGGGCCTGCACGAACCCCCACGACTCCCCCTCCGGCCTGACCACGGCCCTCGGCTCGACGAGCTCAACGGCGACGGTCGCCATCGCCGCTTGGCGCTCCAACAGCGTGACCTGCGCGTCGAGCGACTCGATCTCCCCGCGCACGCGGCCCAGTTCCTTCTCGATGGCCAGCATCTCCGTGACGTTCTTGGCCGCGTCGAAGAACTCCCGCAGGCGCTCCTCCTGGGCGCGCATGTTGGCCAGCCTGGCGGACAGGTCGACGTGCTCCTGCGTCACGTCGTCGGTGGCCTCCGACTGGAACTTGATGGTCCCCAGTTCCCCGACCTCGGCGACGAACTCCTCGTACTCGTCGGTGGGGATGCGCACGGTGACCCAGCCCCGCAGGGCGGTGCCGTCGCCGGTGAGGTTGCCGCGTTCGTCGTAGCGGTAGAGCCATTCGTCGGTGTCGGTGGCCACCTGCATGTCGGTGACGGTGCCGTCGTGGGTGCGGGTGAGGTCGCGGATCTCGGTCACGGCGTCGGCCGTGCTCTCGACCTCCAGCCGCAGCGTCTTGGTGCGGATGACCAGGCGGCCCTCGTCGCCGTCGCCGCCCTCGGTGCCCTCCTCCGGGAACGCCTTGCCGCCGCCGTCCTGCGCCGGCGCGGGCTCCACGCCTGGCATGTCCGTCGACTGGTCCGAGCTGGAACACCCCGCCACCAGAACCGCCAGCAGCAGGGCGACGACGGTCGCCATCGCCCGGCGCAGCCACGAACTCTGCCTCATCGTGCCCTCCTCATGGGACGTGGGCGCCGGGGCCGACAGGGCGCCGACGCGCCGAAACGGGGCGCTGCAGCGGGCCTCCTGCGTGATCCGAGGTTACACCTCCGGGCCGTCACCTCCGGGGCGACAATGGGTGGATGGAGGGACGGGATACGTCACACCTCGAGGCCATGGTCGCCGCCGTCGAGGCCCTCGCCGCCGAGGGACGGGCACAACTGGACGAACGTCGTGTGGCGGAGGTCCACGACGAGTTGAAGCGCATGGCCGCGTCGACGGCCTGGAAGCTGGGCCACGACGCGCTGCGGTTGGGCGAGTTGCGCCGCCAGCACGCCGCGGAGATGGAGCGGTTCTCCGAGGAGGTGCGGCGCCTGACTGTCGACGCGGCGTCCGACCGGGCCCAGCGACTGGCCGGCATGGTCGACTCCTGGCGGCAGGACCTGCTCGACCACCCGGACCTGCTGGGTCCCGACACCGACCTGCTGCTCGAGGCCGACTTCATCCGGTCCTGGGCCAGCTCCGACAACCTCGTCGAGGAGCGTCGACGCCCGGGCGTCACCTGGGCGCGGTACCGGGTCCGCGAGGAGGCCGACGCCATCCGCGCGCATGCCACGGAGAAGGTCTCCTTCTACACGGTGTGGCAGAACCCGACCGACCACGACGTGCTGGTCGACGTCCAGTCCCGGATGACGGTCAACGGCCACCTGGACGTGGCTGCGGACGGCGCCGGCGTCGCGGCGTGGTTCTTCCCGCGGCCGCGGGCCGCCGTCGAGGTCGAGGCGCGGCTCACGCTGTGGCAGCTGTGGAGCGATCCGGCGCCGCAGGTGGTGGCCGACACCCGGCCCATCGCGGCGGCGTCGGCCGAGGGCGGGTTCCTGGGCGCGAGCGACGGGAGCTTCGTGAGCGCGGCGCCGGGCCCGGCCACGACCGGGTTCTGGGTGCGCGGCGGGTCGGCGATCCTGCTGGAGTCGTCGCTGGTGGTGGACTACGACGCGCTGAGCGGCTCGGTGGACGCGGACTTCGCGGGCGACCCGTCCTTCAACGTCGGCTGGGCCTACGCGACGGTGACCCGCCACCCTGTGCGGTGACGCCCGCGCCCGTTACCGTGGCCCCATGGCGCCGACGCTGATCCCTGACGAACCACGCTTCACCACCTCGTCGGAGGAGTTCGTGTGGACCAGGCTGCGCGACGCTCTCCGCCCCGAGGACACCCTCATCGCGAACCACCGCCTCACGGACGCGGCCAAGGACTACGAGGCCGACCTGGTGGTGGTGATGCCCGGGGCCGGGGTGGTGGTCGTCGAGGTGAAGGGCGCCGGCATCGGGTGTCGCGACGGTCGGTGGTTCATGGAGCGCGAAGGGAGGCGCGAGACGGTGGATCCGGTGGCCCAGGCGCGCGACGCCCGGTACGCGATCCGCGACTACGTCGAGTCTGATCGACGGTGGGCGGACAGCTCCCGCGGCCGGGTGCGATTCGCGCACACCGTCGTGACCCCGTTCCTCACCCTCGGCGACGACTTCGACCTCCCCGACTGCCCCCGCTGGATGGTGCACGGTCGCGAGGACATGCCGACGCTCGCGACCCGGCTGGCCGACGTCCCGCTGCGGTTCGAGACCAACCGCCTGGCACCGTCGCTCGACGACTGCCAGCTCATCGTCGAGATCCTCACCGGACGCGGGGTCGACGCGGCGCCGACGGTGGAAGACCAGGCCGACGAGCGGCACGCCCGCGCCGACCGGCTGACGCAGGAGCAGGCGCTGATCCTGGACGTCACCCGGCTGCTGCGCCGCATCGAGGTGCGCGGCGGGGCCGGCAGCGGCAAGACAGTGCTGGCGTTGACGCAGGCCAAGCAGCTGAGCCGCGGGCAGGGTGGGCGCGCGCCTGAGCGGGTGGCGCTGCTGTGTTATTCGATCGGCCTGGCGAGCTACTTCCGGCGTGAGGTAGCGGGGTGGCCGCGGAAGCACCGCCCGGCGTTCGTCGGGACCTTCGAGGGGCTGGCGAACCTGTGGGGGATCGCGTCGGGGTCGCGCGACGAGCCGGACTTCTGGGAGCACGAGTTGCCGCGGATCATGGCTGACCGCGCCGCGGAACTGCCGCCGGGCCAGCGGTTCGACTCGTTCGTCGTCGACGAGGCGCAGGACTTCGCGGAGTCGTGGTGGCGGCCTCTGGTGTCCGCGCTCAAGGATGAGCAGGAGGGCGGGTTGTTTCTCTACTCCGATGAGAACCAGCGGATCTTCCAGCGCTTCGGACGTCCCCCGGTGCCGCTGGTCCCCCTGGTGCTGGACCATAACCTGCGCAACACCCGGCAGATCGCCGAGGTGTTCCGGCCGCTGGCGCCGCTGCGGATGCGTCTGGAGGGCGGCAACGGGCCCGACGTCGTCTTCGTCCCCGCCGCTCCCGACGACGCCGACGACGTGGCCGACGACAAGGTCGAGGCTCTGCTCGACGAGGGCTGGGCGCCCGGGCATGTGGCGCTGCTCACCACCGGCAGGCGGCATCCGGAGCAACGCAGCCGGCAGGAGATGGACGGGCAGGACGGATACTGGGAGTCGTTCTGGGACGACGACCTCGTGTTCTACGGCCACGTGCTCGGCTTCAAGGGCTTGGAGCGCCGCGCCGTCGTCTTGTGCGTGAACGAAGACGGGACACGGGAGCGGTTCCGGGAGCGCATGTACGTGGGGCTGTCGCGGGCGACGGACCGGCTCATCGTCGTCGGAGATCCGACGGCGATCGCGCGGGCCGGCGACGAGGTGCTGCGCGGACTGGCCGGCACCGACCGTCGGAACTTCCACACCCACCCACGACCAGTACCCCGTGGGGTATAGGGTGGTGGTCTCGCCCGCACCTGAGGAGAGTCACATGGTCGAGTTCCTGTCGTCCACCGCCGGCCGCGTCACCCGTGCCGCGATCGGCGTCGTCCTGCTGGTCCTGGCGTTCATCGTCGGCGGCGTGTGGGGGTGGGTGCTGGGCATCCTCGGGGCAGTGTTCGTGACAGTCGGGGTCGCCGACGTGTGTCTGTTGGCGCCGCTGTTCGGGAAGCCGCTGCGCGGCGCCGAGGTGCGCGCCTCCCTGCGCTGATTCAGCGGCCGCCCGCCCGTGCGCCGCGTCGACGCCGTGGGCTGGTCGCCCGCCGCTGGCAGCCCCTGCCGAACTCTCGGTTGAGCCCGGTTCTGGTGTCGCCAGAGTCTTTAACGATCAAATGTCCCGAATGGGTCGTCGACACCCGGTGCAGGCTCAACCCCACTCCCCCACCCCCGCCGCAGGCTCAACCGAGCCCCGCAGACCGCGTGTCAGGCTCAACGGGGGCCGGCGGTGTATTCCCGCGTTCAGCGCTCAGCGAAAGACCCGCCTCGCGGCACGCTCAGGGGAAGTCTCACCGCGACACCGGGCGTTGACGGTGGTGTCGGGGCCCACCTAGCTTCGGCAGCACCCGCCCGGCAGGAGACCCCATGCACGACCGCCGCAGCCCCCGGCCCGCACGCGCGACGACGCTCGCCGTCGCCATGCTGGCCTGCGGACTGCTCGCCGGGTGCACCACCGCGGCGGGCGCCGACGACGGCGTCAGCATCGGCTACTTCCCCACCGTCACGCACGCCCCGGCCCTCGTCGCCGACGGCGAGGGCCTGTTCGACGACCGGCTCGCGGACGTCGGCGCCACCGCGACCACGCAGTCCTTCCGCGCCGGGCCCGAGGCGCTCCAGGCGGTGCTGGCGGGATCGGTCGACATCGCCTACCTCGGCCCCAACCCCGCCGTCACCGCGTATCTCCAGTCGAGCGGCGACGCCGTCCGGGTCGTCGCCGGTTCCACCTCCGGCGGTGCATCGCTGGTCGTCCGCCCCGGCATCGACGACCCCGCCGACCTCCGCGGCGCCCGCCTCGCCACCCCCCAACTCGGCAATACGCAGGACATCGCACTCAGGCACTGGCTCACCGGGCAGGGCCTCGCCGCCACCGAGGACGGCGGGGGCGATGTCCACGTCCTCCCCCAGCCCAACTCCGCCGCCGTCCAGGCGTTCCGCACCGGCCAGATCGACGGCGCCTGGCTGCCCGAGCCGTTCGCGAGCCGGCTCGTCGAGGCCGGCGGGCGGATCCTCGTCGACGAGCGCGACCTCTGGCCGGGCGGCCGCTTCGTCACGACCACCGTCGTCGCGCACCCCGACGTCCTCGCCGAGCACCCCGAGCGCGTCCAAGCCGTCCTCGAGGCCCACCTCGACGCCCTGGCTCTCATCGCCGACGATCCGGCCGCCGCCCGCGACACCGTCGCCGCCCAGATCACGGCCCTCACCGGGCAGGACATGGACCCCGCGACTCTCGCCTCAGCCTGGGAGACCATGGACTTCGGCCCCGACCCTCTGGCCGGCGCCCTCCGCGACGCCGCCGCCCACGCGGACGCCGTCGGCCTGCTCCCCGACAAACCACACGACGACTTCGCCCGGCTCTGGGACCTCGCCCTCCTCAACGATGCCCTCGCCGCACGCGGCCTCCCGGCGGTGGCCGCGTGAGCGCCGCCGCGCCGACCGCCGCCCGCGGCGGGCTGCGCCTGCGCGGCGTGTCCAAGTCGTTCGGGCGCGGCGACTCCCAGGTCACGGCGCTCGGCGACCTCGATCTCGACGTCGCCCCCGGCGAGTTCGTCGCCGTCGTCGGCGGGTCCGGTTGCGGGAAGTCGACCATGTTGACGCTCGCCGCCGGCCTGGAGACACCGACGACCGGGAGCATCGACGCCGGCGGCAAGGTGGCGCTGATGTTCCAGGAGAGCACGCTGCTGCCGTGGCTGACCGCCGCGGGCAACGTCGAGCTCGCGCTCCAGCTGCGCGGCGTGCCCACGGCGGCGCGCGGCGCCCTGGCCCGCCAACTGCTCGGCCGGGTGCGCCTAGGCCGGCACGTCGACAAGCGCCCCCACGAGATGAGCGGCGGCATGCGGCAGCGCGTCGCGCTGGCCCGGGTCCTCGCGCAGGACGCCGCCGTGGTCCTCATGGACGAGCCGCTCGGCGCCCTCGACGCCATGACCCGCGACCAGATGCACGACCTCATCGAGGAGGTGTGGCTCGACGCGGGGTTCAGCGTCGTGTTCGTCACCCACAACGTGCGGGAGGCGGTCCGGCTGGCCGACCGCACGATCCTCATGGGCGCCCGTCCGGGGCGGATCATCCACGAGCAGCGCATCCAGGTGCCCCGGCCGCGCGCGATGGAGTCGGCCCCCTGCGTGGCGCTGGCCGCCGACCTCACTCAACGCCTACGCGAGGAGGTGGCCCGCCATGACGAGGCCGACTACTTCGAGATCTGACGTCGCCGAGCCGCTGGATCCCGCCGAGGAGCCGCTCGCCGACGACGCCCCCGCCCGCCCGGCCCGCTGGCGGCGCGCGGTGCCGATCCTGCTCGCCACCGGCATGTTCCTCGCGCTGTGGCAGGTCGTGTCGTGGTCGGGCTGGAAGCCTGACTACCTCCTCCCGGGGCCCACCGTCGTGCTCGGCGAGCTCGCCCGGCTCGCCTCAGAACCGTCGTTCTGGGTGGCGTTGGGCCGGACGCTCACCCGCGCGGTGGTGGGGTTCGCGCTCGCGGTGGCGATCGGCACGGCCATCGGGTTGGCGACGGCGAGGTCGCGGCTGCTCCGCTCGGCCATCGGGTCGCTCGTGACCGGCCTGCAGACCATGCCCTCGGTGGTGTGGTTCCCCCTCGCCATCCTCCTGATGGGCCTCGGCGAGCAGGCCATCATGTTCGTCGTCGTGCTCGGCGCCGCGCCCAGCGTCGCCAACGGCGTGCTGACCGGCGTCGACCAGGTGCCCCCCGCCTACCACAGGCTCGGCGATGTGCTGGGTGCCCGCGGCTGGACCCTCTACCGGCACATCATCATCCCGGCGGCCCTGCCGTCGTACGTCGCGGGACTCAGCCAGGGTTGGGCCTTCGCGTGGCGCTCGCTCATGGCGGGCGAGCTGCTGGTGGTCATCCCGGGCGCGATCGCGCTGGGTAACCGGCTGTCGTTCGCGCAGGAGTTCGGCGACGCCGCCGGGCTGATGGCCTACATGATCGTCATCCTCGTGGTCGGCATGCTCGCCGACACCGCCTTCAGCGCCGCGGCCCGGCGGCTGCGCGAGCGTCGCGGCCTGGCCACCCCGGCGGAGCGTCGCGCCTGAACCCCGCCCCGCCAGGCGGAACGCTTCACACAAGCTACGACATCTCCTCTCGACGCTTCGCCAACGGTCAGGACCCGTCGACCCGCAGCGCTGCGCGGGTCTGCCCGCGGCGTCGCGAACGAAGCGGCCCCCACCGATCCCCGAGGAGGCCGGAGTCGCGAAGCGACCGCGGGCGGCCCCACCGATCCCTGAGGAGGCCGGAGTCGCGAAGCGACCACGGGCGGCCCCACCGATCCCTGAGGAGGCCGGAGTCGCGAAGCGACCCTCGGCCGTCTCGAAGGGTCGTACCCCGCACCGTCCAACAGTCTCTGCCCAATGTCGCGACACAACCCTTCGAGACGATCACGGCGCTCCGCGCGGCGATCTCCTCAGGGAGCGGTGAGAGCGACCCACCGGCGCTCCGCGCGGCGATCTCCTCAGGGAACGAAAACAGACAGGCCCCGCCGCTCCGCGGGCGGCCCCACCGATCCCTGAGGAGGCCGGAGTCGCGAATCGACCACGGGCGGCCCCACCGATCCCTGAGGAGGCCGGAGTCGCGAAGCGACCCTCGGCCGTCTCGAAGGGTCGTAACCCGCACCGTCCAACAGTCTCTGCCCAATGTCGCGACACAACCCTTCGAGACGATCACCGGCGCTCCGCGCGGCGATCTCCTCAGGGAGCGGTGAGAACGACCCACCGGCGCTCCGCGCGGCGATCTCCTCAGGGAGCGGTGGGAACGACCCACCGGCGCTCCGCGCGGCGATCTCCTCAGGGAGCGGTGAGAACGACCCACCGGCGCTCCGCGCAGCGACCTCGTCAGGGAGCGGTGAGAACGACCCACCGGCGCTCCGCGCAGCGACCTCGTCAAGGAGCGGCCGGAACGATCACCGGCGCTCGGCCCGTCACTCGGCCTCGAACGCCGCCAAGGCGTCCTTCAATACCTCCGCGGCGACCTCGAGCCCCTCGATGCGACCCAGCTCAGTGTCCTCGTGCTCGATGTTCAGACACATGTCCGGGTCCACCTCGTGGAGGGCCCGGATGAACTCCGTCCAGTACTCGGTGTCGTGGCCCTTACCCAGCGCGACGAAGTCCCAGGAGGAGTCCGTCGGCCACTCGTTGGCCCACTCGTCGCCGCCGAGGTTGACGCGCGCCTCGTCGGGCGAGAGTCGGCGGAACCCGTTGTCGAGGACCCCGTTGAGCCGCGCGTTCGGGTTGATCCGCACGTCCTTGGCCGCGGCATGGAAGATCAGCGGCCCCAGTTCCCGAACGACGGCGATCGGATCGGCCTGCTGCCAGAACAGGTGCGACGCGTCCATCTCGACGCCGATGTGGGTCGCTCCGGTGAGCTCGATGAGCTTCTTGACGTCGCGGGCGTTGAACACGAGGTTCTGGGGGTGCAGCTCAAGGGCAACCTTCACGCCGTGGTCCTTGGCGAACCGGTCCATCTCGCTCCAGAACGGCGCGGCGATCTCCCACTGGTAGTCGAGGACGTCGAGCGCGGCGGAGTTCCAGGCGTTGACGATCCAGTTCGGGTACTTCGTTCCCGGTTCGCCGCCGGGCAGGCCGGACATGGTGACGACGCGGGTCTGGCCGAGCGCGGCGGCCGCACGGATGGAGCGGCGGATGTCCTCGGCGTGCTTCTCGGCGATCTCCGCGTTCGGATGCAGCGGGTTGCCGTTGCAGTTGAGGCCGGCGATCTCGACGCCGGTGCCCTCGAAGCGCGCCAGGTACGCCTTCGCGGCCGCGGGGCTGGCGGCGATCTCCTCGATCTCCGGGATGTGGACCGGGGGCAGGAAGCCGCCCGAGTTGATCTCGATGCCGGTCAGGCCGAGACCTCCGATCACCGCGAGAGCATCCTCCAGCGGGCGGTCGTGCAGGACTGCGTTGTAGACACCGAGTTTCACAGGGTCACCGTCTTTCCGTTGTTCGCGGCCGACTCAGCGACGGCGGCGAGGATTTCCATGTTGTGGACGCCGTCGTCGAAGGAGGCGTTGCGCGGGAGGGACTCGGACTCGGGGATGCCGGCCACCTCTTCGAGGAAGGCCCGCGCCTGAAAGGCGAAGCCCTCGTTCTGGCCGAAACCGACTCCGGACACGTCGATGGCCATGCCGCCGGCGACATAGGGGTGGTCGGAGCCGAGGTTGACGGTCCGGTAGCCGTTGGTGCCCGGCTGATCGTCGTGCAGGTAGAGCCGCACCTGCGAGGGCGTGTCCTGGTGGAAGCTCGCCGCGCCGTTGACGCAGAAGACCTCGAAGTTCAGGCCGTTGGGGTAGCCGGCGGCGACGCGCGAGGCTTCCAGGCTCGCCGTCGTGTCGCCGAACTTCGCCGTGAAGGTGGCGTAGTCGTCGTTCTCCACCGGCTCGGTTTCGCTCGAGACCTCGACCTGGCCGTGCCCGACGACGGCGCCCAGCGGCAGCGGGCGCTCCGTGATGGCGGTGGTGAACGCCCCGCCCGAGACGGCGGTCATGTCGCCGCAGAGGAACTCCGACAGGTAGGTGAGGTGGCTGCCGACGTCGGCGAGCGCGCCCGACCCCATGGGGCCCTTGTAGCGCCAGCTCATCTGGCCCTTTGGGTTGCACGCGTAGTCGCACCAGTAGCGCGCCGAGAGGTGGAGCACCGTGCCCAGGGTCCCGTCCTGGATCCAGTTGCGGATGGCGGCGATCCCGGGCTGCCGGACGTACGTGAGACCGATCCGGGCGATCGACGACGCCTCGCGGGCCAGCCGCGCCATCTCGCGGGCGGACTCGAGTGTGTCGGCGAGCGGCTTCTCACACAGGACGTGCTTGCCCGCCTCCAGCAGGCCGCGGACCACCTCGAGGTGCAGGCTGTTGGCGATGACGACGCTGACGACGTGGATGTCGGGGTCGGCGGCGATGGCCCGCCAATCGGTGTCGCTGCGCTCGTAGCCGTAGCGGCGGGCGGTGGCCTCGCCGATCTCAGCATTCACGTCGCAGATGGAGACGTAGCGCAGGTCGGGCAGCGTGGGCCGATACAGGGTCGGCGCGACGCGGTAGGCGGCGGCGTGCGACTTCCCCGCCATGCCGGCTCCGATGACGGCGATGCCGATGGTCATTCATCCTCCTCGATGTATACTTGGAGCGGTCCAAGTAGCTCCACGGTAGGCCGAAAACACTTGTCCTGTCAATAGCTGCGTTACCCTCGGTCATCGTGGAAGGAGGTGCGTCAGTGCCACCCCGCCGACGGCCCGTCAGGCCGACCATCTACGACGTCGCCCGTGAGGCCGGCGTCTCCAAGTCACTCGTGTCGCTAGTGCTCAACGACTCCACCCTCGTGGCTGAGGCCAAGCGGCAGGCCGTCCAGGACGCCATCGCCAAGCTCGGATACCGCCGCAGCCAGGCCGCCTCGGCGCTCGCGGCGGACCGGACGCGCACCGTCGGCCTCGTCATCGACGACTTCCAGAACCCCTCGTTCGTCGAGCTGCTCCGGGGCCTCCGCTCCGCGGTGGGGCCACAGGGATTCCACGTCGCCATCCGGGAGCACTACCGGGAGGGCGACACCTTCGTCAACGCCATCGACGGCTTCCTCGACAGCCAGGTCGACGCCCTGGTGGTCGCGGCCGAACCGGGGCGCGACCTTCCCACGCTCGGCGTCCCGACGGTCCTCGAGGGAACGCGACTGCACCGCATCGACGACGCCGACACCGTCGAGAGCGACCAGCGCCACGGCGTCGATCAACTCATGGAGCACCTGCGTTCGGCAGGACATCGCCGGATCGGACACGTGACCGGCGCCGGCGGCGCAGCCGCGGTCCGTCTGCAGGCGTACCTCAAGGCGATGGAGGCCCAAGGCGAGGCGGCCCGCTTCGCCGGCGGGTCCAACGAGACGAACGAGGACGGCGGGTACGCCGGGGCGGTGGAACTGCTCCGCCGCCATCCCGACGTGACGGCCGTCTTCGCCGCCAACGACACCATGGCGCTCGGCGCCCGCGCCGCTCTGAGGGAGGCGGGGCGCGAGGTGCCTCGCGACGTCGCGCTGATCGGCTACGACAACTCGCACCTGGCACGCAGCCGGTTCCTCGACCTCACCACGGTCGACAGCCACGCCTACGACGCCGGCGTCGCATGCGGCGAGGCGATTCTCCGGCGCCTCGCCGAGCCCGACATCCCGCCCGCGTCCGTGGTGGTCCCGAGCACGCTCGTCGTGCGGTCGTCGTCCGCGACCGTCGTGACACGCTGACCCGGCGCCGTCCTCCGACGCCGGGTCACCGACCTCAGTCCTTCGGCAGCTTCACCGTGCCGCGCGTGGTGTCGCTGGAGGTGGTCCCGCCGGTGGTGACCGTCGCGGCGGTGCCGGTCGCGGTGCCGCCGAGCACTCCGGCGACGGTGGGCTTGTAGCCGGAGGCGTAGCCGGTCGCGTTGGGGTGGAACGACTGATACGTGGCCAGCGAGGCGTTGTTGATCCAGGACGGCGAGTCGCAGACCGCGTGCCCGGTGAAGGGTTGGCGCACGTCCGCGAAGCCGATGCCTGTGCGCTTCGCGGCCGCGCTGATGGTGGCGGAGAGAGTGTCAGCCCCACTGTTGATGGCCGTCACCTCGTTCTTGGTGAAAACGGTGAGCCAGCTGCAGTCGGGCTTGATGGGACTCAGGAGGTGGGGGTAGTTCGTCGCAACGATCGTGGCCGACGGCGCCTTGGTCTTCACTGCACGGAACACGCTGTCCAGCTTGTCCGGCAGCGTGTCAGTCGTGTCCGCGACCGCCGCGCTGACAGCCGACAGACAGGCCGACTCGTTGCTCCCCATGCACGTCGTCATGGTCGAGGCGAAGCCGACGTCGTTGCCGCCGATGGTGATGGTCACGTAGCTGGCGTCCGCCAGGTTTCCAGTGAGCTGCTTGTTCAGGACGTCCGTGGTTACGGCGCCCGAGCACGCCTGCAGGTCCAGGGCATAACCCTTCTCGGTCGCGATGAGGCCGGGATAGCCCTTCAACGAGCGGTAGCACCCGCTCGCGTCCTGGAGGTAGGTCCCGGCCCCGACTCCGGCTGCGTAGCTATCGCCGAGGGCAACGTACGTCGGCTGCGGCGCTGGAGTCGGGGAGGCCGTAGGAGTTGGCGTCGGATCGGTTGTCTGCGTCGGCGTCGGCTCGGCCGTCGGCGTCGGCTTCGGATTCTTCGGAGCCGCCTCGGCCCCGGCGATGGTGATGGACATAGCGACGACGACGGTCGTCAGCGCGGCTGCGATGCCGCGCACCCCCCTGCGGATCATGGGCACAATCTAGGACCCACCGAACCACCCCGGCAATGGCCGCCCGGAACTACATCATCGCGCGTAGTCAGAAGACCACGCGGGCCGCCGCGAGCGCCCCGCGCGCCTCGGCCGGGACGTCGTCGAGCAGCCCCGGCTCCGCGGTCCGGCCGGACAGGTGCCGCATGAACCCCACGGCGGGCAGCTCGACGTCGGGTCCTGCCCCCTCCCCGAGGTCCCACACGCCCCCCTCGGGGCCGGTGAGGCGCAGGCGCACCGCGGGGCCGGCCCAGGCGAGGCCGAGGTCGCGGACGACCTGTGCCACCACCTCGGCGTCCGTGGGATCCGTCCGAGGCGCACCACCCAACGCCCGCGCGATGTCGTGGCGGTGCAGCCAGACATCACGGGTGAGGATCGTGTCGACGAAGGACCCGATGGTCGAGTACGTCGGCAGTGCTTCGTCCTTTGCGGGAAACCGACGCAGCCACCCAGGAGTGTCCCGGTCCGACTCCGCCCTGCGCCGCAGCGTCGCCAGGAGGTCTGCGGTCGAGAGGGACCGGTGGCGGTCGATGCCCACCTCGTTGGCCGCGTCGAGGGTGCTGCGCCCGCGGTAGCGGAACCGCCCGATCTGCGCGTCGACGAGGAACAGCAGCGGGTTGCCCTGGAAGCGGGCGCCGGACGCGACGTGGCCCACCATGTCGCGGACGGTCCAGGCCGGGCACTCCGTGGTGGTGCCCCACTGTTCCGGGCTGAGGCCGCTCAGCTCGTCGATGAGGCACAGGTGCTGCGCGCGCGCGACGCGCAGCCCGTCGCCGGGGCCGGGGAGGGGGATGTCGATGGCGCGCATGTCAGGTCCTTTCGGGGAGGTGCGCGAGCACGAGGGCCCGGACGAGAGCCGGGAGGTGTCCGACGGCGACGCCGTCGGCATGGGCGACACCCGGCTCGTTGGCCAGGTGCCGCACGACCGCCCCGGTGGTGGCGGTGGCGAGGTTCTGCACGAGTTGGTCGACATCGGTGGTCGGCCGCAGCCGGCCGTGGTCACGGAGCGCGGCGAGTTCGTCCCGGGAGAGCTCGGCTGCCGCCAGCGACGGTGCGAACGCCTCGGGCGTCGGCTGCCACTGCGGCACCGGCCGGGTCAGCATGAGCTGGCTGAGCTCGGGGTTCGCCAGCGCCCAGCCCACGAAGGAGTCGGTGATCGCCAGGACCCGCGCCACGGCGTCCGTGCGCCCGCCGACCGGCCCGAGGGAGTCGCGGCGGGCCCGCATCTCGTCGAGGCAGGCCTGCCACCCGCGTCGGAACAACTCGTCGTAGAGGGCGTTCTTGGACTCGAAGTAGGTGTAGAGCGACGGCGTGCGCACCCCGAGCCGTCGGGCCACCTCGCCCAGCGACAGCCCCGCCACGCCCTGCTCGGCCATGATCGCGACGGCGTGCTCGACGATCTGGCCGCGGGTCTCCCCGTGCCGTCGATTCCGGCGCCCCGAAGCATCCATCACCCCTCCTAATACCTTAAGGTAAAACTAACGGCATTAGGAAGCAAGGGTTTCGGTCTGATGGCGTCGTCCGTGTTCGACTAGAGGCCATCTTCGCCGAGCCGGTGATCCTTGACTACTACCTGCCCTATGCGGTCACCGACCCTGTGTGGTCTATCGGGCTCCAGTTGCTCCGAGGGGTCCTCTTCGGGATGGTGCTGCTGCCGTTGCGGCGATTCCTGGCCGCGACCCACCTGGGCTGGCTGTGGTTGTGGCTTCTGTTCGTCGGGATGGGCATCCTCGGTACGCCCGCGGCGGCGCCCGGCTCGCTCGAGGGCATGATCTACACGCAACTCCCGCTCTGGTTCCACGCCGTCGGCATGCCGGAGGTGCTTCTGCAGACCCTGGCCTTCAGTTTTCTGGTGCACCGGACGCTGCGGTCCGCCGAGCACCCGTTCCCCTCCAGGGCGCGCACACTGCTCAGCGCCACGGCCGTGGCTTCGATCTCGTTCCTCGGCTACACGGCCGTGTCGCTGGCCTTCGCCTTCGCCGCGGGCGCCGGACTGGCGTCCGGCTCCGACATGCGGGTCCTCGGCCAGTTCGTCGCTCCGCTGGCCCTGACCGTGGCCGCGGTGCTGATCACGGCCGAGCGCTGGTGGTTGCCCAAGCACGCGCTGCTCTGGGCAGCGTCGGCGGGCGCTCTGGCGCTCTACCAGTGGCTCGTCCTCGGTTCCACCGGGTGGTCGTACGTCCTGCTCGCCCCCATCCTGCCGGTGCTCATCTCGCTGCTGATGACCCGCCCACGCCGGTCTCCTGTGCTCGCCCCGGCGCCCACGGCGGCTCGGGAATAGAGTGACCGCAACGACCCACAAGGAGGACCGCCATGGCCACATGGCTGATCACCGGATGTTCCAGCGGCCTGGGCCGCGCGCTGGCCGAGGCGGTCCGCGACGCGGGACACCAGGTCGTCGCGACCGCCCGCGACCGCGCGACGCTCGACGATCTCGCCGGCGACCGCGTCCTCACCCTGGCCCTCGATGTGACCGATCCGGCCCAGATCGCCGCCGCGGTCGCGGAGGCCGAGGCGGCGTTCGGCGGCGTCGACGTGCTGGTCAACAACGCGGGCTACGGGTACCGCGCCGCCGTCGAGGAGGGGGCCGACGACGACGTGCGCCGACTCTTCGACACGCACTTCTACGGGTCCGTCGCGCTCATCAAGGCCGTGCTGCCCGGGATGCGGTCGCGCCGCTCGGGGGCGATCGTCAACCTGTCGTCCATCGGCGCCTCCATGACGCCGGTCGGCTCCGGCTACTACGCCGCCGCGAAGGCCGCCGTCGAGGGCATGTCGGGCTCGCTCCGCGGCGAGCTCGCGCCGCTCGGGATCTCCGTCACCATCGTCGAGCCGGGGGTGTTCGCCACCGACTTCGCCGGCCGGTCGCTGACGCAGTCCGCGACGGTGATCGACGACTACGCGGGCACCGCGGGCACGCGGCGCATCGAGAATGTGGTCAAGAAGCCGGCGCCGGGCGACCCGGTGAAGGCGGCGGCGGCGATCCTGCGCGCCGTCGAGGCCGACGAGCCGCCCGCGTTCCTGCTCCTGGGCAGCGACGCGCTCGACACCTACCGCGCCGTGATGCGTGCCCGTCTCGACGAGGTCGACCGCTGGGAGGACCTCAGCCGCAGCACCGACTTCTCCTGACCGCGGTCAGGTGCGCGCACCCTCGCGTGCCCTGGCCTTCCGGCTGGACTCGACCAGCCGCCAGATCAGAGGCGTGAAGATCAGCTGCATCGCCAGGTGCATCTTCCCGCCCGGCACGACGATGCTGTTGGCCCGCGACATGAACGAGCCGTCGATCATCGACAGCAGGTAGGGGAAGTCGATGCCGCGCGGATCGGCGAACCTGATCACCACCATCGACTCGTCGAGCGTCGGGATCCAGCCGGCGATGAACGGGTTGGAGGTGTCGACGACGGGGACGCGCTGGAAGTTGATGTGCGTGTTGGAGAACTGCGGGCAGATGTAGTGCACGTAGTCGGGCATGCGACGCAGGATGGTGTCGGTCACGGCCTCGGTGGAGTAGCCGCGCGTGCTTCGATCGCGGTGCAGCTTCTGGATCCACTCGAGGTTGATGATGGGCACCACACCGATGCGCAGGTCGACGTGCCTGGCGACGTCGACGGCGTCGGTGCGCACGGCGCCGTGCAGCCCTTCGTAGTAGAGCAGGTCGGTCCCGGCGGGCAGGTCGAGCCACGGGGTGAACGTGCCCGGGGGGCGGCCGTAGAGCTGGGCCTCCTCGTCGTCGTGGACGTACTGACGGACCTTCCCTGTGCCGCTGCGGCCGTACTCGGCGAACAGGTCCTCGAGTTCGCCGAACAGGTTGGCTTCGGGGCCGAAGTGGCTGGGCGCGTTCTCTCCGGCCTCCTCGTAGACCCGCTTCATCTCGTCACGGTCGTAGCGGTGGAAGGAGTCACCGTGGACGATGGCGGATGTGATGGACTCCCGCGCGAAAATCTGCGCGAACGTGTCGGTGACCGTCGTCGTCCCGGCCCCGGAGGAGCCGGTGATCGCGACGACCGGATGCGTGTCGGACATGGCGGACTCCTCAGGGTTCGATGAACAGCGTGCGGTGGTGGAACAGCGGGTAGGACTCGCCCTCGTCGAGCCCCCGGGCATGCTCGTCGACGTAGCGCTCGATCCGCCGCACCTCCTCGACGGCGCCGAAGAAGATCGGGATGCGCTGGGTCAGCGAGAGGGGAACGAGGTCGAGGATGCGTTCGCCGCCCGTCGTGGCCGCGCCGCCCGCCTGCTCCGCGAGGAACGCCAGAGGCGCCGCGTTGTGCATGAGCGGCATCCCCCACAGGCCCACGCGCCGCCCCGTGTCGGGCGCCATGAACAGTCCGCCGTTGACGAGGACCCGGAAGGCGCCGATGACCGCCGAGGCGTTCCAGCGCATCGTGAAGTCGCGCCCGCGCGGGCCGTCGGAGCCCCGGAGGCATTCGTCGACGTAGCGTTTGGTCGGCGCCGGCCAGTGCCTTGCCTCCGACGGGTTGATCGCGAAGCTCCCGGAGCTCGCGGGAATGGTCATCTGGGGGTGGGTAAGGACGAAGTTGCCGACGTCGCGGTCGAGGGTGAAGCCGTCGACGCCGCGCCCCGTCGTGAGGACCAGCATCGTGCTCGGCCCGTACAGGCCGATCCCGGCGCACACCTGCCGCGTCTCCGGCTGCATGAAGTCGGCCTCGCCGCACGGGCCGCCGCCGAGCCGCTCCAGGATCGAGAACGCGAGCCCGACCGTCTGGTTCTCGTAGAGCCCGCCCGACCCGTGGAGTGCCTCGGCGAGCAGCAGGTACCGCGCGTCCAGGCCGCCCGAGATCTGGTGGATGCTGGGGTCCCCGGCGATCGACACCGCCGCCAGGCGGCCGATGCCGGCGACCCGCTCGAGCAGGGTCCGGGTGGCCAGGCGGCGCAGGCCGCGCTGGAGTGTCCCTGGCTCGCCCGCGGTCCGGGAGGCGCCGCTGAGCGCCAGCGGCCCGCGGCTCACGAGCGCTGCGGTGAGCTTCATCGACACGGCGACGGCGCTGAGGATGTGCGCGTAGTCGTGGCCGGGCGGACGCGGGCCGCGGGCCGCGTCCTGCACGTCGAGCAGGTACTGGGTGAACGTCTGATCCGACATGTCCGGTCCGGGTGGGTCCGGCTCAGCGGTCCACGCCGAGGACCTGCCGCCAGCCCGGGTACAGGGCGTCGGCGTCGGCGGGGAAGGACTCGAAGGCCCGGGCGAACTCCCGGTGCTCGGTGGCCCACTCGACGGGGTCCGCGCCCGCCGCCCAGCACTCGTGCGCCTGTCGCAGCGATCGCCCGCCGGCAGCGGCGCCGTCGAGGTGCCCGTACGCGCCGCCGCCCGCGGTGTTGATGATGTTGGCGTGCCCCAGGTTGGCGAAGAACCCGGGCAGGCGCAGCGCGTTCATCCCGCCGGAGACGATGGGTGTGGTGGGCCGCATGCCGTGCCACTCCTGGTGGAAGGCCGGGCCCTGGTACTGGTCGCGCTCGCAGATGTACGCGATGGCGCGGTCGTCGCGGGCGCCCTCCATCTTGCCGTAGCCCATGGTGCCGACGTGGATGCCCGAGGCACCCTGGAGGCGCGCCATCTTCGCCAGCACGTACGCGGTGTAGCCGCGCTTCGAGCTGGGGGACGTGACGGCGCCGTGGCCGGCGCGGTGGAAGTGGAGATACTGCCTGGCGAAGTAGCGCCGCGCGGTGGTGACCGCACCCGGCCCGCCGACGTAGCCGTCGACGAGGAACGCCACCTTGTCGGCGTCGGGGCCGAAGGTCTCGAGGATGAACTCGCCGCGGGCGATCATCTCGGCGTGGTCGTCGGCGGTGATGTTGGCGCTGAACAGCTTCGCCTCGCCGGTGTCGTCCATGGCGCGTTTCATCGCGTCGTAGACCAGGGGAATGGTCTGCTTCATGGGGGCGAACACCTGGTTGCCCTGGGGCTCGTCGTTCTTGATGAAGTCGCCGCCCAGCCAGAACTCGTAGGCCGCGCGCGCGAACGGTTCGGGGCGCAGCCCCAGCTTGGGCTTGATGATGGTGCCGGCGATGTAGCCGCCGTCGGTGACCGGCCGCCCGAGGACCCGCCACAGGTCGGCGATGCCCATGGCAGGGCCGTCGAACAGGCTGATCGCGGCGCGCGGGACGTAGAAGTCGAACATCTTGGCGTACTCGATGTCGCCCATGCCCTGGTTGTTGCCGATGGTCAGCGTGAGGAAGGACACCATCATCATGCGGCCGTCGATCATGTTGCGGTCGAACAGGTCGAGCGGGTACGCGATGCGCACCTCCTCCGTCGCTTCGTCGGCGTGGTAGACGATGGCGTCGACGCCGCGGGTGAAGTCGTCGGTGGTGGAGACGTCGACGTTGGTGCCCGTCGACGACTCCGCGGCGAAGTGCGCCGCCGCCTCCAGGAGGGAGCCTGACTTCGGCCGCATCGTGTAGGCGCAGAGGATGTGCTTCCCCCCGGCGATGAGGTCGTCCTCACGGAGGCTGAGATCGGTGTAGCGGGCTGACTGGTCCACGGTGACTCCCCACAGGATCGGATGGGCGGGCGACGGCGTGGGCGGTCTGGGTGTCGCGGTGCCACGTCGTCGTCGGCTCCTGGGGGCAAGCGTGCCCGTGCCCGCGCCGATTCCAGCGCCGGGCCGCCTCACGTGCACGTCGGGCTCAGCGGCGCTGCACTCATGTGCAGGGAGGTGGGGTATCGCCCGCGCGGGCTGCTGAGCCCCGGCCCCGCGCCGTGACCTCCGCCGGGGCAGGCACGGGGCTACGGTGAGGCCATGACACCCCGCGAGATCACGCACGCCGAGGAACGCCGCCTGCGCACCCTCAACCTCGCAGCCGCAGCACTGCACCTCGTCCAGGCGATCGTCGTGGTGATCCTCGCCACCGACTTCGCGCTGCCGATCACCGCGGCCTACCTCGCCGGCCCGCCCGGGACGCCGCCGGGGCCGGCGACCGTTCAGGTGGACCTCCCCACCGGCCTCGCGGTGGCCGGCTTCCTCGCGCTCTCGTTCCTCGCCCACCTCATCGTCGCGACGGTGTGGTTCCCCCGCTACATCCGCGACCTCTCGCACAGGATCAACCGGGCGCGCTGGGTGGAGTACTCGTTCTCGTCGACCCTCATGATCGTCGTCATCTCGCAGCTCGTCGGCATCACCGACGTGGCCGCGATCATCGGCATCGCGGGCGCCAACGTGTCGATGATCCTGTTCGGCTGGCTCCAGGAGAAGTACGAGCAGCCCGGCGGCCGCGGATGGCTGCCGTTCATCTTCGGCTGCGTCGCGGGGATCGTCCCCTGGCTGGCGATCCTCTACTACACCGTCGCGCCGGGATCCGAGGCCGAGCCGCCCGGCTTCGTCTACGCCATCGTGGTGTCGCTGTTCCTGTTCTTCAACGTCTTCGCCCTCAACCAGTGGCTCCAGTATCGCGCGAAGGGCCGCTGGGCGGACTACCTGGTTGGGGAGCGCAGCTACATCATCCTCAGCCTCGTGGCGAAGTCGCTCCTGGCCTGGCAGGTCTTCGGCGGCACGCTCGCCGGCTGACGCGTCGCGGTCGGGTGGGGCGCCCGACCGCGACAGCAAAAAACCCGCGCCTGAGACGCGGGTTTGCGATGGTGGGCCTAACTGGACTTGAACCAGAACCAAGACTCAGCCCGTCGAAAGGGCCAAGGAACGCCGACCGACCAGGCCAAACATGCCTCCACTACGTGTGATAATGGCGATAGTTGGCGACTCGGGACTCGCGGCAGAGCAGGCATAACGGGCTAGACTGGACCCGAAACCGACCCTATTCCGACCCTGGAAGCGAGCGAGATGGTGGCCCATCGAAAGGCGACCCTGGGTTCAGTCAAACCCAGCGCCAACCGCTGGAAGGCGATGTACGAGCGCCAGAACCAGCGGCACGTCCCAGGCCACACATTCAGTACACCAGAACTCGCATGGGCCTGGCTCCGCTCCGAGCAGACGTTGATCGACCGCGGAGAGTGGACCCCACCGGCCACCCGACGACAGGAGCAGGAGGCCCAAGCGCAGCGCGAGGCCGAGACATCGATCTCCTTCGGCGCGTACGCCCGCGACTGGATCGCGAACCGGACCACACCCCGCGGGACACCGCTGGCGCCACGCACCGTCTCGGAATATCACGCCTATCTCGAAGGGCCCCTCGCAAACTTCGCCGGGCGCCAGCTCGCCGACGTCAGCCGTGCCGACGTCAAGACATGGTGGCAGCGCTTCGCAGACAAACCCCGATACCGACACCACGCTTACGCCTTCGCCAAGTCCGTGTACAAGGCAGCCGTCAAGGACGGCCTGCTCGACGCCAATCCGTGGGACATCGACAACGCCGCCCGCGTGGTGCTGCAAACGCCGAAGGCCGTCAGGGCCACTATGATCAACGACCTGGCGCCAGAAGACGTCCAGAGACTCGCGGACGTCACTCAGCCCGCGCAGTGGCAAGCGCTCGTGCTCCTACTCGCCTGGACCGGCCTTCGCCCCGGTGAAGCGTTCGGCCTGCAACGACGCGACATCAAGACCAGCTACATCGACGGCATCCCCTGTTGGCGGATCCATGTTGGCCGCGCGGTGAGCCGCAGCAGAACTCACGGCGGAGTCCGCGTCGACACGATCGGGACACCGAAGACACCCGAGTCCATCCGTCATGTGTGGCTCCCCCCGCACCTTGTGCCGGCCCTGGAAGACCACCTCGACCGCTTCTCCCAGCCGGGACCCGACGGGCTCATATTTCCCTCAACCAACGAGGCGCTCCCGTTCGCGACGACCCAGCAGGTCGCCGGGACCACAGGCAAGCAGCGCCGCGATCGGAAGGGAGGAAAGGTGCGGCCCTCGTCAGGATTCACCGGCGCCCGCGAAGCCATCGGGATGCCCGGCCTACGTCTGTACGACCTCAGACACTGGGCACGCCGCATCCTGCTGAGCGCCGGGATGGGCGAGCTGGCGGTCGAGCAGTACATGGGCCACCGCCTACCCGCCGTCCAGGGCGCCTACGCCGTTCTCGACCCACGCCAAGTCTGGCCCGTCATGCTTCGATGCAGTGAGCTGGCAGGCTGGACACCGAGTGCAGCCACGCCCCCCGGCGGGGCCATTGCCGGGGTGCTCAACGCCATGACAGCGGATCAGTTGGCCGCCGCAGCCAGCGCAATGAGCCCAGACCAACTTGCCGTTATCGTGCCGGCACTGAACCCCGAGGCCCTAGTCCGGCTCCTGGGCGCCCAGAGCCGCCCCTGAGAGTCCGGACGACCACGGATCAGAAACGCCTGCTAAGAACGGGCGCCGGGAGTGCAGCACACCGTCAGTCGGACCCACAACCACCCCGCACATGCGGCTGCCGACGATGGCAAACCGACGCGCTGGTCTGTTCACTGTTGCCTCTCCCAAACCGGCTCATCACAGATGAGGGTGTAGGGGGCTGTTCGGCGCGTCGGGCTGGGTAGGGGTCGAGGTCTCCCGATGATGGAAGTTCTCACACTGCCCATCTGGAAGACCTCGACGTGTCTGATGCTACCCCTGTGGCGGGGTTCGCCTGCCCTGACCTGACCTCGTTCTGTCGGCTCGACGAGCTCGGCCTGGAGGTCACCGGCCAACTGCTGGAGCCTGGCCGCGCGGTGCTCGCCTGCCGGGTCGTGGAGCCGGATCAGTGGTGCCGACGCTGTGGCTGCGAAGGCCTCGCGCGTGACACCGTGACGCGGCGGTTGGCGCATGAGCCGTTCGGCTGGCGGCCGACGACCTTGCTGGTCACGATCCGCCGCTACCGCTGCACCGGCTGCGGGCATGTGTGGCGGCAAGACACCAGCCTCGCCGCGGAACCACGGGCGAAGCTGTCACGCCGCGGGCTGCGGTGGGCGTTGGAGGGCCTGGTCGTTCAGCACCTCACCGTCGCCCGCGTCGCCGAAGGGCTGGGGGTGTCGTGGAACACCGCCAACACGGCGGTCCTGGCCGAAGGCAAGCGGGTCCTGATCGACGACCCGACCAGGTTCGACGGGGGACTGTACGTTTTCCGGTGTAACTCCGATGTAGGAGGTACCCGATGAGGATGCAGGTTGAGCCGGTCGCTGAGGCGGTCGTGATGGAGGTCGAGGACCAGGTGACGTCGACGGGAACGCCCCCGCTGGTGGACAAGGATTTGGTGGCGCAGCTTGTGGGCGACGCGCAGCGGCTGGGGCTGTCCGTGGAGGGCGAGGGCGGGCTGCTGGCTCAGCTGACCAAGCTGGTCCTGGAGTCGGCCCTGGAGGGCGAGATGACCGCGCATCTGGGCTATGACAAGCACGAGCGGGTCGAGGGCAGCGACAACGCTCGTAACGGGACGCGGTCGAAGACGGTGCTGACGAAGGCCGGCCCGGTCGAGATCGCTGTGCCTCGGGATCGGGCCGGGTCGTTTGAGCCGGTCGTGGTGGCGAAGCGGCAACGGCGTTTGGGGGCGATCGAGGACGTGGTGTTGTCGCTGTCGGCTCGCGGGCTGACCCATGGCGATATCGCGGCGCATCTGGCCGATGTGTATGGCTCGGAGGTGTCGAAGACCACGATCTCGACGATCACCGACAAGGTCCTGGACTCGATGGGCGAGTGGCAGAACCGACCACTGGACCCGGTGTATCCGGTGGTGTTCATCGACGCGATCCATGTGAAGGTCCGCGACGGGCAGGTCGCGAACCGGCCGATCTACGTCGCGTTGGCGGTCACTGTCGACGGGAACCGCGACATCCTCGGGCTGTGGGCCGGGGACGGCGGCGAGGGCGCGAAGTACTGGCAGCAGGTGTTGACCGAGATCAAGAACCGTGGCGTCGCCGACGTGTTGATGCTGGTGTGCGACGGACTGAAAGGTTTGCCCGAGTCGGTGGGCAACGTGTGGCCGCAAACGATCGTGCAGACCTGCGTGGTGCACCTGATTCGCGGGTCGTTCCGTTACGCGGCAAGGCAGGACTGGGACAAGCTGGCCCGCGCGCTGCGGCCGATCTACACCGCCGACACCGTCGCCGCGGCCGAGGACCGGTTCCTGGAGTTCACCGAAGTATGGGGCGCTAAGTACCCGGCGATCGTGCGTTTGTGGGAGAACGCGTGGCCGGAGTTCGTGCCATTCCTGCAGTTCGACAAAGAGATCCGCCGGATCGTGTGCACCACCAACGCGATCGAGTCGGTCAACGCCAGGATCCGCAAGGCCGTCAAGGCCCGCGGGCACTTCCCCAACGAGCAGGCCGCACTCAAGTGCGTCTACCTCGCTGTGATGGCGCTGGACCCCACAGGCAAGGGACGAGCACGTTGGACACAGCGCTGGAAGGGCGCCCTCAACGCGTTCGAGATCACCTTCGACGGACGGCTCTCCGCCGGCCGCCGATACTGAGAGTCAAACAACCATGAGATACACCGAAAACTTGAC
>Ga0209347_1001079_pt1 | contig 50656 bp, 46 predicted proteins | sample AutmiccommuBRH23_FD_187382 | JGI IMG/M metagenome (GOLD analysis project Ga0209347, IMG submission 187382) | Deep subsurface microbial communities from Mt. Terri, Switzerland - Autotrophic microbial communities BRH/23 (SPAdes) (version 2) | ecosystem: Environmental > Aquatic > Deep subsurface >... | reverse complement strand
CCCGGAAAGAAAAGAAACTCCCGGTTGTACTCTCAGACACCGAAGCCAGGGCATTGATCCGATCGCCCCGCAGCTACAAACACCAGCTTTTACTGACCCTGGCTTATGCCACCGGGATGCGCCGCAGTGAGCTGTTGCACATCCGGCTCAAGGACATTGACCGGCAGCGCAGCGTCATTAAAATCACCGGGAAAGGGAACAAACAACGGGAACTCCCTGTGCCGGACGAGCTTTTCAAATCCCTGGAGAAGTACTACCGGAGGTGGCGACCGGCAGTTTATCTTTTTGAAGGAAATATCCCTGGCAAGGCCTATTCTGCCTCTGGACTTTAACAGACAATTTTATGAATGCAGAAAATTTCAAAATAAATTTGAATCAAAACCTATGGGGGCTATTGTTATCGTTGCTCACTCTAGGGACAGCTGAATATTTCAAACTATGCACCCTTTATTGGTTTGGTATAATTCTAAGCAGTTTGACAAGCATTTCCTTTATCGTAACATTAACTGCTTATACGCTAAATTATTGGAAAGGTAAAATGAAGAAATGAAAATCAATGGAAAGAAGAAAAACGCCCTATAACACTTAGCCTCTAATGAAGCGTTACTTGCATACGCTTGGTATTGGAGGCTATGTTGAATTACACGTGGTCTGCGTGGAACTACCTGCCGATTAGTCGTTTGAGTATCGAGTTTTCAATCCGTTTTTTCGATTCCCCTTGCCGGAACAATCTTTGGGGACGATTATCAAGCATGCAGCCTTTGCTCGTCCGGCAGATGATCGTCCGGCAGATGATCGTCTGCCCGGGCCTCGTGGAGCGTCGGGCAGACAGCCAGTAAACAAGTTGTTAAAAGTTCTAAAGACGCCGGCTTGTGTGACAAAAGTTACAGACCGGACACTGGCGGAAACTTATTTTTGCTGGCCATGTTAGTTTTCGAACCGAAATATAGAAAATACCTGGTCCTGGCCTTGATGATGCTCGTGGCCATTCCCTGTTCCATAAAAAAGGAAACCAAACAATGGCTCCGGATTGTGGAAGCGGGACAACAACCCACAACCGCGAAAACTAAAATTGCCTGTGCCAACTTTGACCAGTTAAGGCAGGCTAACAGGAAGAAACAGGTACAAAACCACCTTCGTCCTTTTGTTACTCCATCGGTTGATGCCCCTAAGCGGGCTATCGAAAAACGAATCAGCCTGCCCGCTTTCTTCAACACACAAAAAGAAAAAGTCCCATCGCACCTCCTGTTTGAGCAATTTCTGATTTGATGATGACACGGCTCTCCATCGTGTATTATTAATCAAAAAAGAAATAGAACAAATTATTTACTGATGAACAAACAACTTGCGGTGAACGGTATTTCCGTTCTCTTATTTCGCATGAGTCTTAGCGGAATTTTCATTTCAGCAGGAGCCACACATCTGCTCAATCCAAGCGGAGTGGCAGAACGCATTCAGGCAGCAGCCATGAGCTCTTTCGCTATGCTGATGGGCGACCCGTACCTGATGGGCATCTTGTCAGGCTATGCGTTGCTGATTGGCGGCATCGCCCTGCTGCTGGGTCTGTTTACCCGGTGGGCTGCACTCGGATTATTTTTTGTGCTCATCCCCATTACCATCACCATACAGATTGGCAACGGACTCATGCACGGCCCATTGTGGAAGAATGTCGCCCTTTTCGGGGGGCTCCTCTTTTTTATCATCAACAACCCAAAAGTTTACCGTATTTACAACAAAACACAGCAACAATGAAGATATACAGCATCATTCTTTTCATCGCCCTGTCCATTTCAGGAGCGAATATGGTCCATGCACAAACAGCAGAAGAGATCAAAAAAACAGAGCAGTCGATTAAGAAAAATGGCCAGTATGCCCTCCTGGTGATGAAGGCCCAGCACCTGAAAGCTGCGATCAAAACGGGCGTTGACTTTAAGAGCAAAAGTGCTAAAATTGATTTTCACATGGTAGCCTGCGGCGAACTGGTCAAACAAATTTCGACGGATCAAACACTAAAGCACCTGGTCGGGGAAGCGGTAAACAAGCACGGCTTGAAGATCCTCGTCTGCGGATTGTCGATTGAACAATTCGAAGTAGACCAAACGCTTCTTCCGGAAGAAACGCCTGTTACCGCCAATGGATTGGTTTACCTGTTCGGGCTACAGGAGCAAGGATTTAAAACAGTCATTCTTTAAAACAAACATTTCATGAAAAATATTATCATAACAACAGCACTCCTTCTCCTAAGCATCAGCGCTTACCAGAACGGGGTGGACAAAACCAATGAAGAAACGATAACGATTTTACAAACAGCCGATATTCACGCTTACCTGAATCCACACGATGAGCTTTTTGTTGAAAACGGCCAGATTGTTTTCAGAAAGGCAGGTGGCATGGCCCAGATTAAAACCCTGACGGACAGCATCAGACGGTTGAATCCGGCAGGGACGCTGCTTATTGATGGGGGAGACCTGATTCAGGGGAGCGGATCGAGCGTGCGGTCGCAGGGGAAAATCTTTCCTCCAATTGTTCAGGCCATGAACTACGACCTGCTGATCCCTGGAAACTGGGAAGTGGTTTACGGCAAGCAGGTAATGATGGACCTCCTGAACAACTATCAAACCAAGGTCATTGTGGCCAATATGTATGACGAAGAAACCGGAAAGAACCTATTTCCTCCCTACTGGATCACGGAAAAGAAAGGCGTCAGAATCGGATTCATGGCCTACAACGACCCGGAAATCCCGATTCGTCAAAATCCGGGCTACAGCGAAGGCATGCGGTTTACGCCCGTGGAGGAAAGCCTGAAAGCCCTCATTAGCCACCTTAAAACCGAAGAAAAAGTGGACCTCCTGTTTTTGGTGGCTCACCTGGGCATTTCCAAACAGCTGATGCTGGCCAACAATCCGGCCGTTGAAGGTGTGGACTTTATCTTTGGAAACGATACCCACGAACGCATCCGGAAGCCCATTGAAGGAAAGTATGCCAAAGTGGTGGAGCCCGGTGCTTTCGGCTCTTTTGTTGGCCGGCTGGACCTGAAGGTCAAGAACAACAAGCTGGTGGATTACAGCTACGAACTTCTGGATGTTTCGCCCGAAAAGTACCCCGCAAACCTCGAAGTACAACAAATCATTGATCGGGCAACGGCTCCGTACCAGGAGGAAATGCAGACGGTGCTGGGTTACACCTCGGCGCCGATGTACCGCTATTTGGTTGTTGAAAATCCGATGGACAATTTTATCACCGATGCCCTGCTCTGGAAAACAGGAGCAGATTTTGCCATGTCGAACGGCTTTCGTTTTGGGGTTCCCATTATTCCCGGTGCAGACGGGAAAGCGCCTATCACCAAGGCCGACCTGTGGCGCATGTTGCCCGTGAATGAACACATGAAGATTGGGAAAGTGACCGGCCGGCAAATCAAAAGCTGGCTGGAACAGGAAATTCACAATGTGTTTGCAGTCAATTACCAGGAGCGTTTTGGTGGCTGGCTGGTTCGCTTTTCGGGAATGACCCTGCGTTTTGATAGTTCGGAAGAAAAAGGAAACCGCATCGAGTCGATCACCATCCAGGGCCAACCGCTGGAGCTGGACAAAACCTATACCATGGCTTCGTGTAACCGAACCGGAGAGCCGCTGTCGACCATGTGCCGGCTAAAGAATACGCAGGATGCAGAAATTCAGGATTATACCATGCACGAAGCCATCGAAGACTATCTGAAAGCAAAAGGCACCATTCATCCAGGACTCGATGGCAGGGCCATGGCCACTGATCTGGGAACCCAGGCCTTTTCACAAATGAAAGAAGGCAAGTACCAATTTCAATGATGCAGGCTCTCGCCCGCAGCACTGGACTACAAACAAAAAATCCCCGACTGACTGGCGGGGATTTTTTTGTGTTTGGTGATGGGCTGTAAATTACATCAAATCATATTCATCGCCAAACGAGACGCCCATTTTCCGGGCTTTCAAAATCAGCGAGTTGTCTGGTTCAACCAAGCTAAGCTTGCCACCAACTTCAGCCAGCGGAACGGTTGTCAGTTGGTTGGCCCGCATGGCTACCATACTCCCAAAATTACCCTCGGCAATACATTGTGCGGCAAAGGAGCCGTAGTGGGTGGCCAAAATACGGTCCATCGGGCTGGGGCTGCCACCACGTTGCACATAACCCAAGACGGTTTCGCGGGTTTCAATGCCGGTGTAAGTGCTGATCGCCTCGCCCACATGTGCTGCAGCCGACACTTTTTTGGGATGGTCAATGCCCTCGGCAACCACCACAATGGAATAGGGCTTGTTACTTTGGTAGCGCTGTTCAATCTTTTTGCACACTGAGCGGATGTTATAGGGAACTTCAGGAATCAGAATGATGTCGCCGCCTCCGGCCATTCCGGCGTACAGGGCAATCCAACCGGCATGATGTCCCATCACCTCAATAATCATGACCCGCTGGTGCGAGTTGGCTGTGGTATGCAGCCGGTCGATGGCTTCAGTGGCAATCTGCACCGCCGAGTCGAAGCCGAACGTGACGTCGGTTCCCCACACGTCATTGTCAATGGTTTTGGGAATCCCCACCACATTGAGCCCTTCTTCCTGCAACCGGCACGCTGTTTTCATCGTGCCATTTCCTCCGATACAAACCAACGCATCCAAGCCAAGCTCCTGGTAGTTTTGCTTAATGAGTTCCGGCTTGTCGTTCTCGCCTTCCTTAACCACTTTATAGGGTTTTTCCCTTGAAGTGCCCAGGATTGTTCCTCCAAGTGTTAAAATCCCGGAAAGGTGAGATTCCTTCAAATCAACATAGTCTTTCTCAATCAGGCCCGAAAATCCCGCAGTGAATCCAATGACCTCCATGCCATAATCGACCATGGCGGTTTTACCTACTCCCCTGATGGCTGCATTCAGTCCGGGACAATCGCCGCCGGCTGTTAAAATCCCAATTCGCTTTGGTTTCTGAGTACTCATATCATTAATTTTTGAAATTGCCACGATGTGTGACTCGTTTTAAATATCAATCTAAATTAAGAAAAGAATTCCGGTTTTTTCAGAAAAAAACCATGCTGAAGAATATTCGGCGTGTCTGATTCCATTGAACCACGTGAGCTTCAAGTTTATTGAAAAAATTCTGATTTTTTTGAAAATGCGAGGTGGTGGCGGGTTTGCCGCACTGGAAATCCCCGAGTTTTTTCTTAATTTCGTACCATCATTTCGAGTTCATTTTAATTTAAATCGATAACCTAAAATTTGATTACCTATGAGACGAGTTTATTTGCTACTGTGTGCCTCGGTTTTACTTTTTGCAACTGCCTGTAACTCCGGCACAAAAAAAGCCGAAGAAACAACGGAAGAAAAGTCAGCCCAGGTTGAAGAACCTGCTGCTGACAATACCTTAACAGCTGCTGAAAAAGAAGCCGGTTGGGTGCTTTTGTTTGACGGAGAAACCCCTGAAGGCTGGCGTGGGGTAAACAAAGACCACTTCCCAACGGGATGGCAAGTTGTTGACGGAACCCTGATGTGTAAAGGTTCGGGCGAAGGTGAAGCCGGTGCTGACGATGGCGGTGACATTTTGTATGACAAGAAGTTCAGAAACTTTACCTTGAAGCTGGATTGGAAAATTTCAGAAGGCGGAAACTCAGGTATTTTCTACCTGGGCGAAGAAGTTGAAGACTGGCCAATTTACAAAACGGCTCCTGAAATGCAGGTGCTCGACAACGAGCGCCACCCCGATGCTTTGTTGGGAAAAGATGGTAACCGCATGGCCGGATCGTTGTACGACCTGATTCCTGCCAAACCACAAAACGCCAAACCAGCCGGAGAGTGGAACAGCGTAGAAATTATTTGCTACCAAGGCACTGTTGTTCACAAGCAAAATGGTGAAGTGGTTGTTGAATACCACTTGTGGACGGACGACTGGAACGCCCTGGTTGCCGGCAGTAAATTTCCTGGCTTGAATGAAGATTGGGCCAATGTTCCTAAAGAAGGTTTTATCGCCCTGCAAGACCACGGGAATGATGTTTGGTTCAAAAACATCAAGATTAAAGAGATGTAATATCCGTCTTTATCAGAGATAATGAAAGGGTTGCTATTGCAGCCCTTTCTTGTTTTTCATACTTTCATCAAAAAGTTTTTGGGGCCATGAAATACCGGTCTGCGAGAGCGGCAAAGGACACTTAATCTTACAGTAATAGAAATGAAAACCATTGGACTTGTGGGAGGAACCGGCTGGGTTTCGACCATGGAATACTATCGCCTGATTAATCTCCTGATGAATGAAAAGAAGGGTGGCTTGCATGCCGCACGCATCATCATTTATTCACTGAATTTTGGTGAGATAGAAGCGATGCAGCAGAAAAACGACAAACTTTCCATCATGCTGACATTGAAGCACGCGGCCCTCAAGCTTGAAGCCGCCGGAGCTGACTGTGTGATGCTTGGCGCCAATACGATGCACCAATTTGCCGACGATGTGCAGCAGGCTTTACGGGTTCCGCTGCTCCATATTGCTGAAGCCACGGCTAGCACAATCAGTCAAACCGGCCTGAGAAAAGTGGGACTGCTTGGCACAAAGTATACGATGGAATTGGATTTTTACAAGGAGAAACTTGCCGAACAAGCGATTGAAACGCTTATCCCGGAAGACCATGAACGGGCATTTATTCAGCATTGTATTATGAATGAATTGGTGCTGAACCAGTTTTCAGCTGAAAGCAAAGCCCGATTTCTGAGCATCATCCGACAACTGCAAGTGCAAGGCGCCGAAGGCATTATTTTGGGTTGCACGGAAATCCCTTTGCTTATTGAGCAAACCGATTGTGACCTTCCGCTGTTCAATACAACAGAAATCCATGCCCGCGCGGCTGTTGAATTTAGCTATTAAACCCAAAACCGATGCCCGACAAAAATACGACCCATGTACCGTTTGAAACAATGAAGCAGCGCTTTTACGACGTGCTGACCCAGTTGAAATTCCCAAAAGATAAAGCGAAAACATGCGCCGCTATTTTTGCCGGCAACAGTTTGGATGGGGTGTATTCGCATGGCGTCAATCGCTTTCCGCGCTTTGTCGACTACGTCAAAAAAGGTTACATCCACCCAAGGGCCAACCCAAAACGGACCGCTCAAATTGGGGTGATCGAGCAATGGGACGGCCAACTGGCTCCCGGCCCGAGCAATGCCGTGCAGGCTACCGGGCGGGCTATGGAGCTGGCGAGCGAAAATGGGCTGGGCCTGGTCGCTCTGGCCAATACCAATCACTGGATGCGCGGTGGGGCTTATGGCTGGCAATGCGCCCAAGAAGGTTTCGCTTTTATTGGCTGGACCAACACCATTGCCAATTTACCGGCTTGGGGAGCTCAAACATGTAAACTAGGAAACAACCCCTTGGTGTTTGCCATTCCGTACCAGGATGAGGCGATTGTGCTGGACATGGCCATGTCGCAATTCTCGTATGGGAAAATGGAAGATCTGCAAAAAAAAGGCAAAGAACTGCCCGTGCCCGGTGGATTTGACAGCCGGAACCAGATGAGCACCAATCCCGGTGAGATTTTGCAGTCGGGGCGCCCACTGCCCATTGGTTTCTGGAAAGGCGCCGGCCTGTCGCTGTTGCTCGATTTGCTGGCAACCCTGCTTTCCGCAGGACTTTCAACTTCGGCGCTGAGCAGGCAAAACAAGGCTGAATATGGCGTGTCGCAGGTTTTTATTGCCATCGACTTAAAGCAGCTTGACAACTTCCCGGCCATGGAACAAAACATTCAGGCCGTACTCGATGATTTCCAGTCGGCTGAGAAAGTGAGCCCGGAAAGCTCTTTACGCTATCCCGGACAACGCGTTTTGATTACCCGCGAAATCAATAAAATTAAAGGCATACCGGTTGACAGCGACCTTTGGCAGCAAATATTGAAGCTTTAATATGGACTTCGGGCTATTCGTGTTGCTGAATAATTGTGCCTGTCATGCGAAGCAATGCGGTGTGTGTATCAATAAAATTAAAAATCGCCTGCAATTCTTGTAAGGCCGCATTCTGGTAAATCAGCTGCACGTCGCGAAAGTTGAAGGAATTGATGGACCCGTTTTCAAACTTTTCCTTGGCAATCTGAAAATTCAGGCGGGCAGCTTGCAGGTTTTCGTTAGCCACGCTCAGCAACTCTTTCCGAACCAGGTAAAATTCATACAAGTTTTGCAGCTTGTTATCCAGGTCGTGCTGCATTTGCTCCAGGGCAACCAACCCGCTTTCTTCTTCCAGCCTGGCAATCTGCAGCGCCCTTTTGCGATTCCCTCCGCTAAACAGGTTGTAGCTTAAGGTGAAATTGCCATACATGTTGGTTGCATCAGCCCAGGTCATACCGCCATTTTCAAAGTCATTGCCGGTGCGCGAGCGCGTTGCTCCGCCGGCAAACGAAAGTGTTGGATAGTACGAACTTTTGGCCGCCAGGATGGCATTCTCCAGCAAATTCTGGCTGATGTATTGGTTCTTTAAACTCTTGTTGTTGGCCATCATTTGCTGCTGCAAATCAGCCAGGCGGTAATCAATTGGAATGGCTTCAAAGGAGTCATTCAGTTCGTAAGAGGGGGCACTTTTGTCGGCCATCAAAAAAGCCAAATCGCGCAAAGCGTTTTTGTACGCTACTTCCTGCGACAAGTAGCTGGTTTTATCGGTGAGGTAAGCGTTTTGCGCTTGCAGCACCTCAAAAGTGACTGCCGAGCCAAAGTCTTTCCGTTGCTCCATTCTGCTGAAACGGTCTTTGGAAAGCAACATCACTTCTTTCAACACGTTGAGCCGTTCTTTTTCCAGAAGTGCCGAGTAATAAGCCAATACAATCGACTGAATGGTTCCTTCAACCATGATGGCCGTGTTCTGCTTCGACAGTTCTTCCAGCTCGGCAAACCGTTGTTTGCTGATGTTGACGGCAAAACCATCAAACAAGGTCCAGTTCAGGTTAAGCCCGGCAGACAAACGGGATTGAACGTAGTCCTGGTTGTCGTTATTGTTGATCGCATTGTCAGCTCCCAGCGAAATACCAATATAAGGGTAGCGTCCAGCTTCACCCCAGCTGTTTCTAATTTCGGCAATTTGCTGATCTTGTTTTACCAAGGTGATGTCGTAGTTGTTTTCGAGCGCTTTGGTGATGGCGTCTTCCAGGCTCAGTACCGTTTGAGCTTGTGCCACAACCGTTACCAGCAAACAGGCCACCACTATTTTTATTCGTTTCATGTGTTTAATTTTCTGCATCAATCTTTTTCAATTTAATCCACCTTTTTTTCAGCATCCTTTTGCCGATCTCCGTTCTCGAGCTTTCTCAGGCTGTGCAAGTAGGCTATTTCTACTTCTTCGGCTTCAAATTTTCGGCCATGCCACAACTGGTGAGTCACCCGGCGGAAATCGTTCAGAATCATGATCAGTGCCGGGAAAAACAGCAGGATAAACAAGGTTCCGAAGGCCACGCCATAAACCAGCGAAATAGCCATTGGAATGAGAAACTGGGCCTGGAAGCTTTTCTCCAGAACCAGCGGAAACAAGCCAAAGGAGGTGGTCAGGGTTGTCAGAATGATGGGCCGCAAACGGTTTTTGCCGGATTCTACGATGGCTTCACGCACTTTCATTCCCCCTTCGATCAACAAATTGTATTTGGCCAGAAAAACTACCGCATCGTTTACAATTACGCCCGTGAGCGCAACAATCCCCCACAAACTCAGGATCGAAACCGGCTTGCCGTGAATGCCATGGCCCCAAATTGAGCCAAGCACGGCCAGCGGAATCATGATTAAAATGAGCAGTGGCTGTTCGAACGATTTGAAGTTGATCATCAAAATAAAGACAATCACCAAAAAAGCCATGGGGAAATAGATCATCATGTCGCCCATATTTCGTTGGCTTTCTTTTTGTTGGCCCTGATATTCGATTTGAATGCCGGGATGCAAGGCCGCGAGTTCCGGAATGACTGTTGCTTCAATCTGTTCCAGAATTTCGGTAACCGAAGCATCCGGGTCAGACAATTCAGCACTCACCCGAATTTCGCGTTTTCCGTTGAATCGCTGAATATTCACCGGGCCCCGTTCCAAATTGTAATCGACCAGCTCGCCCAGCGGATATTCGCCGGCAGCAGTTTTTATTTTCATGCGTTCCATTTGTCCCAGGGTGGTGCGGTCTTCACTCGGGTAGCGTACCCAAATCCGAAGTTCATCGCGCCCTTCCTGAATACGCTGGGCCTGTCCGCCGTAAAACCCTTGTCGCACCTGGTTGGCAATGGTGGCCTCATCCAATCCAAGCATGTAAGCAATGGGTTTAAGTTTGAGGCGAACTTCCTGTTTGCCGAGCGCATTGTTATCGACCACATCTTTCAACTGGGTCATTTCTTCCAGCTTGCTCATCAGAAAGTCGCGGCCCAGTTTCAATTCGTCAATATTTCGCGAAAGCAAACTAATGGATACCGGAGCGCCAAAACGCCCCTGCGCACCAATGGTGAACTTTTCGGCTTCGACGACAGGCCCAATCTTTTCGGTCACAAGGTTGATAATTTCGTAGGTGCTGATTCCGGTTTCTTCCGAATTTCGGGGAAATACATTGATATTTCCGGCATGTGCGCCGGTTTCCTGCCCATCGAAAGCCGTTCCCATGTTCACAAACGCGTTGTCGATGATGTCGATGGAATCATTGTACTTCTCTTTCAGCTCATCGTTCACCTCCCAAACAACTTCTTCAAATCGTTGCAAATACGTCATGGTTTGCTCCTCGCCCTGGCCGGGCGTAAAGGCCAGGTTAATGTTGAAGGAGTCAAACTCCATCCGCGGGAAAAAGGTGGTTTTAATGATTTGTCCGCCCAATAAACCGGCCGTAATCAACACCATTGCCAAAGGAACCCCAATGACAATGTAGCGCCATTGAACAATCAGTTTCAAGACCCGGTCGTATGCATAATCGCGTAACCAGCTAAACATCCGTTCGGAGTACTTTCTGAAGCCTTTTTCTCGCGACTTTATGCTTTTTTCACTCAGCACACTGGCATTGCCAATGTGGGCCGGCAAAACAAGAAAAGCTTCGAAAAGTGAAAAGAATAAACTGAGTGAAACGATGAAGGCCATTTCACGCATCATTTCCATTTGGCCGGTAATAAAGAACAAAGGCGAAAAAGCAACAATGGTTGTTGAAATGGAGGTAACAACTGCCGGGATCACCTCGACTGTTCCGTCGATGGCTGCCCGCATGGGGCTTTTCCCCATTTCGAAATGCTGGAAGATGTTTTCGCCAATCACAATCCCATCATCCACTAAAATGCCAATGACCAGAATCATTCCGAAGAGCGAAATCATGTTGATGGTGACGCCCATGAGGTTAGCCACAATAAACATGGCTAAAAATGAAGCCGGAATGCCCCAGGCCACCCAAAGTGCCAGGCGGGTGCTCAGCATAAATGCCAGGGCAATGACAACCAGGATGAGTCCCTGAAAGCCGTTGGTGTATAACAGGTCGAGCCGGCTGTGCAGCAATTCCAAAAAGGAAAAAGTCACCCCCACTTCTACGCCGGGATGCTCTTCGTTAAACTCTTCGATATAAGCGTGAACGTATTTGTCAATTTCTTCCAAATCTTCAACAATCAGCTTAGAAATACTGATGGTGATCACCGGTTTTCCTTTTCGCAAACTTTTGGTGGGCACATCGGCAAATTTCTTTTTCACCTCAGCTACATCGCGAATGCGGATGAGGCTGCCATCGGTGTTGGCACGCAAAACAATGTCGCCGATTTTGTTGGGATCCGCGCTCCGTGAACGCAGCCGAATGATCAGCTCTTCCTTCATCGAACGAATTTCGCCGCCCGAAACATCGCGGTTATTCTGCGAAATGGCATTCTGCAAATCGTTAAATGTCAATCCGTAGCGAAGCAGATTCTGCTCGCTTGCCTCCACCGAAATTTCTAACTGCGGAAAACCGTAAATATCGACCTGGCTAACTTTTCCAGAGGCCAGCATTTCTTCTTCAACTTGCTGGGCATATTCTTTCAGGGTCATCAGATCAACATCGCCCGACATGCGCAAAAACAAAGCCCGCGAGGTGGTTCGCTGCTTGAAAACAATGGGCCGCTCGGCTGCCGATGGGAAGGATGAAATTCCGTCAACCGCGTTTTTCACTTCAATGAGGGTTTCATCGATATTGATGTCGCCCGTAATTTCGATCTGGACACGGGCCGAGTTTTCCGAAGACGTGGAGGTGATTTCATAAATGCCCGGAATCCCGCGCACCGCTTCCTCGATCCGGGAGGTTACGCCTTCTTCCATTTCAACCGGCGAAGCTCCCGGATAAAAAACCGAAACGTAAATATTTTTTGATGGCCTTTCAGGAAAGAAAGACTTTTTCATGGTGTACATGCTTAACCCACCAACAACCAGCAGAAAGACGATGATCAGGTTAGCATAGAACGGAAATCTGACGAAAGTTTCAACTGCCTTTCTCATCGTGCTGTTTTTGGTTTTGGGTATTGTTATTTGCCTGGGGGTCCAGGATTTCCACTGGCGTACGTTCCTTCACATTAATCAGCGCTTCGGTCACCACATAAGTGCCTTCTTCCAGACCATCAAAAATTAGGGTTGACGTATTGACTTTGATGATATTGATTTGCGCTTTCTGGAGATAACCATCGACAACCGTAAAAACGGTGTTGGTATTGAACACCGCACTGCGCGGTATTTCCATCGCATTCGGGATGGGATATCCCGGAAACTCAACCGACAAATACTCACCGGCCAGCATTTCGGTTCCGGCTTTTGCATCCACCTTCACAAAAATACTTCGCGACTGGGTGTTCTGATCCACAAACGCTGCTTTCCGAACTACGGTGCCGTACAAGTTATCCGCTCCAACTTTTTGCACCTTCACCCGGTGCCCCAGCTTAATCCATTTTGAAAACTCATTTTCCACGGGGACTTCCAGCTCCAGCAAATCGGTACGAATCATGCTGGCTATTTGCCCACCGGTATTCACAAAGGCTCCCACTTCGTAATTTACCTGGGTAAAGGTGCCGTCGAACGGGGCATACATGGAGTGACGCTCCAGCTTTTTTTCGTTCTGCCGGATGTTGTAATATTCATTTAAAATGCCTTGACTGGCCAGGAACACTTTTAACTTTTCGTTTTCGTAGTCCGGTAGCTCCGGAAGTTTTTCATTCAGATCAATCTCATTGAAAAACTTCAGAAACACCTCGTAGCTATCCGGAAAATCAATTCGCAGATCCGGGAGAATGTTGGTAAGGCTGTTTAAAAACACACTTTTCTTGCTTTTCAATTCCAGTTCCACTTCATCTTTATAAATGGTGGCCAAATGCGCACCCTTTCTAAATGATGCACCCTTTTTCAGACTGACCTGACCGGCCTCAATTTTCCCGGCTGCTTCTGCAATCAGTGCCACTTCGTTGCCCGAAATAACTCTGCCCTGGGCAGTCACCTCCGAAGTAATATCGCTGTAGGCAACCGGCTGGGCTGCAACATAACGTTTCACATCAGCCTCGGGACGGGTACCGGTTTCGGGCTTCATCGAAATAAAAAGCTTTGACAAAAGTGCCGATCCACCCAACAAAACAATGAGGGCTACAACAACGAAAGTAATTTTTCTCCAATTCATACGATATGGTTAATCATTTTTAAGTCGTTCATTTAAACAAAATTCAGGCAAAAATTCCCATTGCAGAAACCTGTTTTCGTTTTGAGGCTTGCAAACCTATCAAAATTTTAGGAATCATCGGTCTTTCAGGAAAGACATAAAAACAGCCTGCAGTATGAAGTCCGCAATATCTCACAATCATTACAATTCTTTGTCCGGCAAGTTGTGAATAATTCTAAACAGACGAACGAAAAGGCACGGAACTTGGCTCATCCGGGCAAAAATCAAAAACAAGGGGAAATTAATCGCCGCATAAAACACTTTTATATACCTTTGCCTTCCTTATTTCACGTGAAGTTTCAAAGCAAATGCAAGTTTTAGATTTCGACACCTTGGTCATTGGTAGCGGCCTGGCAGGTTTATCTGCTGCCTACCATGCTTCCAAATACGGAACTGTGGCCATCATCACCAAGTCGCAGCTCGACACAAGTAACTCCTACTATGCACAGGGTGGAATTGCTGCCGCGATTGACCCGGAAGACTCGCCTGAATTACATCTGCATGACACGATGGTTGCCGGCCGCGGACTCTGCGAAGAGGAAGCTGTAAAAGTTCTTGTGACCGAAGGACGACAGCGGATTTTGGAGCTGATTGATATGGGAATGAAGTTCGACCAGATGGACGGCAATTACGTTTTGGGACTGGAAGGCGGCCACAGCAAGCGCCGGATTTTACATGCCGGCGGAGATGCTACCGGAAAGGAAATTACCTGTTTTATGCTGCAGAAAGTCAAGGAGCAAAATAACATTCGCTCGTTTGAATACGCAGCCGTCACCGAGCTAATCATTAAAAATGGTCAATGTGTAGGCGTTCAGGCCATCGACTTTCAATCCGGGGAAAACGTCATATTCAGAAGTAAAGCCAGTATTTTGGCAACCGGCGGCCTCTCGCGGCTCTTCAGCCGGACCACCAACCCGCACACGGCAACCGGCGATGGCATTGCTTTGGCGTACGACGCAGGTGCCCAGCTCGCCGACATGGAGTTTATCCAATTTCACCCGTCGGCACTTTTCCTGAAAAACCAGGACGCCTTTTTAATCAGCGAGGCCGTCAGGGGAGAAGGGGCCTGGCTGCTCAATACCGATGGCGAACGTTTCATGAAGGACATTCACCCCTTGGCAGAACTGGCTCCGCGCGACATTGTGGCTTTTTCGATTTACAAGCAAATGCAAAAGCAGAACAGCCCGCACATCTACCTGTCCATGAAACACCTGGATGCCGCCAAAACGAAAACACGATTTTCAACCATCTACAATAAGTTGAAAGAATTTGGATACGATATGACCAGCGACCTGTTGCCCATTGCCCCGGCAGCCCACTACATGGTTGGCGGTATTAAAACCGACTTGAATGGGGAAACCAACATTCCAGGGCTTTTTGCCTGCGGCGAAGTGGCTTCGACCGGCGTGATGGGAGCCAACCGCCTGGCCAGCAATTCGCTGCTCGAATGCCTTGTTTTTGGCAAACGGGCCAGCGAACAAGCCGCCAAACGAAAGCCCAACGACTTGACCCAAACCGTGCAGCAGCCGTTGACAAACGACATCACCAATGAGCAGGCTTTTCTGGAAACAAAAAATGACATTGCCGACTTGATGTCGCAAAAGGTGGGGATTGTTCGCACCGGGCAAATGCTTCGCGAGACTATTGAGCAGCTCGAAGCGATTGGCCGAAAAATTCCGAAAACAATCACGGACTACAACGAGTTGAAAGCCCGGCACATACAGCAAATTTGCCTGTTAATCGCGCAATCCGCCCTTCTGCGCGAAGAAAGCCGGGGCGGACATATCCGTGAGGATTTTCAGCACGAGTCGCCCGATTTCAGGCTTCATATTATTCAACAAAAAAATCAAGAACCTTTTTTTATCCCGATTAAGAAATGATAACTGCCAACGAACTTGAAGCTGCAAAAAAACTAATCGCCCTGGCTTTGGAAGAAGATGTTGCCGGCGGTGATATCACGACAGACAATTTGATTCCCTCCGAAACCAGGCGCAAAGCCTACATGGTTGCCAAAGCCGACGGTGTTGTTGCGGGACTGCCCGTTGCCGAAATGGTTTTTCGCCAGCTCGATCAAAGCCTCGTGTGGAAACCTGAAGTAGCAGAAGGTGACCGGGTAAGTAACGGAACCGTTCTGGTTCGTTTCGAAGCTTCGTACCGTGCGCTGCTTACGGCCGAACGTACAGCGCTGAATTTTTTGCAGCGCCTGTCGGGCATTGCCACCATATCGGCCAGATATGCCGACGAAGTGAAAGGCACCAACACCGTTATTCTCGACACGCGCAAAACGCTGCCCGGATTCCGTATGCTTGACAAATATGCCGTCAGAACCGGAGGGGCAACTAACCATCGCATCGGTTTATTCGATATGGTGATGATTAAGGACAACCACATTGAAGTGGCCGGGGGAATAACCGCTGCGGTGGAACAAATAAAGGCCAAAGTTCCTTCACTCATTAAAATAGAAGTGGAAACCACCAATCTGGAACAGGTAGCGGAGGCACTTGCGGCCGGCGCCGACATCATCATGCTCGACAATATGGACAATGAGACCATGACCCAAGCCGTTCAACTGATTCAGGGAAAGGCAAAAGTTGAAGCATCAGGCAATATGACCTTAGATCGAATCAGGGGAGTTGCTTCTACAGGTGTGGACTACATTTCTATTGGAGCGCTGACGCATTCGGTTCAGGCCATGGATATTAGCCAACGATTGGAAGAATAAAATGAATTTAGTCATCGACATTGGAAACAGCCGGATTAAGCTGGCTTTGTTTAGCGAACGTGACCTCATGTTTAACGTCCCGCTGGACGAAGTGAAACCGGAGCAGATCAAGGTTTTGCTGGATGAACACGACGATCTGAAGCATGCCATCGTTTCCTCCGTGCGCGATTATCCGGAAGAACTGAAAAGCTTCCTCGAAAATAATTTTGAGAACTTTATTGAATTGAACGCCGATACGCCGGTGCCATTAATCAATTGCTATGAAACACCGGAAACCCTGGGCAAAGACCGGCTGGCCGCTGCGGTAGGCGCTACTGAAATCTTCCCGGGGAGAAACGTACTGGTCATTGATGCCGGTACAGCCATCACCTACGAAATGGTAACGGCTGAAAATAAATACCTTGGGGGCAACATTTCTCCAGGCCTGACAACACGTTTCAAGGCCCTTCATCATTTCACCGGAAAACTACCGCTTGTAGATCCAACAGATGATTTTCCGATATTGGGAACAAATACCCAATCGGCCATACAGGCAGGCGTGCAAATTGGACTGCTGTTCGAGGTTCAACAGTACATCGATTACTTTAACACTAATTACGAAAATTTAGAAATCATTATTACCGGGGGCGATGCTAAATTCTTTGATAACAAATTAAAAAATTCCATCTTTGTACACTTTAATTTAACGCTCATCGGTTTAAACAGAATTCTGGAATATAATGTTAAGAAAACTTAGAGGAATCTTCATCAGTGGATTATTCATTCTTATTGGAATGACTGCGTCCGCACAAAATAACAACACTTCATCGCCATTTTCACGTTTCGGACTAGGAGATCTTCATTCATACTCCTTTGGGCGTTTTGCCGGCATGGGTGGTGCTTCGCTAGGCAGTCGTCACCAAGTGCAAATCAACTCGGCCAACCCGGCATCATATGGTGCAATTGATAGTTTGTCTTTTATCTTTGAGTTTGGGGCCGATGGCCGGATTTCGGAATACAAATCTGAAAATAACAAGTTTACAACCAACGACTTTAATTTTCGGTACTTCTCCTTCAGCTTTCCGGTAACCCGCTGGGCAGCAGCAACCATGGGGATTTCGCCATACGCCGACAAAGGCTACGAGATTTATGTCGAAGAGGAACAAGCCGGTGTCGGACGCGTGGGTTACAGTTATTTTGGAACAGGAACCATCTCAAAGGCCTACTTTGGTGCGGGCTTCAATCTCACCGATGCCTTATCGGTTGGAGCAAACGTTTATTATTTGTTTGGCACGCTTAACCAAAACAACTCCATGTATTTTATTGACGACCCAGAACAATACGGATTTAACGAGACGGAACAAACCCGCATGCGCGATTTTGCCTATCTGCTTGGCGCACAATACGACATCAAATTAAAAAATAATGAATTTTTAACCCTGGGGGTAACTTTTGAGAAAAAAGCCAATTTCACGGCATTTCACACCTTGAACCAGGAAAAAATTCTGAATTACGGCGGAAGTGTTTTAACCGACTCGGTAAAAACGATTATCGATGAACCCGGCAAGATCCAGCTGCCAGCAAGCGTTGGTGTCGGGATTTCGTACACCAAGCTTAACAAACTTGAAGTCAATGCGGACTATTACTACTCGAAATGGAGCGATGCCCGCTTTTATGGCAGCCCGGTTACTGAATTGACAAACCAAAGCCGGATTAGCCTGGGAGCTGAGTTCATACCGGAAGAAACTTCCATCCGCAGCTACTTTAAGCGTGTGCGGTATCGTGCAGGATTCCATATCGACAAATCGTACTTAAAAATTAACAATCAGCAACTTAACGAAACTGGCATGAGTTTTGGTATAGGATTGCCGGTCACACGTTCTAAGTCAACGATCAATTTGGCAGTAGAATTTGGTAAAAGGGGAACGATCAAGGACAATCTGATTCGGGAAAATTATACCAAAATTAGCTTATATTTAAATCTGTTTGACCGCTGGTTTGTACAACGTAAATTTGACTAATTATAAAAAAGTGTAACTAAAATATTTTGATCATGAAACCATTATTTTCCAAAAGAATCTTGCTCTCCATCGCACTCATTGCCTTGACAAGTTTTTCTGTCCTGGCACAGCGAGTGGTTAAGGGCACCGTTTACCGGGGAGGTGAACCTGCTGCGGGGGTGACCGTTGAGGCACACAAATCGTCGGGTACATTTATGACCAGCTTTGATGGTAAATATGAAATCGAAGTCAGCGATAAGTCGAAATACATCGAATTTACCTTTATTGATGACCGAAGAAAATTAGATATAGAAGGGAACAATAGTAATGTGATTGACTTTAGTTTCGATGGCGAAATTCCAGCCAAAGGGCAAGCAGCCGTCATTGAGGGGGGTGTTGATTTGCGGACGAGCCAGGAATTGGTGAAAGCCAAAGAACGTGATTTCATGACTAACCTATCCATGTACGACCAGTTTTACAAACAAGACGATTATGAGTCAGCTTTGGAGCCATGGAGAAAAGTTTACTATAAATATCCCAAGTCAACCCTCAATCTTTATATTCATGGTGCAAAAATGTACGAGACATTTATTGAAAACGCCAGTGATTGGAAAGAGAAGAACGTTCTGATAGACTCGTTAATGTCTGTTTATGAACGCCGAATCACTTATTTCAACCAGGAGGGATACATTAAGGGCCGCCAGGGAACGGACTTGCTTAAATTTAAACTGGCCAATGAGAATTTAGATGACGATCAGCTGAAATCAATTTTGAAGGAGGGCTACAGTTTGTTGGAGCAATCCATTGAAATGGAGAAAAAGCAAACAGAAGCTGCCGTATTGGTTGTGTTTATGCAGGCTACAAAACGCCTTTTCCTGATGGGAGAGCTGCCGAAAGATAAAGTGGCATCAAACTACCAAAAAGTGTCAGATATTATCAACAACTATTTGAAAGAAGAACCGGATAGCGAAAAATATACGACTTCAAAAGAACTGGTTGATGGTTTGTTCCAAACCAGTGGGGCGGCTGATTGCGAAGCATTGATCGCACTTTACGAACCCCAGTTTGAAGAAATTTCAAAAGATGTAGATGAACTGAAAAAGATGCTACGTATTCTGGAGCGACGCGATTGTACCGACAGCCAGCTGTTCGCAACAGCGTCAGACAAACTTTATAGTCTGGATCCGTCGGCTGAAGCCGCCTTTAACATGGCCCGCCTGTTTGTAAAACGCGACCAGTTTGAGCGCGCCAAGGAGTATTACAACAATGCCATCGAGGCTGAAACTGACAAGGAATTGTTGGCCAAGTATTACTACGAATTGGGCTTGTTCATTTTTGCCAAGGAACACGACTTCCAGAAATCGCGCAACCTGGCCCGCAAAGCGATTGAGAATAACCCGAGCTTAGGACGTGCCTACATTTTGCTTGGCGACATTTATGCACAATACAGCAAGCACTATGGCGAAACCGATACCGAGCACCTGTCACTTTACTGGTTGGCCATTGACTATTACCAAAAGGCCAAACGTGTAGATCCTGAGGTGTTTACGCAGGCTAATGAAAAGATCAACATCTACAAACAATACTTCCCGAATAAGGAAACCTTGTTCTTCGAAGGGCTCACTGAAGGAGAGAGCTATAAAATTGGTAGCTGGATTAATGAAACAACCACTGTGCGTGTTAAATAAAAGAACACAAGGGCGATATGATAAAGGAAGCATTGCAATTCTCATCGCGGGGATTGCGATGCTTTTCTTTTCGTGCGCCAACAAGATTGAGAAAATAAAGGAATTCTCTTCGGGAGAAAATATGGCCGGCGTTGAAGCGGAGAATTATGAGATGATCCACTCCGATTCCACCATTGTCCGGTTCAAATTGATCACCCCAAAACTCATTCGCTTCGACAAAGCGGAAGATCCTTTCATCGAGTTTCCCGAGGGCGTCGAGATTGAACGCTACAACGAGCAGATGGAGCAAATTGCGAGCATCACGTCGAACTACGCCCGGTATTTTGAAGCGGAGCGCAAGTGGGAAGCGAAGAACAACGTGGTGGCCGTCAATCCGCAGGGCGACACTTTGAAAACAGAACACCTGATCTGGGAAGAACAAAAGGCAAAAATCTATTCTGAACAATTTGTCAGAATCATACGTAAAGATCAGGTAATAACGGGGATCGGTTTTGAATCCGATCAAAACTTATCCAACTGGAAAATCAAAAATCCCAAAGGACCACTCTATATTGAGGTTGAAGAATAACTGCGTATGGAAATCCTGATTATTACGATCGTTGCGACAATCATTTTCTCAGCCTTTTTTTCGGGGATGGAAATCGCCTTTGTGTCGGCCAATAAGCTGCGGCTCGAACTGGACAAACAGCAAAATTTTGTCAGTGCCCGAATTCTTTCACTGTTCACCAAACATCCGGGGCAATACATTGCCACCATGCTTGTTGGAAACAACATTGCCCTGGTTATTTATGGTATCGCCTTTGCCAAATTGCTCGGCCCGCTGTTCTATTCGTTTGTGCCTACCGATAGTGTGGTGCTGCTGCTGCAAACCATCACTTCAACGCTCATCATTTTATTTACGGCGGAGTTTTTGCCGAAAACGCTTTTCCGAATCAATCCGAATAACTTTTTACGCTTTTTTTCCGTTCCGCTGGCGTTTTTCTATTTCCTGTTTTTTCCGGTCACGAAACTTTCCATGTGGATTTCCAGGCTGCTGCTGAACACCCTGTTTAAATCGAAGTTTGACAAGAATATCAAAAAAACTGTTTTCAACCGGATTGATCTGGACCATTTCGTGAACGAGTCGGACGAAGAGCAGCAGCGCCGCGAGCATGAGTTGGAGAATGAGGTGAAGCTGTTCCGAAATGCGCTCGACTTTTCAAAAATCAAACTGCGCGAAGTGATGGTTCCCCGGACCGAAATGGAAATCATGGACATCAATTCGAATATGGAAGACCTGATTCAGAAATTTATTGAAACCGGCTATTCGCGTATTCTCTTCTACCAAGACAACATCGACAACATTATTGGGTACATTCACCACTCCACCATTTTTGCCAATCCGGGCTCCATCCGGTCAAACCTGAAGAAGGTGCTGATTGTGCCCGAAACGATGCCCGCCAGCAAGCTGCTGAGCAAGTTTATTTCGCAACACCGCAGCATCGCGATTGTGGTCGACGAGTTTGGCGGCACCTCGGGCATGGTAACCAGCGAGGACATTTTGGAAGAGATTTTTGGCGAAATTGAAGATGAACATGATACCACAGATTTCGAGGAACGCAAAATCAGCGACAATGAGTTTGTTTTATCCGCCCGTATCGAACTCGACGATTTGAATGAGAAGTACCACTTGGGTTTTCCGGTAAAGGAAAACTTTGAAACCTTGGCCGGATTTATCCTTTTTCATCACGAAAGCATCCCAAAAATCAACACCATCATTGATATTGATCATTACCGCTTTAAGATACTGAAAGCAAGCAATACCAAGATCGAGCTGGTGAACCTTAAGATATTGGACAACACCCAAAATAAAAAATGAAACTTAAGGTTTAGTTCCTAAAATTGCTATCTTCGTAGCTCGAAAAAAACAAGTAAATCATAATTCAATAATTATTAGTCAATGGCTACATTACAAAACATAAGAAATCGGGGAGGATTGTTGGTAGCGATCATTATTGGTCTCGCGTTGGTTGCCTTCATATTGGGCGATATTCTTAATTCGGGGAGTTCTTTATTGCGGCCGAACCAGATGAAGGTTGCCGAAATTGATGGCCAATCGATTCAGTATCCTGACTTCCAACGTCAGGTTGAAGAAATGGCGGAGATCTACAAAATGAACACCGGAAGTACGCAGCTTGATGAAAGCACCTGGGTACAAATCCGTGAGCAAGCCTGGCAAAGTTTGGTTCGCGAAATCGTGATGAGTGATATTTATGAGGACCTGGGTCTGACTGTCACTTCCGACGAATTGTTTGACATGGTTCAGGGAAACAACCTGCACCCCATCATTCAGCAGCTTTTCCGCAATCCGCAAACCGGACAGGTTGACAAATCGGCAGTTCTTCAGTTCTTGAAGTCGCTTGAGTTGAATGCAACTCCGCAGCAAAAAGCTTACTGGCTTTATATCGAGCAGCAAATTAAAGAAGAACGCATTCAAACCAAATACAACAACCTGGTACGCCAGGGGCTGTATACCACAACAGCCGAAGCACAAAATAGCCTGGAGGCCAAAAATCAGCAGATGAACATTCAGTACATCCGCCTGCCATACATTTCCATGCCCGACAGTGCTGTTTCGGTGAGCGAAAGCGAATTGAAAGACTACTACAACAAACATCAGGACAACTACAAGCAAGAAGAAAGCCGCACCATTGAGTACGTCACTTTCGATGTAAAAGCCACCGAGGCCGATGATGCTGCCACCTTGCAATGGATTGAAGATGTAAAGGATGAGTTCGCATCGATTTCGGAAAGCGAGCAGTATGTTAATGTCAATTCAGACGTGCCGTTCGAAGATGTTTATCAGAAAAAAGAAGCACTTTCTGATGAGATCGCCGAATTTGCCTTCAACAACGAAGTGGGATCAGTTTATGGTCCGTTCAAAGAAGGAAACACCTACAAATTGGTGAAGATTGATGATATGAAAGATTTGCCCGATTCGGTTCAGGCGCGTCACATCCTGATTAATCCCGATGTGGTGGGGGGCTATGAAGCTGCGCTGGCTTTGGCCGACAGCCTGAAAGGATTGATTGAAAACGGTGCTAGCTTTGCTGCTTTGGCCGAGCAATATTCTGAAGATACCGGATCGGCCCGTCAGGGAGGTGATCTTGGCTGGTTTGGAAAAAACCAAATGGTGAAACCTTTTGAAGACGCTGCTTTCAACGGCCAGGTCAACCAGTTGTACACAACAACGACCCAATTTGGCGTTCACCTGATTCAGCCGACCAGAAAAGGGAAAGAAGTAAAACAGGTTCGTTTGGCAACACTGGCGCGCAACATTGAGCCCAGTACACAAACCTACCAAAATGTTTATGCGCAAGCCAGTCGGTTTGTTTCTGAAAATCAAGATTATAAATCATTCACTGAAGCCATTGCGAATGAGAAGCTGACGAAGAAAATGGCGACTGTTGGTGAAAACGATCGTTTGGTCGCCGGCTTGGAAGACTCACGTCCACTGATTCGCGCAGCTTACCAAGGCGATGTTAAAGAGATTCTGCATAACAGCGAAGGTTCCGCCATTTTCGAATTGGGCGATCAGTTTGTTGTTGCAGCACTCACCAAAGCAACCGAAGAGGGAATTGCTTCTTTTGAAGAAGTTAAACCACGGGTTGAATTGGCTGTAAAGAAATTGAACAAAGGAAAAGCCTTGGCTCAAAAAATGGAAGAGGCTGCTACCGGAACTGATCTGGAAACCATTGCTGAAAGCCTGGATGCGGAAGTCAACGACGCCAATGGGCTGACTTTCAACTCAACGTCAATTCCGGCTGTGGGCATGGAGCCAGCGGTGATCGGAACACTGTCAACCTTATCTCAGGACGAAGTTTCGTCGCCAATCATTGGCAACAATGGGGTTTACCTGGTTAAAGTCGTTTCAGTCATTAACGGAACCGACCAGGATGTACAGGCAGAACAAACCCGCTTAAGCCAGGTACTCGGTTCACGCGCCGTCTACCAGGCTTACGAAGCACAAAAGGATGCCGTAGAAATTGAAGACAACCGGGCGAAGTTTTATTAATCGATCGTCCATCAATGATATTTGGAAAGCAGGCTTTATCGCCTGCTTTTTTTATTGAAATTTTGAAAAAATCGGTGGCCAGCTTTCTTGTCTTACACCAGATTCATGAAAATCTGCGGCTAGCTTTCTTGTTTTGCACCAAATTCATGAAAATCTGCCGCCAACTTTCTTGTCTTGCACCAAATTCATCAAAATCTGCGGCCAGTTTTCTTGTCTTAAACCAAATTCATCAAAATCTGCGGCCAGCTTTCTTGTTTTCTACCTGATTCATCAAAATCTGCGGCCAGCTTTCTTGTTTTGCGGAACAAACAGAAGCCTTAGCGGGCGGAATTTGCACCTGGCAGCCGAAGTATTCCTTCTCCCTTAAAGCATTGAGATGATCCGTCCGCCGCGCTTAAATCCTAAAAAGCCTCGGCGGGTACTTCCAGCTCCTGGATGTAGATTTCCTTGAACTGCAAAATCAGGGCATCTTTTTCATGAATTTGAAAAGCGATATGCCCCTTCATTCCAACGTTTAAGTTCAGGTGCGTTTCGTCATTCAAAGTTCCGTCGCCTTTGTAATTGGTGATTTTCATGCCATTCAGCCACACTTCAATCGACGTACCCACGCAGCGAATTCGCATCAAGTTCCATTGGTTGGTCTCCTCAGCATAATAAAACAGGGGTGTCTTTCGCTGCATCGATTCGTTAACCCAGGCATTTTTAGGAATATTTGGAAAGATCCAACGTTGGTTTCCCCTGGTTTCATCCCAGATCATCCCCGTGCGCCATGGCTCCGGCGGATGAATATCCACCTGTGGCCCGTTCATCCAGTATTTCTCATCGTCATATCGCGAACGCAATTGTACGCCACTGTTTCCAGCGCTGGTTTTAAATGCCCTAAACTGAAATTTCAACTCAAAATCGGCATATTCCTTTTCCGAATAAAGCCAGGCATACTCATGTTCCGGATTGTTCAGCGAGTTGGCCATAATGGTGCCGTCAATGACCCGAAAAAAGATGTAGTTCCGGTCGCGTGGTGCTTTCTTCTCCACCCAGCCATCCAGGTTAACACCATTAAAAAGCGACACAAAATCATCTTGAGAAAAAGCAACAGATGAAATTAGAAAAGACAACAAGACAATATTCAATTTCAACTTCATACACACTCGGTTTGGCTTGAGTAAGTTCTACTCCTATTATTTTACAGTCCGTTAAAGTTCGAATTTTCACAGATCAAATGCAAGTGAATTATTTGACCGACCGGAACCGGCTCAATCAAATTTCGGCGGTAACATTCGCATCACCTCACCCGTAAGGAGGATGTAAACAGTTAAATAAAAGCGATTGTTAGTCCAACTAAAAAAGAATCAACACCATGACACACCGACGAGAATTTCTAAAAACCATGGCAGCCATGACTGCCGGCGTTTCAGTAACACCAACGCTTTATGCCAACACGCCTAACGAAGACAAGCTGGGTGAACTCCTTCCGCTTCGGAAACTGGGTAAAACCGGCGAAAACATTACCATGCTGGGAGTTGGTGGTTACCACATTGGCTGGACCAGCGAACGCGATGCACAGGAAGTGATTGAAGCCGCACTGCAGGGTGGCATTCGATTTTTCGACACGGCCGAGCAATATGGCCCCGGCACCAGCGAAGAACGCTACGGCAAGTACCTGACACCAAAATACCGCGAGCTTGTTTTTCTGATGACCAAAACCCAGGCCCGCAACGCCAAAGATGCTCAACAACATTTGGACGATTCGCTTCGGAGAATGAAAACCGACTACCTGGACCTTTGGCAAATGCATTCGCTGTTCACCCCCGAAGATGTTGACAGCCGGATGCAGGAAAAAGTGCTGGATGTGTTGATCAAAGCCAAGGAAAGTGGCAAGGTCAAACACATTGGCTTTACCGGCCATCAAAATCCGTTTGCCCACAACCGCATGTTGGAACTTACCCGCGAAAGTGATCCGATAGACACCGTACAAATGCCCGTTAATGTGTTGGATCAATCCTATTTCAGCTTTATCAACCATGTGATGCCAGAACTCATGGAGCGGAATATCGGTGTTTTGGCGATGAAAACACTGGCCGATGGACGCTTCTTTGCCACCAAGGAGCAAGCCAACTGGAAAACCGACGACCCGATTATCCCCAACTACATCAGCATCGAAGAAGCCATGCATTTTGTGTGGTCGCTGCCGGTGAGCACCATCATTACAGGTGCCGAAAAAGCGGACTATATTCGCGACAAGGTAGAAATGGCCCGCTCATTTGTGAAACTAAACGAAGCCGACCGGCTTGCCCTGGTCGAAAAAGTGAAAGACAAAGCTTTGGCTGGAAACATCGAATATTTCAAGCAAAAACCTGCCTGATTAATTTAGAAGCATAAATCATCGCGGTGAGAAATGATTCTTTCGGCCGATTCCTTATTTTTATGGAATGAAGCTTCGAAAGATCGTTAGTGGTGGACAGACTGGTGTTGACCGGGCAGCATTGGATGCCTGTTTGAAAGTCGGATTTCCCTGCGGTGGTTGGTGTCCGGCCGGACGACGCGCCGAAGATGGGGCGATACCGGACTGGTATCCTTTGCAGGAAACGGACAGCATTTACTACGACGACCGCACCCGGCAAAATATCATCGATTCCCATGCTACTTTGATCATTTATCAACACGATCTAACAGGTGGAACCTTGCTTACTTTCAGGTTGGCACAGGAACTACACAAACCCGTTTTCCTGTTCAAAGTGTCGCCCTTTTTTATTGATGAAAGTTTGGATGAACTGTTGCAGTTTCTGACAGCCCATTCGGTAGAAATCCTCAATGTTGCCGGGCCACGGGCCAGCCAATGGGCTAAAGCCTACGAATCGGCTTTACTTGTCACCTCCCGACTCGTCAAGAACATCGGGCTTCCGGAATAGACCGACTTGCCAGCTGGCGTTATGAAATCCGGCTAGGCGTTGCGTGCAGCCTTCTGGAACTTCCATTGTTTGCCACAATCGAAACACTTATAACTCAACCTGAAGATGGGAAAGATAACGCCAAGAATAACGTATAAGATAATCACCACAATATTGGGTTCTTTGTTGATTTTAATATTGTCAGATTGGCAAAACGGACAGTACTTTTTGTCGGCTTTTGTTGCTACAGGAACTCGAAAAACCTCATCCAAAACAGGATGATTCACCACATAGCCACCCGTTTCCAAAGAGGCCAGGGCCCGCTCATAGTCGTCTTCCTGAACCATCAGTTTGACACCACCGATGGCGTTGGAATAAAAGCCATAAACCTGCACCGTCATTTCATCTTTCAATATGGTTTCAATCCCCTCCGAATTCAAGTATAGTTGAGCCAAGTGCGCTTCATGGGGATATGTAAACGATATGATATTTTTCCAGCTTTTCATTTTATCACTCCGCTTCAGGTGTTTGGACTCGTAAAATGGCTTGTAGCAGCAACTTTTTTAATTGTGCATTGCCATTCTTGATTCCCCTAAAAATAAAAAACGCAGAAACCGGAATCGAAATCTTGAATATCAAAGCGATGTCGAAACCTTGTAGCCAGGAAAACATCAATCCGATGATAGTTCCAAGAAAAATGCTGACGATCACTTGCTTCTGATAGTTTGCTTTGCAAACCAACTTCGGATGGGCCTGCCTTTCAATCAAAATCTCGCCTTCGGGAAGCGACTTCAGAAGCTCCGAGATGATCTGGTATCTATTAACTCACCGCCTATCGACCTGGCGAGAAAAAAGCAAACGATTGCCAACTTGTTCTGTTTGAAAATACTTTTGATTGAAATCAGCTTTGATTTGTGCCAGCAGCACGTCTGAAGCTACATCGCTTGGAATACTTTGTTGAATCGTATAGTTCATCGCTTATTTCGGGTAAAAGAAAGGCTGTAAGCTCAATCATAAAAGTTGACACCAATAGCCCAATGATGAAATCTCGTTCACTAATCACTCGAAGACACTAAGATAACAAATTTCACAAAACAATAAATTTTTAAAATTGAAGAACGAAGGTATTTCAAAACACGGCCATTAATAAATGTTAATGCACAGTCAAACAGTCATTTTTTTCCTATTTTTGTTTGTGATGTTACTTTCTTACTAAAAGATGTTACGATGACAGTCTCCCGCTTTGGTGTTTCCCTCGAAAAAGATTTGCTTGATGCATTGGATCAGTATGTGCAGGACAATCGTTTTTCCAATCGGTCGCAGGCCATCCGGCAGTTGATCAGCCGCAATATTGTTGAACAAAAGTGGCAGTGTAATAACAATGTGGCCGGCTCGGTTACCTTGGTGTATGATCCAAGCCGGCGGGAAATCCTGAATCAACTGGCTGATGTCCTGGAAAACTTCCACGACGAAATCCTATCAACACAGCGATTGATTCTCGATAAATCAAAACATATGGAGATTGTCGCCATCAAAGGTGTTGCCAGCCGGCTGACTGAATTGGCCGATCAATTGATAAGCATTAAAGGCATGCAACACGGCAAGCTGACCATGAGCCGGGCCGATTAATTGTTGAGCGCGGCATTTTCATTTTATGTGGAGATGCTTCGAACCCGTAATCAAAAAATAGAGTCAAAGATGAAAAAATTAAGTCCGCAACTTCAAGATAAACTCAACCAGCTGGAAGCTTGGTACACCGAACGCCAAGGCTCGATCGTTGCCTTTTCCGGAGGAATCGACTCCACCTTGGTGCTGTTTTTAGCCCGGAAATTTCAGGGGAAGGAGAATGCCATCGGTGTTATCTCCAATTCGGAAAGCCTGAAGACCAAAGATTTTCAGCTGGCTAAAACCTTCTGCAAGGATTTTGACATCCAACTGGAAATCATTAAAACCGAAGAGCTGACGGACCTGCGGTACAACCAAAACCCCGAAAACCGCTGTTATTTTTGCAAGGAACACCTGTTTCACGATTTGCAGGATATCAAGGAAAAGTACCCTGATTTTGATGTGTTGAGTGGTACCAACCAGGATGATCTGGCGGATTATCGCCCGGGATTGCACGCCGCTGCCAAATACAAAATTCTGGCGCCCATGGCCGCATGCAAGCTGAGCAAGGAGGAGCTCCGCAAGATTGCCAAACATTTCGATTTACCCAACTGGGACAAACCGGCCAGTCCGTGCCTCAGCTCCCGGATTCCATACAACCACCACATTACCCGCGAGAAGCTGCAACAGGTTGAAGATGCTGAAAACATCCTCAACGACTTGGGATTTATCGATGTTCGTGTCCGCCACTACGGCAGCTACGGACAGGTGGAAGTGCAAAAAACCGAACTCGAGAAATTGTTTTCCATCGAAAATGAAGTGATAGAAAAAATTAAGGCGGTTGGTTTTGAAGATGTTCGGATCGACCGCGAAGGATTGGTTTCGGGAAAACTAAACCGGGTATTGAAAGTTGCCAATCAACAGAAGTAACGGGTGAAGAAATAAGGCAGAAATTGATGCGGGGCACTAGATGCTGGATACTGGATACTGGATACTGGATACTGGATGCTGGATACTGGATACTGGATGACTGCGACTGGCCACTGCGACTGAATACTGAAAACAGGATATTTGATAATAAAACTGACATGAAAATATTGTATTACGATTGTTTTGCGGGAATCAGCGGCGACATGAACCTGGGTGCCCTGATTGATTTGGGCGTGGATGCCGACTACCTGAAAACGGAATTGGAAAAACTGAATATTGAAGGTTTTCACCTCGAAATAAAAACCGACCAGCGGCGCGGCATTACCGGCACCAAAGCCGAAGTGGTGATTGAAAACCAGGAAAACGAAAAACACCGTCACCTGCGGCATGTGGAGGAGATTGTGAACAACAGCAGCTTGCCCGAGCAGGTTAAAGTCAACGCCTTAAAAATTTTCGACCTGATTGTGGAAGCCGAAGCCAAAGTCCACAATATTTCCAAGCAAGCGGTGCACTTTCATGAGGTTGGTGCACTGGATTCCATTGCCGACATTGTGGGTGCGGCCATCTGTCTGGATTACCTGAAGGTGGATAAGGTGATGTCCTCGTCCATCCAACTTGGCGGGGGAACAGTGAAATGCGCACACGGCATCATGCCGGTACCTGCGCCGGCTACCGCTGAAATTGTCAGAAATATTCCTGTGAAAACCGGGCTGGTGGACCATGAAGCTACCACGCCAACCGGAGCCGCCATTTTGGTGGCCACGGTTGATGAGTTCACCGATCAAATCACGCAGCCCATCACTAAAACAGCGTACGGCATTGGCAACCGCGACAGCGAAGTGCCCAACGTTTTGCGCGTGCATTTGCTTGAAGATGTGGCAGCTGTAAACGATGTGGATACCGAAGAAGCCATCCTGTTGGAAAGTAATATTGATGATATGAACCCGGAGCATTACGACTTCGTTTTGGAACAACTCTTTTTGGCCGGAGCCAGCGATGCCTGGCTGGTGCCGATCATCATGAAAAAGTCGCGCCCGGCGATCCAGCTTTCGGTCTTGTGTAAGGCCGAATTGGCCGACAAACTAAAAGCCATCATTTTTACAAACAGCACCTCCATTGGCATTCGGGAATACCGCATTGGGAAAAACATGCTGCGCCGCGAAGAAATCACTGTGGAGACTGATTACGGACCGGTGCGCGTCAAAAAAAGTTACTACGATGGTAAGCTTGTCCGCTCGAAACCCGAGTTTGACGACTGTAAAAAGCTGGCCGAAGCCAATAGCGTAAGTCTTTCAGAAATTGAAGATACAATTCGTAAACAGCTGTAAACATGAGTCCAAAAGAAATTCTGGAAAAATATAAGAATGGGGAAATGACCCTCACTGAAGCGCTGGAACACATCCCTGACCGCGGTATTGAAGAGATGGGTTTTGCTACGATCGACACCGATCGTCACAAACGAACGGGGTTGCCTGAGGTGATTTACTCATCCGGGAAAACCGTGGAGCAAGTCAGCCAAATTGCTGAGCGCATGCATCTAAAGGGGATTGATGTGCTGGCCACCCGCGCGACGCCCGAAATGTTTGAAGCGGTAAAAGAACGTATTCCCGGCGCCCAATACAATGCCCTGGCCAAAACGATTATCTACAAACAAAATACTCAGCCAAGCACAGAAGGTTATATCGTGGTTGTGGCTGCGGGAACTTCGGATATGCCGGTGGCTGAAGAAGCTGTTGAAACCGCCCAATTTCTGGGTAACCGGGTAGAGAAAGTTTATGACGTTGGAGTTGCCGGCATTCACCGGTTGTTTCACCGGCTGGAGCTGATTCGTAATGCCAGGGTCATTATTGTGGTGGCCGGGATGGAAGGCGCCCTGGCCAGCGTGGTCGGCGGATTGGTAGACAAGCCGGTGATTGGCGTTCCAACCAGCATTGGCTATGGGGCCAACTTTCAGGGTCTTTCGGCCCTGCTTTCCATGCTGAACAGCTGTGCCAGCGGTGTTAGCGTGGTTAATATCGACAATGGATTTGGAGCTGCCTGTCAGGCTTCGTTGATTAATAAACTTTAAGAACAGGAAAATGAACGAATTGTATCTACTCTCACTTTCAGCCGCATCACTCGGATTTATCCACACCATCCTGGGACCGGATCATTACCTGCCGTTTATTGTGTTGAGCAAAGCCCGGCAATGGTCGAGCAACAAAACCATGTGGATTACCTTCATTTCCGGCGTGGGACATGTGGGAAGCTCGGTGCTCATTGGCTTTTTGGGTATCGCACTCGGCATCAGCCTCAACAAGCTGGAATCGATTGAAGCCATCCGCGGCGAGCTGGTGGGCTGGCTTTTGTTCGCCTTTGGCGTGGCCTACACCCTGTACGGTGTGTACAAATACGTAAAAAGTATTGACCACAAGCACTTGCCGGCATTTCTGCTTCCCAAAAAAATTCGTGACCTGCATCACTTGCCAACCGACGAAAAAGAAGGCGACAACACAAAACTAACTCCATGGATCCTATTTCTGATTTTTGTATTTGGCCCATGCGAAGTGCTGATTCCTGTGCTGATTTTTCCTGCCTACCAACACAGCACAGCCGGCATGCTGATGATTGCCCTGATTTTTGGGCTGGCTACCATCGGAACTATGCTGCTTGCCGTGTACCTCGGGCACAAAGGAAGTTCGCTGGTGCGCTTCAAAAAACACGAACGTTATTTGCACCTCATCGCCGGACTGGTGATTCTGGTTAGTGGAGCCGGCATTGTTTTTATGGGCTGGTAGATGGACGGATTGAAGGGTTGACGGATTGAGGGATTGAAGGATTAAGGCCAGTGTCATCGACGACTAGCGAGGAAGCTGGTTTTCCCGCGTTTCCGATTCATTGAAGGCCAGTGTCGCGCATGGATCAATTCACTCTTTTTTCGATCCTCTGAAATTAAAAGGGAGATTGTAATAAATTGAATAGGAAATATCAAAGTTGAACTCCTTTTCAGCGGGGCCGTAGCCTGGGTTGAAGTAGACGTGTGGCATGTCGAAATCCTTTTGATCCATTTTCAATTTCCCACGAATGCTCCAGCCCATAAAGAAATTGGTGAAAATTTCACCTTTAATTCCCAAGACAAATTCGGCCCATTGCGCGTTGTAATTCTGCCTTCCCAGCCGCCCGGTAATGTCGCCCCAATAATTGGCAATCATGTATTTTTTGACTTGCTGGTTAGCAAAGTTGAACCCATAGCGCAGGCCCACGTACACGATATCCATGTCTTTTTTATGCTCGGCCACCAGCAAATTGTAGTCGAACCCAAACCGGGTGTACGATCCCGAAGAAGTATATTCCAGATAATCGTGATTGATGCTCAGCCGTTCCCAGCCGGTTTCAATCACCGGATATAAGTTGGGAGTCAGCTCCATATCGAAACTCAACTCGGTACCATAGCGGTTTCCCTTGTTCCACAAATGCTGCAACGAACGCGAAAGGTCGAGCCCCACGCGAAGCCCATCCATGTGAATAAACTTATCGGTTCGTTCCGGCTTCTTTTTTAGATCTCGTTCCTGCCCCAGGCTAATTGTCGCCAGCAGGCACAGAAAGAATGTAAAGCTCAATATTTTCATGCCAGTTTTTTGTGACCATACTGTCAGTAACTTCATAATCGTCAATCTGGTTAAAGCTATGCCCGACGTCTAAAATTTTAAACTCGTGGTAAAATCCGCTTTCCGCTGATTCAAAAATCAATTCGTTCGAATGCCGGATGGTCAAGGTATCAGCAATCGAATCGAGCAGCAAGACAAAGCTGGTTGTTTCTTCCAAACTTAGCGGCAGTCGAAAAGCGTTGGTTTGCACCTGGTAAATCCAAATACTGTCCTGATCGACCCCATAAACCGATACTTTCGGAATGCGGTTGCTCAGTGTGTCCACATTCGTGAGTTTCACCTCAAGCAGGGACTGAGGCGGGGCATCATAAAGATCCTGGCATGCAACAATGGCCGCAACCAAAAACAAGCTGTAAAGGATTTTTCTCATCTTCTTGAAATAAAAAACGCTAATTTAAGGATATTAAGTATGAATGAAAGTGAAACAGAAAGAACTTTTCAACAAACAAAAGCAGCCTGCACCCGCCGCATAACAACCCGGATTCAGCAATTTAATTCTCCAGTGGCTCCGGATGAATGGTCGTGACCAAGCCAAATTTTTCCATGATCCGGTTTTCGATGCGGGTACAAATGGCATGCGCCTCATTCAACGGCATATGAGCCGGAAGTTTAATGTGGCAACTCAACTCGTTGTGCTGGCCATACTGGTGCAGGTGAAAATGGTGAATAAAAACTTCGCGCTCCAGCAGCTCGTCAATGTCAACTTTGATGGCCTGAATCAGCTCCGGATCAATGCTTTCGCCAAGCAGGCCTTTAATTTCTTTCGACAGAATTTCGTAGCTGGCATAGGCAATCATCAAAGCGACAATTAACGCCAGCAACGCATCAATCCACCAATAAAATTTGCCGATCAAAATACCAACCAAAATGATAACTGAGGACAGCGAGTCTGTCCGGTGATGCCAGGCATCCGCTTTCAGCACCGACGAGTTGGTTTTCCGGTATCCCCAGAAAGCGTACTGGGCAAGTGCCTCTTTGGCCACAATGGAAATAATGGTCACCACAATGGCGATGGTGCCAAAGTTTCCGGCTTCCCGGCTGTTAAATTTCTCTACCGAACTCAATATAAAATCGAAAGCGACAATAGCCAGCAACACGCCAATAATGATGGCGGCAATGTGTTCGGCTCGGCCATGCCCAAACGGATGCTCGTCGTCGGCTGGCTTGTTCGATAACTTACCGCCAATAATGACAATGACCGATGACACAGAATCAGTCAGGGTGTGCCAGGCGTCGGCAATCAAAGCGATCGAGCCGGAAACCACTCCAGCCCAATATTTCAGCCCAAACAGCAGCAGGTTGGTCACAATGGAGACCCAACCTTCACGGACAATGTATTGATGATTTTTATTACTCATAAATGACGCGACACCAACAAATCTAGCTAATTATCTGTCAAAAAACCATTTTTATTGACACAACCAGAAACCAGCAAAAAGAAAAAGCCGGAAACTCAACCTGTGAATTTCCGGCTTTTTAAAATCAGAGATTAATTCGCTTCGATCACACCATTCTCTTCGCCAAACGAATTGGCAACAAAACGGTCAGCGTCAGGTTCATTCAACCATTTCTGCCCGTCAACCAAATAACGGAACTCGTACGCTTTTCCTTTTTCCAGCGTTAGCTGCGAAGTAAATTCGCCTGTTTTCAGCTTGCTCATTGGCGAGGCTGCCGTGTCCCAACCATTAAAATCGCCAACCAGGCTCACTGACTCGGCTTGGCCAATCAGCCCTTTTGAAACACGGAAAGTAACTTTACAAACCGGCTTCGATTTTAAAACTTGCTTCTTTAAACTCATAACTTCATTTTTTTCAAACTAAACTAAGATCTAACTATTATCAAAAGTAAAGCTGAAATTGGTTTGGCAGATCGATAGACGAATGTCGAACCAGCTAATTTGCAATAAAATAACACACATATCCGGAACGCGTAGGCAAAGGTACTTTCGGAATCAGAAAACTTCTGACTGAATGAACGGCGATCAACGCCGGCTTGAAGTTTTTTAGGTGAATATTCTGGCTATGAGTTGGATGCTGTAGTTAGCCAATGCCAAACAGGTTCTTAATGCCCATCAGGACCATGTTGATGCCAATGGCACCGATGAAAAAGCCGTTCAGCCGCAAAAGAACCTCCATGTTTTTGTCGAAAGCCGTCTTGAATTTTCTGGTTTCAATGGAATCTCGCAGCTTTTTTAAGAGGAAGATAACCAAAAAATTGAGCCCAAAAATAAGGAATAAGGCCAATGATCCCTTCAATATTGCATGATCGTGGGCCAGCAAGATGCTAAGCGAAATCGATCCGGCACCAACCATAAACGGCAACGCAATTTCCGAAGCCAAATCATCCAGGTTCTCTTTAATAATGATCAGGGCCTTTTGCCCCTTCACAATGTAGAAATAAGCATATGAAAAGATGATGATGCCCCCGAAAATTCGGAAGGATTCAAAATCAATATTGAAAATACGCCGGAAAAACAGGTCGCCGGAAAAAAAGAAAAGCAGGCAGACGGAAAATGAAATTAAGGTGGCCTTAAAGATAACCATCATAAAATCGCGATGCGACAAGTCCTTTCGAATGGGTTCCAAATATAGAAACAAGGCAAAAGGATTTAACATGACCAAAAACTCAACAATTGACGACAGCATAGTTCTTTTCTTTTTGGGGGATACCACTGACGAGCAGTGCACCTTCATTAAAAAAAATTGACACCGGCTAAACTGAAAACCCCAATGGTTCAACCCGGCAAAATTTTGATTGGCTAATAACTAAACAATTTTTTAAACGATCAAATAAAAATACAACTTGTGAGGCAATTTGGAACTATTCAGTCAACATGACAATGATATTTGACAAGCAGGAGAATTTATTCAACAACTTTTCCTCGAACCAACCGTTTTGTGAATGAAGACAAAAACGAAAACACGCAACAAACACTTTCAGCCGATGCATACCAATGAACAAAAAAAACAGACAAATTAAAGCGGGTATTTTTCTCATGGTTTTTAGTGGCGTATTCTTCGGTTTGATGCTGCTGGTACCATTCCTGGAACTGGAAACCAAACAAAAAGTATTTTGGTCGTCAGCCAGTTTTATTGCCATGGAAGTTTGCTTTTGGGCCGGAGGTTTGCTGGTTGGAAAAGAGCTGTTCACCAAATACAAAGCCCAACTCAATCCAGCACGATGGTTTAAGAAAAAGAACGTATCCAATGATTAACCGACCACATTCTCCGGACAAGCAATTTCATTTGGCACCTAGCTGAATGAACGATGCCAATGCGGAACGAGCTGCGCGTAACATGGCCAGCTGGTAGCCATCGCAGGCTATTTTTTGGGTGAAACCGCTGGTCTTCAAAACTTCAAAAAAAATACTACTTTTGTAGGAGATAAAATCCGGACAAGCACCTTTCTCAAAAGGTTAGATTCTTTTTCCTGATAGTTAGAAATACATTCCATTTTTATGAGATTTGACGATTTTGATTTACATGATGACATTTTAGATGCCGTACATGATATGGGCTTTGAAGAAGCCACAGCCATCCAGGAAAGTACGATCCCCATAATTCTCGAAGGCCACGATTTGATTGCCTGTGCACAAACAGGAACCGGAAAAACCGCTGCCTTCATCTTACCTATTTTGGATAAAATTGCCGATTTTCCCGAAGGAAAAACCCGGGCACTGGTGGTTGCTCCAACCCGCGAGCTGGCCATCCAAATTGAACAGCAAGTACAGGGATTCGCATACTATCTGGGTATCAGCTCAATTGCCATGTATGGGGGTGGCGATGGCAGCGAGTGGGAAAATCAACGCCAAGCTTTGGATAAAGGGGTCGATATTATTGTCGCCACACCCGGCAAACTGATTTCCTTTCTCGACAATGGAATTGCCAAACTCGATAGCGTTGAATTTGTAGTTTTGGATGAAGCCGACCGGATGTTGGATATTGGCTTTTACGATGATATTATTAAGATTTTCAGCAACCTGCCCACCAAACGGCAAACGCTGATGTACAGCGCCACCATGCCTCCGAAAATCCGGACGCTGGCCTCGAAAATCTTAACCAACCCGAAAGAATTTAGCACGGCCATCAGCAAACCGGCCGAAGGGGTGTTGCAAGCCGCCTACCTTTGCTACGAAACACAAAAAACCCCGCTGATTGAAAGCCTGATTGCTGGCAAAGAAGATACGCCGAGCATCCTGGTGTTCACCTCAACCAAAAAGAAAGTTTCGGTGATTGTGCGGGCGCTGAAAAAGAAAGGTTTTGTGGCTGAAGGTATTTCGTCGGACCTGGAGCAAAAAGAACGCGAAGATGTGCTGATGCGTTTTAAGGCACGGCAAATTCGTATTTTGGTTGCCACCGATGTATTGAGCCGTGGAATCGACATCAAAGATATCAATCTGATTATCAACTATGATGTGCCGGGCGATGCAGAAGATTATGTGCACCGGGTGGGGCGGACAGCCCGTGCGAACACCACCGGAATTGCACTGACCTTTATCAATGAGGATGACATGTACAAATTTCAACAGATTGAATCGCTCATTGAAACTGAAGTTTTCAAAGCGCCGTTACCTCCCGAAATTGGAGACGGCCCCCAGTGGAAAGTCTCGCAAAAGGGCAAAGGCCGCGGTAAATACGGAAACAAGAAAAGTTTCGGTGGAAAATCCGGCAGACGAAGGTAAAGCAACAATCCTTCAGGAACAAGAAAAGCCTGAAGGATCTAATTTTCAAGCCAATCTATTACACCACCTCAATGCCCATGTCTTTGAGCAACTGAAGCGCGATTTCCTTCAGCTTATATTTTTGAATCTTGCCACTGGCAGTCATGGGATACTCATTTACAAAAAAGATGTATTTCGGTATTTTAAAGCGGGCAATTTGTCCGCGGCAAAATTCCTTCACCTCTTCTTCGGTTATGCTTTGCCCATTTTTAAGTTTAATGAAAGCGCCCACCTGTTCTCCATATTTGGGACTGGGGATGCCGACCACTTCCACCGACTCCACCTGGGGCAACTGAAACAAATAATTTTCAATCTCACGTGGATAAATATTCTCTCCTCCGCGAATAATCATGTCTTTAATGCGGCCGGTTATGCGGTAAAAGCCATCAGCAGTTTTTACGGCCAGGTCGCCCGAATGCAGCCAGCCATCTTCATCAATGGCTTTCCGGGTCGCTTCCTCGTTCTTGTAGTAACCCTTCATCACATTGTAGCCACGACAGCAAATTTCGCCCTGCTCTTCTTCCGCGCATTCCTCTCCGGTTTCGGGGTTGACGATTTTCACCTCCACATTGGGCAGCTCAAAACCAACGGTTGTGGCACGAACCTCAGGTGAATTATGGGTGCGGGTGGCGGTCATGCCCGGCGACGTTTCGGTGAGCCCGTAAACAATGATAATGTCTTTGCAGTGCATCTTGGTCATCACCTGGTTCATAGTTTCGATGGGACATAGCGAACCAGCCATGATTCCTGTGCGCAAGGATGTGAGATCGAACATGTCGAACATGGGGTGGTTCAGTTCCGCAATAAACATGGTTGGAACCCCATTCACGGCAGTACATTTTTCTTTTTCGATAGAAGCCAGCACCATCAGCGGATCGAAATTTTCGGTCAGCACCATGGTGGCGCCATGACTCACAATGGCACAAACCGACAATACCGAACCAAAGCAATGAAACAGCGGAACACACACCAACAAACGGTCTTTGGCGGTGAACTTCATACATTGGCCAGCCGAATAGCCGTTGTTTAAAATATTGTAATGCGACAACATCACGCCTTTGGGAAAACCCGTGGTTCCCGAGGTGTATTGCATATTCACCACGTCGTGCGGATCCACGCTCAGCTTGGCGTCTTCCAGCTCCAAATCATCAAGATGTTCGCCCAGCAAAATCAGTTCCGCCGTGTTGAACATGCCGCGGTGTTTTTCCTGTCCAATAAACACCACGCTTTGCAGTTTCGGGAATTGGACTGATTTCAGGTTCCCGCGGGCGTGTGTTTTCAACTCGGGAACTAATTCAAAAATCATGTTCACATAGTCGCTGTCGCGCCAACCGTCAATCAAACACAGCGTATGAATGTCGGCATCTTTGAGTAAGTACTCCAACTCGGCACGTTTATAATTGGGGTTGATGGTCACCAAAACGGCGCCAATCTTGGCCGTGGCAAACATGAAAGTCAGCCAGTCCGGTACGTTGTTTGCCCAAATGCCTACCTTGTCGCCCACGCCCACGCCGGTGTACATCAAGCCTTTGGCCAGCTTGTCCACCCGGTCGTTAAACTGGCTGTAGGTAAAACGCAAATCCCGATCGGCATAAACAATAAATTCCTGATCGGGTGTTTCGTAAGCGTATTTCTCTAAAATTCCGCCGAGCGTGTAATCGAGTAATTGCATGATTTCAATTTTTAGAAAACGAATTGGCTTTTAATAGGGGGCGTAAACAACGGCCAAGATTTTGGCTGCCTGATTGTTGCCGGCATGTACGTTGTGCGACACAATGGAGTCGAGGTAAATGCTGTCGCCTGCACCCAGCTGATACACTTCCTTGCCGTAGTTTATTTCAATTTCACCTTCCAAAACATAGATAAACTCTTCGCCCTCGTGCGACGAAAGCATGTAATCCGATTGTTGTCCGGGTTCAATTTCCACCAAAAAAGGCTCCATGCTTCGGCCCACCTTATCGAAAGCCAGCGACAAAAAGTTCAGGTGCTCGCGCGATCCGTTTTGCTGCGAACTAAACCGAACGCCTTCCTCGTGCTCATTTGCCCTGACGATGGCCGGCCCCAGGTTGCTGCTGTCGTCGAGAAAAGTGCCCAGCCGGACACCCAATGCCCGTGCGATTTTAATGAGCGGAGCCAGCGAAGGAAGAACATCGCCTTTTTCAATTTTTGTAAGCTGATCGGCGTCCAAATGGGTTTTTTCAGCCATTTCCTCAAGGCTTACTTTTTTGGACTCACGTATTTGTTTGATCTTTTTTCCAAGATCGTGTTTCTTTGCCATGCCTGTCGTCTTTAAGTCTGCCCACAAATTTAATTTTATTTTCAAGCCAGTCAAACGCGAAAGCAAAGGAAACCGCAAGCTGGGATCAATTAACCAGACATTTAGAATCAATATAAATTTGAAGCCACAATAAAATTTGGTTTAAAAACCGGATCCGGTGGTTATCATCTACTTTTTCTATTTGAGAATCAAAGATCATCAATCAGTAACTTTCGTTTTTCCATCTCAATAATCACGGCATCGACAAATTTGGAGGCCATTATCTTCTGCGCCTGACTGATGCCTACTTTGGTTCCAACCTTCGTGACCACTTTTAGCAAGTATTTTTTTAGCTTACTTTTTTTTCTGATTCGCCTTACAATAGCGCTTGGATCAGACTGGCTCTCCTTGCTGCGTTCACCATTCATGATATTCTCCAGCACCAGCCCAAAACGATCGGCCATTTTTTCCTCCAGCGCCAACAGCCTCGCCAGGCTTATTTTAACCGAATTGTAATCGATGCCGGCTTCTTCGGGCACCTGCTCCATAAGCATGGCGCTTCCGTCGGCCTTTTCAATAACCCGCATGTCGGGAATAATGGGCAAGAAAAATCCCGTCCCCTCTTTGGCCGCAACTCGAAACCGGTCAACACCCTGGTAACCGAACTTCAGAATCGGGTTGTTTTTTTCCTCGGGAACGCTGAAATATTTTTGAAGAAACAATTGGCAATTGCGCCGGCCCAGCAAAAAATCATGCTCACGAAATTCTTTCTTAAAGAAACCGGCGAAGCCACCCAATCCGCCGCATGCCAAGGCGTAGGGTTGTTTTTCATGATTCTGATAGCGCACCGGCAACACCATAAACCGGGTATAGTTTTCTTCATCGTAAGCTTTCATCAATTCCTCTTCCTTGAACATGAGTTGCTGACGCATGGCGTTCAGCAGTTCGGGCACGGCAAACTTAATGGCATCGAGCGGTTCAGTATCTTCAACCAGTCCTTGATCGCTGGGAAAGGGATCAATCATGATTAAGGTGGAATCGAATGAAGCAGCTGATTTTTCCAGCTCGTAGTTCCGGGCTTCCACTTTTCTTCCTTCGGCCAGCAACTGGTCCTTTTTTCGCCGCTCCAAAATCTGATCTGTCAGTTCGAACGGTTCATTGTTGATCACGCCTCCATCCACATTTACACACAAATAATCGGAGGTCTCATCCAACTGAATTTTATCTTTGGTTTTATTGAGAAGCGGGTTTTCGAGCAAATAACGCGCCTGGCGGTTCACCTTGTGGGGGCTCAGTCCCACAGGAAATGCACCGGTCGCAATGGCGGCATCTTTCAACAAAGCTTTGTTTAGCCCTTCCATGGTGGCAAACGAAAGCGGAATTAATCCATTGCCTTCATATTGGCCGGTTTCCGACAGCTTGAAATGAGCCAAATCCTGATGCCGTGTCATATGGTGAACACTTTCTCCCAACGCTGTGCGAAACTTCAATTGGTAGTTAACGCCGCGCAAGTTGGTTTGTGTGGTCAAAATCTCCAGGTCTTTGGCCACATAAGGCCGGTTAACGGCCGGGTCCTTTGCTGTGGTATCGATAATTCGCGAAGCGACTTTCTCAATAAACCCGGAATTGAATATCGACTTCACCTCGTGGGCCGGATGCTGCCTGACATCATCATCACTGAGCATCTGATCCATCATATCGGAATATTCGGTTTCAGTAAGATTAACCCAAGCATCGTACAGCGGGTTTTCGCTTGTTACCGACGATCGGAAATTGGACGGATTGACGTGTGGAAAAAATTGCTGAACAGCGCAGGAGCTTATGGCAGCAGTCATTCCACCAGCCGAAGCGCCCGTAAGCACTTCAATTGTCACCTCATGTTTGGGAACACCCGGCAAGTTCAGGTCTTTGGCTTTTTGCCAATGCTCCAGGGCTTCAAACAAATAATCAATAACTCCTGCAGTGTAGGCTCCAGCCGAAACAGCACCAGCCATGCAAATACCAATTCGAATTGTCTTTGACTCAGTCATACAATGTTTTTTTAAGGATTAAAACACACCAATTTCAAGCGTGACTTTTTTTTAGTAGCTGAGTTTCGCTTCAACAAATGGACAATTTAATTTGCTGAATGGTTTTTGAATAAAGATACAATATAAAATACGGACGAGTCAAGTGGTTTGACAGGTTGTCGTTTTGTGGATGGATTTGAAGCAGGGCAGGTGCCTAAAACGAAACGTACGAATCCCGCAGTGTCGTTTAAGCCCGATGGCCACTGAAACTGGGACGATGTACCGTTCGAAGCCCTGCTTGTTGGGTTTTATTGTCTTTCTTAACCAAAGTCAATGGATTCTGCCATCTGGTCCATGTAGCTTTGTGTCAACAATTTTAAAGCTTTGATTATGAAAACAAATGAATTGAATTTATCGACAAAAACATTGGCCAGGACAACAGGATTCTTTTACCTGCTGATTATTACTGGCGGATTGATGAGTGGTATGTTTGTGAGAGAAACATTGATTGATCCCACTGACGCTGCGGTTACCTTGCGTAATATTGTTCAAAACGAATCTTTATTCAGGTTAGGATTTTTAGGCGATCTGATCATGGTTCTATCTGACGTAATGGTATCCGTGCTTTTCTACTTCCTGCTTGTGAACGTTCACAGAGGACTTGCCATTCTTGCGGCCGTTTTCAGATTAATACAATCATCCGTGCTTGGTGCAAACTTGATCAACCTGTTTAAGCCTATACTGATGATTCAAGGCGCAGATAAGATGTCAACCGAGCAATTGACTCAACTGGGTACTGATGTCATAACACAGCTACAGGTTTTCGACTATGGTTACTTAATCTCAGGCGTATTTTTTGCGATCAATTGCTTTTTAATGGGAGTCCTTTTGTACAAGTCTGCTGATTTCCCAAAACCAATTGGAATCATGATTTTCATTGCCGGTTTAGGGTATTTGTTCAATTGTGTGGCAAGTTTTATCGTGCCCTCGCTTATCGATATTAGTGCCGTGGTGATGCTATTTACCGCAGTTATTGCTGAATTAACCTTCTGTGCATATCTGTTAATCGTTGGGGTAAGACATAGAAAAAAAATTAATAGCCTAAGTTGATTAAGACTTGTTCCTTTTGGCAATTCGTTTTCGTATTCTACTCAAGGATTCAGGCTGTACCCCTAAGAAAGTAGCTAAATGATATTGAGGAACCCGCTGGAGCAATTCTGGTCGGGTTTCTTGTAACATCAAATATCTTTCTTCTGGATTCTTGGTCAGATAGTTTTGAAGGATTTCTTGTTGTTTGCCAAATTCTTGCTCAATGCTATTTCTGCAGAGGGCTTCAAATTTCGGGTGCTGACTATAAAGTTTTTGTTCATTGTCGAAACTTAAAACCGCCAAAGTGGAATCTTCAATGCATTCAAAATAATGATTTGCAGGAGTTCTATTGAGATAGCTTAATAGTGATGCGATTGGATCACCTTCAACAAAGAATTGAGTGGTTCTTTCTTCACCATTTAAAATTTGATAGGAACGAACACATCCTTTGATGGTAAAGTAGCATTCTTTTGCAATTTTTCCTTCTTCCAGAAGAAGTTGGCCTTTCTGAAATTTTCTGATGGGGATTAAGGTATCAACTACTTCTATTTCTTCAGGAGAAAGCGACATTTCATTTGCAATCAGATCAGATATCTTTAATTCCATGATGCTTTGTTTTAATAAAACCCAAGGGGTGCACTTTGACCAGCGGCACAGTGCGGGCGATAGACCTCCACCCTTACAAAAATTGATGCCGGCCAGACACTTTCAGGCATAGCCTGGACCCGATATGGATAATTCGCGTTTTTAACTGAGCCCGCCTTTGGCGGAGAGTCGGAACCAAAGTTATTGATTATTGCGAAATTGAGGGGCATGTTTCACATTTCAATATCAATAGGACAAAAAAAGAAATAAACCGACTACAGCCTTTCCGGGCAGGAGTTTCTGTTTTTTTGAAATGAAAAATGGGATGATTTTCTTATCCATCCGAATATTGAACGGACGGGTGATCATGGCTCACCTTTGGGCATAAAAAAACCTCTGAAGCACGCTTCAAAGGTTTTTAATATCGATTCGAAATCCCTGATCTATTCTGCTTTGTCGAGTTGATCGGGTTCCAAAATGTCTTTGTCAACCAGAATTCGGCCGCAGTACTCGCAAACGATGATCTTTTTGCGATTGGCGATGTCCATTTGGCGCTGTGGCGGAATTTTATTGAAACAACCACCGCAGGCGTCACGCTGAACAGTAACCACCGACAAGCCGTTACGGGCATTTTTGCGGATACGTTTGAAAGCGGTGAGCAAACGAGGTTCGATCATGTTTTCAATTTTCTCCGATTTGGCTTTCAGCTTTTCTTCTTCAATCTTGGTTTCAGCTGTAATCTCTTCCAGTTCCGCTTTCTTGCGTTCCAGATCTTCCTGGCGCTCAGCTAGCAGTATTTTCGAAGAATCAATGGCTTCCTTTTTTGAGGCCAGCTCAGCCGAGAATTCCTTGATGCGTTTTTCGGAAAGTTCAATCTCAAGGTGTTGGAATTCAATCTCCTTGTTCAACGAGTCATATTCGCGGTTGTTGCGAACATTGTTTTGTTGTTCGGTGTACTTTGCAATTAAAGCTTCCGATTCTTTGATGGCAGCTTTCCGGTTGGTAATTGATGTTTCAAGCGTTTTGATATCGTCGCTGTAATTGCTTACGCGCGTAGTCAAGCCGGTGATGTCATCTTCCAGATCCTGCACCTCCAGCGGAAGTTCTCCGCGAAGCGTCTTAATTTTGTCAATATCAGAAACAACTGTTTGTAACTCAAAAAGTGCTTTTAGCTTGTCACTAATTGGAACTGATTTGTCTTCTTGGTACTGTGTATTCATATTTGAATGCTCTAATTTTCTTTGTTAAACCAGGTAGTTTACCGGGTTGGTATTCACCTCGGATAAACGGATGGCAAATTTAGGGAATTTTTTTGTAAGTAATTCATAAAAAACTTCTTTAGTGAATTGCTCACTTTCAAAATGGCCAATATCGGCCAATACAATTTTGCCTTCGGCTTCAAAAAACTGGTGGTATTTTAAATCGGCGGTTACAAAAACGTCCGCTTTGGCGCCAATCGCTTGCTGGATTAGTGAACTTCCCGAGCCTCCGCAAACGGCTACTTTTTTTACTTTTTGACTTCGCAACGAACTGTGTTTAACGACTGCGGCGCCAAAGACTTTCCGGGTCATGCGGAGGAATTTTTTTTCGTCCATGGCTTTCGGAAGTTCACCCACCATGCCAATTCCCACTTGCGGGTTGACATTGTCGAGCGGGTAGATGTCGTAAGCCACTTCTTCGTAAGGGTGTGCTTCAATTAAAGCTTGAATCACTTTGTTCTGTAGGTGTTTGGGAAAGATGGTTTCGAATCGAAGTTCGTTTTCGTAATGAATTTGCCCGGGTTTTCCCACAAAAGGTTGGGTGTTTTCGCTGCCCCGGAAGCTCCCTTTGCCGGGCATGGTGTAAGCGCACGAGTCATAGTTTCCAATGTGTCCGGCGCCGGCACTAAAAATTGCCTGCTGTACGTGTCCGGCCTGTTCAAAAGGAATGAAGGTGACCAGTTTTTTTAAATGTCCGGATATTGGCGACAGCACCTGACAATTTTCAAGCCCCAACTTGTCGCAAATCTTGCTGTTCACCCCGCCATGGATGCTGTCCAGGTTGGTGTGCGACGCGTAAATGGCCAGGTTGTGTTGAATGGCTTTGATGACGCAGCGCTCTACTTCGTTTTTTCCGGTCAGCTTTTTTAGTCCGCCAAAAATTAAAGGATGGTGCGCAATGATCAGGTTGCTTTTTGTTGCAATGGCCTCGTCTATAATGCTTTCGGTGACATCCAAGGTGATGAGTGCCTGTTTGATTTCTTGCTCCGGGTTCCCAACCAGCAAGCCCGCATTGTCATACGACTCCTGGTAGGCGAGTGGCGCAACCGATTCGAGGTATTTTGTAATTTCCTTCAGTTTCATGTCCTGTAATTCCAGTTTTCAATTTTCCGTTCGCAAATCTCTCAATATCTAACTAACCAGTATCTAGCATCTGGCATCCAGCATCCAGTATCTAACCCATCTCCTCTTTCATCTCAACCAGCATTTGTCGGATTGTTTTCAGCCGGTCAACCAATTCGTGTTTGTCCAGCGTATCTTGTTTATTGTCTTTCAGTTTTTGTTTGGCACCTTTAATGGTCAGTCCGCGTTCTTTTACCAGGTGGTGAATGAGCTTGAGGTTTTGAATGTCTTCTTTGGTAAACAGGCGGTTGCCTTTTTTATTCTTTTTTGGTTTGAGAATGTCGAATTCATTTTCCCAAAAACGAATGTGCGAGGTGTTGACCTGAAACATGTCGGCCACTTCGCCAATCGAATAAAAGACTTTTTCTATTTTGGGTTGTTTGTAAGGCACAGCTTGCCGGCTTAGTCGTACGATTGTCCCATGTTCGACGAGATGGCGATCATCTTCTCGTATTCCTGCGGAGTGAGGTCCTTGAAATAGAAGTATTGCGGATTAACGGCTTTCCCGTTTTTATGTACTTCGTAGTGAAGGTGCGGTCCTGACGAGGTTCCGGCATTGCCCACATAGCCAATTACGTTACCACGTTTTACTTTCTGTCCTTCTTTTACATTGAATTCGTTCAGGTGTCCGTACAGGGTTTCGTAGCCAAACCCATGGTCAATCACAATCCAGCGGCCAAAGCCGGTGCGTGCACTTTTCACTTCCTTTACAATGCCATCGCCTGTTGCATAAATCTCCGTACCAACCGGAGCTGTAAAGTCCATGCCATAGTGGAACCGGCGGATTTTATAAATGGGGTGAATCCGAAATCCCCAGCCTGATGCGGTCCGGTTTAAATCTTTGTTTGAAACAGGCATGATCGCCGGAATGCTTGACAGCATTTCCTCTTTGTCAAGCGCCAGTTTCAACACTTCGTCGTACGATTTGGATTGGATATAAGCTTCTTTGGCCACTACGTCCAGCTTGCGGGCTGTTTTAATGACCAATTCTGAATTCTCCAGACTTTCGAGCTGCGAATATTTGTTCACCCCGCCGAAACCTGCTTTCCGAACGGAATTGGGAATGGGGTCGGCTTCAAAAATAATACGGTATAAGTTATCGTCGCGATGCTGAATGTCCGTCAGCACGTCTTCAATGCTTTCCAGGTTTTGATACATCAACTCGTACTGCGATAACAGCCGGCGGTTTTCACGTTTCAAACTGCGCATCTTTGGCGTCTCATAAAACTGAAGAAAAACCACAGTCATGATGATACTTGCCAGGATGCTGGTGGTGCTGAACAGTAAAAAACGATGGATCTTCGATTTTAAGTTGCGTTCAACCTTGTCGTAGCTGAGTGTTTCGGGGTTGAATTTATACTTAACTTTAGCCATAGAAAACAATTTCTTTTTTTCGAAATGTAACAAATTTAAGGATTTAATCTAACTTTGCAAGACTTAAAAAACCGAGCAAATCGACTACAAAACGCAAAAGTAGTTTATTTATTGGGTTGATGGGTTTAATAAACTTGCAATCAAGTGTTTTTTAACAAATTTTAAACGTATCTGCAATCGACTTAGCTTCCGTTTTATTGAGAAGGAGTCAGGCGATGTTTCATGTGTGTGGCACTTGGCCTGAGCAACAGTGAAGAGTCTTAAATTGAAAATGTAATTATATGAATTCCAAAGCAATCAGGAAAGCCTTCCTGGATTTTTTTATTTCAAAGCAACATACCATAGTCGATTCGGCCCCCATGGTGGTGAAAAATGATCCGACCCTCATGTTTACCAACGCGGGCATGAATCAATTCAAAGATATTTTTTTGGGAAACCAGCCTGCTAAATCGGTCAGGGTAGCCGATACTCAGAAGTGCTTACGGGTTTCGGGAAAACACAACGATCTGGAAGAAGTGGGGCATGATACCTATCACCACACCATGTTCGAAATGCTGGGCAACTGGTCGTTCGGCGATTATTTCAAGGAAGACGCCATCAATTGGGCCTGGGAATTTTTGCATGAGAAAATGGGCATTGCCGCCGACCGGATGTATGCCACGGTGTTTGAAGGAAGCCCTGATGACAAGCTTGAATTGGACGAAGAAGCGAAAGCCATGTGGTTGAAGCACTTGCCAAAAGAACAGGTGTTGCATGGTAATAAAAAAGATAATTTTTGGGAAATGGGCGATACCGGCCCCTGCGGCCCTTGTTCCGAAATTCATGTGGATTTGCGTGATGATGACGAACGGGCGAAAAAGCCAGGCGCCGAACTGGTTAACCAGGATCACCCGCTGGTGATTGAAATCTGGAATCTGGTGTTTATTCAGTTTAACCGGAAAGCCGATGGCCGTTTGGAAGAACTGCCTGCCAAACATGTCGATACAGGCATGGGCTTCGAACGCTTGTGCATGGTCTTGCAGGGCAAGAAATCGAACTACGATACGGATGTTTTTCAAACGGTCATTGTCAAATTGGCCGGACTGTGCGGGAAAAAATATGGCGAAAACGAAAAAGCGGACATCGCCATGCGCGTGATTGCCGACCACTTGCGGGCCATCGCGTTTGCCATTGCCGATGGACAATTGCCTTCGAACAATAAAGCGGGTTATGTCATTCGCCGGATTTTGCGTCGTGCGGTGCGTTATGGCTATACGTTCCTGAATTTCCGCGAAGCATTCATCTACCAGCTGGTGGAAACGCTGAAAGAAAATATGGGCGATGCCTTTCCCGAACTCAATTCGCAGCAGGTGCTGATCGAAAAGGTAATCAAAGAAGAGGAAGAGAGCTTTTTGCGGACCCTGGAAACAGGCATTCGCTTGCTGGACGAGGAAATGAGCCAGGCGAAAAAAACCGGGACAATGGAAGTGTCAGGGAAAAACGCCTTCGAATTATACGACACCTTTGGCTTTCCATTGGATTTGACCGAGCTGATCCTGCGCGAAAATGGCTTGACCGTGAATCGGGCGGAGTTCGATTCGGAAATGGAAAAACAGAAAAGTCGTTCGCGGAATGCTGCCGCCCAGGAAACCAGCGACTGGGTGGAGCTCAAGAAAATTGACGAAGTGGAATTTCTGGGGTACACCACGCTTGAGGCCGACATTGAGATTGCCCGCTACCGCAAAGTCAAACAAAAAGATAAGGAGTTCTATCACCTGGTTTTCGACCAGACCCCGTTTTATGGCGAGTCGGGCGGACAGGTTGGCGACACGGGCTACATCGAAGCCAACGGTGTCAAGACAAGTATTATTGATACGCAAAAGGAAAATAACCTGATTGTGCACATCGCCAAAGAATTGCCTGCCGATCCAACGGCAACTTTCAAAGCGGTGGTGAGCAATCACAAACGCAAGCTGACTGCCAACAACCACACGGCCACGCACTTGCTCGATCAGGCTTTGCGCGAAATCCTGGGCACGCATGTCGAGCAAAAAGGCTCGCTGGTGAATGCCGATCATCTGCGGTTCGACTTTGCGCATTTCCAGAAAGTGTCGAAAGAAGAATTGATGCAGATTCAAAATCGGGTGAACGAGTTAATCCGGCAGAACTTTCACCAGGAAGAAAAGCAGGATGTGGCTTTTGCCGAAGCACAGGAAATGGGGGCCATCGCCTTGTTTGGCGAGAAGTATGGCGATCATGTGCGGGTCATAAAATTTGGCGATTCGGTTGAGCTGTGCGGAGGAACACACGTGCCGGCCACTGGACAAATCGGCCAGTTTATTATCACTTCCGAAAGTGCTATTTCGGCCGGTGTACGCCGGATCGAAGCGATTACTGCTGATAAAGCTGAAGCGTTCATCAATAAAAATATGGATGAGCTGCACGAAGTTCGCGGCCTGTTCAACAATACCAAAAACCTGAAAAAGTCGGTTGAAGACTTGCTGGACGAGAACGCCAAGTTGAAAAAGCAATTGGAGGCTTTTGAAAAGCAAGCTGCTGCCGGCGTGAAAGACGAGTTGAAAAAGCAAGTTTCATCAATCAATGGTATCAAGGTGATTGCCGCGAAAGTAGCTCTGGATTCGCCGCAAGCCATTAAGGACTTGGCTTTTCAACTGAAAGGCGAAGTGGACAACTTGTTTCTGGTGTTGGGCGCCGAAATTGATGGCAAGCCCAGCCTAAGCATTATGATTGCTGACAACCTGGTGAAGGAAAAAGGCCTGAATGCCGGGCAGATTGTTCGCGAAGCAGCCAAAGAAATGAAAGGCGGCGGCGGTGGTCAACCTTTTTACGCGACCGCCGGCGGCAAAGATGTTTCGGGTATTGAAGCGGCCATAGCCAAAGCCAAATCGTTTGTCAATTAAAAAGAAGGTCGAAACAAACAACATACAAAACGGTTCCGTCGGTTCATTCCGGTGGAACCTTTTTCTTGTTTTCATACTTGCAACACCCAAAAATTTCGCTTGATAATTTCATATAATTCTTGCTGCTGTTGATCCATGTTTAGCAGCTTGGTTTGGTTTTGTTTTGAATCTGGCAAATTGTAGGTGATTT